>Ga0307507_10011730_pt1 | contig 10987 bp, 8 predicted proteins | sample 7_EM_MG_FD_207223 | JGI IMG/M metagenome (GOLD analysis project Ga0307507, IMG submission 207223) | Populus trichocarpa ectomycorrhiza microbial communities from riparian zone in the Pacific Northwest, United States - 7_EM | ecosystem: Host-associated > Plants > Roots > Unclassified | place... | reverse complement strand
TAGAGTAATTTACCGATGAAGATTTAAACTGTGGAATTGATCATGAATGGACCTCAGATTACGTGTCAGCTGACGTGGCAATAGGCTATGACATGGTGATGCCTACTGATGTGGCGACCAATGGCGTAGCTGACTGAACTGATATGCTCTAGACTGCTGACGTGTTGGATGACGTGGATCCAGAGAGCTGGCGTGGCGGATGACATGTCAAGGTTAATTAATTTCGCCTTGAGAGCTTTTGTTTTCTTGCTTTCCTACCTCCTATGATTTTTTGTTGCTGCTGACGGCGATGGCGCACGAAACGGGGCTTCGTGATTCTGCTTGGGCCCGGTAGTGCGAGGGAAAGGGTTGTGGTGTCACTGCTAGACGGGGGCCTGTTGATCCGTTGTCGTTGCTGAAGGCAAGGGCACTGTGGATGGTGGCGTTACGGTTGGTGCTGCTGCTGGAGGGTGCGAGTCAGTGGTGGTTGCGGCGGATGGTTTATAATGTTGATTTGGGTTGCTGAAGACAGAGATCTGCTGTGGAGGCGTCGCTGAAGACGATTTGGTGTGATCTATCGATGGTGTGGGGAGTGGCCTTCTGTAAGAAAATATGTCGCCGTGGGTCTTGTTGTGACCGGCATTGATGCAAAATTTCTGATCGGCATTGATGCAAAATTTCTTATTGATGTTGATGCATTCAATGTTGATTGCGACGACTGTTTGCTGGTGGAGAAGACATGCCCAATGTCCTTCATATTTTGAAAAAACATAGATTCTTTCCAAAACAATCCTGGAATATATTTATTTTTATGTTTTTATTATTTTGTATCTTATTTATATCTGAAAATATTAATAAAAAATGATCGTAATACTAGAAATTTAAATTACCGATACTTATGTTTATTTGTTTAATGGTTTCTTGATGTTTTTACATCTTTTTTATGTTGCACGATAATGATTACTTCTTCTGACTTGCAAGGCTGAGAGGGGACCTGCTTCCATAAATTCTCAAATGGAGAAAGGAGATTTTCCTCAAAAGGTGCATTCTGTTTCTATAAATGGTTTGTAGCGCATAAGCACTTTAAAGTTTAAACTGATTATGTAACGTGAGAGCCTTAATTATATATTTTCAGTGTCATCTGCTACCACTTTTCTAAATAGCTTAGAGAAAATCTGAGGAAAAAATTTCAAATTGCTTGACACAAAGTTGTAGATGAAACATCACTGGGAAAAAAAAAAGGTATAAACATATGAACTTCCGAAGTAAAAGGTTGGCGTCACATCATTATTTGAATGATTTGACATGTTCATTTGAAGTTAAAACTAGAAGGAGCTGCTAATATATTCTTGGCATGCATGCCACTAATTTGTCTGTTTGATGACGGGAGATCGTGGGGGACTGGGTTACCCTTCAACAAGAATTGTATGATCAGCTATTCTGCCTACAGGAACATTTTCCCTATATGGGCCCTCGGAGAGTGTTGTCGCCAGGTATAGCAGGCTCTTTGAAAGATTTGCATTAACTTATTTGAACTATGTTTGCTGATATTACGATGCTGCATCTGTAATTTAAACTCCAGAACAGAGCATTCTGTTACGAAAAGCAATATTATACAAAAACCTTTATAATTCTATGAGAAAAATATTATATAGGACTCGCAGTATTCTATTTGTATTTACAACAATGGGTTGAATGATTTACTGTTGAGTTTAGATTCATTTGAAAGGCAATGGAACATGCCTCTGGTATTCTGTCAGAGCCCACATCGGAAAGATATCTCATGTAGCATGCATTTTTTCATGAAAACACCAGTGATTTCCTTTCATGAATAAGATCATAGGCTAAGGGTTTTGATTCAAGTGATTTCCTGACTAGATTAGTTTCAGAAAGTTACCTGTTGGGGAAAATCACCATCTTCCAAATGTGAATTGACTAACAGCTTCGCCGCTCGGTGAAGTGGTCTAGGGTCTCTATCCATCTGTAGCCATAGATAGGAAAAAGATTAATGTTAAAGAATTATGAGGCCATTTTCTTCAAGAGCTAAATCTGTCCTGCATGAATTAGACCCATGCATCAAAGCCCATGCTGTCTGTACCAAATTCGACCTATTTCCTTCAAGAGGTACATATTTCTTCTTAGGGCATGAAAGACAGCTCTCTGCCCAACCTCCATCATCTTTCTGTATGCTAAGAAGAAAATTAACACCTTTGCGTATAGCTGCACTTTTACTCTAGCTCTTGCGAGCAGCTGCTAAGCCTCCTAGGGCCAGCCATGTCCATGTCCCATAAATAAAGCACACCCCCCAATTTCCATACCTGTAGTGGAAACATTTTCTCCTATTTATTACTCACGACAAATTAAAAAAAAAAAAGAGAGAGAAATTAAAAATGCATCAGGGGAATGTACCATCCACCCTCAGGAGTTTGTAAGCTTTCAAAGTGCGGTACAGCTTTTGTTATGAAATTATCGATCTCCTACAAAGGATACAACTGCTTGAACAACAATAAAGCTTGGATTGCTGATGTAGTGAACTCAACATATTCTTGCTCAATTACAATGCTGGCCCTTCTGGTAAGAATTATTATTTCAAATATATGAGAAATTACATAAAATATTTAATAAGACATCTGGTAAGAATTATTTCAAATGATATTGATAATATTTCAAAATCTAGCATGCTCAGAAATAAGATTTTTAGAAATTTTAATAGTGATTAATCATATGTTCATATCAATATCTCATTCTTTAGAGTTTAGAAAGTTGATGATTGGTGGTAAAAGACCCCCACACTTGCAAAACAATCTTTTTTGATGGGGTTTAGAGATCTTTCGATAATAAAATCAGTAACTTTAATTAAAAAATTGTAATTAATGAGATAATGAACTTTAAATTTTAAGAATAAAAGTGTACTTTTTTTATTTAGATATAATAAATGCTCTGGTATTTAGAAATGTTTGTATAGATAATAGAAATTATAAACATTTTACCTGGATGGTTTATAAGGTATTTAAAGCCTATGGACCTTGTCATTTTTGTTGGAGTAGAAGGGTTGGAAAGTTATTTTCTCTAGATAACATTAATGAGGGATAAATATCTCTTACATAATATAAATGGGGAATAAATATCTCTTATATAACATTAATAAGAAGGGAAAATAGTAGTCTATTGAGAGATTTTTTGTATACCTATAAGTGTAAGGAGACGAATATCACTGACATTAATATTTTGTTAAAAGTCATAAGAATAATAATAAAAAAAGCCATATGGCCCAACATGGAGCCTACAACAATCTTCTAGGCCTTAACCCTCTATCCTTGGCAAATTGCCGAGAACATGATCGATGGGTTTGACAATATATTAGATACATGTCCCCTTAGGCCAAGCTACAAGTTGGTTGGGTCTAAGGACATAGGGTTTGACAACTCATCTAAACTGTATCCCTTTAAGCTCAGCACATAGTTAGGTCCAACAATATTAGGTCTAGGAGCTCACCAGACTCATGTCCTCTCTACTCAGCGCATAGCCACACCCAAGAATGATGGTTCTTACAACTTGCCAGACTCATGTCTCCTTGAGCCTAAAAATGAGCTAGACTAATATCATTTGGACCTATCATGCTACTAAGCTAAGATTGATGAAGTTTCTTAAACCTTCATACCCATAATACATCAATTAAACACCTATATCTCAAACTCATAATTTCTAACAAAAACATCTAAAATCAACTAATTAAATCATTATTCATATCAATTAATCCTCCAAACTTAAAAATATAAACTTAAATCTTCATCTATCTCAATAGATGCAAAATCACAATTAATAACAATAATCATATATATAAAAGTATAAATCTTACCTTAAAAATCTATTTTCTCCACTCTCCTCTTCTTCTTCTTCATCTTTTCTCTCTTTCTTTTTATTTTCAGTTCTATCTCTCTCTAAACATTTGATTCTTTTTTTTTTTAACACGCACACACATATCAAATCATGTGAAATTTCTAATTTGTCCCTCAATCATTAATATACATAATTATACACATAAGGGCAATACTATCTTTTTCAATGCAAAATTTCATAATACCACATTCTCCCCCACCTTCATAATATTACAAATGGCCAATGAGGAAGAGAAGTGAGACTCACAGCTTTTTGTGAGCTGCATAAGAGATAGTGCTTGTTAGATTTGACGAAATTAAGGGGAAGAAGAAACAGAGAGAAGGGACAACAGTGACTGAGAGTGAGACAGCTAGATCAAATAAGACAAGCAATGCAGAAACATTTATGTTACTTTGATTCTATAAAGTATAAACATGATACAGTTCAGGGTACAGCTTTCTGCTACAGACATTCAATCTGTGTACAAAGAGTATTATTATGCAGAAACATGTTTCTCTCTATACATGCTAGGAAAATTCTAAAAGAACAAACAGAACAGAATGGTATAGAGAAGTGCTATTTGATTTAAATTCATTATTCGGTTTGTGTTTATTTACAATGAGTTAGATAGTTTGCTATTGGATTTAGATTCACTTGGATGTTGAAGGCAACGGAACACGCCTCCGGTATTCTGCAAGAGACCACATTGGATAGATATTTCTGTATGCTGCATAGTGTAACATGCAGTTTTTCATGAACACGCCAGTGATTTCCTGTCATGAATAAGAATATCACAGGTTAGGAGACTTGTGAAATAAAAGTTGAAGGGCAGATGCACATCAGTGATTTCCTATGATTTCCTGTCTGTCTATCATAGGATTTAGCTCCCGCCCACTAAGTACTGACAGGAATCGCCGGCAGATCTGTTAGATGTCGAGTCATTTCTTCTTCTTCTTTTTTTCAATTGAAATGGTTTTCTGACTGTAGCTTAATAGTTAGAAAGATACCTGTTGGGGAAAATCACCATCTTCCAATTGCGAATTGATTATCAGCTTGGCTGCTCGGTGAAGAGGTGTAATGTCTCTATCCATCTATAGGAAACAGATTCTAGTATCAGAAATCCTGAGGCCATTGCCTGCTTTTGTGGAGGCAGGGTCGTGAAGAGGGAATACACAAGTAAATGAAACAACAACGCAGCCTAAAACATAGACTCGTGAATAGTTGGTTAGTATGCTCATGCTAACCTGCCCGGCATAAATCAGACCCATCATAGCCCATGCAGTATGTACCAAATTTGATCGATTTCCTTCAAGAGGTATATATTTTTTATTGGGGCATGAAAAATAGCTCTCTCCCCAACCTCCATCGTCTTTTTGTATGTTGAGAAGAAAATTCAAACCTTTTTGCATAGCTGTGCAATTGTCGTAAGTCTTGCCAGAAGCTGCTAGGCCTCCAAGAGCAAACCATGTACCATAAGTGAAGCAAACCCCCCAATTTCCATACCTGTGGGAATGGAAATATTTCTCCTTGTTAATAGGTTCTGAAGAATTTCCAGGAACAAATTAACAGCACTTAAAAATCATCAGGGTGACCTACCATCCACCCTCTGGAGTTTGTATGCTTTCGAGGTATCGTACAGCATTTGTTATGAAATTATCAATCTCTTTCTTCCTGTGACCTGGGTATAGCTTCTTGAACAATACTAATGCTTGGATTGCTGATGCAGTGCACTCAACATATTCGTGTTCAATGACAATGTCAGCGAAAAACTCTGTGGGATTTAGTAACTGAGACAGACAGAGAACCAAACACCATCAGTTCATGATTACCACAAGTGAATATGAAAGAATAAGAAAACATTGCAAATGTTCAAGAACTTACTTCCAACCATTTATGAGCTCCAGCTGGCTCCCACGCTGCTAAACCTCCATTTTCACTCTGAAAGTTCAATAACAAAGCTTATTATCTGACCCTGGAAAGTTTACCTAATACCCAGTGAAGGAAACATAGTGCTACATGTTTTTGTATAGAGAGTTAAGCTGAGTTTAGTTTAGTCCTTACTTGTAGAGAAAGAAGAATGTTGACAGAATCGAAGAGCCTCTCAGGCTCTAGCTTCTGACCAACAATTTCTTGTGGCATCATCGAGAAAAGTAGGCAACACTGCATAGTTGATGTAATGCAACATAGTTTAATTTGGTGAGAGGCATATTCCAGTTTGAACAAAATGGCAAAGAAAATTAGTGAGTTTTAAAGAGATTCAACAAATTAAGCTTGCTACCTTCAATCCCTCTGCAGTGCAATCAGAAACTTGCCATCCATGATCTTGGTCAGAGAAAGTCCACGATCCCTTGGAAATATGCCGGTACATGCTCTTGAAGTCACCTGAAGGATTGTCCTTGACCTTTAAAATGCTTAATCAGGTTAAATATATAGAATGATAATCCAAATGAAAATTAGCAGTTACTTCATGATTAAGGCAAAAGATGTGAGTTCTAAGAGGGAAAAGTAACAAACCTGAGATTTCTTTATGAAGTCATGTCCTCTCTTGAGTACATCTCCGATTTCATCTGTAAAATTAGTAGCAAGCAAGGCCTGAATGGCAAAACCAGTATCCCATTGTTGACTTCCAAAACTCTGCACACAGATTCCATATTTTGTTAAGTACATCATAACCTCTTTGGGGTCTCTACTCTCTACAGCTTTGTAAAAGAATGCAACCCTACTAACCTGCATTTTCATACCATCTTCGGCCACCCACAAATAATCCGGGATCCTTGCGAGATGTTTCTTGAAAGAAATTCCGTCAGGATCTTCAATCCAGCAAGCAAGCATGCATAACACCTGACGTTTCAAGGTCAAAAAAGTATTAGAAATTATCAGATAGAAGTAGAATATTATATATATGGTGCCCATTTTATGCAGCAGCAAGTTACCTTTTCCACACATCCAATAGTAATATAACGACTGTTTTCATCTTCGTAGTGAATGTGCGTCATTGTTACTTCAAGAGCCTTCTTTCTTACCAGCTTATTGAAGGGCCAACGAGTAAGAAAAGGCTCGGTAAACACATAGAGACTATCCCATATCAGATTTTGAATCAAAGGATGGGGATAATAGAGATCCTCCTGAACTAACAGTATTGCAGAATCAATTACATCATGTATTATTTATTTGTAGCAACAATATCATAACAAATTTTCAGAATGGTAATAATTATATATCAAGTTTAAGGTGAACTCACCGCGGCACACAGATGACGCGTTTTCTTCCAATTGATTTGATTATACGGTTCAGCATAGAGTTCTTCTCTCAACTGCAGAATGAGAGGGGTGATAGGACCAACAAACCTTTTCCCATATAGATATGACATCGGCATGTAAACCATCCGACAATAGCACCACATTTTTGCTGCATTGAAGCCAATAGACATGTTAACACAACGGCTACAGAAAGGGAAACTGAACAGATGGTGGTAGTCAGAGACGGAAATATTAGAAACTAACTAACCTGGATGCATAGGAAGAAAAGTAGGAAGGAGCCAAAATTCTGGGGGCATTGGATTACTTCCAGACCAATCAAATACACCAAGAATCTGCACATTGATTTCAGTTACAGAAAACATAAGTTTTGTTGTTCGATTGGGTCTGTGTTCTATTCAATATCGGGGTGGATGATTACCGAGAGCCAAGTCTTTCCCCAAGAGGGTATGTGTGTTACAGTACCGTGTTCATGAATCCATTTTCGGGCTCTTGCACAAGCATTGTCTTGACCACCATTAGGACCTTCTCCGAGAATTCGCATACAAATGTAGCTGAGAACTGTGCAGAACATGGTGCTATGGCCCTCAATGTGTAGCCCCCAACCACCATCTTCATTCTGCATGCAGCATAGATTTCCATGGCCATAGATATAATTTTTAGCATATTACCTACCAAAAACTAAACCGTTAAGAGCAGATGATCAGCATAAATTTACCTGATGATAATAGATGTAACGGAGGATTTCCCTGCGATGCTCAGCAGAGAATACAGAATCTAAATGTCCCGTGATGTACAAACACATTACCTGCAATATTTTGAAGTAAACCAGAAGAGAAAATCAATTATATGCAAGCTGCTCTTACTAGTGAATACTGAAACAAGTCCTCAAAATATATATATATATATAGGGAAATTAAGCAAAAATATTTTTGTATAGATGCAAGATGCTCACCAAGGGAGGGAGGAAGAATAAGGGGCCAGCATTTTCAGCAGGCCAATGGCCGTCACTAGCCTGTAGAGCTGAAAAGAAGTGGACAGCCCTCTTCAATGTTGTCGTTGCCTTTTCATATGTGATTTCCTCACCTTCTTCAATTTTCACTTGAGCTATTGTTTGCTTAAAATTCTTCTCCTTGAGAAACTGCATTAGTAATTATACATACATTTTCTGGTCAAATAAATTAAATAATTAAGGATATTCGATAGTATTAGTGACACCACCTTCCTTCAATAATATTGTTATATTTGTATTACAGTGAAAGAAAGAAAGAAAAAACCCTAGTTAACATTACTAATTATATGTGAAAATCGCATTTATGATTATAGTTTTTTAATATTTAACATTACTGCAATGAAATGATCGATCATGAACCTAATTAGCAGCCAACACTTGTGTCCATGAAACGATGTGCAGGTTTGATGACAACAGTAAGAGAAAAAGAAAAGAGAACCGTAAGAGAAGTGCTATAGCCCATGAGATTGGTAATCTCTTTCTTACAGTAGCTGCTGAGATCTCTTAGCCATGCCTGTGATGCTGTCTTGGAATTGATTTTGCCCTCTTTTATTACTAAATAAATGGATTCAACTAACATACCGTGCTGGGGATCACTACTGTCATTAAAACTCTACCATGCCAAAAGATATTAAAAATTAATGGGAAGAGAAATTAATATTCAAGTTGATCGGCGGAGAGAAGTAGCTATTTGTTTCCCGCCGGCAACACAACAAAGCAATATTCTACGTAAAATGACAAAACTAAGAGCAAAAGATTCATCTATTAATTTCGTAACAGTATTTATTATAAATTTCTTATTATTTTCTATTAATGATCACAACCAAATTAAGAAAGGAACAGACTAACGGCCAGCTAAGTAATTAGCCATGAAGATGCTAAAATAAAACTAATTAAAAGAAATTAGCAACTGCAAGATATATATCACCCTGGATCCTTCTACCAAGAACAGGATTCAAGAAAATTAATCTCTCCTATCTGTTAAAGGAAATACATAAAGTACTAGGTAGGTAGCAGCTAGTACTTAACTAATTAATTAATTACAGAGGTATGTATTGTAATTAAGTAGGAACTAATTAATACAGAATATACCTGCATACGCCAGAGGAGATCCCCGCTGGGCTTCACTTCATAACGATTGTTGTAGAAATTGAGGCGAGCTTCTTCAACCTCAGCTCTCTCCTCAGGACTCCCACCTTCAGGATCATACTCCCATGTCTGCCTCCCTACGAACTTGTTTGTGCTATACAAGTAGTCATTGCTGCTGCCTTCTGCAATCTTTAGCCTCCACATAATCTTCTGCAATCGTAATAATGCAAATGAAATGTAAAGAGGGGAGGGGAAATTGGATATGTATATGATGAGCAAGAGCTAGCTAGATGAAATATAGTAGCAGTTGCCTCTTGGCAACATTAACCTACAAATAAACAAGGGAGAATATTGTACTGTACTATTACTTGTTAGTAATCAGAGAAGAGACAATATAGTGATCTTCGGCAGAAGAAAACATGAACTACTTGCTGCTGCTACTGCTGCTGCTGCTGCTAAGTAGTACAAATAGATGAACACACAGCTATATAGCCTAGCTTTCAAGATTGATGAGATGCATGTATAGTAGGGGATAGGTAGAGTTTTATTTTTTTATATTTATTCTTTTTGTGTGTGCTGCTGCTACATCAACGGGAAAGGTTGTTGACTAGCAACCCTTTTAAATTTTTCCTTTTTCTCTTTCTCAAAGTAGAGAAGGGAGTAGAAAAAGAAATAGCAGTCAGTCGTCCCCATCCTATTCAATCAATTTTTGGTCTGCAAAAAACTTGTTGCTTCAGAATTATTGATGTTTTTAGAAAAATACTTGCGTAAAAATTAACTTATATTTGCTAATTTAAAGTTAAAATATGCATAATTTGAGAATAATTTAATTATAAGATCACATTTCAAACCCTAAATAATGCAAAAGAATCGTCTTCCTCCATCTTTGTAAGCTATTTATATATTATAGAATTAATAAATTTTATCTATCAATTTTAACTCTTAAATTGAAATGATTTTTTTACTAGTCATTGTATATAGATTTAACTTCCATGTTATTATAAAAAAAAATATATACATATTTTTTTCTCATTTAAGTAAGAAATTAAGGAACTTGGCCTTAAAATTAATGTGTGTTGGTTCATGATCTAGAAAGTATTTGTTTTTGTGGTGGTTTTATATTTTTTTAAAATTAATTTTTTTATATTTTTTGAATAATTTCAATGTGTTAGTATCATAAATAAATTTTAAAAAATAAAAAATATATATTAAAAGCATATTTTCATATAAATACGTGTTTCACTGAATTATTTGATAAATTTTTAGGAAGGGGAAGGGTGCCATATTCGTATTCTTCGTCTTAAACTTTAATAATTTTCTTCATATTCCCAACAATATTTGGCCATCAATCAAATTAATCCACCCTGCAAAAAATATGTAATACATACAATCTCAGGCAATACTTTATTGATTAATTCTTAGGATTAATCAATCCTAAAAATTGTCGCCCTGCCCTATGGACATTGCTTGAGGGCTACAATCATTCTTAATTAATTTTCTCCACCCTGCAAAAAAATATGTAATACATCCCTTCTCAGGCAATACTTTATTGATTAAATCTTAGGATTAATTAGGGCAAAAAGTTGTGATTTTAGGATTAATTATTGGACGAGGGCCACAATCACTCTTAATTAATTTTCTATCTTTATGTCATGTCTATATATAATGTATTTTTTTAATTTGGTATCCTATTATAATACATACATATATGTATTATAATAGGATACCAAATTAAAAAAATACATTAGTATACTCTGACATGTTAGACTAT
>Ga0307507_10011728_pt1 | contig 10988 bp, 1 predicted proteins | sample 7_EM_MG_FD_207223 | JGI IMG/M metagenome (GOLD analysis project Ga0307507, IMG submission 207223) | Populus trichocarpa ectomycorrhiza microbial communities from riparian zone in the Pacific Northwest, United States - 7_EM | ecosystem: Host-associated > Plants > Roots > Unclassified | place... | reverse complement strand
ACAGGCCGCCCCAAGGGAGTCGCCGTTTCCCATCGCGCGATCACTGGCTACGTCGAGGGCGTACTGCCGGAACTCGCGCTGCCGGAAGACGCCGTCCTGGGCACCCTGGCGACGACTGCCGCAGACCTCGGACACACCGCTGTGTTCGGTGCTCTGTGCACCGGCCGGTCGCTCTACCTCGCGGCACCGGACGAGACCCTCGCCCCCGATCTGCTGGTACGCCGCTTCCGCGAGCAGCCCGTTGATGCCCTGAAGATCGTCCCGTCGCATCTCGCGGCCCTGCTGGAAGCTCCGGACGCCGCTGACCTCCTGCCCACCTCCTGCCTCGTGCTCGGAGGGGAGTCGGTCACGACGCCGCTGATCGACCGGGTGCTGCGGCTGCGGCCGGGGCTGCGGGTGATCAATCACTACGGCCCCACGGAGACTGCCGTCGGCGCGCTCGTTCGCCCCTGGGCCAAGGGCAGCTCTGGTCCGGTACCCATTGGGCACCCGCTGTCCGGTTACCGCGCGTACGTCCTCGACGGGAAACTGCGGCCCGTACTCGAAGGCGCCCCCGGCGAGCTGTACCTCGCGGGCCCAGGGGTGGCGCGAGGCTACTGGGGGCAGCCAGGCGAGACGGCGGGGCGGTTCCTGCCGGATCCATTCGCCGACGTCCCGGGGACGCGCATGTACCGCACCGGGGATCTGGTCCGGCAACAGCCGGACGGCGCGATGGTGTTCCTCGGCCGCGCCGATCACCAGGTGAAGATCCGTGGCAATCGCGTCGAGGTCGGCGAGATCGAGACAGTGCTGCGCAGCGACGAGCGCATCACGGACGCCGTGGTTGTCCCACGGGACGAAGACGGGGACAGGTATCTCCTCGCCTACGTCGTCCCTCGACGTAGCGCCCATGCCGAACCGGCTGAACTCGGCGAACGGCTGCGGACGCGACTGCCGGAGTACATGGTCCCGCGCGACATCGTCGTATTGCGGACGTTGCCGCTCACGCCCAACGGGAAGGTTGACCGCGGGGCGCTCCCCGTGCCGGATCCGGCTGCGACGAGTATGCGGCGCCATGTCGCGCCGCGTACTGAGACCGAGTCGCTGCTCGTGCAGATCTGGGAGGACATACTCGGCTCCCAGAAGATCGGGGTGCACGACGACTTCTTCCGGGAATTGGGCGGAAACTCGCTGAGCGCCACTCGCGTCGTCGCCAGGCTCAGAGCGAACACTCATGTGGCGCTGCACGTCAGCACCATGTTCGAGACACCCACGGTGGCCAAGCTGGCTGAGCTGATCGACGCCGAGCGCTCGGCCGGGAACACGGACAATGACCCGATCCAGCGCGCCGAACTCACAGGACCCGTGGAGCTCTCCCCCGCGCAGCGGCGCCTGTGGGTGCTCTCGGAAGTCGACGACGCGAACGCGGCGTACAACATCCCGGCGGCCATCCGCATCAGCGGCGCCCTGGATGTCGAAACGCTTGTCCGTGCGCTGCAAGAGGTGGTCCACCGCCACGAAGCGCTGCGCACCAACTTCGTGCGCGTGGACGCCGCTCCGGTACAGATCATCCGGGAAGTTCGGGCCCTCAGTGTCCCGGTGGTGGACGTCGACGCTCCCGAGGTCGTACAGCGGGCACGTGAGCACGCGGCACGGCCCTTCAACCTTGAGCGCGACCACCTATTCCGCGCCACCGTCCTACGGGTGACACCACACGAGCACGTTCTGCTGCTCTGCTTGCACCACACGGTCTCGGACGGCTGGTCCACCGCAGTGCTCTGGCGCGAGGTCACCACCCTGTACACCGCGTTCCGGGCTGGAGACGAGTCGCCTCTGGAGCCCCTCCCGATCCAGTACGCCGACTTCGCCGTCTGGCAGAACAAGTGGCTCGAAGGTGGGGCGGTTCGCCCGCAGGTGGAGTACTGGACGCAACAGTTGCGTGGCCTGCCCGCACTTCTGGAGATGCCTACGGACAGGCCACGACCCGCGATCCAGGGCGTCGAGGGGGCGGATCTCACGATCACCGTGGGCCCGGACACGGTCGCCGCGCTGCGCGAGCTGGCAGCAGAGCGGAACTGCACGATGTTCATGGCGCTACTGGCCGCGTTCAACGTACTGTTGTCCCGCTACAGCGGTCAGTACGACATCGCGGTGGGCACCCCGGTCGCGAACCGAACCCGCCATGAGACCGAAGCTCTCATCGGATGTTTCTTCAACACGCTTGTCATCCGGACCGATCTGTCTGGCGCTCCTTCCTTCACCGAACTGCTGGAGCGCGTACGCGATGTGACGCTCGCCGCCCAAACCCACCAGGACCTGCCGTTCGAGCGTCTGGTCGAGACGCTGAACCCGCCACGAAATCCTGGACACACTCCTCTCTTCCAGGCTTTGTTCGTCTACCAGAGCGCACCCGGTCAAGGCCTCGACATGGACGGCCTCGGGATGGAGCAGTTGAGTTTGCCGGGTTCGGTTGCCAAATACGACCTCACCTTTGACCTGGTCGAGGATGAGAACGGCCTGTCGGGACGGATCGAATACCGGACCGACCTCTTCGACGCCGAGACGATCGAGCGGCTGGCCAGGCACTACACCACGCTGCTTCGGTCAGTCGTGCGCGACCCGGCGGCCAGGATTGGCGACCTTGACATCATGGACGAGTTGGAACGGACGCTGGTCCTGGCGCAAGGCATTGAGAACTACGATGCCGGCACCCAAGGGTCGTTCGTCGCCGACGCCTTCGAGCAACAGGCGAAGTCGACGCCCGACGCCACGGCACTCGTGCACGGGTCGCGTTCGCTCACGTACAGCGAGCTGGACCGAGCCGCGAACCGGCTCGCACATCGACTGCGCCACCACGGGGTCACAGAGAACACCTTCGTCGGCCTCCTCACGGAGCGTTCGGTGGAGATGGTGGTCGCCATGCTGGCCGTGCTGAAGGCCGGCGGTGCGTACGTGCCTCTCGACCCAGGCGCTCCGGCGGCACGGACCGCGTACGTGATCGACGACGCGGGGCTGCGGGTCGTGATCGCACCGGCTGCCCGCCGCGGCGAACTGCCGGAGGAAGTAGAGCTGATCGACCCTGAGGCGGCGGATGTCGCCGACGACGACTACGAGTCGACGCGCGAGCTTCGTCCCGAACATCCCGCCTACGTGATCTACACGTCCGGGTCCACCGGGCACCCCAAAGGGGTTGTAGTCGCACAACGGAACCTGACCAGCTTCTTCGCCGCCATGGACCGGCGGTTCGGCGACGGCGTGCCGGGTACGTGGCTCGCTCTGACGCACTACACCTTCGACATTTCTGTTCTTGAGTTGCTGTGGACGCTGACCCGCGGATTTCACGTAGTGCTCACCGGCGAAGAACTGGTGCTGAGCGACGCCACCAAACCCGTCCGCGCCGACGCGATGGAGTTCAGCCTCTTCTACTTCGCGAGTGACTCCGGCGGGCATGACCCGGACAGGTACCGCCTGCTGATGGAGGGCGCGCGCTGGGCCGACGAGCACGGATTCACCGCTGTATGGACGCCGGAGCGGCACTTCGCGACGTTCGGCGGGCTCTATCCGAATCCGGGCATCACTGGGGCGGCCGTGGCTGCGTCGACACGCCGGATCGGCATCCGCACCGGGAGCCTCGTGCTTCCACTGCACAGCCCGCTGCGGGTGGCTGAGGACTGGGCGATGATCGACAACTTGTCAAACGGGAGGGTGGGACTCTCGGTCGCGCCAGGGTGGCAGCCCCACGACTTCGCTCTGGCACCAGAAAAGTTCGCCGATCGCAAGGAGATCATGTTCCGCGATCTCGAAACGGTGCGAAAGCTGTGGCGCGGCGAGTCGGTGCGCATGGTCTCGGGGACCGGCGAGGAGGTAGAGGTACGGACCCTTCCGCGCCCAGTGCAGTCCGAGCTTCCCGTGTGGATCACCACGGCAGGCAATCCGGAGACGTTTCAACGCGCTGGCGCCATGGGAGTCAACGTGCTCACGCACTTGCTCGGTCAGTCGGTTGAAGAACTGGCGCAGAAGCTCGTCATCTACCGCGACGCCTGGCGGAAGGCGGGCCACGCCGGCGAAGGCCACGTCACCTTGATGTTGCACACGTTCGTGTCGGACGACGAAGAGTTCGTCCGGCGGACGGTACGCGAGCCGTTCAAAGCTTATCTGGGCGAGTCGGTGGACCTCATCCGGCCCATCGCGCGCTCTCGGGGTCTCGACCCAGAAGACATCGACGAGGCGGACATCGACGCGCTCCTCGACCTGGGCTTCGATCGGTACTACGAGAACAGCGGACTGTTCGGAACGCCACAGCAGTGTGCCGCGGTCGTCGGCCGTCTCAAGGAGGCCGGCGTGGACGAGGTAGCGTGCCTCCTCGACTTCGGTATAGCGACCGAAGAGGTGCTGAACAACCTCGGGCACCTGGGTGACCTGCAGCGAATTGCCTCGCATACCGAGGGTTCGGCCACCGGGGGCTCCCTGGCGGTCGACGATGTGCCGGGGGACATCGCGAGCCTCGTCAAGCGGCACAAGGTGACTCACCTCCAGTGCACCCCTTCGCTTGCGGCACTGATCCTGTCCGACGACCTGGCACGGGCATCCCTACAGGAGCTCGACTGGATGCTCGTCGGTGGCGAGGCGCTTCAGCCCGCGATGGCCAGGACGTTGTCCGCCGGTGTCGGCGGCCAGGTGCTCAACGTCTACGGCCCGACCGAGGCCACCATCTGGAGTACCAGTCATCTGGTGACCGGTCTTGACGCCTCGATCGGCCGTCCGCTGGCCAACACTCGTGTCTACATCCTGGACGAACAGCTGAAGCCGGTGCCCGTGGGTGTACCTGGCGAACTGTTCATCGGCGGCGACGGCGTCGCGAGTGGATACCTGAAGCGACCTGAGCTCACTCGCGAACGCTTCCTGCAAGACCCGTTCGTGCCGGATCGTGCGGCTCGGATGTATCGCACTGGTGATGTCGTCCGGTGTCGGCCGAGCGGCGAACTCGACTTCGTCGGCCGACGCGATCACCAGGTGAAGATCAACGGGTTTCGGGTCGAGCTCGGTGAAGTCGAAGCCGCGCTGGGCGATGCGCCGGGGGTGACGGCGTCCGTCGTCGTCATGGGCGACGACGGAAGGGGCGGCCAGCGGCTGATCGCCTACGTCGTCGCCATGGGGACGCTCGACTTGGCGGGCGTGCGGCGCCACCTGGAAGCCAGGCTGCCGCGCCACATGGTCCCCGCCCTGTTCGTGGAACTGGAGGCGGTCCCCCTGCTGCCAAGCGGGAAAGCCGACCGCAAGGCGCTCCCCGTACCACCTACCGCAGAGAGCACGCACGGCGACGAGTACGTAGCGCCCCGCACGTCGGCTGAGGAGCGGTTGGCCGAGATCTGGAGCCAGCTGCTGCGGGTGCCGACAGTCGGTGCCAACGACAACTTCTTCCAGCTCGGCGGAGATTCCATCGTCGCCATACAAATGGTCTCGCGCGCGAAGCGCGTCGGGCTCGCCTTCTCAGCGCGTGACCTCTTCCGGCACCAGACTCTGGCGGAGCTCGCCGCCATCGCCAATGAGGGCACTTGGACCAAGGCGGAGCAGGGGCTTGTCCTTGGTGAGGTCGGGCTTGCGCCCGTTCAGCACTGGTTTTTCGAACAGGGACTCACCGATCCTCAGCACTACAACCAGGCGGTGCTCGTCGACGTCAACGGAGATAAGCTCGATGTCGGCCTACTGGGCCGTGCGTGCGACGCCGTCATCCGGCATCACGACGGGCTGCGTAACCGCTTCGTTCGAGGCGCCGATCGCTTGCGGCAACAGGTCGCAGCTCCTGAGGAAGGCCTGAGGGTTCGTCGCCTCGATCTCGCTGACGTGCCGGCCTCGTCATGGGCTAGCGAGATCGCCACCGTACAGGCGGAGGCACACCGATCCCTCGATCTGGAGCACGGACCACTACTGCGGATGGTCTACTTCGACTTCGGCGGACGACGCGCGGATCAGCTTTTCACCGTGATCCACCACACCGTCGTCGACGGCATTTCGTGGCGCATCCTCATGGAAGACCTCCAGACCGCCTATGAGGCGCTGCGCGACGGGCACGACGTCCTACTGCCGCCGAAGACAGTGTCGTACAAGGAGTGGACGGCTCGGCTGCGAGCCCTCGCCGACGCCGACGAGACACTAGCCGAACTCGGCTACTGGGCGGGGCAGGTCGAACCTGCGACGGAACTGCTGCCGCGTGACTACAACGGGCAGAACACCGAGGCCACCGCACACACGATTGAGGTAGAGCTCTCGGTGCAGGAGACATCGATGCTGCTGCGCAATGTGCAGCCCGTCCTCAAGGCCGACGTGCATGACGTTCTACTGTGCGCGCTGGCCGAGGCGTGCGAGCCGTGGACCGGTTCGCAGTCCCTGCTGGTGGACGTCGAGGGGCACGGACGTGAGGGTCACTTCGAGCATGTGGATGTATCTCGCACCGTCGGCTGGTTCACCGCCATATATCCGCTCCGCCTCGACCTCGCTGAGGAGGAGAGCGGCCTGCGGGCCGTCAGGGAACAGGTGCGACGTATTCCCAGGCATGGCATTTCCTTCGGCTTGCTGCGACACCTCGCCACCGACGCATCTGTCCGCGGGCGGCTGGCCCGCGGATGCGAAGCAGAGATCATATTCAACTATCTGGGACAGGCTGACGCCTCGTGGCTGCCGGGCTCGATGTTCACGCTGTCGCGCGAGTCCGTCGGCGCGTCGCACAGCCCGGACCAGCTGCGCGCACATCTGCTCAATGTCAACGCAATTGTCGCCGACGGCCAGCTCCGGGTGACGTTCACCTTCAGCGAGGCCGTGCACGACGCGGTAACGATCAAGGCGCTTGCGGCCCGCTTCACCGCCTCCGTGCGGCAGGTTCTTGGCGACTGCCGTGCCGGTCATGTGCGGCTCGTGGCGTCGGACTTCCCGGACATTGATCTGACGCAGGACGAGCTCGACGGCCTTCTCCAGGAAATCGAGAGCTAGGGGCTGGAGACCGATGAACAAGACGAACGACATCGAGGACATCTATCCGCTGTCGCCGGTCCAGCACACAACGCTGCTCACTTCACAGCTTGCCCCCGACAGCGGCGTGTACATCACACAGCTCGCGTTCGACCTGTGCGGTCCCCTCGACGTCCAGGCGCTCCGTGCGGCATGGACCGAGGTGACTGCCCGTCACGCTGTCCACCGCACGCTCTTCGCGCGCATCGACCAGGCCCGACCACTTCAGGTCGTGCGACGGTCGGTAGAGCTTCCGTGGCACGACGAGGACTGGAGGGATCTGCCAAGCGATGACCAGGAGGCGCGCTTCGACGCCCACCTCCGAAAGGATCGGGCGCACGGCTTCGATCCGTCTAGCGCTCCGCTGATGCGGTGCTTCCTTGCGCGGCTCGCTGCGGACCATCACAGGTTCCTGTGGACACGGCACCACGCGATCTCGGACGGCTGGTCGATGCCGGTGGTCATGGGCGAGATCATGCGCCACTACCGGTCCGCGGCGCAGGGCAAGCCTCCGTCGCTCGGGCCAGTAGCCCAGTTCCGCGATTACATCGCGTGGCTTCGGGAGCAGGACCTCGCCAAGGCGGAGGACTACTGGCGCCGATCGCTCGCCGACGTACACGGCCCGTCGCCGCTGGGGACCGGCCGACCGCCGGCTGCCGGTTCAGGTGTGTCGGAGAACATCGCAAAGCGGCGGTTGCTGCTCTCCCACGAGACGACACGGGCCCTTCAGGAGACGGCGCGCCGGGAACGGCTCACGATGAGCACGTTCGTGCAGGGAGCGTGGATCATCCTGCTCCGCCGCTATGGAGGCGATAGCGACGTCCTGATCGGGACGATCGGGTCGGGGCGTCCAGCGGTGCTCGACGGCGTGGAGTCGATGGTTGGGTGTTTTGTGAACACCCTCCCCTTGCGTGTCCGCGTCGATGACGAAGCGTCGGCGCTCGGCTGGCTCCGTGATCTTCAGGCGGCGCACGCCGAGCGCGAGGAACACGGTCATGTGTCACTCGCCCAGATCCGCCGCTGGGCCGGTTTGCCCGGCGACGTCCCACTGTTCGAGTCGTTGCTGGTGTACGAGAACTTCCCCTTGGGAGCGGCGCTGGACGCCGAGGGCGGGGCGCTGCGGATCGAATCGGTCCGGATGTCGGAGCAGACGGGCCTACCGCTCACTCTGACGGTCGCTCCAGGCGATCGCATGGTGGTCCAGCTCGCTTACGACGAGGACCGGTTCGACGCGGACGTCATCGCGCGAATGATCGAGCACTACAAGGTGATTCTCGGAGCCTTGGCCGACGGGCCCGGCAAGATCCGCGATCTTGCGATGACGCACGGCGTCGAGCGTCGGGGGCTGGTCGCCGACTGGAACCGGACACGGGCTGAATACCCGACGCACCTCGGCGTGCACCAGCTGTTCGAGGCCCAGGCCGCCGCGACCCCTGGCGCGACGGCGCTCATCGCGGGCGACACCCGGGTCACTTACGCGGAACTCGACGCCCGCACGAACCGGCTGGCGTGGCGGCTCCGAGAAAGGGGAGTGCGCCCCGGCGCGTTCGTGGGCGTCTGTCTCGGCCGGGGGCCTGATCTCGTCGCGGCGCTGCTGGCCACATTGAAGGTGGGAGCCGCGTACGTTCCGATCGATCCTGCATATCCACAGTCACGCGTCGCTCAGATACTGGACGACGCCGCACCCGCTGCGATCCTGGTGCAGGAATCGACGAGGCATGTGCCAGCCAGCTCAGTAGCCCCCCTGCTAGCGATTGATGCGGAGGGTGCCCCCGGCACCTCCGTTGACAGTTGCCAGGAGGCGATGGCCGAGGCGAAGGCGGCGCCGTCGGCGCCCGTTCACTACCAGTCACTGGCATACGTGATGTACACCTCCGGCTCAACGGGCAGACCGAAGGGAGTACGGATCACACATCGCAACGTCGTCGCGCTGCTTTCCTGGGCGAAGGGGACGTTCTCTGCTGAAGACCTCGCGGGCACACTGGCCTCGACCTCAGTCTGCTTCGACGTGTCGATCCTCGAGCTTTTCCTACCGCTGGCCACGGGCGGCAGCGTCATCCTCGCCGAAAACGCTCTCGAACTGCCGTCGTTGCCCGCCCGCGACAACGTGACGCTGGTGAATACCGTCCCCTCCGCCATGGACGCGCTCTTGCGGCTCGGAGAGCTTCCGGAGCGTCTGCGCGTAGTGAACCTCGCCGGTGAAGCGGTCCCACGTGACTTGGTCGACCGGCTCTACCGGCGAGAAGGCATACAGGAGGTCTACAACCTGTACGGCCCGACGGAAGACACCGTCTATTCGACGTTCGCGCTAGTGCCGGAGCGCGGCGAGAAACCGCTCATTGGGCGCTCCATCGACAACGCGCAGGCATATGTCCTCGACCCCACCATGCTTCCGGTTCCGGTCGGCGTCACCGGAGAGCTCTATCTTGGAGGTGACGGCGTCGCGCAGGGCTACCACCGCAGGCCCTCGTTGACGGCCGAGCGGTACGTTCCCGATCCCTTCGGCGGACAGGCCGGTTCGCGCCTCTACCGGACGGGCGATCTGGCGCGTCGGCTCGCCGACGGCCAACTCGAATACCTCGGCCGCAACGACCGCCAGGTGAAACTGCGCGGGTTCCGGATCGAACTCGGCGAGATCGAAAGCGCACTGCGCAGGCTCAGCGGCATACGGGACGCGGTGACCATCACGCGCGAGGACCACCCGGGCTCGAAACGGATCGTGGCCTACCTGGTGCCGGAGGAGGGACACGCCGTCGATTGCGCCGGCGCCTCCGACGCCCTCCGGGAGACCCTGCCCGAGCACATGATCCCGTCAGCATTCGTCGAGCTAGCCGCCATCCCGCTGACTCCGAACGGAAAAGTTGACTGGCAGGCGTTCCCCGTTCCGGAGGCACCACGGAGGCAGCACGCGTACCGGGAGCCGGAAACCGAGGTCGAGAAGGTGATCGCCGCCGTCTGGGCGGATGTCCTAGGTATCTCCCGCCCCGGATCAGACGACAGTTTCTTCGAAAGCGGGGGCGATTCGATCCTCCTGGCCCGCGTCTTCGGTCAGCTGAAGTCCACGTATCCCGACAGGGTGCTAATGGTTGATCTGTACAAGTATCCGACGATTTCTGCTCTGGCCGGCCATATCGCCGGCACGGAGACCAAGCCGGCCTTCGCTGGTGTTCAGAGCCGGCTTCAGCGGCGCCGCGCGGCCACGGGCGGGACAAGGGACGGAGGCAACCGATGAGCGATGAGCGAGCCATTGCCGTCATTGGCATCGGGGTGCGGGTGCCTGGGGCGGTCAACGCCGATGAATTCTGGCGGAACCTCACCCGAGGTACCGAGTCGATATCGCGAATCAGCGACAACGATCTGATCGCCACCAACGGCGAAGCTTCGGTGCGCACCGATCCCAACCGCGTCCCGGCGGGCGGGATCCTGGAGCGAATCGAGGAGTTCGACGCCGAATTCTTCGGTTACACACCCCGTGAGGCGGAACTCATGGACCCGCAGCAGCGGTTCCTCCTCGAAGTCGCCGTCGAGGCGCTGGAGGATGCCGGCTGCGACCCGGCCCGCTGCAACGAAGTCGGCGTTTTCATGGGGGTAGGGCACAGCAGCTATTTTCTGCACCACCTGCTCCCGAAGCCAGAGCTGATCGCTTCGTTCGCGCGGAAGATCTCGCACTTCAACGACAAGGACTTCTCCGCTACCCAGATATCTCACCGCCTCAACCTGCGCGGACCGAGCATGGCGATCTCCACCGCGTGCTCTACGTCGCTCGTAACGGTCCATCAGGCGAGCAAGAGCCTGCTGGACTTCGAGTGCGATGTCGCGCTTGCCGGCGGGGCGACAATCAACATCCTCCAGCGCGGCGGCTATGTATATCAGGAGGGCGGCATCTTCTCTCCTGACGGTCACTGCCGCGCATTCGACGCGAACGCCCGCGGAACTGTCGGAGGCAGTGGTGTGGGAATTGTTGTGCTGAAGCGGTTGTCGGACGCCTTGCGTGACGGCGACGC
>Ga0307507_10011727_pt1 | contig 10989 bp, 11 predicted proteins | sample 7_EM_MG_FD_207223 | JGI IMG/M metagenome (GOLD analysis project Ga0307507, IMG submission 207223) | Populus trichocarpa ectomycorrhiza microbial communities from riparian zone in the Pacific Northwest, United States - 7_EM | ecosystem: Host-associated > Plants > Roots > Unclassified | place... | reverse complement strand
CCGCGCGCGTGCTGCAGAAACTCAAGCGGGACGCGGAGGCCTATCTCGGCGAGGACGTCACCGACGCCGTGATCACCGTCCCCGCCTACTTCGACGACTCCCAGCGCCAGGCCACCAAGGAGGCCGGCGAGATCGCGGGCCTCAAGGTGCTGCGGATCATCAACGAACCGACGGCCGCCGCCCTCGCCTACGGCCTCGACCGCGGGGAGGAGCAGACCGTGCTGGTCTTCGACCTCGGCGGCGGCACCTTCGACGTCTCCCTCCTGGAGATCGGCGACGGTGTCATCGAGGTGAAGGCCACCAACGGCGACACGCATCTCGGCGGCGACGACTGGGACCAGCGGGTCGTCGACCACCTGGTGAAGAAGTTCAAGGGGCAGTACGGCGTCGACCTCGGCAAGGACAAGATGGCGCTCCAACGCCTGCGTGAGGGTGCCGAGAAGGCGAAGATCGAGCTGTCCTCGTCCTCCGAGACGACGATCAACCTGCCCTACATCACCGCCTCCGCCGAAGGCCCGCTGCACCTCGACGAGAAGCTGACCCGCGCCGCGTTCCAGGAACTCACCGCCGATCTCCTCGACCGCTGCAAGACCCCCTTCCACCAGGCGGTCAAGGACGCGGGCATCAAGCTCTCCGCGGTCGACCACGTCATCCTCGTCGGCGGCTCGACCCGCATGCCCGCCGTCACCGACCTCGTCAAGGAGCTCACCGGCAAGGACCCGCACAAGGGCGTCAACCCCGACGAGGTCGTGGCGGTCGGCGCCGCCCTCCAGGCCGGGGTCATCCGCGGCGACGTGAAGGACGTCCTCCTCCTCGACGTCACCCCGCTGTCCCTGGGCATCGAGACCAAGGGCGGCATCATGACGAAGCTCATCGAACGCAACACGACGATTCCCACCCGGCGTTCGGAGATCTTCACCACCGCCACCGACAACCAGCCCTCGGTCGGCATCCAGGTCTACCAGGGCGAGCGTGAAATCGCCGCGTACAACAAGAAGTTGGGCGTCTTCGACCTCACCGGTCTGCCGCCCGCCCCGCGCGGGGTGCCGCAGATCGAGGTCGCCTTCGACATCGACGCCAACGGAATCATGCACGTCTCGGCGAAGGACCTGGCGACCGCCCGCGAACAGAAGATGACCGTCACCGGCGGCTCCGCCCTCGGCAAGGACGACATCGACCGCATGATGCGGGAGGCCGAGCAGTACGCGGACGAGGACCGTAAGCGCCGCGAGGCCGCCGAGACCCGCAACCAGGCCGAGCAACTCGTCTACCAGACCGAGAAGTTCATCCGCGAGAACGAGGAACGCGTCCCGGCCGACACCAGGACCGAGGTCGAGGCGGCGGCCACGGAACTGAAGTCCCTCCTGGAACGCACCGCGGACACCGCCGAGTTGCGCGCCGGCGTCGAGAAACTGGCCACCGTCAGCCAGCGGATGGGCCAGGCGATGTACGCGCAGGCCGCGCAGCAGTCACCCACGGAGCAGGCGGAGAGCACCGAGGAGCCCGACTCCGCGCGGCAGCACGAGGAGGAGGAAGGTGTCGTCGACGCGGAGATCATCGACGATGAACGTGACACGAAGGGTGGAGCGGCGTAGACGTTCAGGGCTTGCGGGCGACGCCGCCGTAGACCGGGACGATGCCCTCCGCCTGCGCGGCCACGTCCTCCGGTGCCGGACGCCAGCCGTAGACGGAGATGACACCGGGACCGAGTAGCTCAAGGCCGTCGAAGAAGCGCGAGAACTCGGCCAGGGTGCGCGGGAAGAAGGGGGTGCCGCTGCGCTGGAAGTGCTCGGCGGCCTTCGCGATGGCGGCAGGGCTGAGGTCCGGGGTGACCTGCGACATCACCAGGTAGCTGCCCGGGGCGAGCACGTCGACGTACCGCTTGATCAGGCCGTACACGTCGTCGCCGTCGGGCTCCGCGCTCAGGTAGTGCGTGAGCGCGACCAGCGACAGCGCGACCGGCTGCGTGAAGTCCAGGGTCTCGCCGGCCAGCCGCAGGATCGTGTCCGGGTCGCGGACGTCGGCGTGCACGTACTCCGTGCTGCCCTCGGCCGCGCCGTGCAGCAGGGCCTCCGCGTGCCGCAGCACGATCGGGTCGTTGTCCGCGTACACGACCTTGGCGTCCGGGGCGACACTCTGCGCCACCTGGTGGAGGTTCGGCTCGGTGGGGATGCCGGTGCCGATGTCCAGGAACTGGCGTATCCCGGCCTCGGCGGCGGTCCGCGTCGCCCGGTGCATGAACCGGCGGTTGGCACGCGCGCCGCGGATCACGGTGCCGTCCGTGGCGAGGATCCTGCGGGCCAGCTCCTCGTCCACCGGGTAGTTGTCCTTGCCGCCGAGCCACCAGTCGTACACCCGCGCCGGATGCGGCCGGCTGGTGTCGATACGGGTGGGCGCGGCTTCGGATCCGGTCATGCGGTGTCGTCTCCTCGGGAGTTCGCGTCTACGTGCCGGGACCGTGCTCAGTACGTGCTGGGTGCTCAGAAGGTCTCGCGGTAGTCCCGCAGGATCTTCTTGGTGCGCTGTGCGGACGCGGCGTGCGCCGTCATGTGGTCGAGGACCTCCAGATGCGCGGAGACCTCCGTACGGGAGTCCAGGTACAGGGCGCCGGTCAGGTACTCGGTGAACACCATGTCGGGCAGCTCCGGTTCCGTGAAACGGAACAGCGAGAAGGGGGCGTACGTCCCGGGATGCGGGCCGTTCTCGAACTCGGCGACCTGGAGCGTGACCCGGTCGCGCTCGCCGAACTCCAGGAGTTTGTCGAGCTGTTCGCGCATGACCTCGCCGCGCATGCTCACCGGCCGCCGCAGCACCGTCTCGTCCATGATGACCCACAGGTGCGGCGGATTGTCCCGTTCCAACAGTCCCTGCCGCGCCATCCGCAGCGACACGTGCCGCTCGATCGTCTCCGGACCGGTCTGCCCGATCGTCCCGGCCTCCAGCACGGCACGCGCGTAGTCCTCGGTCTGCAACAGGCCGGGCACGAAGTGCGGTTCGTACGAGCGGATCAGCCCGGCGGCACCCTCCAGGCTCACGTACAGGCTGAACCACTCCGGCAGCACGTCGTGGAACCGCTGCCACCAACCCGGCTGGTTCGCCTCCTCGGTGAGCGCGACGAACGCGTCCGCCTCCTCGTCGGGCACACCGTACGTCGTCAACAGCACCTGGACATACGGCACTTTCAGCGCGACCTCGGCCATTTCCATCCGCCGTACGGTCGCCGGGGCCACCCGCAGGACCTGCGCGGCCTCCTCACGCTTGATGCCGGCCGCCTCACGCAGCTCCTGCAGCCTTCTGCCCAGCACCACTTGGCCCACTGTGGGCGCGGGCCGCCGTTCACTCACGCCACGCCTCCCCATACGCGCCGAAGTCTGGGGGCAGTGTGCCATGTTCCGGCCATTGTCTCAGCGGTTCCGAGGGGATCATCCGTCAGTCCCCCAACGAGCGCAGGTACTTGGCCGTCGCCGGGTCGGCCGGGAGGAACGTCTCGATCGCCAGTTCCGAGACGGTGACGTCCATGGGTGTGTTGAAGGTGGAGATCGAGGACACGAAGGACAGCACCCGGCCGTCGTGCTCGATCCGCATCGGCAGCGCGAAGTGCGGGACAGGACCGGCCGGTTCGTCCTCGCCGGATGCCGCCTCCGGTGCCGGATACGCCGTGACCTCCTCGTACAGCGCCCGCAACGGCTCGGACCGGTGCAGGGCGATCTGCCGCTCCATCTGCGCGAGGAGATGCCCGCGCCACTCGCCCAGATTGAGGATGCGCGGCGCCATGCCCTGCGGGTGCAGCGTCAACCGCATGGCGTTGAGCGGCGGTTGGAGGAGGGACTCCGGTACGCCGTCCAGCAGCATGGTGATGCCCCGGTTCGCCGCCACCACGTCGTAGGTGGCGTCGACCACCAGCGCCGGATACGGTTCGTAGCACTGGATCAGCCGCTCCAGACCCTCGCGCAACGCGCCCAACGCCGGGTCGTCCAACGGGGTCTCCGGATAGTGCGGGGCGTAACCGGCCGCCAGGAGAAGGGAGTTGCGCTCCCGCACCGGCACGTCCAGGTGCTCGGCGAGCCGCAGGACCATCTCCTCGCTCGGCCGGGACCGGCCCGTCTCGACGAAGCTGATGTGCCGGGCCGAGGAGTCGGCACGCAACGCCAGCTCCAGCTGACTGACCCGACGCCGCTCCCGCCAGGCACGCAGCAGCGGGCCGACACCCTTGCCGGCGGGGGCCGCGGCAGGGATGTCAGTGCCGGTCGGGACAATGGTCATACGCACGACCGTAGTCGAAGGAGCACGCACGTGAACGAGCTGAGGAACCCGTCCGGGGAAGCCACCGCGATGTACCGGGCCAGAGTCCGGGGCTGTCTGCTCGGCGGGGCGGTGGGCGACGCCCTCGGCTACCCGATCGAGTTCGCCTCCCTCGACCGGATCCGCGCGAGCCACGGCAGGCACGGCGTGACGGGGTACGTGCCCGGCGCCCACGGCGCGCTGGGCCTGATCAGCGACGACACCCAGATGACCCTGTTCACCGTCGAGGCGCTCATCACGGCCCACGCGCGGGAACGGGAGAAGGGGATCGGCGGCGCCTGGTCCCTGCTGCTGCGGCACGCGTACGAGCGATGGCTGGAGACCCAGTCGAAGCCCGCACCGGGTGACAACGCCACGGACGGTCTGATCGCCGAGCCCTGGCTGTACGCCCGCCGCGCCCCCGGCAACGCCTGCCTGTCCGGAGTCGCCCAGATGTACGCGCCCGACCCGTGGCTCGAACTCGACGGCAAGCCGGGGCCCGTCAACCCCGACTCCAAGGGCTGCGGCACCGTGATGCGCTCGGCCCCCTTCGGCCTGGTCAACCGCGCCGACGCGGCCTTCGCGATGGCCGCCCGCGGCGCCCAGATCACCCACGGCCACCCCACCGGCTACTACGCGGCGGGCGCCCTCGCCGCGATCGTCGCGCACCTCGTCGACGGGGAGTCCCTGGAGGGTGCGGTCCTGCGCGCGCTACGACTGCTGGAGCGCCACCCCGCCCACGAGGAGACCTCGGCCGCCCTGCGCGGAGCCCTCGACCTGGCCGCCGAGGGCTCGCCCACCGCGGAGAAGATCGAGTCGCTCGGCGCGGGCTGGGTCGCCGAGGAGGCCCTCGCGATCGGCGTCTACAGCGCTCTGGTGGCGAGCGACGTGAAGGCCGCGCTGCTCCTCGCCGTCAACCACTCCGGCGACAGCGACTCCACCGGTTCCATCTGCGGCAACCTTCTCGGCGCCCGGTACGGCGACCACGGCCTGCCCCACAGCTGGGTCCAGCAGGTCGAGGGCCGTGCCACGATCGCCGCCCTCGCCGACGATCTCGCGGCCGAGTGCGTACCGGGCTGACCTCCGGGCACCCTTCTGACCAGGGACGCGACCAGCTGCCTGTGGCAGGCTGAAGAGAAGCTCGACCCGAAGTCCACCCCGAGGAAGGAGCGAGGCCATGCCCGTCGCACCGCTGTCGCAGAAGGAGATCGAGGACCGCCTCGCGGAACTCCCCGGCTGGTCCGCCGACGCCGACCGCCTCACCCGCACCTACCGGCTCGGCTCCCACTTCGCGGCCACCGCGATGGTCGTCCACATCGCCCAGGTCCAGGAGGAACTCGACCACCACTCCGACCTCACCCTCGGCTACCACACCGTCACCCTCACCGTGAACACCCACAGCGTGGGCGGCGCGATCACCGAGCTGGACTTCGAACTCGCGCACAGAGTCGAGGACCTCGCACAGGGACATGGGGCACGCTGAGCCGTGTGAATGATCATCGAATGACGGGGGGGCGGGCACGGCATGCTCGACTACGACAAGGAAGCCGACGCGTACGACGCGACCCGCGGCGGTGAGCCCCGGGCCGCCGCCGCTGCCGAGGCCGTGCTGGGGTTCGTCCCGCAGGACGCCCGAAGCCTGCTCGACGTGGCCTGCGGCACCGGGATCGTCACCCGGCGACTGGTCGCCGCCCGGCCCGGACTGCGGGTGACCGGCGTGGACGCCGCGCCCGGCATGGTCCACATGGCGGCGGCACGGCTGCCCGGGGCCGTGCTCCTCGCGGACAGCCGTCAACTCCCCTTCCCGGACCGGGTGTTCGACGCGGTCACCACCGTATGGCTGCTGCACCTCGTGGAAGACCCCGAGGACGTCCGGGCGATCCTCGCCGAATGCGCGCGGGTGCTGCGGCCCGGCGGTGTCTACATCAGCACGGTGGACAAGGCCGCAGCCCACGACGTCGGCAGCGACATCGACGCCGTCCTCGCCCCGCGCCCACGCCGCCCCGCCCAGGACCGCCCCGACCTCGTCCGCGTGTACGCCGCCGAGTACGGCCTCCACCCGGCCGGTACGGCCCGTTTCCGAGGGCGCGGACAGGGCCGCAGCCCGCGCAGCACGGCCGCGGACCTGCGACGCGGCTGGTTCACCCAGCTGCCGCCCGGCGAACCGCTCACCGAACGGTTCGCCGCACAACTGGAGTTGCTCCCGGACCAGGAACGACCGCGCGCGGACCCCGAGTTCACGATCCTGGCCTTCAGGAAGCCTTCGGCCGAGTGAAGTCCATGGTCCAGTTGGTCACCCAACTCGCCCCGTCGTCCACCGAGAAAGCCTGCTCCCAGCGCGCGCCACTCTCCGAGACCCCCGACCACACGAACCGCACCCGCACGTCCTTCCCGTCGTGCGTGTCGTCGCCGTAGAACTCGCCCCGGCCGTCCTCGAACCGGCCGGTCACCGGCGGGAACAGCTTCCCGGTGCGGCTCGACGACCAGTTCAGGGACCACTGTTCGGTCTCCCGGTCGAAGAGCCGCAGGGTCAGCCCCTTCGACCCCAGGTACGGCATGTCGATCTCGTCGACGTTCGCGGCACCGTCGAAGAGCGGCCAGCTACGGCTGGTGCCCTCGAACTCCTCCCAGCCGCTGGCGGGTTGGAGGAAGTCGGTGAGCCGACGGTTCGCGACCTCCCACTCGCCGTGGAAGAAGTCGAAGTCGTGCGGGCTGCTCATGAGCGGTCTCCAGTGGTTCCGGCGGGCAGGGAATCGGCCAAGTAGGCGTCCAGGTCGGGGACTTCGGGGGTGAGGAGGTGCCGCACCCAGGCGTCCCGTTCGTGCAGGATCGGCGGCAGCTCCCAGACGCAGCCGATCCACGGCAGGTCCGGCTTGATGAAGTGGGTGGGGTCGAGGTCCGGGCACCCGAGCACCGGCTGGCCCGCCGACGCGCCCCGGAAGTGCAGGACGTTGTCCCACACCCAGCTGTACGCGTTCAGATAGGCGCCGTCGTCACCGCCCCGGTGCAGCACGACGAACGTGGCCGGCGGAGTGCCGTCACCCGTCGGCCCGTCACCGGGGCGCGGCTCGGGCAGCAGCTCCGGCAGGATCGCGTACGCCGCCCGCTCCACCTCCGGGGCGATCCCTGCGGGGTCGGCGGTGACGTGGTAGCGCTTGATGTGCCGCCCGGCCACCTCGATCGGCGGTGGCACGGTCAGCAGTTTCTCCGTGAAGGGCATGGCAGGACGCTAAGACCACTTCACTGACATCCTGTGTCAGTGAAGTCCAGCCGACTCCTCTCGATCCTGCTGCTGCTCCAGACCCGCGGCCGGATGACCGCCGCCCAGCTGGCCGAGGCACTGGAGGTCTCGGTCCGCACGGTCTACCGGGACGTCGAGGCGCTGAGCACGGCGGGTGTCCCGCTGTACGGCGACGCGGGCCACGCCGGCGGCTACCGCCTCCTCGACGGCTACCGCACCCGCCTCACCGGGCTCACCTCGGACGAGGCCGAGGCCCTGTTCCTCGCGGGTGTGCCGGGACCGGCCGCCGAACTGGGCCTGGGTCCGGTCCTGGCCGCCACCCAGCTGAAGGTGCGCGCCGCCCTGCCCGCCGAACTGCGCGAGCACGCCGACCGGATCAGCGGCCGGTTCCATCTGGACGCACCGGGCTGGTACACGGATGTCGACGAGACACCGTTTTTGCATACAGTCGCCGAGGCGGTATGGAACAACCGTGTCCTGTATGCGATCTACCGTCGCTGGCGTGAGCCGACCGACGTGGAGCGCAGACTGGAGCCGTACGGGCTCGTGCTGAAGGCGGGCCGCTGGTATGTGGTCGCCGGTCCCGGACCGCGTACCTTCCGTGTCGACCAGATCCTAAAACTCACCACCTCCACCTCGGACGAGGAGTTCACCCGCCCGGAGGGCTTCGACCTGGCCGCGTACTGGACGGCTCACCAACGGGACTTCCACGACCGCCTGTACCGGAGCGAGGCAGTGGTCCGACTGGCACCGGGGGCGACGCTCGCCCGGGCGGTCCCGGTCAACGGGCGGACGGAGCAGGACGGTTGGACCCTGATGTCGGTCCCGATCGAGTCCGTCGAGCACGCGCACGGCGAGTTCCTCCGACTGGGCACGGACATCGAGGTCCTGTCACCGCCCGAACTGCGCGACCGCATCGCGCACACGGTGGTCGAACTGGCCGAGAGATACGGCAACTTGCTCACAGGCGGCGGCAACTGAGGCTACGGAACCCGTCCGTCCTCCCAGGAGGTAGGCCACGTGAGCTACCAGCACCCGCACGTACACCCGAACCCGCCCCACCACTCCCGCAGACGAAGGGCCGTGCTCTCCGCACTGACCGCCGCCGCGGCCCTGGTCCTCGCCGGACTCACCACTGGTGGAACCGCCGAGGCCGCCACCGCCCGCCAGGTCGAGGCCCTCGACCGGGGTGTCGTCAGCGTCCACACGGACAGCGGCAACCTGGTCAGCCGGCGCTGGCTCGGCACCGACCCCGACGACGTCTCCTTCAACGTCTACCGCGCCGGTACGAAGGTCAACTCCGCCCCGATCACCGGTTCCACGAACTATTTCCACGCCGGTGCGCCAGCCCAGGCCGACTAAACGGTCCGTGCGATCGTCGGTGGCGCGGAACAGTCCGACTCGGTCCACGCGATCCAGTTCCGCACCGGCTACAAGGACGTCCCGATCACCACGCCCGCAGGCGGCACCACCCCCGACGGCGTCGCGTACACCTACGAGGCCAACGACGCCTCCGTGGGCGACCTCGACGGCGACGGCAGGCTCGACTTCGTCCTCAAATGGCAGCCCACGAACGCCAAGGACAACTCCCAGTCCGGCTACACCGGCGACACGATCCTCGACGGGATCACCCTCGACGGCACCCGCCTGTGGCGCATCGACCTGGGCCGCAACATCCGCTCCGGCGCGCACTACGCCCAGTTCCAGGTGTACGACTACGACGGCGACGGCAAGGCAGAGGTCGCCATGAAGACGGCCGACGGCACGGTCGACGGAGTGGGCACGGTCATCGGCAACTCGGCGGCGGATTACCGCAATTCGAGCGGCTACATCCTGTCCGGACCCGAGTACCTGGCCATGTTCAACGGCCAAACCGGGGCGGCGATGGGGACCGTCGACTACGTCCCGGCGCGCGGCACGGTCTCCTCCTGGGGCGACTCGTACGGCAACCGCGTCGACCGATTCCTCGCCGGTACCGCCTACTTGGACGGCAGCCGCCCCTCCCTGATCATGGCGCGCGGCTACTACACCCGCACGGTGATCGCCGCCTGGGACTGGCGCAACGGTGCCTTCACCCGCCGCTGGACAGCAAAGACGCGAGAACCGGGCGGCCCTCAGTGCGGGTGAGGGCCGCCCGGCCGACGGGCCGGCTCCGTGGGAGCTTCAGGGGCGCGGGGAACTGCGCGACCAGCCACAACGGACCGGCACTGTTCCGAACCGCCCAACCCGCGGAGCACCCGCCAGGGGAACTATTCGAGTAGCTCCGCATACGACCCCATGGCCAGCGCAACATCCGCCTGAGCCCAGAACCGGTGATAAGTGAAGACAGGCGCAGCCCCGCCCGCCAGATAGCTCTGGATCTTCGACCAAGCCGGATCGTTCTTGTAGAAGGACCGCAACGACGCAAACGTAGAAGCGGAGTTGACCGCGTCCCCGTTCGGCATCGTCCCGCTCCACCCGCTCGGCACATACACACTGTCGTCGAACCGGTTGTAGTCCGCCCGAGTCTCCGGAACGGCGACACCCAGGCTGTCCTGGTAGTTGCCCCACATTCCGTCGAGCAGCGCCTTCGCGGTCGTCTTCGCCGCCGTGGAACCGGACTTCGCGGCGTAGTACGTCAACGTCTTGGCATACGCGGCGGCCACACCCACGTCGTTGGTGTAGTCGGCAACGGTGACATGAAGTCCCGTATTGGACCCGGGACTTGACGCGTTCCACGTGTCCGGCTGCCCCGACCACTGCAACGTCGAGGGAATCAGATACGTGCCGTCCGGATTGATCGTGGTCTTGGACAACGCCCAAGCCACCCACTTGTCGAGAACCGCCTTCGCGCTCGCGTTCCCCGTCTGCTGGTAGTACTCGGCGACCCGCTCCATCGACCACGCCTGGAAGCCGAACCACTGGTTGGACGGCGGGTCGTGATAGACGGGCTGCTGGTCGTAGTACATGCCGTAGAACGTCGACGTCCCGGCCGGCGGGCTCGCGTACCGCCCCTGCCAACTGTTGGTCGCGCCACCGGCGATGGCACCCTCGCTCGACTGCAGCCAACGGTAGAACTCCAGCTGCCGGGTCAGTGAGGTACCCCAATCCGCCGCGCCCGTGGCGGACTTGGGCTTCAGGTCCGCGTACGAACTCAACGCGTAGGCAGCCAACGGGTTTTGATAACCCCCGTGCACATGGCTGGACCCGATACGCCACGCCCACCCCGCACTGGTGTCGTTGGCGCCGCCCCACGCGTAGTACCAGGACAGCAGATAGTCCGAGGCGTCCTTGCCGGTCCCGGCCGGGCACGTGGACGGTCCGACGCAGTTGCCGATTTTCTTGAAGTACTTGTCGTACATGGCGTAGCGCAGATAGTCGCCCATCTTCGCCGCCTTGCCGACGGTCGCGGAGACGTCACTGCCCTTGCCCTGCTCCTTGGCCCACGTGTCGGCCCAGTACGCGGCCTGTACGGCCCGCGCGTCGGC
>Ga0307507_10011726_pt1 | contig 10989 bp, 5 predicted proteins | sample 7_EM_MG_FD_207223 | JGI IMG/M metagenome (GOLD analysis project Ga0307507, IMG submission 207223) | Populus trichocarpa ectomycorrhiza microbial communities from riparian zone in the Pacific Northwest, United States - 7_EM | ecosystem: Host-associated > Plants > Roots > Unclassified | place... | reverse complement strand
TTTTTTTAAGTTTTTAAAAATTTATTTTTGATATTAGTATATCAAAACGATTTAAAAAATTAAAAAAAATTAATTAGAAATAAATTTAAACCCAAGCGAGATTGATATTGTTGCTGATTAAACATATTGTCTTAGTCATGGGTGACTAATAAATTGATTCACCACCACATAACCATACTTTATGGTTCTTTCTTGCTACTTCAATTATTTTGTGATGGCAGCACTGCAGCATTGTTGTTGACATTTGCTTTTCTCCTCTTGTCTTAATTATTATTAATAAGTGTATACACACCCACACACGTGTGTTAATTGATTTGGTTGTATATAATTAATTGAAATTATTTATTTATTATTTTTTTATATTAACATGGGTGTCTGGGCCAGCTTGCGTGTACCTCGACTAATTTCACGGGTCCTGAAGTTAACGACCATATAAGCCTCCAGTGACCATCATATTAACAACCACAGGGCTTGAACTTGAGATCACATGAAGAGTAAATCTTTTAATTTCAAGTTTTTACTGCTGGATTACCTATTAGATGGTTAGATTTTTTTTATATTGAGTGACAATGCATTAGTTGTATTTACAATATTGTTGGAAATGCATGGACGGGAGTGTTGTTCATAGAGAAGTTGGAAGGTAAAAGAGAATTGTTTTTTAAAATATTTTTTATTTAGAAATATATTAAAATAATATTTTTTAAATATTAATATATTAAAATAATTTTAAAAAATAAATTTGAGCAAAATTAAATTTAATGTTTTTCAAAAATAATTTTACACCACGAGTACAAACGGTAACTTATTATGGTGTTCAAACAAGATATCAACGACGTGACGGTCCCGATTTGTTGTATTTGGATAACTGCTTCAGTGGATCTAAACGTTGACGAATTTTATTTCCAGTTGGGGATGTAGGACACGTGTAACAAAATGGGACAACCTGGATGCCCTGGTGCACGTTGCGCAGTTATTTTTTTTTAAAAAACCTCTCATTGCAATGATGTCCCTGTATTTTGATTTATTGCTATTCTGTCTTCAATACATAGCCAATGTTTACTTTCTTTCCTCTTCTCTTTTAAACACAGCTTGTAGAGTGACTTTTAAAACCTGTTTTTTTTTTTTATTTATTTAATTCTGTAACGATGAGAACTTATATTTCAAAAGAATTCAACGATATTTATTTTATCTAAAAAATAAATATTTGTAAGAACTTTAATAATCTATATTTTAAGAGAAAAGTGTATTTCTTTTATCAAAAAAATTTTGTTATTAATATTTTTTTTTATTTTGATGGAATAATGATTTTTTTATTAATAAAAACTTGTAGAAAATAAAATAAATATTTTTCAGAACTCAGATGATTTATATTAAATAAGAAAAAATGCATTTCTTTATCCAAAACTTCTTTTTTTCTTATTTGTTAATTTCTTTTTATTTTTGAAGTGAACATAATTTTTCTTATGAAAATACAAATTTTCAGATTAAAACTTATCATTATTTATAAAAATAATAATAAAGCACATAATAAAAAAAATCATATTTCAATTCTTTTCAAGGGATTGTATAAAAAAAATAATTAATTGGAGGAAATAATATAAAAATTGATAAAATATAAAAAATAACAATGATAAAATATATTTTCAAGTTTATTTTTCTAAGGAGTAATAAGATAATTTTATAGAATCAGTTGCCAATTAACACAGAAAAACCCAATCAAATATAAAAAAAAATAAGAAAAAAATAGATTATCACATATCTTGTCTCATAAACCCACGATAACATTACTAATAAAGGCTAATTTGAAAAGGAAAAAGTCAAGGGACCGAACTAGAGAAGTTGAAAAATATAGGGATCAAAGTATAAAGAAAACAATAAATAAATAATATTTTGTGAGAGAATGAAATAAATAGTGAAAATCATTGTTCCAAAAAACCATACTATTTTATTTTTTAAATAATAATATAATATAATGTATAATTGGTAAGGTTGTTTTTGTAACTAATTAAAAATTCACAATAAAATTATTGAAAAGAATGATTTGTTTAGCATTGTGGTTGGATTGTTATTTTATTAATTTTTGAATTTTTTTGTTTTAAATTAATTTTTTTAGGTGTTTTTAAATTATTTTGATATATTAATGTTAAAAATAAATTTTAAAAATATTATTTTAATAATTTTTAATAAATCACTTTAAAGAACTGTAATTCAAAAACATTTTTTTTTAAATTAAACGAAAACAAAAAGCCCATGACAGTGGTTCCTAATTTAACCGCTACATGGATTCAAAGTGTCCTGATTCCAAATTGTAGGCAAAAATAAAATAAAATAAAATAAAATAAAAAGTGACACTTGTGCAATAGAGAGCGAAAGACTTGTTAAAATAATATCAGGACAACAGTTTCGCACGTGAGTATGGATGGTATCATAGATATTTGCATGAGCCAAACTGTAATCATATCATGCCCTCTAAGCACATTTCTCCATTGAAGAACACTCTCATATCACTTCACAAACCAACAAAAGAAAATAAAAGAAAAGGAAAGGAGTGTTCTTCTTCTTCCTCTTCTACTACTTCTGCTGTTGCTGCTGCTAAGGTTGTTATTACTGCGAAAGAAAATAAAAGAAAAAACAAGTGTTTTGTCTTTTTTTTTTTTTTTTGAGATGGGAGGGGTGACTTCATCAATGGCAGCAAAATTAGCATTTTTCCCACCAAACCCACCATCATACAAGCTAATTACAGATGATGCCACTGGTCTCTTACTTCTTGAACACTTTTCTCACCGTGAAAATGTTGATGTTTTGCGTCTCCCAACTCGGCGAGGGACTGAGATTGTTGCTGTTTACGTTAGATATCCAATGGCAACTTCTACTTTGCTTTACTCTCATGGAAATGCAGCTGATATTGGTCAGATGTATGAGCTCTTCATCGAATTGAGTATTCACTTGCGTGTTAATCTCATGGGGTAATTTCTTTTTCACTGTTTTCTCATTTACCCTTTTGTTCAAGTTTAAAGATTTTGTTCATTTGTGTGGTTTTTTTATGGTTTATGAGAGTTTGCATGTGGAGATAGTGTGTGTTTTTGGTGAAAATCAGGTGAATTAGTGAGACCCAGTTGGGATTTCTGAGTGAGTTTTAGTTTGCTTTGTGTAGAAGGAAGGGATTTTTTTGGGGTTATTGGGAAAAGGTTACAAGCAGGTGAAAGGTGTTGTTTTTTTGGTGGGGCTATGAGGTATTTTTCATAAAGCTTGATTGTTTATTTGGTTAAAGTGGGTGGAAGAATTTGAGATCAAGTAATTGATTTGTGTCTGATTCACAGATTAGCTAAACAGAGTTGTTTTATGCAGATCCCTTCCTCTGATATCATGATTGTGTGATGTTATTCTTAGATTGGTTAAGATTCTTGGATTTAGCCAGGAATTATGATAGTTTCAGTGAAAGAATGGAATCTCCTATGAGTTTTGATCTAGGCAATTAGCATAGTGGATCAATTAGGCGATTTAGGGCTAATAGTTGTTAAGGGAGAAAATTGAGACTAGCTTTGCTGCTTTTAACTTTCTGATGTTCTGTGTATACTACTCATGTTTTCATCTTCTTTGTCTTGCAAGGTCTTAACACTAGTCTACTGTTTTCTATTTTCTGCAATTTTATCAAGAAAGTCCAAGTCTTTGTATGGGGTGACTTAAATGAATAAAAAATTTGGCAAGCAAAAATGGGGGCCTGAAAATTGAAGAAGAACAAGCATTTATGCATGAGGGTTGTTTCAGAAATCCAGAAGCATGCTTTTGCAAGCTAGTTTTCTGTCTAGATTTTGACAGAACTCTATGTGGCTGCTTATTTGAAAAAAAATGGTACGGATCTACCTTACTGGCATAAATCTAGACTTGCTAGTGCCAATTTGGATCTTAGGTTGATTGGATCCATCAAATAGAGTTCTTTACTGCATCAAGTTGTTGTTATGCAACTTAATATAGGTGGCCAAGCATGCATCAAACTTGGGAAAACTCTGGTGTGAAATGGAAAAAAAAATTTCACGCCAGAGAACATTTTATAGAGGAGTTGGTTTGGGTATGTTGTCACAGCAATCATATAGACACTGACACCGCCTCATACTGGGAGGCGTCCTGTGCCTTGCTTAAATATTAAGTGGTCAAAGGCAGCATTTTTTTCTTATAGGTGGTTGCCTTTTACAGAGTTCATAGAGGACCGGTCCAATTCTGTGTTTGTTTAAGTTTTTTATGTAGTTTATCCAGCACTCAAGCATCAGATATAGAAAGGGAATTTAAGCATCTTTTTTTCAATTTGTCTAGGTATGACTACTCTGGCTATGGACAATCATCAGGAAAGGTATGCTGTATAGAATCTTCATTAATTTTATGTTCGACTAAAATTATTTTGGCAACCGATCCTCTGAAGGTCGTTCAATTACTTTCTGCAGCCCAGTGAACACAATACATATGCAGATATTGAAGCTGCTTATAAGTGTCTCGAGGAGAGCTATGGTGCCAAGCAGGAAAATATCATCCTTTATGGCCAATCTGTGGGAAGTGGCCCAACCGTGGATCTTGCTGCACGTTTACCTCGACTAAGAGCTGTTGTACTGCATAGTCCTATACTATCAGGGTTAAGAGTGATGTATCCTGTGAAACGCTCATACTGGTTTGACATCTACAAGGTTAATATTTTGTTTCTTGGTCTTCTTAAATATCATGTCATATGTTTTAAAGAGTATTCATGCATCTACTATGCCTCTGAACATGGCTTCGCTTAAATTTGTCCAGAACATAGACAAAATTCCTCTGGTGAAGTGTCCCACGCTGGTAATCCATGTAAGTATCATAGTTCTATATCTAGTGTTTTTAAATTACGAAAACTCATTTCCAGTATTTTCTCCATTCATGAAACTTCCTGAATAGTGTTTGGTCAACCAATGTAATATCATGCAATTATAATTCTCCATGCAAATAAACTGTTGGGGATAGTAAAAACCTCTGTGCAAGTCCTGCAGTAAGTCTTGTATATTATATGAATGCGCAGTATTTGAATAATACAGAACATGAAAATACATTTGAGAAACTAGTGGCAAATGAAATGTTCTTGCGAAAGAGAAGGTTGGTTGAAATGCAGTCAGACGTGGTACTTTCTAGCAATCAGAACAAAACTGTATGAATTCATTGAAATTTAAAGCACCAAGAGGACGGGCTTTTGTTGGATCTAGATACAATGAGTTGTGAAATTGAATGTGTGGTTACATTGAAGTTTAATTATAGGGAGCTTAGGCTAATGCATCTGTGAAAGTACATTTGGTAAATAAAACATCTGAAAATCGAGGACAGCTAATATCAAGTATTGGAAGATCAAACAAATAGCGCCGCCCCCACCTTCATGTCTCCCTAGTTCCTTGGTTAGATTACATCCTGTGTTCCTTGTCGTTTTCACTAACTGATGATAGAGGGGTGATTAAAGGCGACGCATGCTCCTTATCAGCCAACTCCGTACATCATTGCAAACTCGAAGAATGCAATGAACTTTATTTTCAACATATTATAATTATCTCAGCTTTCTTGTTCCCACACGGCCATTTCTTGTTGGACCCTTTGAAGAAATCTCAAGTATTTCTTGCAGGGAACTGCTGATGAAGTAGTTGACTGTTCTCATGGCAAGCAACTTTGGGAGCTGTGCCAAGAGAAATATGAACCTCTGTGGCTCAAAGGGGGTAATCACTGTAATTTGGAGATGTATCCGGAGTATCTGAGGCATCTGAGGAAGTTTATATCAACAGTTGAGAAATCAGCATACCGAAGAAATGCCGGGAGGAGAAGTGTAGATGGGTTTGAACAGGCCAGACGAAGTAGTGATTGTTTAGAGGGTCCAAGGAAGAGCACAGATAGGAGGGAGAAACCAAGAAAGAGCACAGATAGGCCAGAAAGACTGAGATTTCACGAATTCAAGTTCACGCACACGGACAAGGCAGAAAAGTTAAAGGTCTCGTTTGAGCACAAGGAGAGGTCACGGAGAAGCGTGGAATACTGCGATAAATCGAGAAAAAGCATGGATTTACAGCTAGAAAAAGCACGGAAGAGTGTGGACTGGGTGGATAGAATTCGATAACAATACCAAAATCATCTGTAAAAGTTGTTGTTTAAATGTGTTGTAGGAGGGGAGGAGATAAGAAAGTAGAAAGGAAAGAGGATAAAGATGGGGAAATTATTTGTGTTTTCTTTTTCTTTTAACTTGATGGATTTCAGTGTGTGCCTTCTTGTTACGGTTGCATAATGACTGTCATGTAATTGTAGAGTTTCTTTGTTATATTAAGTCTGGTGGGAAATGGTTTTTATTTGGAAATATATTAAAATAATATATTTTTTTTTAATTTTTTAAAATATATTTTTAATACTGTATAAAAATAAAAGAAATTAATATAAAAAAATCATTTCTTTTAAAAACATCAATTCTTTGCAAAAACAAACGTTCAGGAATTATTTTTTGTATGGTATAGCGTCTTGATGCAGGGAGTGGTCGGTCATGACGTGAATAATTGTCTCTGATCTTTAATCTTTTATTACGGCTTGCTGTATGCTCGGGTCGATTAAGTTTTATTTAATTTAGATTTAAAATTAAATTATATATAAATTAATTTAACATAATATAGTTGACTTGAGTTGATTATTTTATAAGCAACTGCTCTATTAATAAAAAAAAATTAAAATAAAATTGAGAAAATTTAGTTATGACTTATGAGTCTTTTTCTTAAATTAGGAGGTTATAAGCTTCAAACCAATAATTAAAAATATTTATTAAATTATTTTAAGTATATCCTTAAAACATTTGAAAAAAATGAACTTAATCTTTCCTTCCCTTTGGTTTCTTCATCTTCGAAGTTTTATATTTCCAGAAATACCCTTTCGAATTTTCAATCTCTCTTTGCTTGAAAGTTGAAGCAAGAGGCAGCGGTGCTCCTGCTCTCCCTCCTCTCATCGCAAACTCCATAATCCAAAAGAAATTGATTCCACGAAACACCAATTGATCAATTTATCGATCGATATGTAAGTAAATCAAAACAGATTCCTTTATTAATATTCTCTTATTTGATTTTTTATTTTTTTAAAAGAGAAGCAACTCCTACGTTTCCGGATCCTCCTACTTTTTAAAAAAAAAAATAAGAGAAGCAAAAACTCGACTGTTTCGCTTAATTTTGGTTTCCAATATTTTTGTTTTCAAGGTCGCAAGAAGAGATTGGTCTAGAAGCAATAAAGCAGGCGTTGAAAGCTTTGAAGAAGCGGCATTTACTGGAAGAAGGAGCTCATGCTCCTGCCTTTATTGCTCTTTCCAGGCCCATTATTTCTCAGGTCTTCTTTCTTCTTCCTTTTTTCTTTTTGTTAATTTCTTACTTGCTATTCACCGCGAATCATGCTTTCTTTTGGGGAGTAATTTTCTTTCTGGGCTTTATGATTGTATTTTTCTTTAATGAAACTAATAATAATGATGATGAGATTGCAGTTAATTAGTATTAGTGCCGTGTTCAAGTTGGTTTTTTGTATATAATTGAAGGGATCAGAGTGGAAAGAGAAAGCAGAAAATCTAGAAGTAGAACTTCAGCAATGTTACAAAGCTCAATCTCTTTTATCTAACCAACTTGTGGTGGAGGTGGCCGAATCGAGAGCAGCGAAGACTTCACTGCAAGAGAAGGAAGCAGCTATCACTGATTTGCAAAATGAGGCTACTCAAATTAGGTTGTCTTCTTTATCCTGTTACTTATGTTTTTTATCCTGTTAGGAAGATAGATGATTTTAATGTTTTTGGCATTGTGGGGTTATTTAGACTCGTGTTTTTTCGTCAGGGATGAGTGTGGTCAGTTGAGGGAGGATTTTGAGGAAAAGATTAAAGCATTAGAATTGGTTATGAGTGAGAACCAGGCACTTAGAACACAATTGGAAGAGATGACTCTTAAAGCTAAGAATGCTGAGGCTGAAAATAAGATGTTGATTGATCGATGGATGCTACAAAAGATGCAGGATGCCGAACGCCTTAATGAGGTACTTTGTAGTGTTTGATAGGTCCCTGTCAAAGCTGTTGTAATTATATGCAAATAGGATTCTACTTAGGGTGAGAATAAACCACAACAATTTGTTATTGAATCAACTTGTTCCTTTACTGCATATTACTAGAGTTTAAATACATAAGGAAATAACAGACTCTTCCTAAATTTAATAGCACAACTACATGAAATCAAGACTCTACAACTGATTCCAACTAAATAGCTGGCACTTATTCTAATAACAAAACACTAGCTAACCGACTTGACTAATAACATACTCGACTCATTCCTCTGCTTGCCTCCTCTTGTGTGATTATTTGCATGTGTAGCTTAACAGAACATGGCTTATTCATCACGTCAATTAAATGCTCAATAGCTCTACAAGAACTTAGGATTCTTGATAGGCACACTTTGAGATCTTCTTGGCTGCTTATCAGTGTTGCTATAGTTTGATAATGCACAGTGTATGTATTGGATGGGTATCAACTGTTGGGTGAGATTTTGCTAGGCAATCAGTGTTTTGCTGTTTTAGAAGAACATTAGTGGCTTCTGAAATATATGTTTACCTCCTTTTTATATATGAATTTTTGTGGGTTTTTTGTATTTTACAAAAAAATCAATCTGAAGAAGAAATTCTTCTTGATGTTTTTAGAATTGACCAACACTTCTTGAAGTAGTTTCCTCTGGAAGATCCTTTTTGGCAGACATTTGGGAGTATATATATTGTTTTATTTCCATGTCATTTCCTTCATAAAGCCCATGGATGGTTAAGAAATTCTAGAAAATATATGTTTTGTTTGTGATTGGATCTGGTATTGAGTTTGCAGAAGGTTGTTGGCTCCTTTTTTGTGTATGAAATTCCAGATGTTGTATAAAAGTTTTCTTACAGAAGTCTCCCCATTTCTCTGGACTTCTTGTGTATTTTCATGATAGAGAAAGTTGAATATGCAACGTGACACTTGAGAGGTTGTACTCTTTTGTAAGTTGAGTGATTCAGAGTGAACATGCATTGCAAAAGATGCTGAAACCAATCTGCAGAACCAACCTTCATCTAATCTGTTGTGAAATTGTGGAGTTTGCATACAGTGTCTTTAAGTTCTTGCTTTTGCTTCTGAAGAGATGCATGTGGGAATTATTTTCTTCCTGCTTTATTGCTGGTATAAATGCAGTTAACTAAAGATGTCCTTATTAACTTAGGCTAATGCACTTTATGAAGAAATGATTGATCGGCTCAAGGCAAGTGGTTTAGAGAGCCTTGCTAGGCAACAAGTGGATGGAGTTGTCCGGCGAAATGAAGATGGTGCTGAGTACTTTGTTGAATCAACGATCCCTTCTACATGCAAGCACAAGATCACTGCTCATGAGGGTGGCTGTGCTTCTATATTGTTTGAGTACAATTCTGGAAAATTGATTAGTGGGGGACAAGACCGGTCAATCAAGATGTGGGATACAAATACAGGATCATTAAGTCACACTCTTTATGGTTGTCTTGGCTCTGTTCTTGATCTTTCCATTACTCATGACAATAGATCCATCATTGCAGCTAGCAGCTCAAACAACTTGTATGTATGGGATGTTACCACAGGACGAGTACGTCACACTCTCACAGGTCACACTGATAAAGTGTGTGCTGTTGATGTCAGCAAAATTTCAACTCGTCATGTTGTCAGTGCTGCTTATGATCGTACCATAAAAGTGTGGGATCTGCAAAAAGGTTTCTGCACCAACACGATCATTTTCCACAGCAACTGCAATTCTCTTTGCTTCAGCATGGATGGACAGACTATTTGTTCAGGCCATGTTGATGGGAATCTTCGTTTGTGGGATATTCAGACAGGAAAGCTACTTAGTGAAGTAGCTGCACATTCGCTTGCTGTTACATCTATATCTGTGTCTCGAAATGGAAGTGTTGTACTGACAAGTGGGAGAGACAACTTGCATAACTTATTTGATATGCGATCCTTGGAAGTTTGTGGCACTCTAAGAGCAACTGGAAACAGGGTGGCTTCTAATTGGAGTCGCTCCTGTATCAGTCCTGATGACAACTATGTTGCTGCTGGTTCAGCTGATGGATCTGTACATATTTGGTCAATATCTCAAGGTGATATAGTAAGCACCCTGAAGGAACACACAGCTCCAGTTCTTTGTTGTTCATGGAGTGGTCTTGGCAAACCACTAGCCTCTTCTGACAAGAATGGAATTATCTACACCTGGACATGATGGTTTGCGTCTTCACTTGTAAATATGATAGGTTGTCTACACGGAGAATTTCTTCAAACTAGTGTGTAACACTGTAAGCCATTTATGTTGAATAATTTCCACAAAGGAACCCAAAGTTAGCAATATGGCAAAAAATTCTTCTTCTGTACAGACATAGTTGATTAGTTTATTCTTACTGAATGATTCGGTTGGTTGAATTCAATTGCTGAAAGAGCACGACATGTTTTTTTTTAATAACGTTCTTGATTTACTGGTTTTGTGCTTCGTACTGGTTAATGTACTTGTCCTTAGTGTTTCAAGTTTCTAAGATTACAGTACAAGGACATTTATGTTGAATAATTTCCACAAAGAAACCTGTTGGAAATTGATTTGTGCAGAGTTGGAAAGTAAGAGGATGTTCAGGTGGTGACATGCATTAGGTTATTTCCTCTTCTGAATAATGTCTACAGGACAAAGATGCGTTTGCGTTTAGGATCATAAAATTTTATTCATTTTATGTGAAATTTAAGATTGTTTTTTAATGTATGTCAGACACATCCGATAATCTTCATTTTGTATTTGGGGTTTTTTTTAAAAAAATAAGGATGATTTTCATTTTATAAAGCATAATTGAAAAATATATTTTATTTATTCTTGTGATTTTTTCTTAAGTTGGGATCTAGGGTTATTGTCCAAGTCTTTGAACATTGTTTAGGGATTTTGTTTTCATAAAAAAAAAAAAACTTGAAAT
>Ga0307507_10011724_pt1 | contig 10989 bp, 10 predicted proteins | sample 7_EM_MG_FD_207223 | JGI IMG/M metagenome (GOLD analysis project Ga0307507, IMG submission 207223) | Populus trichocarpa ectomycorrhiza microbial communities from riparian zone in the Pacific Northwest, United States - 7_EM | ecosystem: Host-associated > Plants > Roots > Unclassified | place... | reverse complement strand
GGGTCCTTCCTTGAAAATATCCTCCTTAGCCCGGAGTGCCTCTGCTACTACTAGGGGGGAATCTTTAGGCAGAGCCTCGTGCAGAGCCTTAGTAGAGCTTCGTATAGAGCTTCGTACAAAGCTTCGTGCAGACCTTCGTGCAGACCTTCGTGCAGACCTTCGTGCAGAGCTACGTGCAGGCGTACAGACGTGTAGATGTGCAGATGTGCAGACGTGCAGACATGCAGACGTTTGTAGAGACGATTGTATGGGCGTTCGTACGGGCGTTCATACAAGCGATTGTAGAACCTTCCTAGTATCTTAGTGCTGCATGTTAGTAGAGCTTTGGAGCTCTATATAGGGCTTCGAGTAGAGTTTCGTGCAGAGCTTCGTGCGTGACGAGGGTACCGGAAGAGTCCTCCACACGCGTTTCCTGCTTACATAAGCAGACTTCCTTTGTTCCGATTTTGGTCGGTCTCCGTAGCAGACACTTCGGTTTCCGTACGTATATTAAGGCCTATATTCGTCGTAGTTAGATTCCACAGATTCATTCATTCTTTCCAATATCATTCAGTTCATCAGTGCGGAGCTTCGTGCGGAGCTTCGTGCGGAGCTTCGTGCAGAGCGTAGAGCAGAGCTTCGTGCAGAGCGCAGAGCAGAGCTTCGAGCGGAGCTTCGTGCAGAGCTTCGTGCAGAGCTTTTGCAGAGCTTTGGTAGAGCTTCATGCAGAGCTCCGTGCAGGTCTCCCCCTAAGCTTCGTTTCGCAGAGCTCTCGCAAAGCTCCACAGCTCTACGCAGAGGGCTGGCGGCGTGGGCGTAAGCGTTCAGCATTGGTATTTACTGCGCGGCTTGGCGGTGCAGAGGTAGAATTGGGGCCTCTACCGCGACAAACTCCTCTTAATGTTGCGCGCATATAAGGAGCTAAAGATCTCATAACTTATAGAGTAGGCTTTTCTCTATAATTTGGTGTGATTTTTATGTTAACAGGTATTGTGGGAGGGTAGATTAATTTTGTTAAAGTTGATGAGGCCTTCTCATATAAACTATGTTTAGGTTTTCGCCAAAGTCTCTCAGACCAAGAAAACGATTGCCGTCCTAAATCAGCTTAGCGGACGGTGCGGATATTCCTATATCCGCAATCGATTTCTTAGTCTGAGCTTCTGAGGTAAGCTAAAAAAGCGCGAGTTCCTCTATTAGTAATAATTCGCCGGAGGCATTACTAGGGCGGAGTTCGGGTTTACTACGAGCTCTGCTTTGAGCCCCATTGCCGCCCAAAAGAGCAGAGCTCGAAGCTTGGACCATCAATTAAGATCATGGTCCGTGCTCAAGTGGAGACAAAGTGGCTTGTCTTATACTCGAGCACCTTATACCAAGAAACTCTAGCCTTTACGCATCTCTGGTAGATAACCTGTGAATCGGCAAATTTTAAGGAAATATCTAACGTGGTTAACGGGGTTTTGACCGCTCCCCTAGTTATGACCGTTTTGAACTTTTGTTAGTTGTTTACCACCAAATCAACATTTCGGCTAACTTTGATTTTCCAAACGGTCATAACTAGGGGAGCGGTCAAAACCCCGTTAACCACGTTAGAGATAGAACTGAGAGGGGTGAAAATGTGGGAGCGGGGGATCTGCACGGCACGAGCGTATGGATACGTGGAAGTACTAGAGAGGCGGAGTGATGGTAGAGATAAAGTATTGGCAGGAGGTTGTACTGCGAATGAAACTGTTCTTACAATCAATGCTGTGATACTAAGTCTGGTGGCAGTTGGATCTCTGGCTGTGATAGGAACTTTGCTCACAGTCGGGAGTCTGGCTGTAATAGAAGCTGTCTACATCTCAGAGGGCATGCCTTTGACGTGATTTATGGCCTGCTCTATGACACTTACTACGCTAACTTAGATAGCTGTGATAGGGATACTGCGCCCGATGGCGACGCGATTTTGGTAGGTGAATGGGGAATTGTGGAGACAAGTCTAAACCAACTAGTTAACAGGAGCTCACGTAAGTGAAGAATCACTCAAGGGAAAGAGGATTGTGTCCTAGGCGAGGGCCGCCGGCCGGCTCTTACCCCTCCCTTTCTTTCCGTGACTGGAAACCCCGCTGCATTCAAACCATATGACTCGATCCCTGGGGGGTTAAAATAAAAGGGAAGAAAAAGTTGAGCCGTCTAGCTCTCTTTTGCCCATTTTTACACTCTCACTATTTCTCTGCTGGGAGACTTGGACGTCAAAAATAAGTAGAATGGATGAAAACCCATTGAGATTACAGACCTGTCCGCTCGGCGAGTTCAAACGGCCGACTCCACTTGTACTCATCCACGACTCCGGTGGCACAACCTTTAGCTACTTCCGCCTGGGGAGCTTGAATCGTGACGTCTGGGCTATCCATGACCCTCACTTTGCTACCGCCGAACCATGGAAGGGTGGTTTTGACGAGATAGCCGAGAACTACATAAACTTGATCGAAAGAGCAGGTATCCGAGGCTCGATCCTGCTCGGAGGTGTGTGAAAGAACTTCATCCCCGTACGCCACTGGTTGTTTTTACTCACTCGACCGTCGCAGGATGGTCGCTCGGCGGCTACCTCTCGCTCGCAATTGCTCATAAATTAGTGGCCGTCACAGCCCCTAGCTTCACTGTTATAGGCATCCTGCTTATCGACTCCCCTTTCCACATTCCCATGTGCAAGCTGCCACCTTGCGGCCCAGACCCTGACTTTAATGGCCTCCCGGAGCTTGTACGCAAGTCATTTGATAACTACGATATTCTTTTGGACAAATGGGAGCTACCTCAGTGGACTATACCGGCTTTCCAAGGTAAAACAATATATTTTACCGTCGTCGACAAAAGCTTCGCTGTCCCAGACAGTAGAATCCTGCACAAGCCCTTAGGTCAAGACTGGCGCGATGTCAAGACGCGGAGCTTCGAACATGGCACCGCCATCTCAGAACAGTCAATCGAACTACCCCCAGCCGTTATGGTTAGATGCGCTTGGCCCACACCGATCGATACAAGTTCGAAAGAGCCGTGTCATGTAGACAGATTCCGCCACGAGACTCTATTGGGTTGGGACGGTAACTACCCGAACTTCATTAAAGCCGCTATAGATACAGACACCCATCACTTCAACATATTTGAATCTCCAAACGTAAGTCAACCACTATAAACTTCGCCATTCTTTGTTTTCAATTAAAGGAGCCGCCACCTTCATCATTATTCTCTTCTTATTTCCAGCCTTTCTCATCAACTTTACACAATTTCCTCATTGAAGAAGAGTTAGACAATTGTGCTAATATTACCTCTATCTCTTAGGTTAAGGCTTTGACGGTACAATTAAACGAATGCTTCGGGATTCTTGATAGTCTTCAAGTTGCCTGACGCAATTATGCAATGCTTATGGAACATCCAGAGGGTGTATGACTTTTCTTGTTATTATTTTTACTCAATAATGAGATATTAAGATTATACTCTAGATGGTTCATCTCAAATAGGATAGTTAGTACAATATTTCCACAGCCTAGCTGTGACTTTAACCTCTTGTACCGGCCCCTATAGCTCGCTTCCAGCTTTATACACCACTACCTTCCTAGACCCCTAGGGATACTATAACCCGTAAGTGGTCAGGATCCGGGCAGTAACTCTTGGCAGTAACTTTACTGCCCGAATCTTCTGCCAAGTTTCATTCTGCTGGTGCAAAATTAGTGGCTTAGAGCTTATTTGTTAGAGTTACAGCTTAATTTAGCACGGCCTACCCCTTAGAGGCACCTCTGCGCCTCTTTTATGCCCCTCCTACACCTGTCTCCCCTTGCGCCTCTACGCCTCCCTCTGCGCCCCACGCCTCTGTGCCTCTACGTCTTTATATCTCTACGTCCTTACGTCTTTATGTCTGTATCTATGCCTCTACACCTCTCTACCTAATCCCCTATAAGACGTGCAAAGACACGCATAAAGAGACGCAAGGAGACACGGGTAGAGACACGGGCAGACGAGTAGACGCACGAGCGGAGACACGAGTAGACGCACGAGCAGAGCCACGAGTAGAGCCACGAGCAGAGCCACGAGTAGAGTCACGAGCAGTGTCACGAGTAGAGCCACGAGCAGAGTCACGAGCAGAGTCACGAGCGGAGTCACGAGTAGACAAGTAGAGCCACGGGCAGAGCCATAAGTATAGGGGTATGGAGGTGCGAGGCGTGGAGGTAGAAAAAGCTAAGCCTTAATTTACCCCTGTAGATCAACTAAGCACTATTTATCTAGACCCACCTCCAACCCCTACCGACCACCTTCCTATCTAGGCTGCCCCTTTACTTCTACCTTTACTTCTCTCTTTACTCCTCCCTCTACCCCTCCCTCTGCTCGTGGCTCTGCTCGTGGCTCTGCCCGTGGCTCTGCTTGTGGCCCTGCTCCGTAGCTCTACTTGTGCCTCTACTTGTAACTCTACTTGCGCCTCTACTTGTGCCTCTACTTGTGCCTCTACTTGTGCCTCTACTTGTACCTCTGCTGCCCGTGCCTCTCTTACAAAGGGAGACGCGTAGAGAGAGACACGTAGAAAGAGACGCGTAGAAAGAGACGCGTAGGGGGGACACGTAAAACAAGAAAGAGTTAAAATAGATAACGGGAAGGCCAAAATCGGGCAGTCTCCGGGCACATCCATCCCACACATCCAAGATTAGTAAGCGCTTACTAAGTCATGCACGGGCCGCCATCAAGAATGCGGAAGAACTTCAAAAAAGCATGTCCTTACCGCAACTTACGCTATAGAATATCTATGCAACTATGTAGTAAATAGGCTAGTCTAGGGTACGGAATTAATAGCTTATTATGCAGACTAAAAGTCCTGAACAGCTTATAAAGTAAATATTAGTACTAGGCTTGAAGATATAACGCCAAATCAGACAACTTTGATAGCAAGTTTCTGGAAGTTTTCTACTATAAAGTCGCTCTAAATCTACACCTTATAAAGCTATATCAGCTTCCTACTGGATAGCATGGCTGATAGCTCTTTGTTTGATATTGACTTGACTCTTCCTAATGTTAATGAGCTCCTATAGCGTCGCCCTACTGCCTATACTGCCTCTGCTGCCCTAGTGCGAAAACCTGGTGACCGCTAGAGCAACCCTATTGAAATCCTCGATATTCTATCCCCCCTTTATTAGGCTGTTCCGGCCGCTTGGCATAAGGTTCCTTAGGCTCTGTTAACTCCATCCTGGCTTTGCTAGCTATGGCGTATAATACATAATCGTCGGGCGGTCATAGAGAGCCCAACGCAGGCCTCTGCGTAGGAGTCGTTCTCTCCTCTGCCCCCTCCTACAACTCTACCCCCTAGCCGTTGTAAATATTACGCTGCTTCCACTGCTTTGGTATACGATATAAATAATCCTCTTCCACCGTGGCTTTAATCGCCGTTGCCAGAAGTTAAGATTTAACGTCTAGAGTGGCAGCCGAACCCCCGGTTGTACCAGGACCTAGCTCCGGTGGTAAAAAAGGTGGTTGACTCTATGCCCGCCCACCACCTTCTAGAGCTGTACAATGGCGAGATCTTTAAGGATACTGATGCCGCGTTTAACCGGTACCAGGACTACGCTTTTAGCAAAGGCTTCTTTGTTGTTATACTATCCTCTAGCAATAAAACTGCCCTACGGCCATACTGTATCTTTAGCTGCAAATACTATAGTAAGCACACCCGGAACTACCGCGAGTTAGACAACTTCTGTGGTAAGAATAGCAACTAGCAGTGAGAGGCCACTAAGGTACACCAAAAGAACTGCGGCTGGTGTATTTGGGTGGCCTGGAAGAAGCTTCCTGGCCATGTAGGTGATATTAAAAAATAGGTGGCGACTATTATGCATGCCAAGCACTCTAATCCAGATACTCTAGAGGCTCTAGAACACGGCTTTGTCGCGAATCCCCTTGCTTATATTGGCCACCAGGATTAACTACTAGAGGCTAAAGAGGCAGCCGCAGAAGCCTACGCTCTTAGGGCAACTTGAGAGACCTATCTTACTGCACAGCGTCAGCTTTCTGCCTGAGAGTTACACATAAGTAAGAAGAAATACTATAGCTTGACGTGATTGTTAAGCGGCCTTCCTAGTGGAGCTGAGGGCCAGCCGCGAGCGCTTGGCGTGCTTAAGCTACTTCTCTACTAGCATAGATTTGAGTACCGGTCTTAATATACCTACATAATTAATCCAGAATTAGGTCGTCTAATTGCCCGGAGTCTCTAGCAGCTTGTATTCTAGCTTCCTATTTAGGTAGATTTAGCGCAGAGGTTTATTACTGACTTTGGCTACCAAATAGATGCTATATTTAATACCAATTAATCCAAGCTCCTATTAGCTATTATTACTGGCGTCACTAATATAGGGTCCTCTTTTCTAGCAATGCAGTCGTTTATCAAGAGCAAGTCTCAGCTAGATTGGGCCTTTTTACTAGAGTCTGCTTAGCAGAAACTTTGGAAACGGCCACCTAAAGTTATTGTTGCTGATTTTAGTAAGGGCCTTGCAGCCGCCTTATTAGTAGGGCAGTTAATTATAGTCGTTCTCTAGTACTGCCAGTGGTATGCTGCGAAGGCAATGAAGAAGCGGATTGATAAGGGGATCTAGATAAAGGTCAAGAGGCCGTATAGCTACTTGGTGGAAGAGAGGAAGGTAGTAAAGGAACTATTTTAGCCCTACCTAAAATCTGAAATGGTAGCAGAGCTTAAAGTCAATCAAAAGGTAGTCCTAGATAAGCTACACCTATGTGATAAGGTATAGTTTTAGACTATATATGTTAAAAAGGAGAGCCAGATGATTACCCGCTATATTAGGTAAGTTTTATTTTAAGCTGGGGGGCAGAATACTTAGAGGCATCCTAGAAACGAGTTTTACTATAGGCCGGCCTATAGTAAAGCTTATTTCTAAGATGCCTTTAAGCATCCTACTCTCCAGCTTAAAAACCTTATTTTAACGTCAGCTCTTCCTTAACCGCTTACTCCCTTACTAGATACCTTCCAAATTTGGGTACAGTGGCAAGCCAATAAGGCAAGGGTATTAACGGAGGATTAAAATGCTTTACTAATTATTAATTAAGCCTTAACGATGCTATAATTGAGCTAAAGAGGTGGATTTCGATATTGTATAAGGAGTTGATTAGATCCGAATATACATCCGATATATCCCTCCCTTAAATTATTACCCTAGACCTCTTTCAACACCACTTCGCGCAGATCAACGGTGTAGTAACACACTACGCGCTTTAGCGAATCTTTAACTCCATGCGTGGCGCAAGAGCTTCGACGAATAAGGAAAAGCAGGAGTGGGCCGATCAGGAGTGGAAGCAGGACGACTGCGACTGCGAGAACCCCTACTGATATGGCCTCCCCTGTTATTATATGCTTATTTAGTGCTTAATACAGAGGCTTCCTATATCGCCGGCTTTAATCTACCCTTGCTGGTGTATCGCAATAAAGCTAATTGCCGCTCCAGATTGGTAGCTGCAATATATTGAGGATATGGCGTTTTAGGGTGATCCTCTGCCAGGGCACCCGGAAGCTCTTACTAGGATCCGGCTATTGGTTCTCCGCCTCCTTAATATTATTAAGGACCTTCCTGCTAAAGAAATGGGCGAGCTTGCTAATAAATTTAAAGACTTTAAGGTAGCCTAAATGGCTATTTTAACTAGACAGGTAGAGCTTTAATCGCTACCTAAGGGCGCTCCATTTAAGGTTCCTTAAAAGGCTCGCTAGCAGCCACTACCTAAAAAGAAGCATGGTAAGGCTAACCAGCGGGGTAAAACAAGTGCTGAGATTGCTGAATGTGCTGCTGATGTAGCTAAGCAAGAGCTCTAAAAGGAAAGGCAGGAGGAGGCCTAGAAGTAGAAGGAGAAGGTAGAGTCTAGAGGTCGGCTTATACCTACTCAACTGAGCGGTGGTATAGATCTTAGCTATTTTCTAATCCAAAACAAAGAACCGGCTGATGAAGTGGATGAGGATATTAAGAAGGATAAGCAGCAACTGTTTAATAAGCTGTCGGTGCTATATAATGAAGTTTTAGGGGGGTTGGAGGACGAGGTGGTTATTTTAGAAGTGGGGGAGGACGATAACTTGTGGCTTAATAACGCGGAAGTACTCCAAGGTACCATATTAGACGACCCTCACCAAAATATTGGTAAGAAGGAGTCTATTGTGAACTATTCAGCATCTGACAATTATTAAGAGCCGCTACCTCTCCTACTCCATCAATCTGGCAGAGCGGCGCGTACTAGAGCTTAAAGGACCTATACTTAATTAGCCCGTAGTAATTTTATATCAATCTTAAGTAATACTGATGAGGGTCCTAGTAATACTAAGCTAAAAGAGATTGTTATTTTGTTGAAATTAAAGCGACCGCGACAGGGAGCTTCTGCAGACGCGTATAAGGCTTATAAAGCTACCATACTTACTATTAGGTCCCCTTAGGCCAAGCGAACGCGTGGTAATAAAAAGGGAAAAGATCCTATTGAAATAGACGGCCGAATATCGGAGTATTACACATGTAAATAGTGCTTTATTATTTAAATCAAGTTCGCGATAGTGGCCCGTGCGTGACTTAGCAAGCGCTTACTAATCTTGGATGTGTGGGATGGATGTGCCCGGAGACTGCCCGGGCCAAAATAGGCCGCGAGTAGTGTCTTAGCTTCCTTTACCTTCGTTTAATCGTGCAACAGCTTACGGGGCATACAGGGGTGGGGGAGTATTAGTGAACATTGCATTTGTATGGCTTTTACTAAAATAGGTGCCCGACTAGTGCCTTGGCACCCTTACCGCCTGCTAGGCCGCCGGTGATCAAAAGATTCGGGCAGTAAAGTTACTGCCAAGAGTTACTGCCCGGATCCTGACCGACCCGTAAGTATCGATGTCAGAATTAAGCGAGAGATGCTGACTAAGCTCTGGACACGTCGCGAGAGCGAGCTCTGCATGTTAATCTAGATAGACATCAACTGTATCTACTGCATCACGAATCAATCAATATTCATCGTCTGCGTCATCTCTATCATCAAATAGACCCTTAAGACACCTCCGCTGTGACCTTATGACCTTGTAATTCCAACAATCGAGACAGAGCTACCCGTATGCGATGCATCTACTTTATAGCCCTCTATAAGCTATCGTGGCGGAGGAGTAGCAGTTTCAAGCTCTACGTCTGTATAGCGGGCAGTCTCCGGGCACATCCATCTTGTCTCGTTCCCAGACCTTCTTGCCAAGGCTCGCTTGCCAATACGCTAACCGCTTTTGGCAAGACCTTCGTTGGAAGGTCTGGTACATGGTTTGGATTTTTGTTAGTCCCGCGCGGGGTATTTGGGCCTATATACACCTACTTTAAGCCAAATTATCTCAACTTCTACAGCTCCCTAAGCTATTCCTGATGGCTAGAATTACCAAATCAAACCTGGCGAAGAAGACTACGTTGCCCGATTTGCCCGATTCCAATTAGTTGTCTTATTATCGCGCCCGAAGCTCCTAAGTCGTAGCAGCTGTACCCGTCTCACGACTACCGCCGCCCTCGTCTTACTGCAGCTAGAGTACCTAAACTTATAGGCTAGCTTTAAATAATAATTAAGGACTATTAGTAGGTATAGATTTGCTTTATAGAAGGGGGTAAGCTTTAGGTAGAGCCTTGTATAGAGCTTCGTGTAGAGCTTTGTGTAGAGCTTTGTGCAAAGCTTCGTGCAGAGCCTCGTGCAGAGCTTTGTGCAGAGCTTCGTGCAAAGCTTTGTGCAGAGCCTCGTGCAGAGCCTTGTGCAGAGCTTCGTGCAAAGCCTCGTGCAGAGCCTCGTGCAAAGCCTTGTGCAGAGCTTCGTGTAGAGCTTTATATAGAGCCTTATACAGAGCTTTATGTAGACGTATAAGCGTATAGGCATGCATATTTATACTAGCAATTAATTGCAGAGTTTATAGAAATAATTATATAGGAAATTATATAGATGTTTAATTAATTAATTATATAAATATTTATAAAACCTATATATGGTTATTTATAAAGTCTATATATAGGCATTTATATAGGTAATTAGTAACAACAACTATAATATAATTGCCTGCTAAAGAAACCGTTAAAACCAGGCTAATAGAGCTTCTATAAGCTCTAGAGGACTATAAAAACCCTTTCTATTAATACTATATACCCTAATTTAGCATAGAGGTATATATAGTATTTTCTAGTATATAGCCCCTAAAGCTAAATTATAATAAGTAAATAAGCCCCTAACCCTAATAACCCTAATTAAATAGTGCCCATTTTAGAAATATATTCTTTAAACTATATAAGCCATAAAATAAACCCAGTAGGTACTATAGAAATGTCCTCTTAATGCAAATAAGGAGTACACTACTATACTCTCCTTTCTTACTACTGCAATTATAACCCTTTAGGTAGTCTTTACTATATTAATAGAGCTTATTTAGACCTAAAACCCCTAGAAATAATATACCTAAGATATAAAGGTAATCTGGATAAATATTAGCGCCCTCTAAAGGGCTATAATAATAGCTATAAAGAATGGACTGATGTCTACAGGTCCGCTGTTATATATATATATATATATTGCTGCTATTATACCTATAATGCCCTAAGCTATAAGATAAGCTACCTATAAACCTATAGAAGTATATAAAATTATAATCTATATAGGCAATGCTGCTAACTATAAAGAGGCCTTAAAATAAAATATCTAAGCCCAAGTCTATAAGCTCTAGGCTATAGAACCCCTAGATATCTATAGGCTATAGGCTATAAAGAAGCTATAGAGTGGTAATATTAGGATATATATTATAGATAAAGATATAAGAGATAGGCTGCTATAAGAAATAGGGTAGATAAAGATCCTAAGGCGCTCTACTATATTAGCTGTTCTGCTAGTACTAGTAAAGGTCTATATAGTACCTATAAGCTTTACTATTTAGGGCTTAGAGATTAAGTAGATAATAGAGGATATAATAAAGTATAATTATACTATAGTAGGGCTTATAGTAGAGAGGCTAGTATAGAAAAGGCT
>Ga0307507_10011723_pt1 | contig 10990 bp, 6 predicted proteins | sample 7_EM_MG_FD_207223 | JGI IMG/M metagenome (GOLD analysis project Ga0307507, IMG submission 207223) | Populus trichocarpa ectomycorrhiza microbial communities from riparian zone in the Pacific Northwest, United States - 7_EM | ecosystem: Host-associated > Plants > Roots > Unclassified | place... | reverse complement strand
ATTCAAGAAGGAAACTGCGTTTTCTTGGATTATTCTAGCAAAAGGAGGTAGGCAGTGGAACGGTTCCAATGTTTGACCTTGGTCTTTGCTGGCTATTTTGTTCAATTAAATCCGCCTTTCATTCTGATCTTCTAATGCGAGTCTTATTTTTCCCCTAGTCTGTACCTCCAATCACGTGCTGCCCAGGTGATTATTTGATTGGACTCCCCCTGCTTTAAATTTTGAAGTTCTATATGAATAAAAATGCTCATTTAGAAGGAACAATTATACGGCACTCTTAAATACACTCTTCTCGTATTCACATGTTATTGAATTCAGACCAGTGTGTAATTAAAGAAAAGTGTGGTGTAAGTTTTGTAAATATTTCGAGTGCGGGGTATTTGTTTGTTCAAGGACGTGTTTGGTTTTAAGCAAAGCAATAAGTGGGGGTTTGATATAGTTGTGTAAAGCATAGTTTTAAGACCCGGCCCGGTCCAAGGCACGAGTTCTGGGTTTTGACCGGGTCACCGGGTCGGCTGGGTCAGTTTTTTTTTAAAATCAAAAAGACATCGTTTTAGTAAAAAAAACAAAAGTCAACGGGTTTGCAACCGGGTCTTGACGGGTCAGCCGGGTCATACCGGGTTTTTCTTTCCCCTGTTTTTTCTTCAACCCAGTCCGGTTCCAGCCCCGGGTTGGCCAGGTCCTGGGTCGACCCGCCGGGCCGGGCCGAGTTTCAAAACTATGGTGTAAAGTATTTTTTAAAAGTGTTTTTTGCTTGAGAATATATTGAATTTTTATTTTTTTTAATATTAGTGTATCAAAATTATTAAAACACACAAAAAAAAATAAATTTAATGATTCTTCATATTAAAATACATTTTTAAAACACAGTTAAACACAATCCTAAAAATAATGTAAATATCAAAGAGTCAATATTTAATTTTTTTATTGCATGCTTAATTTTAGGGCCTGTTTGGAAAAACAAAGGCATCCTGCGTTCGTGTTTCCAGACAAATACTTCAAATGTTTTCACATTCTACCTTTTGACTGTAATCTTGGAAATGCTCATTTAAATCTGAGAAATACTTTGAGAAATATAAAGTTGGTTAAATCGCGATAACAAATGAATTTCTTTTCTTTTTCTTTACTACATTAAACCTAGAGAAAATTGATGGATGGAAAATTGAAGGAAAATCGAGGAAGTACAAACACGGGACAGCATATTCGTTTTTCTTAGCAGTTGAATATAATCCACGAATTAACATCTAAGGAGGGCGAGCGACAGGAACCTCCTGCTCTCATTAAAACAAAAATCTCTTCCTAATTACCAACCACGAAATTACGGTATGCTCCCTACCCTGCAGCTACCGTTTTGATCATTGACCTTAATTTTCCACCGGTCAAGATTACTGTTCAACTTCAAATAGTAACCGTTACCAGGTTGACATCAAGTGTTTTTTGACCCTTTTAAAATCTATAATCGCAGTAGAGCCACTGTCTGTTTCCTAAGAATCAGTCCGTGTTTTTAGAGGAAATGACTGCACAGCAAATGGTCAAAAGATTACGGCAGGACCAAAAACTTTCAAAGAAAACGCGGCTCCCGATCTGTCGTCCAGCTCTTACTACTAGGCATCTTGGGTCCATTCCAATCATTTTAGACATGGATAACATGGAGCCATTTTTTTTCTCCGTTAGGGAACATATTTTTATTCGGAGTTGAATGAAGTAATTGTGCGTGTCATCATGTTAGTATCCAATGGAGGACTGAATCTTTTATCGTCTTCATATCCTTGTCCAGATTACGAGCCAATCACGAATCACGCAGGACTAAATTAAAATGGGAGAGAGGAAATACGCCCTCGTTTGGTGTTTTTTTTTCGCTTTTTTTTGCGTTGTTTAAAAGCGCAAGAAAATCCCTTTCAAGTGACTAAATTAAAATCCAATCTTAATATCCGGCAAAGGCAAAGAAAAATGGATTTCAAGGGATTTCGTGTGGGGTAGAATTAGGACTTCAAAATAGGATGTTAATATGTTGTTTTTTTTCTCTGCGGTACGGAGCATGGTGAGAGAAATATGAAAAAAAATATTATATAAATACTAGTATTTTCTGGGGTCGGCGGGAGTAGATTAGTAAATTCGAACGTTGACTTACAAATTTGAAGACTTTTAGGATTGGAATGAAAGTCACATAATGGGGGTGCCATAACCCCTTTATAATTGTCTGGCTGTTCGAGTAAATCAAACGCGTAAAATTAGGAGCACTACTGAGAATGTTAAATTCGGGTTAAATCGAAACTATTTGCATTTCTGGTTTTAGATATATGACATGTGATATGTGATTCATCAGCCACCAAGAAAGGAAAATTAAAAAAAAAAACGTTGTCCCTGCTGACTAGAAAAGGTACTGCTGTACAGTGTCGACGAACTGGTGGCTGGCCAATGACTGGAAGAGGTGGCGACTGGTTGACGTGTCTTCTAAAGATTAACAGTGAGAGTTGAGGAGCGATGGGTTATCGACAGAACTGTTTTGTGAAAAGAGAGGGAGAGGAGAGGTGTGCAGTCGATGGGATTTTCTTTTCTTTTTTAAACTAAGAGCGGCCTTTTATTCTAATATATAAGTGCATGCTTGGTAGTCTGTTTTGTAGCATTGTTTTGGTGTATTTTTAAAATATATTAGTTTTAAAAATATTGAATTAATATTTTTTTAGTATTCTGATGATTTTGATATGCTAATATTAAAAAGAAAATTTTTTAATATATATATATATATATATATATATATATATAAAAGTAAAAAGCACTTTTAAAAAATAATTTATAATATAATATCAAACATATATTAAAACTTGACCATGTTTGTAGCTTGATTTAAGATTGAAGTTGTTGATTAAAAAATGGAATTGTTTTTTTTAAATTAAATTAGATCTCATCTGAGTTTTAATTGGGACAATTAAGTTTAATTGATTCAACTCTCAATTTAATATGACAAGAAATTTAACTTAGGCTAAGTCTGTAATATTGGATTATTAGGTTGAACTGCTAACCAGACTAAGTTTAATTACACTGGTCTAATTAGATTGAGAGGATGAATGTTTAAGTCCAATTAATTTTAAGTTTTTTTTTAAAAAAACATGTACAATTTATCAGTTTTTGGGTGGATTCGAGGAGGAAAAAATTCAAAAATCAAACTAAAACAAACCAATTTCGATTTTGGCTTTTTATGCCCAAAACTTATTTTAAATCCGAACTAAATCAATGTCTTGGATTCGGTGATTTTTTAGATGGACCAGAATAGTGCCACCCTTGACTATATAGACACCTCAGGACCTCGCTGCTCGAGTAAAGAAATAGCTTCACGTGTTCTTATATTTCAAGGATTGTGCCCAATCTATCCCTTATATATTTTCTCGTCAGTTTCTCGCCATCAAAAATTAAAATTAACAAAAATACACCACATGGCTTACCCACGATTATGTTCAGATTTTATATACTTAAAACATCTCTCACTGCGAGATAGATAAACTGAGATTTAATCTAATCTCGCGTGTAGGTTATTCCATAGCTAGCAAGCTTTGGGGTAAAATTGGCTTTTTTTATTTTTCAGTAAAAGATTTTATAAACATGTATGAACTTCATCATATACAAATGATGTGATGTATTTTTATTAGTTTTGAAGGTAAAAACCAGTCAAAATGATACGTTGAAGATGCAACCACTTTTAAAGATAAATTAAACACGACTCTTAAAATATTAAAATACATGTCGGCATTTTTTATTGTTTGAGTTCTATGTAAGAATCACTTCCTTCATCTGAAATAGTTGAGGCGACAACTCATCTAACTATTTTTTTTTCCCATCCTTTTTGTAATTTTCCCCTTCCTTTTTTTTTTTTTCATTTTCACACATTCATTTAATTTAAAATTTTTCTTCCTAAATTATTTCAATTTATTTTTTATAAGTTCTCATAGTTTCAAACAAATATTTTAATATTTAATTTATGTTCAATTTTACAAGCATTTAGTTTTGTTATTTTTTTTTTACATGTATCATCATTTTAAAGATATTTTATAGCAAGCCTTCTTGATTTATAAAAAATAGAAAAACCATTGTTCATATTATTTTTGGTTCAAATCATAAGCAGTAATTTAATTAGTGTTTGACAAGTCTCATAAGCACTAATTTGATTAGTGTTTGACGAGTCTTTTGTTTTATGTCAAGTATTGGAAGCTCTACACAAAGGGCAACCCTTGTTTAATTGGATTTTGATTTCTCTTTTAAACATTCTTAATTGGATCCAATCACCGCGTTTACCGCCTTAAAAAAAAAGGAAATTTAGTGCCATCGTTCTTTGATTATTACACGTGTCAAACACGATTGCCGGTGCTAATCAGACTCGGCATGGTGGCTTCCAACTCAGCACCGCTTTTGAATGCCAACTAACCACGGGGCAAGCACGTGAATGTGAACCCAAAGCCCAACACGTGGCATGGTAATCACGTGCACCCCACCGTCATCTACTCCGTACCTGTCGGATATATGTGGACAAATCGGGTCACATTAGCGGCGACGGACAGGGCAGTTGGCTTCCCGACACGTGGCCTTTACAGTTGGAACTGTGAAGGATTTCGCTGGTTTCCACGTCTAGCTAGAGAAGAGTAGAATGATGTTTATGGGCCGCGGAATATGCAATTATGGAAAGCAAAGGAAAATAAAATAAAATATATATATATTATTTTTTCCTAAAAAGGTCGTTGAACTTTGTTTATTTTATTATTTTCTGATAATGGGTATGTTTTTTTTCTTTGACATTGAAGGCATGCAGTCAACGGTGAGCTAACACCCAGGTTTCCTAGCAAGAAAGCATGATTCGGGGCTATGGTTGATTCATCAAGTTGTTCCTTTTCTTTTAACTTCTTGCTGTTCATTTTTTTATCTTCTCTTATCCAGCGCCAGATAAGAAAAAAGGAAAGGTTGAGGAATCTTACAATTTCGAAAGTGCTGCTTAGAAAATGTTGCAGATGTGGCGCGAGTGGAGTACTGACCAATTTCGCCCGCTGAATGGAGATTTCGACTTTCGAGCATCTAACTAGTGGAATAATTTCACACTACTTCAAAGAAGCCGTACACTCAAATCCCAATTGAATCAAGATAAGTAACGTTACTGGCATCCATCCAATATATATATATAATTATATATAATGTATGTATCCCTTGAATAGAGAAATAAAGTGCGTGTGGCTCAAGTAATCAATCAGAACTCCAACCCAGGTACAGCTCATGATTATCTCAACTTTTTCAACAGTTATTCCGTGAGCACCCTGTTCTTGCTTGATAATTTGATCTGTATGAAGCAGAAGCATGAAGAAGCGGGTGATCTCAATTTTGTCGAAATAAATACTAAATAAAAGAGATTTTATTGGCTTGTCAGATATAAACCACTCGTCTACGAAATGATCTCTCCAAAAACCAATCGGAGAATCGCAAATATTCTTTCCCTTGCTTCTCAAGTTCTTCTTGTGTAGATTATTTTCTTGTCCGACCGTAACTTTAAATTATACTCGGTATTTTCGTTGACCGTTTCTTGTCTTGTGACTTCTTGAACCATCCTTATCCAAATCCATATATCTCATATATCTCACAACCAAATTGAAATACAAAATATATAAAATAAAAAAGGAAAGGTGGTATCGTCTGTTTTCGCAAATTAATCACTTTAATAATCACGCAGCAAAAGTTTCTTGGACAAACAAATAAAGAAACTAAAGCCTGCCTTGGTCTTACATGATCCTGCTGTGGATAGACATTACAATCAACTGTTGCGGCCATTATTTACTTCAAAGATTAAGGTTACATGAGAAACAAGATCTCGGGACAGGATATTCATGTCGAGACTCGAGACTGCACTCGCGCTTACCCCCCCCCTGATTACAAGATGTGTATCGCCTCTGATTCGTTTCTTATTTTAATGAAATGTTCTCATTCTTCTCGCTCCCAATACTTGAACGTTAATTGTACAGAGGATATAAAAGCACGGCCCTACATGAAAATGGCTGTATAGCTGACGATCCTCAAATTTTGTGATGGAATTCAAGCATAGATCGAACAGGCGATGTGCCCCAACTGTCAGACACTAGCCACTTATTTTGACTAACACAGTGTGCTGCGTAGACAAATAATCGAGTTACTTATACCTTGCCAAATAAACAGGTTATATAGATTCTCTGAAAAAGAAAATTCTGCAAGTTGCATCAATCTAAATCCTAAAAGAGAGGGGGAACAGAGTCTGCACCAGGTCCTTTAGTCATTGGTTAAATAAATTCTTCAATTATTCACAGCAGCCCAACTGGCCTAGACACTGATCTGATCTCTAAGTTAGGGAAGTAGCAGTCCAAACCCTCTTCAAATGTGGAAGTTGTGTCATTGAAGATTTGAAAGAGATGGAAATAATCCCCTCATAGTCAGAGAACCCATTAGAAAATGGACATCATGAATTGGAGATACCCGACAAACTAAATAAGATCCCGTCTTCGGGACCATATCTATCCCTGTGAACAATGAAATCCATGAAAATCAATTTGGTTAGGCTTGAGATTTGATTTTAGCCATGCTCCTGCTCGTGAGATTGTGACCATTAGACTAGCCAGAGTCCAGCTTCAACATGGCAAGGAATGGATTGATTGACAGATACTAACACTTATTTTTCCACCATAAGATGAATAATGAGCTCCATGAGCATACCAACATCTCAACCACTCACTACACGTTCTGATGGGCACCATCAAGAACAAACTCATCTCTTACAGGAGCAAAATCATATCATGCACACATTTTCAATGATGTAGAAATCCTTTGCAGGTCAATTAAGGAGTCTAGCTAGGGCCTTAGTGATCATCGTTATCTCTGAAGCGTTATCGCTTTTCTTGATGAGAGCAGGACCAGCTAGCACATATAATGGAATGAATCAATAGATAAAATCTGTCTCCGATGACACCTTCTTTTATTCTCCTTCATTTTCTTTTCACAGTTGAATATCCAAAAGACAACTTAGCTCTTTAAGTGCAAATCCAACTAGAGGAGTGTTACCCTTCTTAGTTAATAAATCCACACACGAGTTCCTTGACTGAGGACATGATTCTAAGAAACAGCCTATTGAAAGAAAATTCACTTAAAAGAAAGAGCAAACGTGATTGATAAGATATAGGGCAAATAGTGTAAGAACAGTTATTTGAAAGTGAAATGACTCGGGGTGTTTTACATTGAGTTTTATTTTTTTTTTTAAAAAAAAATAATTCTTTTTACTTTAATTTTTTTAATTTTTTTTTTAAATCATTATAATTTTTCCAGTCTTTTGGACCAGCCCAAATATAGCTGGAATTTAAGCTCAATATCGAGACTATTCCCCTTCGATCCGATCTTGTTTTGGCACATTTTTTTACATATATTTTTGAGTTTTCAGAAACCACAGTCAAACTTTTTATGCATATAATTTCTTTTCATCCGGAAACAATTTTTTCTATGCACTTGCATCATTTTCTAAACCAATAATACTATTCATCATCAATACCTCCACTAACATGACACAATAATCAACGATATACCATGGCTAATTAATGATAAGATACCAATTTATCCACCAATAAAATATCTTTTTCTTCACAAAGACGCAATTTGTTATAAGCCTATTCTGTTTTTCTAGGCAAATGATTTCAGTTTGCATAAACCTTAAGGCCAGCGAGTCCAAATTTCAGAATCGAAAATTCCCGGAGATCTTATGGAAGACCATGTTTAGAGGTTGTGACCTTGATAGAAAATGATGAAGAAAAACATTTCTTTTAAATCAAGATGGGAGTTACAAATCAAGGAAAATTCAAAGACAACAATTAAATGAAAGCCAGACTTACACTAACTCCAGTGAAGAATATAAAAACACTTCCAGCAGGGCTAACGTGTTTTCCTAATGAACTTTTATTTTAATATCGGACTTTATTCCAGGGCAGTGCAGGGGGATGGGATGAAATTTGGTATTGCCACGACCATTATAAAACGCACAAGAGAAACAGCATTCAAAATAGTAAAATACTAATCACGGAAAAACCAACATTAAACTCATGACTTGCCTAGAAATGTATAACAAAAACAGCAATATAGGAAGCTAAAAGATGTTCACCAAAACATGGTAAATTCCTGGATAGATAAAAACCAACATAAAACTTTAGTCAAACAGACTGAAACCCATGTCATCGTCAGACTCTTCTGCCGGCTCTTCCTTCTTCTCCTCTTCCTTGGCGGCAGCAGGGGCACCACCAGAAGCAGCAGCAGTAACAGGGGCAGCAGCAACAGCAAACTTGCTAGGATCCTGCATCAAACAGAAACATTATCACATTTTACAGTAACAGAAAGCATAAACACAATTTAAATCTTAAGGTAAACAGTCCAGCCAATGAATCAACAAATTAAAAACCTCCAGGAACTCTTTCACTTTCTCTGCCTGTGGAAAAGAATACTCTGTTGCAACTGCAACAGCCAGAACATTCTTGTAGGCATTGATGAACATGTGTGGTGCGGCAGCAAGGGTTGGGTAAGAGGTGGCCAAAGACAACGAGGCGATCATTGAAACACCTGCAGCAAACTTGTCAATAAGGTCATCCTCTGTCAGGTCCAGCACCTCAGGGCTGAAGACAGAGCCACTGTCATAAGCAGACAAGACAACCAGACCATAAGAAAATGGCCTAATGCCAAGCTTTGCCAACAGAGCCGCCTCAGAAGAGCCAACCTTGTCACCCTTCTTGATCAACTCAACTGGGGTGATAATTTCGACTGTACCCTTGTTAATCTTGGTTGGGATATTAAGCACCTGAAAAAATAAACTGTTAAAATATAGAACAAATACGCACCAAAGTCTATTCCAATTGAAAAAAAAAAGATGACAAAAACATAATCATAATGAGATTTAGGTTACAGACCTGGAAGAAAGAGGTCTGGGATGGGTCAAGCCCTGTGTTGCCAGGAGGGACAACAACATCAATTGGTGCAACCAGACCAACACGAGCAGGCGCTCCAACCTGTTTGAACAAGTTAGAAGGGTGGGGTGCATTAGAAAAGGTCACAACCCACCTAAATGGAAATAAGATCAATTACCAGACAACAATTTGTTTGTTCTCTCGACTCAAAAAACTATAATTCATAAAGACATTTTGTTTCTCGTATGCACTTAGCCGCAGATGTATAATTTGAGCGAAAACCATTATTGCATAGCATTTAGGACAATTCAGCAATTGTAAAGTTGTTCTTTACCATCAAGTTGCTAAGACTTATTTAAATCGCAACAAACCCAAGCCAAAACTGGGAGTTTTAGTATATGTTAGACTTCCTAACTTCGTTGACATAGCCAAAAAGCAAAAGCCTAACTAAAAATCATTAACAACACGAAATAATATAGCCAGACAGCTTCTGTGATGGTGCGGAAGGTAGGATAAAAAAGAGACTAAAAACCAAACATAATAAGAGACTAACAACGTAAATTAACAATCATACGAAACAATGAAGAGTTAGAATTAGCTTGGTGCACCTTGTACTTGGCAACTTCCTCGCTCACTTCCTTGAGATCACCTTTAGTGAAAATCAATCCAACATTGCCCTATTCAATAAAAATAGTGAAATTAATCAAAACAAAAACCACACTCAAGCACAGATAAAAGAGAGTGAAAACATGTATCTTTATATACCCACCTGGAGGAGAGGGATAAGGTTGAGGAAAGCTTTGTTTCCAGTTTTTTCGGAATGGATCCTAACAGACCTCTTCATCATGGTATTCTTTCCCATTAGCACCACAGAGTCACCTCTAAGACCCCTCCTGATATTCTGCAGCTGGGTAGACCCCACATTATCAGCTGCTGCAATCAAGATCTGGCTGTACTCATCCAGCAATTGGCACAGCTTAGCATCGTAAGCGATTTTCTTATCAGCCTTTGATAGTTTGTTCACCATTTTTTTACTAGTTTGGTTTCTAAAACTAAGAGGAAGGTAAAGACCAAAGCAAAAATGAGGGCCAAGACACGAAGCTAGACTTCTGTCAAGGCGGACAGCAACACCGCGGCTGTCTCTTTAACCTCTGAGGTATTTGGTGGAGAAAGTAGAAGGAAAAAAGCAATATAACCCTAATACAGATGCTAGGCTTGTGAGAGATGAAATGTGTTTTTATGATGGGTTTTATAGGAGACCTAGATCGGACGGTTGGTGTTTGTTTCTTAGATTGTTATCTGATGGCTGTGACTTTTCCTTACTCTTTGGGCTTGTTTGCTGACTTGGGCTCCTGAGTCTAGTTACCGGACCAGCCTTATAATGAGAACTAGATCGGACGGTTAGTATTTGTTTTTTTCAGTGGAATCTAATGGCTGTTTTTACTTGGTACTTGTTGGGCCTCGGTACTTCGTAGTGCAGTTGAATTTGCTGTTTTTTGTTCTTTATATATATATATATATATATTGTGGGCATTGAAGCGAAAGAAATGGAAAATTGGTTCATTCACCAAAATAATAGGTCTTTGATTGAAAGAATAATAAATTATTTATCCTAGAACGAAAATGGTTCCTTTACATCAAAAGTAAAGATGTGTGAAGATATTTTGGAAAATTGATAGAGTTTAAATTTATCTTTTCTATTCAAAACAAAATTTGAAACTTAAAATTGTTCGGCTAGCGAGTGTCTAGAAACAATTTATCTTCAATTTAGTGCAGTTGAATTTGCTGTTTTTTGTTCTCTATATATATTCAATGATTATTGAAAATTTTAATTTTAATAGTTATTAATATAAGTTTACACTTTGAAGAGATCGTTGAAATTTATTTTTATTTTTTAAATTTTAAATACATATATGTTTATAAAAACAATATATATATATATAGGGACTAAAATAAACTTTAAAATTAAATATAAAAAAGAAAAAAGAAAAAGAAAAATTATGATAAGATACTTACATATGCATCTCCTTAGCGTGATATAAAAAAGATAA
>Ga0307507_10011722_pt1 | contig 10990 bp, 17 predicted proteins | sample 7_EM_MG_FD_207223 | JGI IMG/M metagenome (GOLD analysis project Ga0307507, IMG submission 207223) | Populus trichocarpa ectomycorrhiza microbial communities from riparian zone in the Pacific Northwest, United States - 7_EM | ecosystem: Host-associated > Plants > Roots > Unclassified | place... | reverse complement strand
TCCATATGGACTCCAGATGGATTTATACAAAATTGTAGGTTGAGATCTTTTCCAGATGGAGTCCACATAGACTTATGGAGTCCAGGTGGACTCCATCTGGAATCTGTGGGGGAGTGTAAAGTACTGGCTGATTGGGCAAGCCATTACATTGACATGCATCAGACCAATGGGAAGTTTTTACCCACCGATACATGGACCAGTTTTAAGAAACTCCTAGAGAAGACCTTTGATATCAGAAAGATGAAGGAAAAGGCACAGACAGATTTCACAGTCCTAAAACACAAACCAGGACACCTAGAAGAATTCATCCTTGACTTTAGAACATTGGCACAACAAGCTGGATTCATCCTAGAAGGAATGGAGAATCCTATGCTTGCAGTAGACTTTTTGAAAGGTCTTCACCTGATGTTGAGGGTGAAGATTATCCAGCAGAAGAACCCACCAGCCAAGTTAGAAGAAATTATTGATGATGCAAGGTCATTTGACCAATCATACTACCAGAGTATACAATGGAAAGACAAGATCACAGGATGGATGCCTAGACCAGCACCCTGTACCACATTCACACCACACACTACATTTACCCCACAAACCAGAGATCCAAATGCAATGGATATCGACAGAGTAGAAATTGACAGACTGTCTATTGAAGAATGAGACAGATACATGAGAGAACAACTATGTTTCCAATGCAGAAAACTGGGACATATGTCATGAGACCATATGCCAAGTCAAACTACTTCCAGTAGAGGAAGTACTTCTAGTTATAGTAAACCCACCACCCCATATAAGGCTATCATGCCACCCCTGAGTAAAGCAGGAGAAGCCACACAAAAAATTCATGCCATTATGGCAGAACTCAAAAACGAAGAACTAGAAGAGGCAAAGAATGCCTTTCTAGAAAGTTTAGACAAAGAGTCAGTTGAAGAAGAACCCAATGGTTTTTAGTGCAAAGGCTAGCAACAACGTCTAGACCTTCTTGAGGACCTTCCATCAGAGCTCTTAATATTTGAAGTGTACCAGACAAAGACTCAAAATCAATGACTGTGGACACTAAGATTATAGATGGAAAGAAAATCATTGAAACAAAGGCGCTAATAGATTGTGGTACCCAAGGAGCATTTTTAGATGAACAATTCACAAAAGAACACCAACTCCTGCTCTTGAGACTAAAGAAGGAGATACCAGTCTCAAACATTGATGAAACCCCAAATAGGAATGGACCTATCAAATACCTCATCTGACTCCCAGTAAAAATCAATGGAAACATCATTTCCACTGAATTCTTTATCAGCCACTTGGGAAAAGAAAATGTAATCTTCGGATTACCATGGTTGGAAATGGTAAACCCTATAGTTGATTGGGCAAAGAAGACCCTTAAAATCGACCCTGAATGAATCAGGAAACCAACCAAGTCATTAGCCACAAACTGAGCCATACAAGTTCACAGGGTGAACCTAGCATGAAAAAAGATGAGATTGAAAGAAGCTTTTGCAGAGGAACTGCAGAACCTTCATGTCAGAAAGAAATCAACAGTTACAATAGAAGAAGTACCCGATGAAGATGCAACCCCAAAGTTTGAAAGGTTGCTTGATACAGAGAAATCTATTCTCATTGCAGTAAACAAACTGCCAGACAATTACAAAGACATGCCAGCATTAGTACTGGACCCTGATGAAGAAGAAGATGAGGAAGATGAATTGACAGAAGGAGATTTGCTTGTCGCCCATATCAGTGGAGATACGGTGAAAGCTATACCAGAACAGGGAGAAGAGAAGAACCCATTGAATCAACCAATTCAGGTTGAAAACGACAAGATCACAATCAGAGCTAAGACGTCTATATCACAGAGTCTAGCACACAAAGCCAAAACAAACAAGAAGAAATCTTTTGGGGAACTAGTCCCAGAAGAGTATAGAGAATAGCGATCAGTTTTCGAGAAAACTGCATCTGAACAATTTCTAGAAAGCCATCCATGGGATCATAGAATTGATCTCAAACCAGATTTCATACCAAAGAAAGCAAAAATGTATCTGCTCAGTATAGAAGAAGAGAAAGAAATGAACAAGTTTATAGACAATAACCTTAGGAAGGGATTCATATGGGAATCCGCTTTGCCACAAGCATCACCATTTTTCTTCATGGCAAAGAAAGACAGTAAAGTGCTTAGACCATGTCAGGACTATAGGTACCTAAACGAGTCAACTGTCAAAAATGCATATCCCCTACCATCCATCGACAATCTCCTCCAAAAGCTACATGGAGCAAAGATGTTCATGAAACTAGATATCCAATGGGGATATAATAACATCCGAATCAAAGAAGGGGACAAATGGAAAGGTGCCTTCATCACCAAAAGAGGATTATACGAACCGACAGTAATGTTTTTCGGAATGTGCAATTTGCCTGCCACATTCCAATCCATGATGAACGACTACTTCACCAATATGATAGCTCAGGGATGGGTCCTGATCTACATAGATGACATTCTCATATTCTCTGAGAAACCCAAAGACCATCACAAACAAACACTACAGGTGTTAAAGCAACTTAAAGAAAAGGATTTATTCCTTAAACCAGAGAAGTGCACATTCAACGCAACCAACATAGAGTACTTAGGTTTCATTGTGAAACCTAACAAGATATCAATGGACCCAACAAAGGTAGCAGGAATAGGAGAATGGGCTCCACCAAAGACAGTTAAAGGCATCAGATCCTTCTTAGGATTCTGTAATTTCTACCAAAGATTCATTGGCAACTACATGGAGATTGCCAAACCATTAAACAAACTCACAAAGAAGATGAATGGTCTCAGGGTTGTCATACAGCCTTCGAAAATTTAAAGAAGCAATTCCTAGAGAGACCAGTCATAGTCATACCAGATCCATTGAAGCAGTTCTTCGTGGAGTCTGACACATCTAAATGGGCCACAGGTGCCATCCTCAGACAACACAATAATAGTGGAGAACTTAAACCATGCAGTTATATCTCCCACAGCCTTACTCAGACAGAAAGGAATTACAACATATATGATAGAGAAATGCTCGTGATCTACCAAGCATTACAAACATGGAGACACTTCTTAGAAGGAAGTAAACATGAAGTTATAATAATGTCAGATCACAAGAATCTGACTTATTTCTGAAAGCCACAGGACCTCAGCTGCCAACAGGCACGATGGGCCTTGTATCTAACAAGGTTCAATATGAAGTTAATGCATATGCCTGGATCAAAAATGATTCAGTCAGATGCTCTATCAAGACGTCCAGATCATGTACCAGAGAAAGATACTGACAATGAAAATATTGTCTTATTACCAGATGAATTATTCATCAAGTTAATTAATATGGAGCTTGCCAGATTAATAGAATCAGCAGCCACCTCAGATGAATTTGTAAAAGATATGGACAAGGTCCTATCCACGAAAGGAGTTCCACTGATCAAGTCAAACTTATTGGATTGGAAAATAGAAGATGGAATATTGTTTTATCAGGATTGGTGCTATATCCCTGATAATCCCAAAGTACGAAAGATGATCATTCAACAGATTCATGATTCCCCAATGGCGGGACATCTGGGATGAGATTCTACCCTAGAAATGGTTCAGAGACACTATTGGTGGCCATGATTACACCACTTTGTATACAAATATGTTGCAGGTTGCACCACCTGTCAACAAAATAAAGTCAACACACACCTGACACAACCACCAGTACAGCCGATTAAATCCACAGCTACAAAACCATTCCAGATGATAACACAAGATTTTATCTCTGGATTACCTAAGACAGAACGAGGCCATGACCACGTAATGGTCATGGTAGACCATGGCCTTACAAAGGGGGTAATTTTTATCCCTTGCAGTAAAGAATTAACTGCACTCAAAGCCACCGAACTCCATTTAGACCATACAGTCAAACAATTTGGATTACCCAAGATTATTATCTCTGACAGAGATCCTCTTTTCATTTCAAGGACTTACAGAAGTCTTATGAAACTTTGCAAGATCAAACAATGAGTCAGCAGTGCATATCACCTGCAGACAGATGGAGGGACAGAACAAGTCAATAGAGAACTCAAAACATATCTCTGAGTCTTCTGCAAACACATTCCAGAAGATTGGGATAAACATCTCCCTATGGCCGAGTTTGCATACAATGGACCATTCAGTTATGAAACAAACCCCATTTTTCCTCATGTATGGAAGTGAACCCACTGGGTTTCCAACAGCACTCCCAAAGATGAACGTCCCTGCAGTAGAAACACGAATCTCTAAGCTTCTTAAAGCAAGAGACAATGCTTGAGCCACTCATGAGCTGGCATGACAAGTTCAAATTAAATGATCCAAGAGGAACTCCCCTCCATTCAGTAAAGGAGACTTAGTATGGTTAGATGCACGCAACCTCAATAGAGGATATCAGTTCCAGAAGATGGCATCCTTGCAAGAAGGACCCTTCAAAATCATAGAAGTGTTAGGACCAGTGACGTACAAACTCCAACTTCCAATTCAATGGAAGATACACAATGTCATTCATGGCAGTCGCCTTACCCCATATCATGAAACTGATGTCCATGGAAGAAATTTTCCTGAACCTCCACCTGATCTCATCAATGGAGAAGAAGAATATGAAGTAGATTCAATCAAAGATGAGGCAGAAACTATCAGTATTTGGTAGTGTGGAAGGGATACTCTGACAAAATGTGGGAACCAGAAAGCAATTTGAAGAATGCTTCTGAGATTCTTCAAAGTTATAAAAGGAGGAAACATCTGCAGTAATTCCTCAGACAATCATCTAAACACTTGCAACCAAGCCAACAAAGCTTCCTTCAACACTCAGCTCCTCTTCTGCCATGTCTTCCTCTCAATTCCAAACCAACACTTTCTCTGCCACCATCAACTACATCCAAGAGCTCTTCATGAGCTACCAAGATATCTCCGACCTCATTGACATTTGTTACCTGGACCTGACCCTTTCCCTCAACCTCATCCTTATTACTGAAGCCATCGCCAATGAGAAAAACCTCACCGAAAACCTGGGGTATCGATGAGCCACCTTTGGCTCATCCATCATCGTCGCTGCTGCCATTTGACATGGCATCCTCAATGTCATCAGGGACTCAGGGAAGTTTCCCCTCACCCCAGAATATATCTTCATGACCTTCACAGGGTGAGGCATGATTAATTTTTTTAATGAACATGATGCTGCCATTCACACATATGGCACCCTGCAACCAGTTACCTGCCGCCACCATCCATACCAATGCACCACTGACCCCCTCGAAGTGCAAGGAGCCTGGTCACATTTGAAAGAACTGTGGCCTATACCAGTGTTTGGGGTGTCAGCAGTGGGGACCCAGCCACACTGCCCCAAACTGTCAAGATTGAGAAAAGGCCCAGGAGGAGTGGGAACATAATGTAAACAGTAAGGAGTGGGTCAAGGCAATGGGAGGATGGGGGGTGGTGACTGAGGGATCATGGGAGGCTAGATGGAGGTACACCATGGCAACATGGGCAGGAGCAGCAGAGCCAACTAATGAAGAATGGGGAGTATACCAGGACACTGACACTTCCCCTACCCCACCTCCTACCCCTCCTCCATCTCCCCTGTCTGACCTTGCTGAACTATCTAGCTTATCATTGGACTCTTCTTCCTCCCCTTCTCTTCTCTTCACTAGTTTTAAAGTCGGCAACATCAAAGGATAAGTGGGGGGTAATGTTACAAACTTTTTCTATACGAACTATATACAACTGCAGACACTCACATATTCCTAAAGACATAGTCTAGACCATTCTGGACAGACTCTAGATACACATCCCACATCTCATTCCTATTATTTTTGACTTGTTATTTAGATATATTTCTTTTGACTCATGCCTACCTACATAGATTGAGTTGTATGACTCTGTTGTCATCATATGACTCCCTTAGACTTACTTAGACACAGTATGACTCATATGACTCTACACAAGTCATATGGACTCATACTCTTGACTTGTTTCTGACTCATAGTTTACCCAGGCCCTTAGTATATGAGGAGGGCACTTTCGTTTGTATTTGATAGCTTGAACCTAGGCAATACAAGCTTAGTTCACCCTCATGTCTCAGTCAGAACCCCCATAAGCAAGGTCGCCCTTGTACTCTAAGGTCTATCAAGACTTAGAGCCTCAGTTTATCGTTTAGTTGTCATGAGTTAACAAGTTCTCGCTTAGTATCCAGGATCACTCTCCAGGGAGGATCACTGAACCCTGCATTTCATTTAGTAACACAAATGACAGTCATTCCAGGAAGAACCTGAAGATAGCTGATGAACAGAGCTATACAGTGAACAGTAACAGTCATCAGTCATCAGTCATTGAGTCATAGTTGAACTTAAGCTTAACAAAGCCTGCTATGCATAAAACCGTAACACTTTTCCACACTCAACTGCACTTAACATTGCCAAACCTGGGTGCTTCCTCAACACATAAATATTTTTAGATGCCTCAGCACTCCATATTCCAACAAGATCTAGGATTTGGCTTGCCTCAATGACCTTCAGAATAGTAGGGCTTCCCATTTCCCGGGTGTTTGACTCAGGTGGGGTGCTTGTAGTGGAACTAGCTTGGGCATGGGTATTTTCAGCCTACAAAATAAATGTGAATACTGGCTGGATGTTTTGTGAATTAACTCACCTCAAACCACTTCTGCATGCAGGCCGATGAGTTATCTACCTGAGAAGCGCTCAGACGGCTACCCAAAATTTGTCCATTGGCCAATCTTAATTTGCCATATCTCTGCTTTGCCACAATTTCTTCCTTGACATTGGCCTCCTTTAACCAAGCATCAATTGCATCAAGTTCATAAATGACTTGCCCATTCTGGGCTTCCCTCTTTGTAATTTTGTGCTTCTGAATCAAATTTTTGTCACTCTTTTTCCCTGTCCCACTTTCTTTCAAGGCATTTGCATTGACGTCAAGTGCAGGGAGATAAAGTGTGAGAATTTTGACTAGCTCTTGCTCAAATATAAGGTTTGCCAGATTAGCAAATGGAGCCTTTTTTGAACAGATTTTGTGGCCCATCTCACCAATGCTTTGCTCCACCATAGCCTGGGATCCTAGTCAGATTGATCCATCCATTTTATATGGATGGGAACATGAATCAATTGAAAGATGCACAGACACATGCAGGAGATCTTTTCTGGATCTCCATTGACATAGAGCTTCTCAAAGCCTGTAAGAAATTTTATTATAAGGCTTTGAAGCCCTTCCAGCTCCTTTTCTGTTTGTTCTGAAATAGTCATTGCAAATTCCACAGCCTCTGCAAAGTGCAAAATCTTTTGCAAAACTAGTGAATTGATTCCTAATTCAATTCCAATTGGAATGATGTACCAGTGGAGAAGTGCCATCCACTTGTACACTTTATATTGACTCTGGCACTTCAAATGAGGATCACAGATTGGGCCACAGAAAGAAGGTGGGAGAGATACCATAGCCTTTGCTATGAGAGATCCAAACTCTTGTGCTTTATTAGCTGGCAAATGGATGATTTCTGTCTCTGAGCTGAATATTGTCCAAAGATCCCATATAAAGGCCATATTGTTCTCATAGAAGAGATGATAAGGATCCAAAGGGAAATAAGTTGGGTGCAAGAAAACCTTACTGGCTGCACATAATGGTATCCATGATACTCCTGTGGACTTTGTAATTGCTGCTCTGGCAGTCTTTGATGTGGTGGCTTCCAATTTATTAATTGTCTCCCAGTACAATGTTGCTGTTCTCACTGGGAGATTTGCAAGGTCATATGCTTCTGGCCTATCTGGATTGTACTTCTTATTTTTGGGAGGTGAAATTGGATAATACTGAGCTTTTGCTCCCTTTGCAAGACTGGAACATGCTTTTTGGACCATGGTAAATTGATCCCCATATTGCTGAATGGCCTGCCATCCCATTTAATTTGGCTGAGCCAAGCATATCACCAAGTGCCATCACTATGTGTGCATGATTGACAAAATATGAAGACTCAACTGTGTCCCACATCCAGATCCCTTCACTTGACATTGCCATTTCTTCAAATAAAGGTCAGATAAATGAGTCAATATCTCCTGGGGAATTTGGGCCTGGAGTTGCAAGATTGATGATTATGTGCTCAGTTTTATAACAGAATGTGGGAGGAAGATTTAGAATTATGAGGATAAGAAGCCAAGTGTTAGAATGCTTCTTCATTGTTAGTTGAGCTCCATTGGTTGATAGTGCAAGTGCAATATCCCTGATAAATTTAAAAAGACCCATCTGTTGATGCTGGATAACATGGAGCTGTGAATTTCCATAATCAGAGAATTTCTGGGATGCCATTTGGGTTGCAGATCCAACAAGATGAAGGGCCTCCTTCAAACGAGAATCACGTTCATGTAAAAGCCTAGAGGTATCTGCATTTGCATATAATGCCCTAATAGTTGCCATCACCAGAAGAATTTGGACTTGTGCTCATGGCTTTTTACTGCCTGGTTTCCCACCTTCCCTGTAGTGTGCCATTCCACATGGTTCCTTTGCTTGATTGGAAATATATGGACATTTATCCAAGTCTTTGTATTCACCAGTATAAGCAATGCAACTTTTTGGACACATGTCCACTTTTTTTGGATAAAATCCAGTAAGCCTCTGTGAAAGCTTCTTAACTTGATGAAGTGACAGAATTTCAGTGTCTAGATTGGATTGAAGGACAGTTGCATGATATTGGTACCCTTTTACTGTCCCATTTGATTTCTTCCATGCAACATAATGCTCAAGTGATGCTTTCTCAGACAAAGAAAGGTCCTTAATTTTTGGAGCTGGGTTGGTGTTCTGTAGGTGGAACTGGAGGAACAGTATAATCACCAAGTAAATCAGCACACAGAGACTCCAATGGTTTTGGAAGTGTGGAATGAATAACTATAGGTGTCGGCCCTTGCTCGGTTTCAGAGTCAGTGCCACTGCTAGAATCAGAATCTTCAGCATCTCCCATATCTGAGCCATTATTCCAAGTCTCAGTTCATAGAAAATCAAAGTCCTCCTCTGAGATTTCAGAGTCACTAGTAGAATGAGAATCAGAGCCCAAGGATAGAGAATCAGGCTGGCCCTGCCTAAGATCAAGTTCTAATTGATCCAAATTATGAGTCTGATCTTCAATTTGATCAGATGATTCAGATTCTTCAATCTCTGATCCAGAATTGTCTGCATCAAGTATTTTTGCAATTATATGAACAATCCAAGAAGGAAAAGTATATTAGGATGGTCTTACCAGTATTTTCATTTTTTCTTTCACAAAGCTTTAAAGCTGATGTGGTTTTATTGATGCATTCCTCAAGCTGTTTGTTATCTTGGGAGATTGAAGACACAAGAGCATGTCAATCATGCTGCAAGTGGCTTTGGATTGTCTGGATTGTTTTCTTTTGTGAGGGATAGCATGCTGAGCAATAGAAGTGATAAGACATTGGCACAAGAAACTCGCAGTGGAAGTTCAATGGAAGAACAGATAGTAGTTGCAAGAGCTGGGGCTTCCCAATATAGAAGCTGTGTTATGTAAGCACATGAATTAAATTCTGAACTTCACTTTCGCTATTTATTGGCTATTTACTGTGTTGGCGTGCATGTATGGATGCCTACAACTTTTCCTTCCATAATCAACAAACCCACAATGGCCATCCATGTCCAAACCCCAACCCCCCTTTGTTTCTTTCTCCTTCATTTCAACCAAACCCAGGCCCTCTTCCTGTTGCAGAACCTCTCCACATCAAACACTTGCCTCTTTCCAACCTGCTGAAGAACCACAAAGTCCTCGAAATGTTCAATAGCTGGAAGGAGGCCAATAAGCAAGTAATGAAGGCTCAAGAGTATGAGCACAAACTTCACAGTCAAAATTCTTGATTGGAGAAAGAGGGGCAGCAGCTACAGGGAGAACTTCAAGTTCTGCAAATGGGCCTCCAGTGAGTTCTAGACTCTTGAAACCTATTTCCGACTTGAGATTCTCTGCAGAGTTGGTCCCCACCTTTCCGACACTCAAAGCAACTCTGTCTCACCAAGTGATTCTGTGTCCCAAGTTGGGAGCAGATCCACCTTTAACCCTGTCCAATGTGCTTTCAGTCAACCATCAATTCAGCCATCCCATTATAGTCACAAGATCCTCTGGACACTTGAAGGCTGTCAAGGGGACCTACACAATGTTGTTACCAAGTTGAACAAATTATGCCCAGCCATGGAAAAGGCAGTACAACATGAAGACAGTATGCTAATCAATGTCAGGGAGTGGTGTGCAATCAAGGTGAATGCAAGAGTGATTGCGAGTTGTGATTTACTCCCTCTTTCCATTCTGCATGACACACTGTTTTCAATGAAGAAGACAAAAACTTTCTTCACAAAGTATTACCTCAAGCATTGGACTGACATGGTTTTGAAACTTGAAGAACAAGAGCCTTTATGCTTCTGCGAGAAGAGAAGATGCTTCAGACCTGGATGACCAGCAGTACCCCCACCCACCCCATCTCCAAAGACCAATGCCTCCAGCTCCAAGTGCTGCCTTTCGGATCCATCTCCATTCAAGACGAAGAAGAAAAAGAAGGTTGGGAAAGAGAAGGGTGCTAAGGATAGTAAAAAATGTACATCCATTGTTGCTTTTAGATGGGGCTTACTCCTTATATGATCCTTGTAGCTTCACCACCTTCAATTACTATCAATGACATCATCATCAACAAACAACTTGGTCTATCAACAGAAAACACAGGGACTGGTGCCGCTGCAACTGAATCCAGTGATAAACCAAACACCCTCCCCAATTTGTCCATTCCCACTGTTGCCTTACCACCTGAACACATTGACGTCAACTTTATCCATGTCAATCCATCATACTCTACATTGAAGGGTAAGGTCTGTTTTAAATCTTGTTTGATACATGTTTAATATCTTCTAGATGAATTTTTAAGCTGTCATCACACTATCACGGTTGCCATCGAACTTCTTGTGGCATTTGAGGCAAAC
>Ga0307507_10011720_pt1 | contig 10991 bp, 1 predicted proteins | sample 7_EM_MG_FD_207223 | JGI IMG/M metagenome (GOLD analysis project Ga0307507, IMG submission 207223) | Populus trichocarpa ectomycorrhiza microbial communities from riparian zone in the Pacific Northwest, United States - 7_EM | ecosystem: Host-associated > Plants > Roots > Unclassified | place... | reverse complement strand
TAGGAGACGACCAATTCTTAGCTCTTAAAGAAGATAAGTTAGTAAAGGCAAATCTTATAGCAAAGCTAAAGGAAAAGCTTAATTTAATAACACTATTACTCTTTAATAAATGCACCCTCTCCCTAAACAAGGATTCTATTGCTTTGCGCCAGAAGGGTTAAGGTAAGAAGATTAATATTATTAACGCTAATTCTCTAAAGTAAGGATATATAGAGTAACGCGCTTATAGAGTTTATATTACTTCTATCTGTTAACCTAAGGCTTTATTTAATCTCTCTATTACTGCCTAACACCAGGAACTAACTAAGGACAACATTCTTGCCCTAAATAAACGTCTTTCCTGGCAAATAAACTATCTTAATTAGGGACTACTTTATATGCCTATTAATCTTCCTACCGCTAAGCTCTTTGTATTTGTTAATAGATCGTTTATAAATAACAAAGATTTTAGCTCCTAGTTAGGATATAAGATTATTATCACAAACAAATTTACTAGAGAGAATAACTTTATAATCTATGGCAATCTTATCTATTAGAGCTTAACTAAGAGTAAGCGCGTTACTTAAAGCGTTCTAGCGTTAGAGATATACAGAATAGTTAGTAGAGTTAATATAGCAATTACAATTAGAACTACCCTAAAGATAATTATAGATTAACTTAAACTTCCTATTATCCCTATAATCATATGTACCGATTTATACTCCCTTTATAAGTGCTTGGTTAAGCTTAGTACTATAAAGAAGAAGCGCCTTATAATTAATATTATAGCACTTTATTAATCCTATAAATGGTAAAAACTCTTTAAGATTTAATAGATTAACGGTTAAGATAACCTAGTAGACGTAATAATAAAGGCAAACCTAAATAAGGCTCTAGAAATGTTTGTTAATATAAATACTCTATATATACAAGTTAAAGGTTGGGTTAAAAGGGAGTAGGAGCATAACATTTTATAGACCCTAACTTAAACTAGCCAATTAGGATTTTCCATCCCTGGGATAGAAAATCGCTATTAGCTCACTTACTACTAGCGCCTTAGCGGCCTACCCATCTTTACATTATCCGCCAAATTCTGCCAACTGCCGCATTATCGCATATTGTCGCATATTGTTTGGTATTGTTGTACACTATCTAGTATTATTGCATCCTATCTGTTTGTATATATATAGATAGTAACCACAAAAAGAAGAGTTGCTAGTGTTGGGAATGAGGCATGTTGCCGTTACGCAAGGCATGTTGCCGTCACGTGTTAATGTGGCCCTAGCGTGGTGAGGAACCTTAAGTTCCTTACCCCTTTTCTTATTCCTATTAAGAATCAATTAAGAATTATCATACTATCTACAAACCGTAGCTATGTGATATCCCCTTGTGTAACCAACATATAGAGTGTATATAAAAGTCTAAATCTAAATTTTCCAATTTTTCGTGAGTTTTAAGGCTCGGTAGTACTACTCGCTTGGTAGTAAAACACGTTACCTTTAAATATATTATAAGAAAGTTTTTATTAATATAATAGATTCCTTAGCCAATAATTTCCTAACTCTTTTAACTGTTAACGACTTAGTTAATTAAAGCACTAGTACGGCAATATAACCCGCGTAAGCCTAAACGACAAATGGTCTATAAATAAGGATTTAAAGCTAGAAAAAGGAAAGGAAAAGAAGAAAATATAAGGGGATTTTATAGCTAGGAGGCTATAAGGCATAATTATAGGAATAGGATAGATTATAGAGGAGATAAATCCTTAAAGAGGTAAGGCCTTTAGGATTAGAGAGACTATATACTATAGACATATGCCTCTAGTATATAACTAACGGCTATTTAAGGGGTATCCGGGGGTTATTTTAAGGACAACCTAAGGTAACTGCAATAATATCCCTTATATTCCCCTCCCCCCCTCTTTTTATAGTTAGCCCTTAATCGTCATTACCTTATAGTAAAAAATTATAAAGGTTTGTCCTGGAAGAGGTTTGAAGAGATATTAGCCTACTACTATATATAATTTAGCTATTTAGCCCCTACTTTAAACGCCTAAAACACTTTAATAAGGAAAAAATATAACTAAAGAAAAGATATAAGAATTACTAGGAGACCTATTAGAAGCCTACTAAAAGCATACTAGTAACCACCTAGGTTAACCTAAGGATTTTTATATAACTTTATATCTAAGCCTTTATATCAGTCTAGAATTAATTATAAGTATTATTTAATAATAATAATAATTTATTGCTTAACATCTAATACAGATCCTATGCGGCCTATATAGACTACTCCATATATAGGGAAAACTTATAAATTTATAGGAAGAAAACCCCTAATATATTAGAGGAGGAAAAACCCTATAAGCAACCCTAGTAGGATGAAAAACCCTAATTTACTATATCTACACATAGCAGCGGCCCTATAGGCCTACGGCTACGTCCTATACCGCCCTCTTTAGATATTTAATCTTCTTAGGAACTACTGCTTCCTTCTCTAGCTTATTTAAAGCTAGGGTTTACTACGTCCTAGCTAGGCCTTGCTAGTTAACTACCATATCTTGTTATCTTATTATCTCCTATATCTTAGCCATCCCCTATATGCTATCTCTTGTTAGCTATTACTGTTAGCGACTTAGTCAATCGAGGTATGAGTATAGCAAGAAGGATGTATATAAGCCTGTATAATTGGATTGTCTATAAACAAGGATTTAAAGCTAGAGAAAGGAAAGGAGAAGAAGAGCAGCGCTAGTCAAAGTAGGGTTCTTTTATGTGGTCCTCTAGTTACGTAACCGCAAGTTCTGCCAAGTTCTGCTAGAGCTATAATATTACCCCCCTCCTTAGTAAAGCCTGCCCTTAGGCTTTATGTATCTATATTATATCTATAGGGTATTCTTATCTTTATATTCTTCTAGTAGCTTATTGTCTTTACTATACTAGTACTCTATTTACTTGTCTAGGTACTTTAGGGGTCCTAGTTTATTAAGGTAATAGTTATAAAATTTTTAAAGCTTATGGGGACTGCTAATAAAGTTCTATATAGGGTACTAGGTAGGATCTGGGTCATAGCCTTTCTAACTAACGTAGTACTTTAGCGTTCTCCTTACTAGCTTATAGGCTAGTATTTCTTTAATTTCCTATTTATTGTTGCTATTAACTTAAATTAGTAGGGGAGGTTTGTTCTTTTATCTAGGTAATAGGTTATTTATAGCTTTCCGTAGCTTATCTAGTAAGAATTTAAAGTAGACCTTAATTAAGTCTAGGAGCTTTACTTTATATAAGTTGCCTATCTTCTTAAGGACCTTATACAGTCCTACTATTTAATAGTCTAGCTTACGACTAGGCTGTTCTATCTTTTAGTTCTTTATTATACATTAGGAAAATATTTATACCTTTTAATAGTACCGACAGGTTCCTAACAGCTCCTATTAGGGCTATTAGGAGCTTTAGGAGACACTTACACTTGGCTTCCTGTTAGGAACCTATTAGGAGGTCATACGGACCATACGGGCCATACGGACCTCTAGGACCTCTAGGACCTCTAGGACCTCTAGGACCTCTAGGACCATCAGGACCATCAGGACCATTAGGACCATTAGGACCATTAGGACAATTAGGACCATTAGGACAATTAGGACAATAATTTAAAAATTAAATTTAAAAATAAAGTATATTAATACTCTTGTATTTACAGCCAGCTAATAAATATAAAAACCAGTTTAATTTTAGATCCTATTCTATATACAGGATACTTTAAGGAGTCCAAATAATCCAAATCCTTCCTTGCCTACCACCTGCGTCGCGATTAATTAAGGAGATAAGGGGTAAGGCTCTCGCAGAGGCTCCAAACCATCAATTGGCGGTGTTCCCGATAATCCACCAGCCGTGTACTGATTTCTTAACTAGGCCTAGTGCCTGCCTATCTACCTACCTGCCTATCCTGCCTATCCTGCCTGTCCTGCCTATCCTGCCTATCCTGCCTGTCCTGCCTATCCTGCCTGTCCTGCCTATCCTGCCTGTCCTACCTATCCTACCTGTCCTGCCTGTCCTACCTATCCAACCATCCTACCTGTTCGTGCCTACCTGTCTGTGCCTGCCTGTCTATGCCTGCCTGTCGGTGCCTACCTGTCTGTGCCTACCTGTCTATGCCTACCTGTCTGTATCTATAATTTAGGGGAGAAGTCGGCCCGATCGAAGGCTCTACTTGATTCAATTGCGATTAATTATATTAATTCAAATCGTTCTCTATAAGCGTTTGCTGGCTGCACGTTTAAACAATGGTCGTCTGGGGTGCCTCTCTAAGAGGCCCTAATTCGATTTAATTCGGTAATAGGGTGATATCAAGGCTCTGGTTCGATTTGATCGATCGATTGAATTGATCGTGGTGTTCGCTGGCTGGTCGTTTAAACGATTATCGTCTGGCTCTGGCGACGGTCGTATGGTTCCGGCGACGGTCGTCTCCTACCTGCCTACCTACCTACCTACCTACCTACCTACCTACCTACCTATCTGCCTGCCTGCCTGCCTGCCTGCCTATATTAGTATCTAATTTAATTCGGGGGAGGGGTCGGCCCGATCAAAGGCTCTAATTAATTCAGATCGTTCTCTACGGCCATTCGCTGGCTGTACATTCAAACAGTGGTCGTCTAGGGTGCCTCCCTAGGAGGCCTTAATTCAATTCGGTGATAGGCCAATATCGAAGGTCTGGTTTAATTCGATCGATCAATCAATTAAATCGCTCGTGGTATTCGCTGGCTGGTTATTCAAAAGGTCGTCGTCTAGTTCTGGTAACGGTTATCTGGCTCTAGGACGGTCATCTAGTTCTTACAACAGTCGTCTGGTTCTGGCAACGGTTATCTAGTTCTGGTAACGGTCGTCTGGTTCTGGCGACGGTCGTCTAGTTCTAGCAACGGTCCTCTGCTGGCTGCCGTTCTAGTGCCTCCTAAGGTAGGGAGGATGTAAGGAAGGGTAAAAAATAAGGTAGCTACAAAGGGGGTAGCTTGGCAGAGGCACGTGTAGGGCTATCGGGAATATAGCGGGGACCCGATAGTAATGTGTGTCATGCGGAGCTTCGTGTAGAGCCTCCGTACGCAGAGCTTCGCGCAGAGCCTCGTGCAGAGCCTCGTGCAGAGCCTTTGTACATAGAGCTTCGTGTAGAGCTTCGTGTAGAGCCTCGTGCAAAGCTTCGTGCAGAGCTTCGTGCAGAGCTTCGTGCAGAGCTTCGTGCAGAGCTTCGTGCAGAGCTTCGTGCAGAGCTTCGTGCACAGCTTCGTGCAGAGCTTCGTGTAGAGCTTCGCGCAGAGCTTCGTGTAGAGTTTCGTGTAGAGCTTCGTGCAGAGCTTCGTGTAGAGCTTCGTGCAGAGCTTCGTGTATATAGAGCCTCGTGCAGAGCCCCAGTAGTGTTGCTTGAGGGGTGTGCATAGGGTGTTGCTTTGGGGGGGTATCCTGCCAGGAACCTGACAGGACGATCAGGAAATACTAGTTTCCTATCAGGAGCCTGTTAGGACGATCAGGAAATATTAGTTTCCTATCAGGAGCGCATCAGGATGGTAGGGTCCTGTCAGGAGCCTGTCAGGACGACCAGGACGATCAGGACGTCCAGGAAAATCAAAATCCTGTCAGGAGGCCTCCAGGATCTTGGCACCCCAACCAAATGCTGATGTAACCTAGACTATATCGCCTATAGTAAAGTTAGGCTCGCGCCTATACTTATTTGCCTACTGTTCTATTAATTTTTAGGCCTTTTTTAGGTTTATATAGGCTACTTTCTAGGCTTCTTTTAAGTGTTTAGCATAATACCAAGCTTTCTTACAAGATAGTTTTTTATATATAGTCTGTGGCCCTTCTATTCTTTCCCAGTTAAAGCTTATATAGGATAAGTACCCTATTTCTAGCTAGATAGGTGCAAATCCTATAGAGTTATAGGGTAAGGTAGCCTGGGCGTAGTCTATTAGAGGTAGTAGTTCAGCCTAATTATCCTAAAAGTAGTTAATAAAGGGTCGGAGTCTCTAGTCTAAATACTGGTTTATAATCTCCGTCTAGCTGTCTATTTAGGGGTGGTATGCTATAGAAAGCTTTAGCCTAATGCCTAGGATTTAGGTAAACTCGTTCTAGAAAGCCGATATAAATTACGGCCTATAATTAAATATAATAGTATTTAGTAGTCCACAAATGTGGTAGATATAGTGGATATATAATTAGGCCGCTTCTTTAGTATTAACATTTTTATAATAGGGGATTAAGAACAGGCGCTTACTAAAGCGGTCAACTATAACTATAGCTATATTATATCCGTTACGGTCTATAGGTAGCTTATAAAAATCTATAAAGATATACTACTAGGGACGCTCTGGTATTAGAAGTGGTTTTAATAGTCCTAGGGTTTTATCTTATGGAATTATAGACCTATAGTAGCTGTTATAGTTTTATACGTAGCAATTAATATCCATAACTATTCTAGGCTAGTAGTAACGGTCGCTGATAATTTTATAGATCTTATTTTTTCTAGGGTGGGCAGTAGAGATTTAAGTATACGCTTCTATAATAAGCTAGGTCTATAAGTTCTATTCCTTAGCTACTACTAGCCAATCCTTATGCTTAAGTAGTCCATTTTTAAGGGACTATGGGCTAGTAATATCCTTTATCTTTTTGCGGTACTCCTATAGAGAACGGGCTATGTAGTTTACCTATAGCAGTTTATTAATAAGGTTAAGTTCCATAGAGTTAATAGGATATATTTTAGTGTCTAAAGAGTCTGTATTTAGTTCTGCCCATATCTAGGGGTTAAGGTGCTCTAGTTATAGTAGTGCCTAGGTCTATAATAAGATCTTTACAGCTATCTAGTTATCTATGTCCTGTTTACGCCTTATAAGAGTATCCGTATAATTAGTAGTGCCTAGCCTATATATAATTAAGAAGTTAAACTAAGATAGGGTATCTGCCTAGCGCGCCTATTAGGCTATAAGGGCCTTTATTATTATAAAATATTCTAAGGCCTTATAATTAGGAACTACCTGGATAGACTTAGGGATGCCTTCTAGTTAGGCTTGCTAATGCTAAAAGCTAGAGATAATAGCCAGTATTTCTTTGTTATAAATTAGGTAGTTCAGTTTAGCATTTACTATAGTCTTTAAATAGTAAGTAATAGGGTACTATTCTCCGTCCGTCTGTTTTTAGGAGTAAATACTAGCTATAACACTATCTAAGGCATCGGTTTCTAGCATTAAGGGCTATTTTAGGTTAAAGTGGGCGAGTAAGGGAGCAGAGATTAGTTGTTTCTTAAGCTTATTAAAGGCCTGTCTATATATAGTATTAAAGTAAAAGGGCTGGTCCTTATGGGTAAGTCGGCTTAGGGGCTAGGTAATCCTACTATAGTTCTTAATAAAGTGTTAGTAGAAGTTATAGAATCCTAAGAATAACTATACCCCCTTTACAGTCCTTAGGAGTACCTATTAGTTAATTATAGCCGTCTTTTCTAGGTCTACCTTAATTCTATTTATACTAATAATAAACCCTAAATACTTTATGCGCTTAACACTAAAATCCAATTTCCTAATATTGGCCTAGAGGCTAGCCTTGTAGAGCCATTATAGGACTTTATAAATATGCTCCTTGTATTCTAACTTATTCTTAAAATAGATTATAATATTATCTATATAGGCTATATAGAAGTTGTTAAGGTAGTTAAAGAGTATATTATTTATATATTGCTAGTATATAGCTAGTCCATTAGTGTAACGTGTCCCGCCCTTATGTCGCTATACAGGCCAAAAGACATAGAGTGCTTGCGAATTTATCGTAAGCGTGACGGGATCTAATATATGTACTCTTATAATTAGTTAGTTTAAAAGGAAGTACTTTATATTTATATATTCCGTAATAAGTCCAAAATATAATAAGATCTTCTAATTTAGGTCCATCCTAATCTGGTAAAAGGCTTAATAGATATTAAGCTTAGTAAAGATCTTAGCTCTACTTATTTAGGTTAAAGTCTTATTAAGTAAGGGCAGTGGGTAGCAGTCCTTATAGGTTATATTATTAAATTTATAGTAGTTAGTGCAGAAACGAAGTCCCTATTTAGCTTTTTAGTAAAAAGAATAGGCAAGTTAAAAGGGGCTTAACTAGGCTTAATAAAGCCCTTATTTAGGTTATTAATAAGGTACTGCTTTATAGCCTATAATTTGGCAGTATACTACTAATAGAGGGGGCTATAGCTAAGTATGTCTTCCTTATTCGGCTTAATCTTAATCTTATAGTTATACAGTTAGTAAGGCGGGAGTATATTAAACGCTGCCTTGGAGAATGTATTCTTAAATTTTTAGTGTTAATAGGGTAGTTTCTGTTCTACTAGCTCCTTATTTATAAGCTCGCCTTCCTATTTACTAGGCTTATTTTCCTTTTCCTTAATTATTTAATTAATTTTATATAAGCTAGTGGTAAAGGTAATAGTATTAGGTTAGACCAAGTTCTAGTAAAATCCTATAGCGCTAATATAGCAGATATTAACTGGTAGGAGGTCTATAGGTTTCTTTACGGACTTTTATTAGGCCATATTTTGTAGTTTAGGGTTTATAATCTTTCTTAGCTCCTATTCCATCTTCTATAAATTATCCCTCTAGTCTATTAGTTTAGTATAACATCTAATATTCCTTACTATTCTTTGTGGCTGTATAGGGCCTAGGTTTCCTATAGGGAGCTTAGCTAGCTTATTACTAATTTCTTTAGTTCCTAGTACAGGTGGTATAATATAGGTAGTCTAGGGGTGGTGTAGTATGCGGATCCGTTATGGGTTAAGCTATATATCTTTCTTAAAAGCCTGGTCTCTTTATATAGCATTAGCCTAGTAAATGGCGTCTATCTATAGCCGTATAAGGTTTTCCATTATAATGGTGGTTTCTTTTATAAAGGAAGGTATTGGGGGTAGGGTTTTAGGCTAGATAAGCCGTCTATTTTAAACGTTAAGCTATAGACCTAAGTAGGCTAGCCATTTTCTTTCTAAGATTATATTATGGCTTCCTAGGTCCGTAATAAGAAAGGGGATATTATACTACCTTTGTCCGTCTACGCAAAGGTAAATCTATATAATAGTTATAATAAGTGGCCCTATTTATCCATTATACCTATAAATAGGAATTAGTTTAGGCAGTTTTTTAAAGGGTGCATTTAAAAAGTTAGCCAGCTTTATAACATACTGGGCGTCTATTAAGGTAAAGGCATTTGCTTTAGAGTTAGCTAAAGTAAAGGTTAAAACTTAATATTTATTACGGAATAAAGTATAAGGGATAGTGTAGCTTCTTCTACTAACTAGCTAACCCAGATTAATATATAACATATTAACCCCTTTTAACCATAGAGAGAAGTCCTACTTTAAGGATCCTTTTTTTCTAACTCCGCGCTATCCTTCTATATTAATAGAATCTTATCTACTTTTACTTTTATTAGATAGTCCTTAGTAAAGTGGTCCTTCTAGCCGTATAAGAAGTAGGCTTCTTAATTACTAAGGGCCTGTCTATAGAGGTTACTATATATAGGTTAAGTATGCGCTAGACCTACAGCAGGGCTAGCTATATGGCTAGCCGCTAGGTTAACAGTAGGCGGTATAGTTGGTGTTATAGGGGTTGTAGATCTTACTAGGGCGCTATAGCCCGTTTTTATAGTACTTATATTTTAGTTGACAGAGCTTCTAGTCTTATACCACTTAGTATATACCTTAATTTAATAGAGGCCCTAGTTAATAGCTAGGCACTAGTCTATAAGTTCCTTTAGCGTTTATATAGTAGTATAAACCGGTAGTACGGCGCGCTATAGATCTAGGGTAAGCTTATTAAAGAGGTCTGGCATTAGATCTTCCTGGGGGGTTTAAGCCTATCTAGCTAGGTATAGAAAATAGGTCTAGAGGACTAAGAAGGTCTTTATTGTTTTTATATTAAGGGCTTTATAATTAAGGCGGGCGTTTTATATCTTAAGGGGGTCCTTATAAATAGAAGACAGGTAGTTAATTATCTCTTCTCTAAAGAGGAAGGGGTTTGCTAAGTCCTAGGCATATTGCGGACGTAAATACGTCTATATATCCCTATCAGTACGGCCGAAGACATAGGCCATTTTAGCTTAGATAGTAGGGAAGTAGTCCGTATTAACTTTAAGCCTATCTTATAGTTAAAGCTTCCAATTATTAAATATAGGGTTAGTTCCGTCTATAAGTAATAAGGGGTCTATAACCTTTATAGACCGCAATAATGTTAATGCTATATGTTAGGCTAGGGCCTTATAGACTATAGAAAGTCTCTAGGTATCTAATAACTCTTTACTAGGTGTAGGAGTGTCTCTAGTTTTAAGCAGCTCTTAAAGCTATTTAATTTTAGCATTAGCTGCTATAAGCTCTTCCTAAGGGGTTAAGACGGCAACTGTTTTACTATTAGAGGTATTTATAGGTCCTACAGCGGCTTTGCCAGCTGCTATATTTCTTAGCATAGTAGTAGGGGTATTAGGTAATTTCTAGTATTTGTTTATTTCTTAGGGTTTCTGGTCCGTACATGTCCTATTCTTAGGTTTTGCGTTCTATCCTGTCCTTATAGTTTTAGTAATGTCCTTAGGGTCCTATTCTGTGGTCCTGTCCTATTTACAGTCTATAGATATATTTAAGTTCCTTCTTAGGAAGAAAGAGTAGATAAGCTTTAGATAATATTAGTAACTTAGTTAATTAAGGCATAAGTATAGCAAAAAGGACGCATGCAAGCCTATATAATTAGATTATCTATAAATAAGGATCTAAAGCTAGAGAAAGGAAAGGAGAAGAAGAGCAGCGCCGGTCAAAGTAGGGTTCTTTTATGCGGTCCTCTAGTTACGTAACCACAAGTTCTGCCGTTTTCTGCCAAAGCCGTGACAATTACAGTAGTCGGTAACCAAAGTTTTTGCACCTTCCTAATTAGGTAGTTATATTACTATCCACCAGAAAACTTCCCACAGAGCCTTAAAAATACTATAATATTCTATAAAATCTATCTAACTGTTATT
>Ga0307507_10011718_pt1 | contig 10994 bp, 1 predicted proteins | sample 7_EM_MG_FD_207223 | JGI IMG/M metagenome (GOLD analysis project Ga0307507, IMG submission 207223) | Populus trichocarpa ectomycorrhiza microbial communities from riparian zone in the Pacific Northwest, United States - 7_EM | ecosystem: Host-associated > Plants > Roots > Unclassified | place... | reverse complement strand
CCCTAGGGTATCCTATTAATCTTAAAGAGATTAATCTAAGTTAGCTAATAGGTGGAAAACACTTTATAGTTCTATATATAGTATCTTAAAATAGATATAGAGTTAATATAACTGCCCTTATTAATACTAGCTTTACCTTTATAAATACTACTTGTGCAAATAATGTTGCTACGTTCTTAAATGTAAATGCTACCTAACTAGAGAAGCCTATTTAAGTAAAAGGCTACAACAGTTAAGCTGGTATGCCAGTTACCCACGTTTTAAAGCTATATATTGCTATTAATAGATAATGCTAGTTTAGCATCCCCTTTTACATCCTAGACCTAGGGTTATATAATATAATTCTTAGCCGAAAATGGATGTCCTACTTTAATATTTAGCTAAACGTCTAATAAAGACAGTTTGTCTAGCTAGAGAATAGACTAAAGTTACCCTCCTTTATTAGGGAAATCCGTACTAACCGCAAGACATTAGCCGCAAAGGCTAATCCTATCTACTAGCAGGATATTAGGAACTGCAACCTAGCCTTCACCTAAGAAGATGCCCGCCATAAGGCTAGTAGGAACTCTATACCAACAAGAATACTCCCTTAAAGGACTACAGTTAAGGAGGACTCTACTTATAGAAGTAAAACAGACACTAATATAGACAACTTCTAAATTGCGGAGATCTAGCTAATGGGGAAGAGGACGTACTAATAGGATATAAAGGACAACCTTTAGAAGATGTAATGAGAGCTAAAAGGAGTAAGGATAATACTAATACCCTAGAAGCCCCTAAGGCCACAAATAACCCTACTATTACATAATACCCCTATAGTAGACATTACGGCAATTAGTGCTATAGGTTTCCACTTTAATATATATTAGAAGGATAATAAAGTCTTTACTACTAGTTTATATAAAATTAATTAGATCATTGCTAAGAGGGAAGAAGGGCTAGTAGAGGAAACTAATAAGGAACTAGTTAAGCGCCTCCTTCTTACTTACCTCTTAAACTATAGAGACGCGTTCTTAAAAGCAGCTTTAGATATACTGCCCCCCCATTAAACCTATAATTATAAGATTTAGTTAGAGACCAATAACTCCCTAGGCTATAGCCCCTTTTACTAGCAAACTATGGAGGAATTAAAAGCAATAAAGTAGTACCTAATTAACAACCTTTATAAAGGGTTTATTAAACTAAGCCAGGCTCCCTTTACTTCCCCTATTTTATTTATAAAAAACCCTAATAAAAGCCTTTATTTCTATATCAACTATTAAAAGCTAAACGCTATTACTTAGAAGGATTAGTACTTTTTCCCTTTAATTAATAAAACCCTTGCACGTTTAAGCTAGGCCAAAATCTTTACTAAGCTTAATATCTGCTAAGCTTTTTACTAAATTAGGATGGACCCTGTATTAGAAAACCTAATAATATTCCGCACCCGTTACAGGTTTTATAAATATAAAGTCCTTCCTTTTAAACTAATGAATAGGCTAGCTACTTATTAACAGTATATAAATAATGTTCTTTTTGATTACCTTAACAAATTCTATATAGTATACCTGGATAACATTCTTATATACTTAGATAATAAACTAGAGCACTAAGTTTATATTAAGAAGGTCCTAGAGAGACTATGGAATATAGGCCTATAAGTTAATATTAAAAAATATATATTTAAAGTAAAACACACAAAGTACCTTGGGTTTATTATTAGTATAAAAGGAATTAAAGTTAACCTAAAGAAGGTTAAGGCAATTTGTAACTAGAAACCCCCTTGTACTATAAAAGGAATTTAGTCCTTTCTCAGTCCTTGTAATTTCTACCGTTAGTTTATCTATAACTATAGAGTTATAGCCAAGCCTCTTATATAACTAACTAAGAATAATATATCTTTTATCTTTAATAATAACTGTATAAAAGCCTTTAAGGAGTTAAAGGACTAACTTGTCTCCTCCCTAATCCTTTATTACTATAACCCAGACCTTAAATTAATGCTGGAAATAGATGCCTCTAATAGGGTAGTAGTGGGGGTCCTTTTACAGCTACACCCAGATAGTAAATAGTACCCTATTACGTTCTTCTTAAAAACAATAGCCTTAGCTAAGTATAACTATAAAATGCACAATAAGGAAATGTTAGCTATTGTATAATTATTATTCTAGTGGCGCACAGAGCTTAGAAGCATAGACTCTTAGATTAAGGTTTATACCAATTATAAAGCCTTTAAGTATTTTATGATAATAAAACAACTTACTAGTTAATAGGCCTAGTGGGCTAAAATACTCTCCCAATTCTTCTTTATAATTATATACCGCCCTAGTAGGCAAAATACTAAAGCTAATACCCTAACCTAGAGAGAATAGGATATAGGGCCATAAGATAAGTTAAAGGCTTAGCACCAGATACACGCCCTTCTCTATACTAAATAGCTTAACCTATATATCCTTAAGGAACTAAGCTCTAAATAAAATAAGGTAGCACCTATAGAAGGAGAGACCCTAGATAAACTAATAGGACTAATTAATTGCATCCTAACCGCGAACCGCACAGCCAAATCCCTAAAAGCCCTCCGTGATTAAGCTATAGGGGGTAACCCTAATTTGGAAATAGAAGACGGACTGCTCCTATACTAAGAATGGCTTATAGTTCTAGATATTAATAACCTATAAATAGAGCTAATCTGTAAAGCCCACTATTAAGTCTTTATAGCGCACTCTGGTTAAGATAAAACCCACTAACTACTATCGCCTTATTACTATTAGCAAGGACTCCTATCCAATATAGAACGATTTATTAGACATTGTTATACTTATAAACACGCAAATACCCCTAAAGACTAAACTCCTAGATAGCTGTAACCACTGCTAGTCCCTAAACACCCTTAGCAATATATTATAATAGACTTTAAATTATTCCTAAAGGACAAATACGGCTATAATATGGCCTTTGTAGTAGTTGACCAACTAAGTAAATAAGCCATTTCCCTCCCTTACTTTAAGACTATAACTGTAAAGGACATGGCCTATATATATATTAACAACATCTACTGGATCCATGGCGCTCCTAAGTTAATTGTCTCTAACTATAGACCCTAGTTTATATTGGACTTCTGGAACGAATTCTACCATATCCTTGGGATTAAGATTAAGCTCTTTACTACATTCCACCCTTAAACTAATAGCTAAACTAAGATTATAAACCAGTACCTTAACCAGCGACTTTGCCCCTTTATTAACTACTACTAGGACAACTGGTCGGAACTACTACCTATAATAGACTACGCATAGCTCACGCTCCCTTATAATAGTATAGGAATGTTGCCATTTAAGTTACTCTATGGATATAGGCCATAAATATCCTTTAATTAGGATAGACCTATAGGACCTATAACGGCCTGTAAACGCCTTAGCTATAAGGAGGCCTAGATATTTGCTAAGAGAATATATAGGGCCTAGGAGACTGCCTAAGCAATTATAAAAAGGGTATAAGAGAAGAAAGAGGCTGATATAAACTAACACTGCCGCAAGGTAGACTTCTATATAGGAGATAAGGTATAGGTATTAATAAAGAACTGGAAAACCTAGAGGCCAAGCCATAAGCTAGACTACTAAATAGCTGGCCCCTATAAAATCCCTAAGAAGGTAGGGCACTCTTTTAAGGTTAAGCTACTAGAGTTAATGAAGATCTACCCTATCTTCTCTCTAGACCAACTGCGGAAGGCCGCGGATGACCTATTGCCTAGACAGTATAATAACCCCCTACCACCAATTTAGATTGCAGAGGACGAAGAATAGGAAATTAAAGAGATCTTAGCTGTAAAGAAGGACTGTAGTACCTCAAAATACCGTGCGAGCTAGGTAGGTTATAACGAAGATCTAGAATAGTACCCCGTATCTAATTTTAAGTACTCTCCCTATAAGCTATAAGATTTCCACCTAGCCTACCCAGACCCCCCTGGACCACCATGTAAGTTAGATAGCTGGGTTAAATGCTAGGAAGAGGGGTTAGATAACTATAATAATTTAGATAATAATAAAGAACTTGGACAAAGCCTAAGGGCAGGCTTTTTTAGGAGGGGGAGGTAATGTGACGGTGCTAGAGCGCGTTACCTGCCATATTCAACCAATTAGGATTTTCCATGCCCGGCATGCAAAATTGCTATTGGCTTGCTTACCACTAGCGCCTTGGCGGCCCTTGTGATATGTCTACCTACTGCCCCTAAACGGTTCTTCTTCTTCTTCTTCTCCTTAGCTTAGTATTCTTGTATAGTAGCAATCTATAAGCTTCGGTTCAGAAGCATTTGTACGAGCCCGTTATATATATAGAGGGGATTCTAAGGAAGATGCAATAAAAGGCCTTTACTATAAGCATAAAAAACTGGTTCTGTAACTAGATAGAGAAAAAATATTAGCACACTATTTGGAATCTAACCTTAAGCTACGTTATATCCAATAAGCAAATTGCTACTCTCTATAGCTATGCCTAGTATATAACCAGCCACAAGGCACTTAAGAAAAATCTACCTAATTAGAATTATGGTTAGCTTAGTAATAATCTAAATAAGTTTATTGCCTTTATTTAAGAGGAGGTAGAAAAGGCAAATTAGGTAAAGAGCTAGCTACTAGTATTAGCAAGCAAATCAAAAAATAGCGTAGAGCGGATATTACTACAGTCTAGGGTAGTAGAAAGGCATATAGCATTAGCAGCTTAAAGTCCGTAAATATAAGTAGCCTAGCTACCTTAATTAATATCCGCTAAAAGTCTATATATAGGGCTACCAATACTATTACCTTCTTAGCCTATATCTAGTAGGAACGCACAGCTAGCCAGCCTAAACTCTAGCTAGTAGAATACCTCTAGGTCAAGTACACCAAAACCCTATAATAGATATTAGTCCTATTAACGCGACGGTCAGGTCCAGTTTTTAACATAGAGCGGATATCCAGGATTTTAAAGTTAGGCCGGGTATTAAGAGCCCTAGGGCAATAATTAGCGTTAGTTATTATCTGGTATTAAGTATTGGTCTCTCGGATATTAGGGTCTATACTATAATAATAAATATTAACTCCCTATAGCTCCAGGATATCTAAGTCTATGCTATAGCATTAGAAACCAGTCTTTGGGGTAGGCTTAGTATTATAGCGTATAAAGCAGCTCCGTATCTTAACCCTTAGAACAATCTAGATATTAGAGCTTATAGCGCAGCATTAGGTCTTAGCCCTTAGAGCAATCTAGATATTAAAGCTTATAGCAGAGTATTAAATCTAAATTTTTAGGGTAGTCTAAGTATTAGAGCTTATAGTGCAATACTAAGTCTTAACTTTTAGATAAGCCTAAGGTTTAATATTTGTAACACAGCACTAGATCTCCAATTACGGAAAATTCTAAAGTTTAAGATCTGTAGTGTAGCACCAGTTCCTAGGTAGTAGGAAATCCGGAAATTTAAAATTTGTAATGCAGTATTAGATCTCCGCTCCTAGAAAATCCTAAGGCTTAGAATTTAAGTTGTAATACTAGATCTCCGCTCTTAGGAAACTCTAAGGCTTAGGGTTTATAGGCTAATGCTTAATCTCCGCCCTCTAAACTAGGCGCAGTTTAGAATTTATATGCTAATACTCAATCCCCGCCTTCTAAATTGGGTGCAGCTTAGAATTTATAGTCTAATATTTAATCTCCGCTCTCTAAACTGAGTGTAGCTTAGAACCTATAGCCTAGTGCTTAATCTTATAACTCTTAGCTAATATTAAATCTACCTTATAGTAAGAGAAAATAAAAAAATATGTCTACGCACTTTAAAAGTAAGAAATCCGCTTACCAAGTAAACCTAATATCCGCTTATAACCCTTCTTTAGCACCTTAATTAAGCGGTAATTCTATATCAATATTACTTTGTAAGTTAACTAGACGGCGCCCACTTACCTTAATTAGTAGTAACTTAACTATAAAGGATTTGCGCGTTACAAATAAGCGTATATAAAGTAGTTAATATTTACTAAGGTAAGTCATTATAGCAATTACTTGTTAGTAAGCTAATTTAATAAAATTAGCAGCGTAAATATTTACCTTTAATTAACCTCCGCACCTTCCACCTTATAACATTATACTATAAACTTTATTATTGTTATTTTATCTACTATCTATTAGTATACTACTATCTATAATACCTTCTTTTATACCTCTAAATACGTCTAATAGCTATTTAGTTGAGGAACTTAATATACGCAACGTTAATAATGAAATAATTAAGAACGCTTTTAAGGATGCCCTTTTTTTTACTAATCCTTTAGGGTTTTTGCCTAAAGAGTTAGCTTTCTAATACTAAATTATACCTATAGCTAATATAATTTTAGGAAGTATGTACTAAAGCACTCTTTATTAGATCTAGTAGAGCACTATAATAAGGCTATTATAAAATTTGCTAGAAATCTGCTTACCTCTTTACTGCCTAGCTCTTTGCCGCCTACTTCTTTACTACTAGCCTCTTTGCCGCTAGCCTCTTTGCCGCCTACTATTTCTAAAAAGTTTGATCCTTATTATGCTTCTATTTCTCTTAAGAGGTAGGCTGATAGAATTGCTGCGTAAAATGTTTAGTATTAAATAGCCTTTAAATAGTATATATTAACTATACTCTTTTAGTGTCTTATCTACTAATTTACCTCTTATAGTAACCTAATAGAAATATTAGAGATTTTAGATAACGATAAAGAGAGTAATCTTAATAACGCCAACTCTTCTAAAAGCCCTCCTTTATCCTCTTATAATCTCTATAGCCCTTATAAGCTCCGTAGTACGCAGACGGCCTAAGCTATAATGTTTAATATTGACACAAACAAGCGCCTTTTTATTTAAGTGCTATTAGCAAATAAATGGTACACCCTAAAAGCTAGTGCTTAGGAGAATATAAAGGAAGCTTATTAGCGGATATATACCCACGTCTAGAATATTAAGGGTAGCTCTAGTATGCTGCGCGATTTGTTATACGCTCTATGCGTTAAGCAAGACCATAAATATCGCGTTTATAAGCAGGAATCTAGACCTTATTTTAAAGGTACATACTTAAGATGTTACTTAGGTAGTAGACTATGCGAAAAGGTATATGCTGTATATACTAATAGTATACTATTATTCTATTAGCTAATATATATATAGGATAGTTCACTAAGACTAGAGCTGGTTACACCTTAGCGTAAAAAATATATATAATTAGCTTCTGCTAGTAATCCGGCTGGAACACCTAGTAAGAAGGTATAATATCCGTATAGCTTTATACCCGTACTATCCTCCCTCTAGAAACCTCCTCTCCCTTAAAGACTCCTACTCTTTTACTAATTCCTAGTATATCTAGTACTGCTTCTAGTACTCCCGTTTATATAGAATCTGTTAGGGTGTATTTAGCAATTGCTATTTCCGCGCGCGTTAATATGGTTGGTAAATAGGTGACTAATATAGTAAAAGATATTTAAGCTATAGACCGCCAGTTAAATGGGTTTAGAGATTCTCTAAGTAAGATAAAGGATAAGCTTGCGTTCCTAAGGCGTGGTATTACTGCACTTATATGTAACGCTAAGTTGCCGGATATAGAATTTAAGTAGATATAGGTTAGCTGTTACTGCGGGTTAGCTGTTATTATAGGTTTAGAGTAATAAAATAGTAGTTCTTACCTTTTTGCTACTATATATAAATTAAGTCTCTGCCTTATATTTAATAGATATACTTAATTAATATTATAATATCCGTATAAGCTAGGATAAATATGTCTATATAAGCTAGGATAAAGATATCCGTATAAGCTAAGATAAAGATATTTATATATCCACACCGCTGATATTTACTAAGGTAAGTCACTATAGCAGCGATTATTTATTAGTGCGCTATTTTAATAAAATTTACAAATTGGATATTCACCTTAAATTAACCTCTGTATATCTCCTTCCTCTACTAACCTTCTACCTTATAGCACCGTACTGTAAACTTTATCATTATTGTTTTATCTACTGTCCCTTAGTATTCTATAATCTACGATACCTTTATTTACACCTATAAACGATATTAATATAAACAATAGCAGCCAGGCAGTTAAGGAACTTAATATACGCGAAATAAATAAGAATACTGTTGAGCATGCTATAGCTGCTCTTACTAAGCCTTTAGACTCTATTTTTAAAGAGTAAGCTTTCTAATACTAAATTATACCTATAGCTAATATAATTTTAAAAAATATATACCAAAGCGCTCTTTGTAGGATTTAGTAGACAATAAAAATATAGATAGAGTAAAATCCGCTAAAAATCCGTATATCTTTTTGCTGCCTGCCTTTCTGTTGCCTACATCTTTACTATAGACTACTTTGCCGTTAGTTTCTTTGCTATCCACTTCTTTACCATCTACCTCTCTACTACTGCTACCTAATACTTCTAAAAGGAGGCTTAATAAGGCTTATTTATCTTCCCCTTTTAGAAAATAGGCTAAAAAGGCTGCTAATATAAATCTAAAGGCTAAAATAGCCATTAAATCGTTTATATTAGTTATACTATTTTACTATCTTATTTACTAATTTACCTCTTATAGTAACCTAATAGAAATGTTAGAGATTTTAGATAATAATAAAGAGAGCAATTTTAATAACGCTAACTCTCCTAAAAGCCCTCCTCTATCCTCTCATAATCTCCGCAGCCCTTATAATCTCTATAGCACTATAAATATAAATAAGCGCCTTCCTATTTAAGTATTATTAGCGAATAAATAGTACACTCCAAAAGCTGGTGTTTAGGAGAATATAAAGGAAAGTCGCCAGCGAATATTAACATACATCTAGAATATTAAGGATAGCTTTAGTAAGCTGCGCAATCCGCTATATACTCTATATAAGAAGCATAGCTATAAATATTACGTTTATAAGAAGGACTCCAGGCCTTATTTTAGGGGTGCGTGCTTAAGATATTATATAGGTAGTAGGTTGTGCGGAAAGGTATATATTAATAGTATACTATTATTCTGTTAGCTAATATGTGTATAGGAAAGTTTACTAAATCTAGAGCTGGTTATACCTTAGGGCAGAAAATATACGAAATTAACTTCTGCTAATAATCCAGCTAAAACGCCTATTAAGAAGGTATAATATCTACATGTTAATAATACGGATATTACTAATATCCGTATAGCTTTATTCTTATACCATCCCCACTAGCACTACTACGCCTCCTCTCCCTACTAAGACCTCCCCCCCTATTAAGACTCCTACTTATAGTAGTATACGTAGCTGTAGAGGTACCCGCTCTACTGCTACTCCTCTAACTCTTTTACTAATTGCTAGCACGCTAGGTGCTGCTATTACTACTACTACTTTTGCTAGCACGGAATCTGTTAGGGTGTATTTAGCAATTGCTATTTTTATATATATTAATATAGTTTGTAAACGGGTAACTAATATAGCAAAAGATATTTAAGCTATTGACCACTAGTTAAATAAGTTTAAAAATTCTCTAAGTAAGATAAAGGATAAGCTTGCGTTTCTAAGGCGTGGTATTACTACACTTATACGCAATACTGGGCTACTGGATATTAAGTAAGTAGATATAAGTTAGCTGTTACTACGGGTTAGCTATTATTACGGGTTTATAATAATAAAATAGTAGCTCTTACCTTTTTGCTACTATATATATAGGAATTAAGTCTCCGCCTTAAATTTAATAGATATACTTAATTAATATTATAATATCCATATAAGCTAAGGTAAAGATATCTATATAAGCTAAGATAAAGATATTTATATATCCGCACCACAAACTACTAACTGCTATGTTATATACTACGCACTAAGAAGATTATACGCTGGCTAGAATTAATATTAATAAAAAGAACTTATTTAATATATTAAGACAGAAACATACTATAAGCCTAAGTATTTAAAAGTCCTCTAGTATATTATTTATAGCCTTATTAAATCCGTCTTTATAAGGGTTATATAGTAAACCGCTAATATAAGATATCTGTATATTAAAATTAGTAATACCGCCCTATAAGAGCCGCTTTAATCTAAGTTAAAGAATAGTAGGTGCCTTAAACCTAACGTCCCATACATACTAACGCATAATTAAGTCCTTAGCAATTATATTTATAAAAAACTAGATATTAACCGTAGGAGACTTAATTATATAATTAGATATTATCCGCTTACTAAATACGCCCTTAAACTTAGTATAAAGAGGTCTAGTATAGCTTATAGTAAGAACACTCCACCTAAATAGAGAGTCTATTCTAAAGGTTAAGTTTCCACGTAATTAGAGTAGCTCCTTTAGTTAAAGATTTAGTAGTTTATTAAGTTAATTAGCTTTAAAAAAGCTATTTAGCTCTCCGCGATTATTAATTAACCTATTTACAAGTATAGCCTACTAAAGTACTAGATTATACGCCTTTATTATAATTAACCTCTAGAAGTATATTATTTTAGATATATAGTTCTTACTCCTTAATCTAGCAAAGTAAAGGCAAAGGCGGGTAATTATACGCTTTAAAAGGCTAATATCCGCATGCTTAATAGCGTATTTTAACACTTTATATATTTTAACCACCTATAGATACTAAATATAATTAAAGAACTCTATATTAATAATCTAAGCAGGCTAGCTTATAGTAGCGGAGCTAGGTTTTATAAGTAATTAATCTATAATCTAAGAACCTCTATAGGTGGAGGTCTGTGGAGGAACTAATTTATTAGCCTTACGGCTAACTTTAGAGCTAAAACCCGCTACGTGGATATTCTTAATATGCTATAGAAACTACTTAGGTGTTAAGAATTCTATATATCTTTTAACTGTGCCTTCTTTATAGATGTTAAGCCTATTACGGATATGTGTTAGAAAGAGCGTAGTAATACACATATTGTCACGGCACTGACCTAACACGTTGTTATGATTCAGTGTTGTCATGACACGAGCACGGACCTGACCCCTGAGCGACGTGTATATATACCACCTCACCTCCTACATAGATCCTCACACGACATC
>Ga0307507_10011717_pt1 | contig 10994 bp, 4 predicted proteins | sample 7_EM_MG_FD_207223 | JGI IMG/M metagenome (GOLD analysis project Ga0307507, IMG submission 207223) | Populus trichocarpa ectomycorrhiza microbial communities from riparian zone in the Pacific Northwest, United States - 7_EM | ecosystem: Host-associated > Plants > Roots > Unclassified | place... | reverse complement strand
TATATAGCATATAACTTTACCTTAATTGCATGTTAAGAAATATATAGTTACCTTTTAAAGTTGCTAAGTAGGTTAATTGCGTGTTAAGAAATATATAGTTAGCTTTTAAAGTTATTAAGTTAGTTAAATTGCGTGTTAAGTTAGTTAATTGCATGTTAAATTGGTTAAATTGCGTATTAAGTTAGTTAATTGCATGTCAAGTTAGTTGAATTGCGTGTTAAGTTAGTTAATTGCGTGTTAAGTTGGTTAAATTACGTGTTAAGTTGGTTAATTGCGTGTTAAGTTAGTCAATTGCGTGTCAAGTTGGTTAAATTGCATGTTAATTACGCAAAACGCGAAAATTAAAGTCTACTTAAATCTTATCCTGTGAATATTTTCCCGATGTCCGTAATCTGTCTCTGTTTATAGGCTTACTAAAGGCATATTACGTTAATTATTAGGCGTTTTTTTTGGGTGGTTCCAAGTTATACTAGATAGTTATATAAGGACTTAGAGTTAGTATAAAGTATAAGTAAAAGGTTAATTTATAGGATCTTGTCTACTATAGACTTAATTATAACGCCAATGTTAAAGCTGTGGGCTATGCTATAGAGTTCAGAAGCTAGTACGCTCTAAATAACTCTTTTGCACTTAACTAAGCTCTAATAGATAATATTGGCCTTCTTTATAGCATTAGCTAGTATAAGGATATAGCTAATCTATAAAGAGAGGTCCTTATTGTTGGCAAATAACGTGTCTGTAAATACTAGTAGCTGTAGGGTTTTAATATCTAACTTAATGAACTTAAGACCTCTATTAGCGTTCTTAATTTGCCAGTTTAGACGCTTGTTTAACTGTTTTACGTCTTTCTTATTAGGGTTAATTACCTAGGCGGTAAAGGATAAATTAAATAAGGCTTTTGGCTGGTATATTAAAGCGATATATGCACCTCTAGCATGTTAAGCAATATACTGGTCCTTTAGAGTTAAGGTTTTTATAGCTCCTCTTAATCCTATACTTGTGGCAAGCTTGGTGCTAATTATACTAAGGTTTATATATTGTCGTTCCTAAATAAGCGTAATGCTCCCATTAATTAGTAGCTAAATGACTCCACTGTTAAACTTAATGGGTGTATTAATAGTAAGTTGTTCCTGTTTTTTAGCTATAAACTTAGCCTTATATAGCTTGTTTTACTCTACGTTTATAAAGGTCTTATCTACTAGGAATAGAGTATTATTGATTTATAGGCCTATAATACCAAAGGGTTTATTACTCTATAGGAGGTAGGGGTTATATATAGACTAGTTTATATATAACTATTAAATGTAATATAAGTAATATGTCTTAAACTAGTGGTTACTAGCTTTTGGTACTCTATAGAGTGGTTTTATAACCTTTAGAATAGAGGCCTTATTAATCCCAAGTTGCTTAATTAGCTTGTGCGGAGGTTGTATATAAAACTCTTAATTTAGTGTGGTGGTTAATTATATATAGGCCTATAAAATATCTTGGAGGTAAAGTCATGCCTATAAAAGCTTTATGGTGGTGATATAGAGAATTAGTTATTAGCTAACTTATTAAATAGTTAGTAATTAGGTAAGAACTAGTTCCTTTTCTAAGTTATTATAAGCTTATATAACTAGTTAGGATTTCTTAAAGGCTTTATTAGTTCCCTTATTCTTAATCTTATTAATAAATTATAAGTTAAAGAGTTATACGCCTTATAGTATATCTGTAAGTCTTATAATCTTAAAAACTCCCTTCTTAAGTAGACTAGTAAGCTCCTTCTATTAGAAGGCGCTAAATTGGGTACTAAATTAACTGTCATCCTATAGGTAGATAGTAATATTAGTTATAGCTGTAAGTAGAGGGTATTTGTAAGGGCGTCCTCTGCCTTATTTTGGGGGTTATTGCTAAGCTTTAGTAGGTCTTTCTAAAATAGTCTTAGAAAGGGCTAACCTAAGTAAAGGTTTAGGTAGTGATTCTAGTCTAATAATTTGCTTCTATAATTTAGTTGCTTAAAGGTAGGGTTTTATGACTATAGATCAGAAGGCTATAGGTCCGCTAGACAGCTTAATAGTGTATATTTTACCCTTAACGGTAAGTAAGGTAAATGGCCTATTCTAATAGCCGCTTTAGCTAGTGTTTCCTTCTCTCCAAACTAAAATGGGTGAGTTTAGTAGGAGATTATAAATCGCATTAGCATTAGGTCCATTTTATATATTTAGCATATTAGTAATCTATTGTTCAGCTTATAGCTTCTATATCTCTGCTATAGCCTTTTTAATTACGGCAGCGCGTTGTATAACAATGGGGGATAGTGTATTGGATTTAACTATTCGGGGGTAGGCTTTAAAGACTAGAAGTATAGGAACTAGTCCTTTAGGGCCAGCTAAATCGTTAATTGCTTTAAACGCTATTTAAAGTCCTATCTCCTTATTAATGTTAGGGATTTTAGTTATAATAATCTAGTAGGCTTGCTATAATAGACTATAGTAGCGCTCTATTATTCTAATAGAGTTATATACTTTGACTAGTACTCCCTTTATACTAATTTCTATAATAGTGGCGTATTACTTAAATTCCTTATTAATAAAGTTCTTTTTGGTGTTATAGGTAATTAGGTCTAGTGGCCCTAGGTAGATATTAATCTAGTATATCTATAGAACGTTTTATGTATATTTGGCGCTAATGTCTTGTAGCTATCTACTAGCTTGGAATTATGTTCCTTTATTAATAATATATAGGAGGGGTAATCCGCTAATATACATAATATTAACAATAATATTATAGTTAAAATTAACGTCGTCTTATAGGGTGAAGCGGAATCTGTTTAGTAATTTGCTAAACTTCTAATAGTAGTAGCAGAACTTGGTTAGTTGCTTAATGGCCATTCTATTAGTTTTATGGCCAGTATAGTAAAGTAGCTTTTACAATTTCTTAACTAAGGGATATCTAAATTGGCAATATAGGCGCTATAGCTTTACATCTATTAAGTAGCAGGGGTTCGCGTTAAAGGATTTAGATAAATATAACTGTAGTAATAAGCTCTATAGGAGAAATAGGTAGCCAAACTATTGCACTATTAGCACTTTTTTAGTGCGAGTAATAACAACGTTTCTAAGGTTATTGTAGTAGATTTAAAGTCTATTTATATCCGCTAAATAGAGCAAGAAGGGGGTATCTATATAGACAATATAAAACTGTATCTTGCCTATAGGGGTAACAATATCTATAGTTTTAATAGAGGTAGTAATTCTAATGCCAAACTACACGTTAACTTATCCTTTAGTTAAGGTATTAAGTCTTATAGATTAGTCCGCGTTCTATAGTGCCTAGAATTGTCCGTAACTGGCTATAGACTTCTTTAACGCACTAATATTAATTATAATTCCTATAAATACCGTGGAAGTATAGCGTGAAACAGCAGTTATTATGTTGTAGTTAAATAGGTTAGTTTCCGTAGTAGGTTCTATAGAGGTTGTAGTGAGTAAGTAAGCGTAAGCCTTATTAGCTAGTTCTATGCTTATAGAGGTTGCTTTGTCTATAGTAAGAGTCCTAAATAATATAAGGTAGTAGCTGTTAGGATCTTCTAGTTCTTCCTTACTGTTATTATTATTAGTATTTTTGTTAGTGTCTATGTCTAGTATAAGAGCTTTAAAAGTCTTATTGCACTTATTATTGTTGTCTCCTTTATAGTAGATAGTATATTGTCTAAAGCGTTCTTTAAAGTTATTATTGCGGCCCTTACTATTGTTAAAACATCTTTTATACTTATTTCTAGAACAGTTCCACTCCTCCTCTATATATTTCTATAAGCGGCAGCTCTCCTTTTAGTAAATGTAGTACTTGGTCTTTGGGGACCTAATAGTGTTTTGTCTATAGGAGTGGGTTTGGTTACAGTTATTACAGATGTTATGGCGGTATATATAATCCGTAAAGTAGGCTCCTTAAGACGGTCTTATTAAGGCCTAGGAAGGGTGTTTCTTCTCCTATATAACTATAGAAGATTGTAGCTTACTAATCAACTAGGAGAGGTCTTTAGAAGGGTTGGAAATAGCGATATGGTATACTAGTACTCCTTGGTAAGCGGTAACTAGCTTATTTATAAGGAAGAGGTCTATATAAAATTCTAGGTGTAATCTGTGGTGATATTTTAAGAGCTTATTAAGGAGTAGTTGGAAACTCTAATAGATTTACTTATTAGGGTTCTCATTAATAATTCCTTAAAAGTTAGTAGCATTCCATTTAGTAAGGTTTCTCTAATAGTACTTTGGTCCTTTAAAGAAGTAATGTATGTGGTTATATACCTTAGTGAATAATCTAGTTAAAAGGCTGCTATTATAGTAGTGATCCTAAGTAAGTCCCTTTAGCATAGTTGGGAATACAGTTATATAGCCTTTAGGAGGTAGACCAGCTCTCTTACAGATATTATAGAAGATAGTTAACTTAAAGTTAAAGCTATTATTTACTCTATCGTACTTCTGGTTGTCTGTGTAGATCTTAGCAATAGTAGCTACCTCTTTGCTATATATAGGTAGGTGTATAGTAGGGTTGGTATTGGCAGTACTAGGGTAAAGGTACTGGGTAGGAGGAGCACTAGGTAGGGTAGGAGCGGTTACTAGAGGGAGGGTAGAGGTAGTTGCTATAGGCAATGATTGTTGGTTCTGCGTCTATAGGAGTTAAATAAAAAGGGTAAGTAGTTGATTTTAGGTAGAGGTAGGTGCAGCTTGCTATTAGGTAGCGGTTGGTGCAGTTTACTAGGGTATAAATATAACAGCTAGTTGGGGTGTTATAGGGGTAGGTATTTATATTCTAGGTATTATAGCTATAGCTATAGGCTAAATTGCAGGCGTTGGAGGTAGTGGAGGTAGTTAATAGTTTATAGGCGTTAGTACCGTGTGGGAAGGTAGTAGGCTATAGGGGGGGGGTTATAGGAACTAAAGAGGCTATAACTAATAGGGTTATAGCTTGATTTAATATTAGAGCTATTTATATTAAGTTAAGTTGTTCTTGTAGTGCTACTATAATTATAGGGCTGACTTCCTTAAGAGCTCCTATAATTTCCTTATCTATCTATTTATAAGGTTCCTCTTCTATAAGGACATTATATAGAACCTTATAAAGTAGGTATCTATTGCTGTGTGTGGCAACATATACTCCTCTTTGGAGTAGGTAAGTACAGAGCTTTGCTTTAGTAATAGAGCGTATCTTTCTAAAGTCCTTAATAGTAAAGCCTTTAAATTCTTCTTGGAATAGCAACTGTAGTATATAATTCATAAAGTTCTTATATATATACTTATAGATTTTCGTTTCTATATATTCTTCCAGGTCTTCCTCTAAGGCAGTTGCTATATTAATCCTGTAACTATGTCTGGCGATTCTCTCCTTTCATTTAGGATCCATTTTATTGTGTAAAGCAGTATACTAGTCCTTGTGTATATTTAGTTTAAGGTTAAGGTTGAGGTCAAGGTTAAGGTTAAGGTTGTTAAGGTAAGGGTGTTGAGGTAAGGGTGTTAAGGTAAGGGTATTTTAGGTATATATGTCCTTTATAGCTGTTGGGCCTATAAAGTTCTTAGCAAGATTACTATTCTCTCAGCAATTTGTTATATTGGCTGTAAGGCTAGTATAAATTCTCTTAAGCTTAAGGGAGGTTGCAATCTTCTCTAAGTAAAGATATAATTCTCTAGGCGATCTGACGCGTTAGCAGTTAAGCTAATACGTGGTCTCGAGTTTTAAGGGTAATATAGCTTTCTCCTTTAACTGGAATAGACAAGGCTAGGTAATCCGTATACTATTTCTAGTACGGTTCTTAAGCTCTAGCTTATTGCGTATTTCTTGATCTATATGTCTACTGATCAGTGTTGGTATACTCGCTTTATTAACGTGCACGAATATTACTGTATTGCGATACGTATGCGGTGTTGAAGTTGGTAGTTATTGTTGTCTAAAAGTAAGGGGTTGCTCTAAGGTCAGGTTAGCTAGCCTCGCTTCGTGGTCTTGTGACCACGTTATATAACTAACATTCCAACACTAATCAATCTTTAGATTATACTCCTATAACTAAGGCATTCCTAGTATCGCCTTATCCTATCCTAATAGTAGGATATTAAAAGACATTCTAACTGGTCTTCCTTTAATAGTTAACTAAATAGGTCCTGTTTTAAGATTAATAATACCTCCTTTATAGGCTATCTGATCTCCTAAAATTGTTATAAGTAGATATAGGTGTTCCTTTTGTCTATATAGTAACCCCATCCTTTCTACTGCTTTTAGTAATATGTGGTTCCTAGTTACTCTACTATCTACCAATACTTTAAACTGCTGATCTTGCCATTTAGCTCGTAAATTTAGGTATTATCCTTAAATTCCTTTAAGGGTCTAAGGCTCTAACACTAGTTCCCTCTAGTTTTGTACGCCTCCCCTTTTCCTAACTGTTGGCTGCTAGATCCTACCTATACTTAGTCCTCCCTAGGCCAATATTTAGTTCGTTTCTTTTCCTTTATATACTATGGATAAGTGTTCTCTAAGCACTCCCACCACTATTATCTATCTAGGTATTCTTCCGTAAGGAATCTTCCTAGTTAAAGTGTTAAGTCCCCTTAACCTTATACTTCTACTGGGTGCCATCTATATATATACTTGGCGTTCCTAAACCGCTTTTCCTCTAGTGCCCAATATATCCTTACTAGGTACTTCCGGTTCCTATCTTTTGGTACTCTATATATATTGCATATATTATCCACATAAGCTATCCACAATAGTGTATAATACGCTATATATTTTAGGTTAACTCTTAGTTTATCTTTATCCTTAAGTTTAAACCTATACCTAGTTAACCTAACCACTGGTATTTCTGCTATATGTTACGGCACTGACCTGACGCGTTGTTATGGCTACGCGTATGCATGAGCACGGACCTGACCCCTGAGTAATATGTATATATACCTGCCTCGTCTCCTGTACATAGATCCTCACACGATATCGTTTATTAATAATACACAGTTACAGTTACCTCGTTGACCCTCTGCATGTACTGTGACACTATAGGTACTAAGATTTATTACTTGCTTCTCTAGTCCCTAGATCCTTCTTTTAGGTTCCTTAATATTATAATTAATACTCCCTTAATATGACTTATACATTTCTCCGTAATGGGTTGGTCTTAGACAACTTTTTTATCTAGCTATATATAAAAGTCTTCCTATTTATTGTTGTGTTATTGCCTATACCACTTTCCGTACAACTAGTTTAGTGTGTATAGTTTATCTATTAGAAAGTACCTTATTATTACTATATTATAACATTCTTTAGTATGTCTTTCTTTAAATCTAGTTAGAATATCTAGATCCTTTTCTTATTCCAGTTCATCTAACCATTTTGCCCTAGGTATCCCTACACTTAGCCTATTAGTAACTCTTTATATGGGTGCTCTGTCCCTTATATAACCTAGTATAGCTAACCTCTTATCTAGCTTTTGCTCTTACTATATAATAATTCTTATTCTAAACTCATCTATAATTTCTTGTTTTCTGCGTCTTGCAGCTAGATCTTTGTAGTTATTTTGCTTTTTAATCCTAGTATTAACTATTTAATCTTTAGGCTAAACACTATATTTACCTAGGATTGCTAACATTTTTATTCGTTCCCTAAACTTATAGTTCTTGAACTTGCATCCTATACTTATTCATTTATTACTAAACTGAGTCGCTGCCCTTTCCTATTAGTTTTTGTCTGTTGTGGGTCCTTAGGTGTATCTTATCTTATCTTAAGAATCTTAAGCTTCTTTTATCTCTTCTTAAGAATCTTAAGCCTGTGGCCTTTTGCCTTTATTAAGTAATGAGCTAGCACTAGCAGTTATCTACTTACTTAGTTTCTTCTAAATATTACTCCTATTGTTTTATAAAGCAATAGAAATCGTATCCAACGGTATTATAATACCCGTTACTAAACCTTATTCTATAATGGTCTTAGTCTCTACTTCTGTTTTGACTTCTCTAAGGTTTATATACTTTTAGTAAGCTACCTTTATTACCTCATTATTAGTAAATACTTCGCCTGTATTAAACTTATTATCTTTAATATCCGATCTACGAGCTAGTTCGTTGGTTCCTCTAAACTTAAATAATAATAGCTCCTATAGCTAATAGCTTGCGCTATACTTAGCGTCCTTATAAATTCGGTATATGTTGTTGTAATAATACGCAAAACTATTAATTAAACACTCTTTTGTTCCTTACAGTGCACCGTCATCCCTCTATATATATATGCCGTCTACTAGCCTGGTTCCCTTTACCGCGTAGTTACTCTAACCACCTCTATAGTCTCTGGCGAAATAACCTTGTTTTCCGCAATTTATATAAGCCCTATCTTTAAACCATTTTTCTTGCTATAGAGTCCTCCTAAATGTCTTCTACTACTAAGATCCCTAATTTGGCCTCTACTCCTAGGTCCTTTAATTACTAGATCCTTAACCTCTAGGTTTCCATAGTTTCTTTCCCCACCTTTAGGTTTCTTTAGTACCGCTTAGGTCTATTAGCTCTACGCCATTCTATAGTTTTTAACTCTATGTCTATTATTGCGTACTCTGCGCCTTATATAACTATGGAACTCTTTCTTGCCCTTTCTTAGCTTGTTCCCTTTAATAGATCCTATTATTGATCTTTATTAACTAGTCTATTAACTCCCTTAAAGTATCCATATCTTCTATTAGGATAATTGCGCCCTAGACTTTAGCCTTAAGTCCCTATTTATACTATGCTATAAGCGCCCTATTATTCCACTCAACCTATATGGCTAGTGTTTGAAACTGTGTTATATACTTAATTACTAAAGTGCGTTATACTAAGTTCTAAAGCTTTCGTTCTACTATGGTTATAGCCTCTAGGTCTCTAAATATCTATGTTAGTTATTCTACGAACCTGTTCTAACTAGTAAATATATACCATACGTCCTGGTTAGTAGTTGTTATGCTATTGGCCTATATCTCCATAAGATATGGTTTAAACCACTTAAGTGCCCTTCCTATTAGGAACAATCCTACATAGGCTACTTAATCTAACGATATTACTAACTTCGCTCCTTCCTGCATAACCTTAAAGTACATCTGCGTAAGAAACCCCTTAAGCTTCAACTTCTCCCCTAAGAATTATTTAATTAAAGGTAGCTTAATTTTTGCTGCTCTAATTCCATTAATGCGTTCTTTGAGTATCCTATTATTATCTTATAAGTGATTAACCATTTCCTGTAACTGACCTCGCATAACTACTTAAGAATCCATATCCGCTATACTAGTATCTCCCAGTCCTGAGGTTGTGGCTACCATCAACACCGTTATAACTGGTACTTTAGGTGGCATATTGTTCAATCTTATTCAATACCGTAACCTTAGTAGTAAATGTGTAACGGAACCTTATAGCAGGAACTACGGTGGGTTCTATTATTAGGCTAGGTATATAGGTAAGAACAAATCAACAACATAATAATAACTAGTGGAGTAGTTGCCCAACAGATTAACTCTAATTATATTCTAAGATTCACTACGAAGAGAGAACTATCTAGGTAGGGACTATGGTCCTTTAAATACACAACTATACTCCTAAGAAATCCCTTTGCTCCGTAAAGTACGTGCGCTCTATACGCTCCGTATAGACCGTATAGATTATACAGATCACACAGATCACATTACGTGACCTCGGCTACTATTCCTCGTCACATGGTTCCACCGGATCCATCCTAGACCGTGCCTATATTAACCAACTAGCTTCCGCCGACTCTTCTCCAAGTAGTCGTAACATCGTACTTAAGCTGTCCGTAACAACAGCTACTAGGGAATAAGAAAACGGTAGGAAAAACTATAAGAAATCCTAATACCTGTCCCTGTCCTTTTGCAATTTATTTCTATCTTTTTACTAGGAGTTTAGTAGGAGTTACCTCCTTCTATAATCCTATTTGTTTTATCTATTCTTCTATAGAACCTTTTAGGCTAGTACTACGTACTAGTTTAGCTGCTTTAAGAGTCTTGTAGTCTTTACTACTAGCAAAGTATTTTTCTTTACAATTAATGCAAAGAGGGGTAGTATGCTTATAAGGCTTGCCTATTATTATACAGGTAGGACGGGGGTGATCTTTAGATAAATATACAGCCGCATAAAATCTATAGGCTTTAGTAGAGCATCTATCTCCTATATAACCAAATTTTTGGCAGCTAGTATACTACGTAGTAGAAGAGACGTCTAGGTATTTTACTACCTTAGTAGCTGTACCCGCAATTAGAATCTCTTTTTACTTAAGGATCTCTTATCTTTTTTCTTTATTCTTTATAGTAAAAACTATCCCTTGCATTGATAGAGTCCGTAGAGTTGTGGCCCATGCGCGCGATCAAGAACACAAACAGACCTGCGGAGGATGAATTATCCTATCCGGTCGGGCGGATAATAATCCTATCCGAGGATAGTCCGGATATCGGCTAATATCCGGATAATATCTGGATATCCGCAAAATTCTAACTATCCCTTCCCCTAGTGACGTCCCATAAGAGTTAGACCGTATATAAATACTAGAATTAAAAGTATGCGTATAGTTACAGAGCCTTAATCTTGTTAATTCTATTAGCTAGCCTTTATTAATAATAGTAGGATAAAATATACTAGGGGAAATATAAGGTGTCCCGCCTTACGTCCCTGCAAGAGTATATATATTAGATCTCGCCGCGCTTATAATAAGTTTGCAAGCACTCTGTCTTTTTAGCTATATGGCGATATAAGGGCGGGACATATTACAGTCGCTATATAGCTAAAAAGATATTAAGTACTTGCGAACTTGTTATAAGCGTAGCGGGATCTAATATATCTACTCTTATAAGAAAGGATAAACTAAGCCTTTACCCCCTATTATACAACGCTATAAATATAGCTAGTACTAGTAAAATTTACTCTAAAAACTTTAACAATAATAATTCCTTTAAAGTTAATATATTTTTTACCCTTTTAAGCGGCGTTAAGACTAAAGCTAAT
>Ga0307507_10011716_pt1 | contig 10994 bp, 2 predicted proteins | sample 7_EM_MG_FD_207223 | JGI IMG/M metagenome (GOLD analysis project Ga0307507, IMG submission 207223) | Populus trichocarpa ectomycorrhiza microbial communities from riparian zone in the Pacific Northwest, United States - 7_EM | ecosystem: Host-associated > Plants > Roots > Unclassified | place... | reverse complement strand
TTTCAATTCGCTTATCGTAATATATATTAGATCGCACACTTTAACTTAAAATCTCTACTATATAATAGATTCTTCTAGTAACTATAGCTTTAGAGACTAATCTTAAGTCTTCTCTTCTAACCCTCTACCCCCTAGTAGGATATTAAAGCAGGAAGTAGATATTATATGGCTGCTATTAGCTCTATTAGTCTATCGTGCGCGCAACCTTACGTTCTTATTAGTTATAAAATATACGTGTATTATACGTGCGTATATCTATCCCTTACAACGTTGAAATGGGCCCTGCGGTTATCGATAAGGGACTAGCCAATCGGAGAACCTGGTTCAATGCAAGTGCCCAATTAAATCCAGTAGCGAACTCTCTGAGGACCCCAACGTTGTAAGGGATAGAACACCAAAAATTAATTAACCCTGCGAGACTCTCCTATAAAGTTTCGCGCAGAGCTTTGCGTAGAGCTTTGTGCAGAGCTTCGTGCAGAGCTTCGTGCAGAGCTTCGGGCAGAGCTTCGGGCAGAGCTTCGTGCAGAGCTTCGGGCAGAGCTTCGTGCAGGGCTTCGGGCAGGGCTTCGTGTAAAGCTTCGTGCAGAGCTTCCGTAGAGCTTCGCGCAGAGCTTCGTGCAGAGCTTCGTGCAGAGCTTCGCGCAGAGCCTCCGTACGCAGAGCTTTGTGCGGAGCTTCGTGCAGAGCTTCGCGCAGAGCTTCGCGCAGAGCTTCAGGTAGAGCTTCGCGCAGAGCTTCGGCAGAGCTTCGTGCAGAGCTTCGTGTAGAGCTTCGCGCAGAGCATCCGTACGCAGAGCTTTGTGCAGAGCTTCGTGCAGAGCTTCGCGCAGAGCTTCGTGCAGAACTTCGTGCAGAGCGTCGTGCAGAGTTTCGCACAGAGCTTTGTGTAGAGCTTTGTGCAGAGCTTCCGTAGAGCTTCGTGCAGAGCTTCGCGCAGAGCTTCGCGCAGAGCTTCGTGCAGAGCTTCGTGCAGAGCTTCGGGCAGAGCTTCGTGCAGAGCTTCGTGCAGAGTTTCGCGTAGAGCTTTGTGTAGAGATTTGTGTAGAGCTTCGCGTAGAGCTTCGTGCAAAGTTTCGCGCAGAGCTTTGCGCAGAGCTCCGCACAGAGTTTCCGTAGAGCTTTATGCAAAGTTTCGCGCAGAGCTTCGTGTAAAGTTTCGTGCAAAGCTTCGTGCAGAACTTCGCGTAGAGCTTCGTGCAGAGCTTCGCGCAGAGCTTCTGCAGAGCTTCGCGCAGAGCTTCACGCAGAGCTTCGTGCAAAGCTTCGTGCAGAGCTTCGTGTAGAGGATTGGATTAGGAGTGATATTCTTAGAAGTTCTTTCTAAAAGGGGCTAGGAATAGTTAAATACCTATATACTAAAAAAAATCGATATCGGATTTTATTCGCTTATTTTATCGGATTTTACGATATCGTAATCGTTTTAAAACGCATAATTTTTGGCCACACTGACTAGCTTCTTTTAACTCCTCTTTAAGTAGTTATAATACCGTACTTAAAGTGTCCATAATACTATCTCCCTTCTCTTTATCTTCGTCCTTAAAGATTCCTAATATCTCCAAGTCGTCTACTAGAGGTGTAATATCCGTTTAATTAATTTGGTTAATATTCTTACTTATTATACCTAAAGCTCCTTCTTCTTTATAAGCACAACGCCACGCTCGGACTGTTTCTGCGATATTGTCTCTTAGTAAAATAATGCCGTCTCTATGTTCTCGTTATACAAAAGAGGGGGGTTTATATTACGCTGGTAAGCCCTTTATCTTAACAACCCTCTTCTTATTTAGAGTGCATTAAAGCAAATATTTAATTGTCTTGCGACGTTTGCTTGGTTTCTAACGCTAAGTATATATATTCTATTACTCTTAATAATCTTTAAGTACCCTTACTAATTGCTGCTAGGGTCCTAGGTTTAATCTACCGCTGCGAAGCTTAATAGCGAGCTGACTTAAGCTCTTGCTAACCTTAAGCGTTCTTATAATATAGAGTAAAGGGCCCTAGAGGCTTGTATTGCTGCATCTACTTGTTTACTTTGTCTTAAAAAGGTGCGTAAAAAGGTGTATTTTAAGGAGTAGAAGCTTGTAGAACAAGGTCTTTAGGAACTTGGTAATAAAAGGACGGAAGTTCCTTTAACAGAGAAGGAAATAACTCTAAATACCTTGGTAGGTGCTCCTCTTGGGTCCCCCTTAGGTAACTTATTCTCTAGTAACTCTTTTTTATTAATGCTTCCTAGCCCTTTTTCTTTTAATACTCCTATACCTTTTCTATAGCGTTCTTTAAGTTGTCTAGTAGTTTTTAGGTGGTTTTATTATAGCCTATCTACTTAACCTTATACTATGTTTTACTATTAATGTCCTTATAACTAACAATCTTTAAAACCTCCCATTTGTCCTCTTCTTATCCTCTATATATATCTGCCTTATAAACTAGTGGCTTAATATCTCTATATGCTAGCTCTAGTATTGCAATATACTATATAGAGTAGATCTTTATTTTCTCTAGTAAGTTAAGTCTGTATATAACTTCTAAGATCTTTGCTTTAACTGTAAATGGTCCTAGTTTAATATAGTCCAACTTCTTACTTAGTCGTTAACTCTTAAAAATTTTGTATAGTAGCTATACTTTATCCCCCTCCTTAAGATCTGGTCCCTTAGATCTCTTAGTATTATAGTACCTTTTTATTCTTTCTTATACTAGTTTAGCTGTTTCTCTAAGATGTGTATAAAGATTTATTAAGTTCTCTATCCTCTACTTAGCTATGCTACTTATTTTCTTTGCTTATTATGGCAATAACAATGTTCTTAGCTTATACCCATAGTTCGCCTTAAAAGGTAATATGCCTATCCCTTTCTATGGTGTTGTATTATATATAAACTATATAACTAGTAATAACAATACCTAATTGTTCTATACGTGACTAATATAATGTCTTAAATACTATTCTAATGTCTAGTTTAGTCTCTCTATTTAACCATCTGTTTATAGGTAATATGCTATTAACATTGCCGCTTAAACCCCTTGTTCTGCTAAGAATACCTTCTAAAATACTGCTATAAATCTTAGATCTCTGTCTAATATAATCTTTATTAGTACTCCATGTCTTATAAATACTTCTTTTATATAGATTCTAGCTATATCTTCTACTAAGATTTCTTCTATATACGCTATAAAGTAACCCTACTTAGTTAACTTGTCCACTTGTCACAGAACCCCACCGCAGGGGCCTCCATAAGAGAGCCCCGTGCTCCCGCATACACCTCGTGTACAGCTTACGTCAGCTATATGTAGATATATCACCTCCTTACGCCCTCAACCCTTACAATTAATCGCGCAACGTCTTATAGACTCTTTAAATATATACGCTCTATAGCCATTGCCCCCGTCCCATAACATTACGTTACGCCTTTTTTTATTACCAACGCTTAGCCTACTGTCACAGTGCTGTAATGCAAGTAGGCTAAATAACTACATTGTGGTATGAAGAGGAGAAGAAGATAGAAAGGGGGTATTGTATACAAATAGTAGGGCCAGCCCGCCAAGGCGCTAATGGTGGGCCAGCCAACAGTAGAAAACAGTACAAGACAGTGTACAACAGGTCAGTGCCGTAACAGTACTCCCCTCCCCCAGAAGGTTTGGTCCCTAAACTGAACAAATAACTCTAAAAACAGGTAATGCGCGGGGGCTGGTTTTTATCGCGAAGATGTTAGTTCCGCTTACCGCCCTTAGCCAAGCCAATGGCGATTTTCTATCCCGGGGATAGAAAATCCTAATTGGTCAGTTTAGTAAATAAAGTCAGCAGAACTCTATACCGCCACTAGAATTAATCTATGTGGCGTTTTATAGCGTTCCTTAGCAAGAATCTAGCCAATCAGACAACTTTAACCAGCGGTTAAAGTTCTATAACATCTTAACCACTACAAATTAACATTATGGTTGGCTATAACCTTGGCGTAACTTTTCCTTATCTTATACCCAGTCTAGGGGTCTGGGCTTCTTAGGGTATTATTTATGGAACTTATATAGTGCGCGCTCGCACCCTTTTAGGGACTTCTTAGGTTCCTAGGTTTCTTTGTTATAATACTTCCACTTAATACAATATGTTAGGCCATACTTATCCATTTATTTATTATGTATATTAAGGATTTTTTCAAATTCCTACTTGTCTGTGATGTTGCCATTATTATCTCTTTCGGCTATCCTTCCTATAATATTACGACGTTCCTCTTTATTAATGCGTGCTTAACTAGAGATCTCTTCAGAAAACTAGAGACGGACTTTTAAAGTATAGAAAGACTTGTTAACGCAGATATAGTCCAGAAGGTTAACTACAACTGCTCCTCTATAGGCAGCTAGGACGGGCTAGGGTCCGTCCCAGTTATTATCCCACTTCCTCTTAGGCTGGTTAGTCTTTATGTTTTTAAGGCTAACCATAACCATGTCATCCTTTTTAAATATTATACCTTTATCTCATTTTATATTAGCGTTGTCTTTATAGCGTCGCTGGGAGATATAAGCTAGGGCTTTAAGCTGGGTTAAGATGCGCTTAAAGCGGTTAGTAATAGTATTAGCTTGCAGATACTCCTTCTTTGCATATATAGATAGGGCTGATGGCTAGGGGCCCACTAGTTTAACGCCCAGACGTAGGTTGTAGCCATAGTTAGTAAAGAACGGTGAGATTCCCGTGGTCTTATTAATCTGGTTGTTTATAGCAAACTTAGCAAGGGGAAGCCAATCTACCCAGTTATTTTAGGTGAAGCTTATAAAGGCACGTAGGTACTTATTCATTGCTACATTAATAATCTCGGTTTGGCTATCTATTTTAGGGTACTATGCGGAACTAGGGCTTAGGGTTACCTTTAGGCGCTAGTTTAGGCAACGCTAGAAGTTAGAAATAAATGAAGAGCCTCTATTAGAAACAATAGTATTTAGAGCGCTGTGTAACTTATAGACAGTGTAGATAAATGCTTTAATAAGCTCCTTAGTATCTAGGCTAGTGATAGGAATAAAGTATCTTATCTTTATTAGGCGGTCAACAACAATAAAGATGTGTTTATATGTTTTGCCGTTATAAAGGCACTTAGGCAGGTTAACAACGTGGTTAATAGAGATATCAGTCTATAGGCGGACTGGTAGTTCTAGTGGTTTTAGGAAACCGGGTAGTGCTAAGCGTGGGGTCTTTATGCGGAAGTAGAGAGCGCAGTCTTTTATAAAGGTAGCTGTGAACTATAAAATACCTGGCCACTAATAGGTTTGATTAAGGAGGTCTAGCGTCTTAACGCGGCCCAGGTGGCCCGCAGGACCTGAACTGTGCGTATAGTGTACGACTTCTAGTTGGAGTTCAGGTGAATTAGGGACAAATACTCAATTTCTATAGTAGATTAGGCCGTTAATAATTAAACATTTAGATTTATTACAGCGGAGTAACTTCCTAATCTGCTTAGGCTAGTAACGTGCTTTACGGCCTTCCTATTCGCGTAGCGCAGCTAATATATCCCTAGCGAGTTCATTCTCCTTATAGGCATTCTTAATAAGCTCCTTAAGGGGTTTTTTCTTAGGCTCTGGGTCCATTACTGTGATAAAGTCTTTAACACTCTAGTCTTAGGATTTGCTCAGTAGCTCTTCTAGAATAGTAGGGTTAACTTTTTTTTGTGGTAAGATAACGCGGTCTTAGTGTTGTAGATGTTCGTTACTAGCATTAGCAGGTACTACGCCTGGGAGATGGCTAAGAGCGTCTGGGATTGTGGCTTTGATGCCAGGCCTATAGGTAATAATAAAGTTAAACTAAGAGAGGAACTTAGCCCATTGGACTTGGCGCTAGTTTAGTTGTTTTGTTGTTATAAAGGTCTAGAGGTTCTTATAGTCTATAATAATCTCAAACAGTTGCTCGGTTTCTTATAGTTTAGGGCGCCATTCTTCTAGTGCTTTTATAATTGCTAGGAGCTCCTTATTATATATCTTATAGTTATATTTTAGGGCGGAGTGCTTAGCAGAGAAGAATGCGACTAGCTTAAGTTTGCCATCTTCGCTAGCTTGGTAAAGCACTCCTCCTAAAGCCTAGTTTAAGGCGTCTGTCTCTACTACGGTTTTCTTTATATAGTTATAGTATGCTAGGACTAGTGCTGTGGTGAATACTATCTTTAGTGTTTAAAAGGCTTGTGCTTAATCAGGGCCCTATAACCAATTAGTACTCTTCTTTAGTAGCCTAGTTATGGGTTTAACAACTATAGAGTAGCTTTGGATAAATTATTAGTAAAAGTTCGCGAAGCCGAGAAATTGCTATAGTTCTTTAATTAACGTCAGGTCCTTCTATTCCTATAAGGCCTGCACCTTCTTAGGGTCCATAGTTATGCCATTAGTCAAGATAATCAAGCCGAGATATTTTGTTTTAGTAGTATAAAACTTAGACTTATTAATGTTAATCTGCAGTCCGGTGTTGCTGAGTCTCTAGATAACTTTATTTACATATTTAGTGTGCTTAGTGCGTGTTTTAGAGAAGATAAGGACATTATTAAGGTAGGCAGTGCAGTAGTTATTAAGGGCGTTGTATAAAATATGGTTAATGTAGTTCTAGAATATAGTGGGCGTATTATAGAGACTAAACGGTGTAACTAATATCTTATAGAGTCCGAACCGGGTGATAAATACTATAAGCCACTTATGACCTTCCGTAATCCAGATTTAGTTAAACGCAGTAATTATATTAAGCTTAGTAAAGTACTTGGTACTATAAAGTGCATCAAGTGTCTTATGGATTAGTAGCAATGGGTACCAATTCTTAATAGTAACTGTATTTAGGCCTTGGTAGTTATAGCAGATTTATATGCTACTACCAGGTTTCGCAGTAAGGAGGAATAGTACGGCGGCTAGTAAGGTTAATTCGTGGATAAAACCCTTATCCAGCATCTCGTTAATCCATTTCTTTACACAACTAAGTTTAGTAGGTAAGAGTGGTCTGTTCTTATAATATAGGGCCTACTTTTTAGGCATAATCTCAATTTTATAGTCCTATGGTTAGTAAGGGGGTAGCTTGTCTGCATTCTTAGGGAGGAAGTGTTTAATATATTCGCGAAACTCTTTTAGTAAGTGTTGTAAAATATCTTTATAGGTTAATCCTGGTTTGCCTTTTAGGAATTTCTTAACATTAGTGTTAACTATCTTTTAGCGTAGAAACTTAGGCTTAGTTTTTAGGTTTATCTTAAGGAAGTTATAAAAATAAGGGGGTAGCGCTTTATAGGCTTCCTCTATTATATAGTCGCCTTCTACTAGCCGGTAGAAAGATCTTTCTAATAGGTTTGGTACTTCTATTAGGCCTATAGGCAGCTCTTTAAGCAGCTATTAGTATTCTTCTTGTTTAACTAGTTCTACTAGCTCCGCTATATAAATCCTTATTACCTTTACGTCTTTTTGTTTACAGAACTGGGTAAAATTAATAGTATAAGTGCATCTAATATTATCTAGGTTGGGGCGTATCTGGTTCTCCGGTGCTACGGCTAGGCTGGCACAGCTCAGTTGGCCCAGGGGGGCGGAAACAAGGCGGCGGCCCTATATAGTACGCGCAGGAGACAGGTATAAGGTTGGGCGTTATAGGGGGGAGGTCTCAATTGCTCTAGTTTTAGTCTTAGCTGTAATATCTTTAGCTGTTATACATGCGGTCGCATATATGTATGGCAAATAACTTAAAGTTGGGTGTCTTGTTGGCTAACCTAGGTTAAGCGGGTATATGTAGGGGACTTATAGTTCTGGCGGTATTTGTTTTTTTGGGGATAGGACGGTAGTCCAGTCTTCTAGGATCTCCGCTTTATTTATTGCATATATTGGGTTATTAGTGTTAGGCACCTCTTCTACTATTAGCTAACGGTATCTGAGCGTTGGCCTTGCAATGCGTCTATATAGTGCTACTCGGTTATAATTAGGAATATGCCATGGGAGACAGTTATAGGCACAGTAATTAGAGTTAAACTTAAGCTCTAGAGCGGGGAAGTCTGCCCTTGGGTTGTGTTTTTTAAGCTAGGGCATTCCAAGAATTATTGGTGTAGAGGGTAATAATTTCGTAACGTAGAAAAGCATAGATTCTGTGTAGTAGCTGATTATTATTTTTGCTATAAAGTAGTGGGTAATAAAGCTGGATAGGAGTCTATTAGCAAGGCGGAGTGGTTTTAGGACTAGGAGTCTTTTTGTTATAATATTATGCTTTTTTATAAGCAAGTCTTCGTCTATAAATGCTGGTGCTATACTACCAGTGTTAATAAGGCTTACTGTTTTAATGAAAACTTATAGGAGTAGGTTGCGTAATAAGAAGAGGTAGGTCTAAATAAGGATGGTATTTCTATTATTATTTACTATTCTAAGGTTAAGTAGTAGTTAACTTAGAATAAGGTCTAACTAATCTAGTAGCATAGATCTAATCCTTTTATCCTCCTCCCTATATGGTTCTAACCCTTAGAGGTAACTTAGTCTAAGGGTTAGCCTTTTAATAACTAACTTATAGGGCTTAGCTGGTAGCTATAATCTTAGCTAGTGTGTCCTAATATATCAGTCTCCAACGGTATATATATGCTAGAGGGTACTTCACCGATAATATAGCCGGTCTTACAATTGGTAGCAATACAGAGCACTTGTCTATAGTTCGCATATAGGACCATTGGCTGGGGCTATATTAGGGAAGGCTATTATAGGGGCGGGTTTCTGTGTCTAAACTTACGTCCTTGTCCGCAGTTACTATTTTAGTTACTATCCCCTCTGCTAAAGAATCCGCTGTAGCTAGAAGGGGGTTAGCGTGGTGGCATTGGGAGGGGATTTAGGTTTACCCTAGGGTTATAAGTATCTTTCCAGTAGCCAGGTTAACCATATGCCATGCAGAGTCTATTATCCATATAGTGTCTTCAGACGTTATTAGGGAGGCTACTACTACCGCTACCAAATTTAACGGCGTTAAGGTCTATTAGGTCATTCTATAGTGCCAGTACTGAGGTGTTGTTATTAGGTAATATAGGTTAATAGCCGCTAGCAGTACTTAGCTTAGCGGTATTCAGCTTTATATAGTAGGCATAGTTCTGTAGGTTATAAGCGAACACGTCTATCTACTCACTCCAGCCTTCATAGTTAGCATTACTGATCTTACGGCTAAGGGTAAGGGCTAGGTCTTTTATCTTTAGTGAAATATTCTTCTTAAGCAAGTCCACTTTTTGTTCCTTAGTTTTATTTGCTTTAATTATTAACTCATTAAGCTCTGCTTTCCAGGACCAGTAGTTACGCTTACCCTAGCTTAAGGTATCCAACTTATTTTTAGCCGCTTAAGTTGTATTAATGGTCTTGTAGTGCTTCCTCATGTATATAAGCATAGACTCTCGGTCGGAGAAGGTCCATTTGCTTAAGTTGTTTGGGTATATACGTAGTATATCAAGGCTATGCTTAATATAGTTATAGGCCTTGTCTGTCAGCATATCTAATATATAGAGGATTTCGTCTATTGGAGTCTTAAAGCACTTTATATCTCTCTAGAAAACGCCTTGGATCTTTGTTTCCTATATCTCAAATTTTTCTTATTTTTTAATTGGTGATCCCTTGCCATTAAACGGGGTTGGATCTTTTGCTTCACGCTTTTTTCTATAGGGCTTGGTTAGAAGAGGGGAGCCAATAGCTATATTCTTCTTGGCAATAATCTGGGTAAGTATAGTAATCTAAGAGCTTAGACTTTGTATGGTTTTAGTATATACAAGAGCTTATTGTTTATTTTGTTATACACATAGTTTAAGCGTCTTAAGGGAGTTAATTCTGTGCTGAGCTTCTTTAAGTTAAGACTTTATAGTTTAGCCTTTGTCGTAGACGGCTTAGAGGCTGTTCTTAATGCTAGTTAAAAAGGTTATATATATAGAAAGGTGCTGGAAGGTTCCTGCCACATTAAGGCCCTTAGGGTACTCCGGGCCATTCCTAATTGCCTAGGCAATGTGGGTATAGGAGGTATCGAAGAGGCAGGCGAGCGCTTCACGTAGGTTTGTTAATGGGGTATTATCCATGTTATAGTCGCCCATTTTAAGGGATCTAGGTAAGGTAATTGAAATCTATAAGGCTAGCTATAATGCTAAGATTGTCTATAACTATACTAAGATTATTTAAGATTATACTAAGATTATCTAGGACTGTGCTGGGGTTATCTGGGACTATAGTACGGTATTGTCGGTCGCGCCAGGTCGCGATTACACTGGGAAAACGGAGACAGTATACTTAGGAAGAGGGAAAAAACAAAGGTCGCAATGGGGCGCAATTAGAGATACCACAAACTGTTACAGTGCTATAATACAAGTAGGCTAAATAACTACATTGTGGTATGAAGAGGAAAAGAAGATAGAAAGGGGGTATTATACACAAATAGTAGGGCCAGCCCGCCAAGGCGCTAATGGTGGGCCAGCCAACAGTAGGAAACAGTACGAGACAGTGTACGATAGGTCAGTGCCGTGACACCTACAACCAATTCTACATCTCCACAATACCATAGGCGCTGCCAGAAGCAGCATGTCTCCCACTTTATACCTTTAAAGAACCGACAATAGTAAGACGAAATTCCTTATTAGCCACTATACCAAACTTAAAGAATAATCTAATACCTACATTAAACCCACAACGCCAATTAATCCTAGGAGGATTTAATTTATTAGCCCTAGCCTTAACCCCTAAAGGGAAGCCTAGTGGCTTAAAAGACTACAATAACCTTAATAAGATAGACATTAACAATATCTTATCTTTTATTAACTATATAACTATAGATAAATAAGCTAAAGGGCTACTACCCATTAAAATCAAGATATAAGACGCTAAGATATTTATAAAAATAGTAATATAAGAACCTAATAAATACTACCGCCTTCTATAGAACTATTATCTAAAGCTTATATAACATCGGCAAAATATGGTACCCTTTCAATGGCCTCAATGGTTGGTGGTTGACGCAATTGGCGCGCAGTTGAGGTCATTTGGCAACTCGACCGACTAGCCTATGT
>Ga0307507_10011715_pt1 | contig 10998 bp, 4 predicted proteins | sample 7_EM_MG_FD_207223 | JGI IMG/M metagenome (GOLD analysis project Ga0307507, IMG submission 207223) | Populus trichocarpa ectomycorrhiza microbial communities from riparian zone in the Pacific Northwest, United States - 7_EM | ecosystem: Host-associated > Plants > Roots > Unclassified | place... | reverse complement strand
CAAAATATTTAAATATTAGAAAACTTCTTCCTGACAAAAAGTAATATATATTGTTAGAAAAAGCTGGCCTTTTTTTAAGGTGAATTTCGTTTAAGTGGGGATTTAGCATGTGGGGGGGATGATTCTTTTGTTCTTGAGAAGAAGAAGAAGTTCATATTATCTTAATAATTAAATTAATTTAAATACAACTTAATGTATAATTAGAAGTTTTAGTGGATCAAACTCCACTTACATTATTTTATTTTATTTTATTTTATCTCTTATCATTTTCAAGAAGAAATTGTTTGTAAGAATCACAAAGCATCCACATTGTAAAAAAGAATTCATGAATACAAAGAAAAATATAAAAAATATAAGTACTCGTTAATATAAGAAAATAAATGTGTCAAATCCCATGTGACAAAATAAAAGTAATAAGTACCAAAAAAAGAAATGCGGGGAAAATATCTGTCTCCACCAATTAATATCCTTCAGTACTAATTACTAAATTAAACTTTCCAAATAAATGATGTGGTCTCTCTTCTTCTCTCTTCTTTTCTTTATTAAAACAAAAGGAAAATAATTAATTACATCTAGCATTTAATAAAAATAAATCAAAACCGTAAAATAAAATGGAACGTGGGTTGTAATGACTTTAGCACGTGTACCACCACCTCCGACGTCCTCTTCTTTTCTTCTATTCGTCTTTTCCACCTATCCCTCTCTTCATTTTTTCGCGTCTCTCGCCTCGCTATTTCCTCTCACTCTCCGCCTCCTCTTTTTTATCTCTCTCGCTGCCGTTGCTTCTAAGATCCCTAAAGACTCCCCGTCGTTTGATCCTTCCGCGTAATCTCCACACCTGATTCCGTCGATTCCAATCAAATCTCGAGGTACTTACAGTTAACATCTTAAATTTGGATTTTGTTTTTTCGAATCGGAATTCTTGTGATTCACGGCCTGTCTGGTTGCTGAGAAACTGAAGGAAAGCATGAAGAATCAGAGGGTTTTTTTTGCTTCTTAATTAGTTGGGCTGAGAAGTTCTTGCTTCAGATAGTTAAATAGTTGAGCTTTATCGGTTTTGGCTTTGTTTTCAGTTTTTTGGATTTTTTAAGCAGTCAAACGGGGTAGAATTTTGATTTCTTTTATCATGTCCCATGTTTTTTTAGTGTGTTTAGCAAAGCTGCTTAAAACTTGTAGTAAATTTTTGTTTTTTATTGGTTTGCTTGATTGGCAATCAAGGAAGACTGATAAGCCTTTTTTGGCTTAAACTGCTAAAGCCCTTTCTCTGTTTCATTCTTAGCTTTATAGATCTCAGTTCGAATATTTGATTTTTGTTATGTTTTCCTCCGTTTATGTGATTAACTTTTGTTTTTTTGTTTTTTTGTTTTTTTTTAATTGAGATTCTGGATAGATAATCAGTGAGTGTGCTCCATTTGAATTATGGCAAGAACCAATGTGTCTGGTTTCGTTTTGTGAAAGATGTTTGGATTCTTTTAATGGATTATATTTGAACTGATATGATGTTTCCGTAATAATTGATGTTTCTTTCTCTTCTTATTCTCAAGAATAATTATTAAGGTTTGACCTGCTGTCAACCTTGCAGCTTTTTTATACTTGTTCATTGTTGATTATCTTATCGAATTCTGCTCTTTTTTTCCTCGTAGATCTGCTGGTGGCACCTGGTTGTTGCGTTTGGTCTCTGCTTTTCTTCTGGGGTGTTCAGAGAGGTTTGCTTAAATTTTTGAAGTGTACTGTCCCATTTGGTTAGCATTTCAGAAAAAAAATATGTTCTGTTTGAGATCAAATTCATTGCTTTTACTGAGTAATTTTTATTTATTGACTGAATAATTTATAATAGTTACAGCACTAGAATTGTCTTCTTATGTTATTTTTCTCATCATAAGAGTCCCTGATATATTCCTAGCCTGATGGATGTAAAGACTCTTTATTGAATTTGGGAGTATTTGCATTCATGGGCTCTGATGTTGATTCTTATTACCTTCTTAGTGCTGTATTTCACGATGTCTGCAAAAGTACCTCCGAAGCAACTTGTTTTGCTTTAGTTTCTTTCTTTTTTCTTTTCACTTTTGTTTTGTTTTAGTGGGAGTTAATTGTTGCAAGCTTCAATAGATACAAACATTTACTTAATCTCATGAGATGATGTTGAATCTGGTTGCATTTACTTTTTGGTAATGCTTTCATGTATTTTTTCTAACCATAGGACTTGTGAAACAGGAAGGTTGACTAGCATACTGTTATGAAGGAATCTAGTGTGCCCGGATTCATCCTCTTCTGTTCCAACTAATCAGCCTACTTCTGGGTTAAACTACTTAATAAGAAAATGGACCGTTGTGATACATCTGGATTCGTTAGTGGGGGTGGGATGTACCCTTTCAGAGACATCTAACCCTAGTTCTGTAGCTAATTTTTTCGTCATCTAACCAAGTTTTGTAGTTTATTTTTCTTGACCCCAGAAGTCAGGTGAACTGTTCATTAAGATTGATCTTAGGTTTGGAAATCACTTTATGTTTAGCCATTGCTTCATGGACAACAGACTCCGGAACCTTGGTTTTGCTGCTGATTGCCCTTCAAATGCATCCAAGAATTTGGGCAGTTCAATGCCCGTTGGAGTTGGAGTAGCTGGCACCAAATTCAGTGCAGATACTGTCTTGCGCCTTGATTCCCTAGGATCTTCGGTTCCCTATGGGTCTCCCTCTAAGGGTATTAAGCGGAAGCGGAATTTGATTGATGGATCCATGGGCCTAAATGTTGGTTCTTCACTATCCCTTGGGCTTCGCCGCTCTTCAAGTTCTTCAGACAGTAAGGGGAGTTCAGCAACTGCTTGCACAGCAATGTCTTCTGCCAAAGAAACTGATGAAGAGTCCTCAATGGATCTTGAATTGGACTTCTCTCTCCATCTTGGCAACGAGAAGATGTCGAGCCCGAAGAAGCCTGCTGGTTCAAATCTCAAAGGAATGGAATTGCAGCCCAGGGTTGACTTGGAGCTGAGTCTCTCCACTGGTCCTTCTGAATCCGATATTACTAGCATCCATCCACACTCTAGTTCACTTGAATTTGGCATGGATATGCCGCTGGCAATGGGTGGAGCATCAAATGTGGATGAACGATTGACATCAGATAGTTGGAAATCAGGGATTGCATTGCTTCCATTGCAGATTTCCCAGAACAAAGAGGCTAGCTTCTTCAACCAGATTCCAAGAACTAGGGATCCTACTTCCAGTTTTCCAGACCACTCATCTAGTGTGATAACACCAAAGAGTTCAGTCACCTGCACTTCTGGGATAACACAGCAGCAACAGCCATATCAACGCAGCGCTAGCTCAAAGTTATGTCAGGTTGAAGGATGTGGAAAGGGTGCCAGAGGCGCTTCCGGCCGTTGTATTTCACATGGTGGAGGCCGAAGGTGTCAGAAAGCAGGCTGTCACAAGGGAGCTGAGGGCCGAACAGTGTACTGCAAGGCCCATGGGGGTGGACGCCGCTGTGAATTCCTTGGTTGCACAAAAAGTGCAGAAGGTCGCACAGATTTCTGTATTGCCCATGGTGGCGGGCGGAGATGCAGTCGTGAGGGTTGTGCTCGAGCTGCCAGAGGAAAATCTGGTTTGTGCATCCGACATGGTGGGGGTAAGAGATGCCAGAAAGAAAATTGCACAAAGAGTGCAGAAGGTCTATCTGGTCTCTGCATTTCTCATGGAGGTGGTCGGCGATGCCAATTCTCAGGATGCACAAAAGGGGCACAAGGGAGCACCATGTTATGTAAGGCACATGGTGGGGGGAAACGCTGCACTGCTCCAGGATGCACCAAGGGTGCTGAAGGGAGCACTCCTTTTTGTAAAGGCCACGGAGGAGGAAAAAGGTGTGCCTTCCAACGTGGTGGGGTTTGTAGTAAGAGTGTACATGGAGGGACCAACTTCTGCGTCGCACATGGGGGTGGAAAGAGGTGTGCTGTACCTGAGTGCACAAAGAGTGCAAGAGGACGTACAGATTTTTGTGTCCGTCATGGCGGTGGAAAAAGGTGCAAGGTTGAAGGATGTGGTAAAAGTGCTCAAGGCAGCACCGATTTCTGCAAGGCACATGGTGGAGGGAAGAGATGCTCTTGGGGTCATCCTGGGTCAGAATATGGTAACCTACCTTCTGGTCCTTGTACCTCATTTGCAAGGGGTAAGACAGGTCTCTGTGCACTTCACAGCGGTTTGGTGCAGGACAAGAGGGTTCATGGTGGTGTCACCTTGGGACCTATGGTCCAGGACCCTAAAATTAGTCAGTCTGAGAAGACGAAAGAAGTTGTCACTGTCGAGGACATGACTGTCGATATTGTGAAGATGGGTACTAGTGCCAGGGATTCATTGGGCAGAACTACTTCTGATTTGAAACATTTTGGAGTCTCAAATGCTCATCTCTCTGCCAGTGAAGCAGGTCTCTCATCAATGCCAGTTTTTGTATCAGAAGGCAGGGTGCATGGAGGCAGTTTGATGGCAATGCTTGCTGGTGGTTCTGGTGTTGGCTCATGCAGCAACCAAATTGTAGCTGGAGATCCACCAGAGCCAAGAAAATCATATATTACAACTCAGAACTGGATGTAAGACTTCTTTCACCTGTGTTTGATTTGTTCTTAGCTAGTGAAAGACTTTCTAGCTGTTTGGGTCCTTCGGATTTATTTGGTCTAGTCTGTTGGTGTTTAGACCTTGTTCTCATTCATTTGTCAAGATGGAGAGGACATGCAAGATCCTTGACACCTTTGTGTGGGAAAACCAAGTAGGTTAGTCAGCATCAAGTCAGGTCTGGTGTTCTTTTCTTGTAAATATTTCTCTCTCTTCAGCAGGTTATGGTGTACTCAGGTTGTAGCCTGTAAGGTCGGTCAGTTTGTCAAACATTCTGGTTATAATAAATCCTTTTAGCAGTATCATGTTAGTTAAGGTTTTGAATTTTATTTCTGGTTAGAACTGCTTTACTGTTGAGCCTGTTTTTCAGAGTGCATACCTTGCTGTGATTCAAGAGCTGTTTGTGGATGCCCAACAAGCTGCGTTGTATACTTGCTGGATTTTATTGGGATGTTACCTGGATGCCAAATCCTTTAAGGATTTGCACTATTCAGGAAATGGTTTACTTCGGAGTTTGAGTGCAGTACTGATGACAATGACTTGTATTCCGGAAATGATACCCAGTAAGAGAAGGCCCCAACAAATACCGATTTAGACAATAGGCTTTGATATCTTCGAGAACCATGTTCTAAAATCTTTCAGCAGTTGATTCCTGCAGCCAGATTGATCAATCCAGGACCCTAATTTTGGGAGTCAAAAGGGTCCATGGACCTCTCAACGACCTAGCCCGCCCATAGGACTTGCAATGTCTTGCTTGTTTTTCAATGACGGTCTAGCTCTGATTGATGGGATGCTTCCAAGCTTGTTGGACCTACTTAACTGTAACAACCAACACCTGATCAAGGGAGACTTCAGCCTTTAACCCTCCCTGTAGGAGCACTAATTTGCTTCTCGTGGTGAGAATGTGAGGAGACTAATTTCATGATGCTAACTCGTGGGCTGAGTGAGGCTATGATTTCCGAATTGAATTCGTAAAGTAATTGGACGACTAGATGAAAAGGTAAAACAAATTAAAAATGTAACTGCCGAGAAAAAGTACTTTGAATATATATATATAGGCCAAGTCCAAGCGGCTGGACTTCCAACCACTAGGGCTAATACCCACGTGGCTGAAGTTTTTTTCCAACTAGCTGAGCTATCCCCTGTGGCTGGAAATTTTCTAGACAAAGTTCAACCTAAACCCGATCTTGTCCTAGTCTAACTAATCTATCGAACATGCTATTCTATGCATTTTTATGGGTTCTCAGGAGCCAACTTTTCATAAACACAATCCACACATAGTTTTTTCTTCATTTTTTTTTCTTTACTTTTTAATGCAAATCTAGTACATATTTCTAGCCAATAATCACACATCATCGCAAATATTTTTCACTAATAATATGCATGATAAATCAACCAAGAGTTATGTCCAGCTAAATCAATTTTTTCATCAACGACACAGTATTTTCTACACAAAGAAATTTCAATGCATGGTATATAAATACACCCTGATATAACACAACCATATAATAATTTCTAGTAAGAAAAGCCAAAAAAATACCTAGCTAAAGGCCATGAAAGTCAGGCAACGTCTTAGAATGCCATGCCAAAAACGCATTCCCTCACCTCATCTAATTTTTTTCTCTATAAATATGTACTGACTTAAGCATTAAATAATTATTTGTTTTTTAGGGGATTTATTTTTACAAGAATCGCCTATTAGCCTAGTTTATCTAGCTAAGAAAATGTTTTTGTGTGAAGTTTTTTTCACAACCTCATCAATGGTGTCATTTGTGGAAAACAAGAAGAAAAAAGCTAGTTCATTCTCTTTCACTCTTCATCAAAAAGATTATTCATGGCTGATGAAACCCCGAGACAATGGAGAGTAATTGATTTCTCTAACATAGGGACTTCAGTTCCATTAGTTCTCCAACAACTCTTTTAACAAGTATAAATGCAAGTGCTCAACAATGTTATTTTAGTCATACAGGAACAACTTCACACTTTTCCATTTCATCAACAAGAAAGTCAACATATAACTCCATTACATACACCAAGTGCACGGAGATAACTTTAGTTACATGAAGAAACAGGACAAAACAACATGCTAGGTAGGCACAATACTCAAACTCTTTGAATGAGTCAGCACTCCTCAACAGATCCTAGCCACAAGTGTGGATATCCCTATCAATCTTTTTCTTCTGAGTCTAATCTCGTTCACATGCTCTTCATCATGAAAAAAAAAACCCAAAAACAATGTCCATAAGAATGCACTAGCTCCTAAACATCTTTCCTAAAGTATAGAAGAATTTTCACTTTAGTGTTACACACTCACCTTGGGATTGTATCGCTATAAAGGTCAACCTATATAGCTATTATACCTTACAAATCCTAGGAAGCACATACAAAATATCAAAAGTATTATGGAGGTGGTGATAACAAAGAATGATGCCATGTGTAAGATTTTTTTTTTAACTTTTCATGGATTTGCTAAGGTGTGATATCATAGACTTGATACCAGCTCCATCCTAGGTCTTCGTGATTTCTACATGAAACTCATTTCTCGTTTCAGCACCAATATTCCAGTTGAAAAAAAATATAACTAAAATCTTTGCTATTATATAATGAAAGAGTCAAAGTAGTAGGGCATATCTTTAACGAGAAAATTCTAAGCAAAAAAAAATATGCTTGAACCTATTACCACCAAATCTCTTATCAGTGGACTTTATAACTACTCATTATGGAAATGCCTATACTCTTTCCATGACAAAACACTTCTTAAAATGAACCAAGTGATGGAAAACCATGTTCGAGTAGAGGAAGCTAGTGTGACTAGGAAGGGTTACTATCATTTCCAAATAGCAAAATCTCTATAATATCACTAGTCTTCTACCAAGAGAAACATGCATGATCGCTTGATATTTCTTGGACTTCTGACCACACCTCTCACCACCACACGAGCTGATGTGTTGATCACCATAAAGGGAAAAGATTTAATGCAACACCCACCTCCAATGAAAGGTGGTTCAAACACAAGGAACCCCAATAAATTTTGTTTCTTTCACCATGATCATAAGCATAACACTAAAGAGTGTCAAGCACTTAAAAAAAAAAATAGAAAGATTGATATTTAGATCATACCTTTAATAATTTATGAAGAAAGAGATACAACCTAAACAAATAGGAAAAAAGTTCTCATGATGCACTGCCTGAGATAATATAAATTTTAAAAATTATATCTCCATTGTTTTTTTTTTCAAATAAAAAATAGTAGTGCTTTTCATGCATCCAACAAAATATCTCCATGAAATCTCCATGAAAAAGTATTTATGTCTCCAAGTTCTCTAAGTCTCCATGATCATTTTATCTTAAAAAAAAAAAATTAGGGATCCTTGTTAAGGTTTCAATGACCACTTGTCTACAAAAAAAAAAATCTAGATCCTTCTTGACTACTCATGAACATTCTCCTCTAAAAATGTATTTTTATATACCTTCATAATCCAACTCACTTTTTATTATTAGACTATTTTTCTTGTAAAAATAAACAAACAAAAAAATTCTTCTCTTTCTTGCCAAAACTTAGCAAAGAATTACATGAAGAAACTTCATACAAGAAGAATTAATAAAAGTCAAAGGTACTCTCATGCATACCTAGCTATGATAATATTATCATGCAATCATAGCCTAAAAAGGTAATATATATACAATAAGTATTTTTCTCCTTTTAAAGTAATATATATTTAAAATACTTGAAGGCAAATGATGATGCAAGAAAAATAAAAAAAATATTTCTAGTCGTTTGGGCTAGCCCAAATGGCTAGACTTCCATTTACTTGGATTAATGCCCACGTAGATGGAATCTTTCTAGCCAGTTAGGCATAACATAAATGACTGTAAATTTTATAGTTAAAGTACAACTCAAACTTAATATCGCCTCAATCTAACTAATTTACCAAACACTCTCTCCTATGTATTTTTATGGGTTCCATGAATCGTCCACACAAACTTTTCATGTATTCTATACACACATGATTTTTTCTGCGCGTTGTTTTACGCATTGTTTTGTACTTTTTATATAGACCAAGTACCTATTTTTTAGACAATAATCACATATCATCACCAACATTTTTTATTAATAGCCTGCATTGCACAACAATGCACAGCACATCAACCAAGAGCCGTCATTACCAATCAAACCAATTTCCTTACTAATAATACAATATCTTCTACACGAAGAAATTCCAAGACATGATGTATAAATACACTCATGCAAGCAAAGCAAGAAAAAAGGCCAGAAGATCACCGTAATACAACCACATAGTAATTTCTCGCCAAAAAAAAAAAAAACCAACCAAAAAGCTAGGCAAACCGCTAGGAAACCATGCCAAATATGCACTCCCTCACGTCACCTCATTTTTTCTCTTGCTATATATTTTTCCTTGCTTGTCAACCTAGTTTCGCTAGCTAAGAAAATTATTTTTTTATGTGAAGTTTTTTTCACGATCTCATCGACATCAACCCAAAACCCCTCTTTCGTTTTCTGTTGTAAAACCACAAGTAATGCTGCTATTCATGCTTTAGATTCTTATAAGCTGAAACAAGAAATGAAAAAACTTAAGAACTTTTTTCTTATTGTTATTTCAGGTGATTACAAGTTACAACATCTATTAGAGCCTATAAGATTTTTCACCCTCTAATTTATAATTTTCTTTTTGGTAGTATAACTTGCACATTAGGAATGTATCGAAATCTGTATATTTTCCAGCTATACACCCTCATGATTGAATTTGGCCATCTTTGAAAGCACATCAACTGCTTCAACCAAGTGATCGAGCCTGGCAACAAACTCAATGAGTAAGGAAGTAAAATTGGCAAGTGACAATGCTGCGGTGCTCTCCAATGCTTTCATTCTTGGCAGAAAGTCCATACCGAGACCTCCTTCTTCTTCAAAAGCATCCACTTCCCTTGATGGCCATGAATGGAGTCTTCTTGACTGTTTCCTCATCATCTCATGGTAGGACTCTGTCTGTTGTGGAGGAGTCCCTGAAGGCACGTTTTGGTTTATTTGACTCAAGTTATTTTCTGCACTGCTACTGTCAAACTCGGTTAATGGATTCGAGAGGTCGTACTGGGTGGTTGAAAATGTGACGGGGAGCTTGGTAAGTGATTTGGAAGAGTTGTCAGGAGGATCAAAATTAGATGCGAGGAGATAAGAGTGCATGTCTATGGCTCGTTGCAGGCGCTCCGTTGAGCTATGAACCTTCTTTAGTAGTGAGGTTTTTGGGCTTCGCTTCATGTTACTAATGTCTTTTCCCAAGCTCCTAACGAGCTCTGCAGCATGTGTTGCTGCTTCCTGAATCTCTGAGTAGAATGTGAACCGGAGGTTGTGAGGTGCCTACAGATAGAAAATAACATCAAAATTAATAATGTTTGCTATATACAATCAGAAAGTAGCTATATTTTATTAAGTTTTCACTCTATCAGATTTATGTTGACTCCTGTTTCTGAAACCATCTACGGGTTCTAAGATTATATCTAGTTGGTCAGTTGGCTTAGCGAAAGAAAGGTGGAGAAAAGAACTTCTGCGGGTTGAAGCTTACCAAGTATGAAGTTTCCCATTGAATCTGAAAATCCGAGTTATCTTGCAACCTGGCTTTGCCATGGATCAGCCTTATAACCAGTGGACTACCAAATTTATTTATTTTTGTACGCATGTATAGATGAATACATAGTTTCTATTGTAACCACATTGTTGTATTAAAAATTGTTCTTTAGCTGTGCCTTTTCACTTGTATTATTAGTATTTTGGTTACAGATTTCCCAATTCTGAGATATTTTGGGAGCTCCCACCTATGCATGATGTTTCTTAAATAGTATTCCTATAAATGTGGATCGATCCAGTATATAATACGAAGACATAGGTCATGCTTACTGTGGATTGAACTACCATTAATTAATCAAGTCACGGGAATCTTTGTATACTTGTTATTATGGGAACAATTCAATTGATATGAGACAAAGAACAAAGAATAAATGGAGATTTATCATTTGTGTGTTATCTCTCAGCGAGTCAATATTCTTATGCCATCCCCTTAATGGAAGCCAATCGAAAGAACAAATACTTCGTATAATTTTGGTTCGAGTCCGATTTGCCTTTCCAAGTGTTCTTTTGTCTTAGAGAAATCTAGCTAAGGTAGGCTTTGTTGGTTGCAGGCATATTTGTACACAGTTAGCATCTGATTCTGCTAAAGAAGAATATGAATATCCCGTCTGATAATTTATGCACACCTTAATAAGCAACATTGAAGTTGCACACTGGATGCACACGCATAGATAAAATCAGAGAAAAGTGAAAGGAAAATACCTGAATCTCAGAGTGTAAAACACCATGAAGTGCCATGACCTCATAAGCACAATATCG
>Ga0307507_10011713_pt1 | contig 10998 bp, 17 predicted proteins | sample 7_EM_MG_FD_207223 | JGI IMG/M metagenome (GOLD analysis project Ga0307507, IMG submission 207223) | Populus trichocarpa ectomycorrhiza microbial communities from riparian zone in the Pacific Northwest, United States - 7_EM | ecosystem: Host-associated > Plants > Roots > Unclassified | place... | reverse complement strand
ACCCACGATATTGCGGTTTCCTCGGCAACCTTGGTGACGCTATTTTTACTCGGTTTGAGCACTCGGGCCAGCCGGAGGATTTGGAAGAAGCCTTCGTGCTTTACGATCAGGCAGCCAATCATCCAACTGCAAGTTCAAAGGATCGTCTTGCCATCGCCATAAATTGGGCCTATAAGGCCCGATTCTATCATCATAGCTCTGCAACACACGCCTATTCAACGGCATTCAATCTTCTTGATCGTTGTTTGATATCACATCCTGATGTTGAATCGCAGCAAAAGTTCCTTGCCGCCACCCACTTGTCCAAGACACTTGCCTTTGACGCTGCCTCAGCCGCGATTGACGCACAACAGGTCGAGACAGCAGTTGAGTTTCTTGAGCGGGGCAGAGCCCTACTGTGGTCGAAGATGAATGGATATAGACGTCCCCTTGATGCACTTCGACTGGTTGACGCGGATCTAGCCGACCGCCTCCTAGCGTTAAATACCCAACTTGAGCGTCTTGTGTTACCCTCCGAGTTTGAGGCGCCCAATGGACCCTTGACTCCCTCGGAATTCAAATTGCAGAGACTTCGCATCCTATCGGAAGAGTGGGAGGAGGTCATCAAAAGAGTTCGAGAACTTGAGGGTTTCGGCGATTTTTTACAAAGCGTTCCATTCACCAGCCTTCAAGCAGCTGCAGCGGAGGGACCCATCATTGTAGTAAATCTCAGCAAGTTTCGTTCTGACGCCATAATCCTTCATATCAACCATCCCCCAATTCTCGTTCCCCTTCCTGACCTACAGCTTGAGGACATCGCTTCTCTAGTTGATCAACTTGCCTCCACAAGAAATAACGCTGTTGCTGACCCCTCAAAACGTATTGTTCCGATCTTGCGCGACCTGTGGGACAATGTTGTTTCGCCTGTGGTTGACCAGCTGGCTAAGTTGGGAGTACCAGAAAAGAGTCGACTCTGGTGGTGCCCAACCTCCGTGCTGTGCGGTCTACCCCTTCATGCTTCAGGTCCGTATCGACGGAACCAAAGAAACCTCCCAGACATCTACACGTCGTCATATGTACCAACTATATCTGCATTGATTAGGGCGAGATCCGATACGATTGGCAGTTCTGCTGAACTTGTCCCCAAGTTACTCGTCATTGGTCAACCTGGGGAATCACTGCCCAGTGTTCAGGAGGAAATCGATGGTATACAACAACTTGGCGACTTCGTGACTGTCAGACTGGGTGAGCATGCGGATCGTGACACAGTTCTCGATGGTCTCAAGCAACATTCTTGGATTCATTTTGCCTGTCATGGCCATTTGGGACCTAAGGACCAACCATTTCTGGCCTCGTTTGAACTCCATGGTGGTAATCGTCTCACTTTGCTTGACTTGCTTCAGGCCAGGCTCCCAAATGCCGAATTTGCATTTCTATCCGCATGTCACAGTGCGACAGGAGAAGATCTCGACACACCAGACGAGGCTATCCATCTAGCGGCGGCTTTGCAGTTTTGTGGGTTCAGAAGCGTGATAGGAACTTTGTGGGCAATGGGCGACGAAGATGGCCCATCGATTTCAAAGGAATTCTACAATCATATCTTCCGCGATCCAGGAAGGAAGGTAGACTTCAGAGATTCAGCGGAAGCTCTCAACCTGGCTGTCAAGGCAATGAGGAAGCGAGGTGTACCTTTAGAACGTTGGATCATGTTCATCCATATTGGTGCTTGATGGCTCCCCAGCAATTGGGTAAGTATCTCTTAGCTTCAGTGGCGAGGATTTTGCTGATTCATTCTCTACAGAATTTATATCTTACCCAGCGACTACTTCGCGTTTCCCCTCGCGCACAGCGTGAGAGGTCGAGGTCGCTGGCCGCCCGTGAAGGCGGAGAAGGCTCTCTAAGGATCACAGGAGAAGTTGGGGACATTATGTGGAATTTATTGAATTGGACTAAGCCGGACAGTGAAAGTAACAATGTGAACCAAATAACATGCATATGTGTTCAGTCGAAAACCTGTTTTTTGTGCTTTGAGGAGAGGCACTGTAGGCAATGCTTTCAGACTCACCGTATCCTCGAAAGGTTCCTCGTCCCCGCCCTCGTCGAGTGGGTCCCATGGTACCTGAACATCAACCCAACTAGCAAAAGTAACAGTCACCTAATGCATGAGACGAAGGCTCCGAAACGCTCACAGATCGTCACCCTCAGGCTCGGGCTCAGTCTCTCCGCGTCTGCTGCTGAAGAAGCTTCTTTTCTTCCGAATCTCTTTGAGCATATACAACGGTGTGTAATCATCTCTCCCATGAGGTTCGCGGGCGCTTCGAAATAGCCCTGTCGTGTTCTGTACCCACCACTTCCCTTCAATTCCACCTCCCACCGTCACTCCGGGAGTATGAGGTAGAGGGGACGAACCAACCAGCGCAAGGTCCAGGACTTCACTATCTAAACGACGCGTCGCACAATCGATCAGGTTGAACGGCAGATACAAGGGTAACTCACTTCCACTTGACGAGTACAAGCTGTACGCAGGACAGGAGAACACTTCCGTGATGAGGACCATGTCCTTTAGGATCGGAAGCTTGGCCAAATGCTCAAGAACCGTGCCTTGAGGGATATGGGAACTACGCGGATAGGCCATGATCAACAATGCTCCACGTTTGGAGCCAAAGGCCCACTGGCCCTTAATCGACGCTTCGGCAAGGCCAGCAACTTCACTGAAATTACAGTAAGCTCGGCTGGACCTTAGGAAGAAGGAATCACCAATAAACTTCTTACCCTTCAGCGCTCGACTTGAGATCACCACGTTTCACCTTGGAAGACGCAGCGATGTAGACGTCCTCACGGGCAGCTAGCTTGGGAGGGTGGTCTTCCACAAGCTTGGCGAGATGTTCGTCGTTGTAAACGGTCGTATCGTCATAAATATTCCCTTCCCTGTTAAACTCGCCCGTCTTGGAGTCGAGTTTGCCGTAGTCTCCCACCTAGAAGAATAAGATGAGAGAGGTTCGTGGGCCTGGCGGAACGGATGGATATATATCATCTGCGAACCTTGATCTCGCGTGGTGGATTCCAATTCGCCCATTTGGATGAGGCTTTGAAGATCAAATCGATGAACATTCGTGAACTTGAGTGGTTGTTTTCCATTGAGAATGACAGGCGGGGGAGAGAATCCGAGAGATCATTGTAGCTTCGGATTGATGCAAACAAGGGGGTGGTGCTAAATATAAAAGGACACGAGGCCCTAGAATCCCCATAGACCAAATAAGTGCCAAACGAACATCTCGTTAAGTTTCAAAAGATTAACAAAAATACACCAAAAAAACTCAGCAAGCATCATGCAACATAAAAAAACCTCTCCTTATCCTCCTCACTCCTCTTCAAATACTCCGACTCCACCAATGACTCCACGCGTTTCTTGATCGTATCAACATTGGGCACAAAGTGGCTCTTCACCGCGTCAATGGTAGCGATCATAAGCTGCTCGTGCATCATCTCCTTCTTGGCTTTCATGATCCGCACGATGGCTGCGTCGAGGTAGTGTTTCCTGTCCCCCTCTATATTTTCGTTGGTTCGTTTTGATTCTTCCGGCTGGAGAAAACAAGAGGAGGGGAGGGTTAGAAGGGAGGTAGAAACAAGGCAAGGCAATGAAAGGAATGGGCGAGACAAGACGTACAGTAACCTTCGCTTGAATAGAGTTAATATGCACTCTCAACCGTTCATCCTTGAAATCAGCATTAAACTTGAACACATCTCCATCATTCACGTCCCTCCCAGGAGGAATCTTCATCAGGACCTTTTTCTTCCCACACGCCAAGCTCTGTAACGTCCTCCTCAACTCATCATCATCTAGACAGACGGACCATCAACACCGCCCTCAAAATGATGATAACAATAAGAAAATACACACCCATCCTCGTCTGCGCCATAATATCCGTAAACGGAATTTCAACCGCATCATTGAACAAGAGCAACACAACGGCCTGATACAAACTGACAGATAGATCCTTGTACCCAGCATCAAACCTCGCTTTCAATGTCGCAGTGCCCAACGCGTGGTCCCACGAAAGAACGCGTCCGGAATGTCGTAGTTTATAGTCATTTTCGTAATCCACGAGCTCCTTGTGCATCTGAGTGTGGTATAACAAACCTATGAGTTGTGTAGTAAAGAAACGCGAAGGAGGGAAAACGTACACTTATCGGCAAATCGACGCTTTTCTTCGGCACTGTGAACGGCCAAGCGCTGCGCTGTAGAACCATGACCGAAAGCCGCTGGCCGAAACTGGTCGACGGAAGCTTGGCGTGGTACTCCGTCATAGCTTCCTTGGACAGAGACAAGTCCTTGAACATATCCTCGCCCATGCCAAACTCTGGGTCGTACTCTGCCCCAAAATCGCGTTAGCAATGATTGTAAATATGTTTTTACGTAGGGCACGTACCTTCTTTCAGTTTCTTCAGCATCGAGGCCTCAAAGTCAATAGAGGCACTCTTTTCGAGCAACAACCTCTTGGCAAGCGATCGGTGGTAAAACGTCCTAAAGACGTCCTTATCATCCGTATACCTGTACAAAGCCAGCACAGAATCGAGAAGTGCTTGAAATTCCGCATCGGTTGAAGAACCCTGGCCTTTCCTCATTGCCTTGTCAAGGAATTTTGCGATCATCTCCGCCGGTTTATTTCTCCTAGCTCTGAAGCCACTAGTGAAAGCGTCTTTGAGGGAGTAGACGAATTCAGAATCTGGAATCTTCGTGCCTGCGCTAGTCTCGGAAGCGTTGATCTTGTTTGCGAGGAAGGCGGTTGAGATGGTGGTATCGGCTGCGGATTTGAGGTCGAGGAGCCTTTGAACCATGTCGTCGTCGTTATTAACATCCTTGACGATTTCCTCCACCGATGTCTAGATAATAGACATCATAGTCTGGACGAGGGGGAAGAAATGCGAAGAAACCTACCCTGATATGTTGGCGGAAAGCTGCGCACAATACAGTTATACCACCGACCCTACTGAAAAGGGTGTACATGGAAGCCAGTGTCGTGAAATCACCAGCCGCCATGTAGGAGCCAAGACCTGTTATGAAGCATGATATGTAAGCATCCACAAAGGACAGTGACATGACTTACTCTCAAAAGCAAGCCACTTCAATCTATTGTCCAACAAAGCCTTTTCCATAGCCTCCCTCACAAGGCCCCAACTGCCGACCACTAGCATTGCCTTGGAACGCTCCGTCTCCTCCTCAATGCGGATCATGACATGCTTGAAGAATCCTTGTGGGTCCCCACTGAGTTCTGTAGCGCAGTCTGCTGAATCAGCTTGGTAATATGACCGAGTGAACTGGATGTAGTATTCCTCGAAAGACGAGTATTGACTGTGAATGATGAGGTGCTTGATGAGTTCTTCGACATTTTTTCGCTTGTTGTGTGGTATTCTACAAAAGGTAAGTGCTGGAACGGAGATGTTTTACAAGGCGGCGGACCTTAAGTTGCGTTCCGAGATGACCCACTTCGATATGCCCGAACGCAGACGCTCCGCGATTCGGGGATTCTCAAAGATTCTCTGCGTGAACAAGCTGAATGCCAAGTCGCTGTCGTGGAGAGATATATGGAATGAGACTTGTGAGCAGCACTCTAGGCTTACTGAATAGGAATAGCCTTATGTTCGTTGACGACATAAACCTGGTCAAGATATGTCAAAAGTGATTCAATGAGTGCCTAAACCAATTCCCTCATAAGCATTTTCCTGAACGAAATATAAACAACTCACGATCTGTGATTCAAACCACTCACAATGCTCCGCGAAACCCGCTAGCCAATCAATCTCCTCCTTTGATTCCTCAGTCATAATCCCGGCCAAGTCAGTGAGACTTTGCTCCAGTTCGAGTTTCAGAACACCATAAAGATCTTCGCCGCGCTTGTATTCAATAACTAGGGCTCTGCAATTCGAAAATATGCGCTCGTAAGTCGCAGGGAGCATGTCGAAGCCCGCTCGTTTCAACGAGATTTTGATACATCGTCGTACTAAACCAAACTGCTCAGTGGAGTCCGATTTTTTGTCCCATGTGCCTGAAAATCCTGTTAGAGTCGAGTTACTACATCCTAGTTCAATACGCACCATCGCCGTCGAGAATACGTATCCTAATGGACGCGCCTGGCTTATGAATCGTTGCGGGTCGTGATCTGGAAGCAGAGGCGGAATCAGAGTCGATGGCCAAACGAGCAACTTTGCGACGGGGAGATGCGGACCCGACGATGTTGACGGCATCGACCACGGTGGGTTGCAATGCTGTGAGTCCCTTGGATGTGTTGGGAAGGGTCAAGAGCGCGAACACACTCGTCGCCATGATCAGAGTTGTCTTTCGACTGTCTTTCCCACGGGTACGCGATATTCATTCCTCAATGAGAATACATAGTGGGTGGGCAAATATATTACAAAATAGTTTGTTTTTCGGCAAGGTAGGATCTAGAATCAGAGGTTTATTCCGACACATTTTCCGTATCAGAGGTCCCCGCCGCCAGTCGTCGTTCATCCAGAAGCAAAAAGGGAGTCAAGCCTTGCCTATCGACCAATATCTCGTCAACCCAAAGGTATAACGGACGCGCTTCCTCCTGATTCGATAGCTGTGAGTATCTCGGCTAGTCATCTCTGTGGTGACATTAGGATGGATGCTAGGAAGCGAGAGCGAATCGCCAGAGGGATCCCCATGGCATTGGGATCCTTGTTTGAAGGCGAGTGTTGGTCATCTCGAAGTGGAGGCAGGAATAGAGTTGAAGAAGAGGTGCATGTGGGGAAGGCGATGTTGCTGGCGAGGCACGTTCTGTTCATATTCCAAGGACGTTGGGCAGTCCCATCCACATATTTTGGGAGCGCGATAATGTGGACATCACAGTGGAGGCGGAATTGAGATTGGAATGAGAAGGAGACGCCAAGCGAGGAGGGAAAACACATGTTTATGTTGTTTGTTGGTACGTATCAAATTTGTGAAGGGGATATACACAATGACGAACGGGTGAGTCGTCAGCTTTTGGATGGTGTGGTGGGGATGATTGCGGGAATGAGTGGTGAATCTTGTAGCAAATCAGCCTCGTTGTCTACAAGCATAGCCTGCAGAACTTCTGCAACCTGTGAGTGAAGATTTTCTGGTAGACAGCGTCAACTTGGAGTCTGAAGAAGGAAGCAAGGGAGGAGCTTACTAGCGCGACCGACGGCCAACTTGTACTCCTCATTTGCGAGCGTCATCTCCTTTTCTAATTGTTGAAATCTCATTGCCTGGATTGGTGTATGAATGTAAGTGAAAAATTGAACTGGGAGGACCGGCGTGAACCCACTTGTTCTTCCTCCGGTTCTGGCTCTGGCAAAGAGTTGATAAGATACTCTATTTGCTTGGCTTTCACCATCAAGTCCGTTACTAGCTCTTTCTTGTTCGCTGACCGACACAATGCATCATTCGTTTAGTGAAAAAGCAGACAAGGCGGGTCACTCACCTTCAAACACATCTGGGGGGTCATACTTGTCGGGGTTCCGCTGTTTCGTTATGGGAATTTCCGGGCTGACTTGAAGAAAGTTGGATCGCGACGTTAGATAGCTAATGCTGTTGGCCATGATCAGGAGAAGCTGAAGACGACCATTGTTCGTTCAGTGCTTGTACTTTTCATGTTGGGAGAAGACATTACCTGCTGTATTTCATCTTGAAGCTGAGTTATCTTGTCCATATGCGATAGTTCCTGCAGCATTGCGCTGCTGGGTAGGACCTTGCTCACGAGATGGGATTGTGTGAAGATTGTCACGTCGGACTTCGTAGTCACTTTCTCCTTCACCACCACCACCTCATATACAAATTACAATCCTATCATGGGTAATGACGGTGGAAGTATCCCAGATCGCCGCGACCTCGTTAGAAACAAGCCGAAGGTGAGATAAAACCCTTACATCTTGTGAGATATTGAGCTGACAGAGCGTTAGGCGGAACAAGCCGACAAGGCCAACCAGACTCGAGCACGGTGGTTCTTCTGTGCATTATCAAAGGTGAGCGGAAATTTTGTTCTGACAACGACGAGCTCATTTTTCTTCAATCACAGAGTAAACTACAGGAACCCATCGTCTCATGTGCGTTAGGCAAGTTGTACAATAAGGACTCGATAATAGAGTACTTGCTCGACAAAGCGGCTTATGGAGACGGGGAGAGAATATGTGGTCATATCCGGTCGCTGAAGGTGAGCTCCGAATGCCACTATTCTTTGCATGCAGGCTAATCCAGCCATGCAACAGGACGTGAAAACTCTGACACTTAGCCCCAATCCTACGCCTCAATCGTCCGAGCCATCATCAAGCGACACCGAACGACCACAATTCGTCTGCCCACTTACACTGAAAGAGATGAACGGTGTCCAGCCCTTCGTCTACCTCTCCGCCTGCGGCTGCGTCTTCTCCCAAGCAGGGCTGAAGACCGTCTCCGCCTCATCGACTCCAAAAGACCGGGAGAACGACAAAGGCAAAGCAAAAGCGGCTACGGCGGACCCTTCGGATGGCGAACTTGAGCTCTGCCCTCAATGCGGGAAGAAGTACTCCCGAACCGAGGACGTCGTCGTCCTCAACCCTTCTCAAGACGAAGAAGACACCATGCGTGAAGCAATGGGGCGTAAGCGCCTTCTTGAACCCGTGAAGAAGCCCAAGTCGTCAAAGAAGCGGAAGAACGACTCGCCCACGGACGACGCAGGGCATCCAGCGAAGAAACAGGCGGCGGTGGGGCCGAGCGTGAAGATATCCACGGCGAGTCAGGTGGTAGTGAGTGGGCTGGCGATGGAGGAGGCCAAGCGCAAGTCGGAGATGAGCGATGCTGTCAAGAGCTTGTATGGGAATGGGACGAAGAGGAAGGAGACTTTTATGACCATGAACACTTTCACCAGAGTACGTCTTCCCTCTGGTTTTGATTTTATTTTTAATCCTGACTCTTCGTTGATAGTATGCTTAATAGCATGTTTCTACACCGCTCGTCAATGTGCAACGACGTGGAATAGTTCCTATCTCTGTCTGGGAGTTGAATACGCGTGTGCCTAGGCTTTTTTTATGTAAATTGGTTGAATTTCAACTTTAATTCAGGATGCAAATGTAGGGAATAATATACAGGGTATATGCCCAGAATATCAAACGGTGACGACAGGAAAAGATGTTCTATTCCTCCCCAAGCCACCATGTTCATTTATCTGTAGGTTCCACTTGTAAACTTCAAGTGTTTCCCCATGTGAATGATACATATTTCTCCACTCGGATCGAAGAACAATACCATCACTTAGCTGTAACCTGCGAAAAGATTTTTGTTTTGAATAGGCAAGCAGAAAGTTTCTTCGACCTAAAATATATCTGGGGCCATAGATATCACGCTACGTCTCCCCGAGCCACCATTCAGGACCGGCATTTTTCCGCAGGTTCCATTCGTAAAGTGTTCCTTCCAGTGAGGCATATATACTGCCCCCGCTCGGCTCGAGGAATAATGTGTTCGTCCCTTGGTTACCTCTGTAGGAATTGTTGGTTGTAGGTAAGCAGAGAGTTTCTTCCGTTTCAAATGATGTTGCGTCAATTAGGTGGATGATCTTCAAACCAGTTGGAACTTCATTCTAATAGTCATTTAATTCAGAGGTAAATAGGAAATGTGAAGCATCAACTCACCTCCATAAATACCAGAACCTCTCTCCCCAACACTCCACTACTGAATTGAAGAATACTGTATAGGCCATTGGAGAATGTGAATGTCCCTGACACTTGGCACATCCACCTTGAATACCTTCAAGGGTATCTTACTTCGGACATCCCAAATCGACACTACACCGCCAGCCGTCCCCGCAGCAAACTTGGTCCCATCAGCGGAAAATGCAAGTAAGGCCGCTCCGAATAGCTTCGCCAATTCACGGTTGGTGCCGTTGGGATCCGGAATTGAGACATGAGTAACGAAAGAAAAATCCATATTATCTGTGTCGCCCGTGCCGGAGTGGAAGATGTCGATCGTTTCCTTCTTCTGGTCTGCATTAAGAAGAATACGCCTGTCGGGGGATAGTACGACTTGAATAATGCATGAAGGCAGAACATCATATATTTAAAAATTATGACGGACTGGTGTCGTTGAGCTGTTGGCTATAATTCAATTGCCCAGCCTCGACTAGAGGGTAACTATCTTCTTTGGCATCAGTGGAGACGTCAAAAAGTTCCATACGACTTTTGGAATCCACCCCGAATGTGATTCCTAAAGCGTTTGTCGTCGATTTCATCGGCCGCAGCTGATAGATATTCGAGTGACCATAGTTATCGTAAGCCCACAAGGCAGGACCGACGCGGTAAGAGTCGACCTCGTGAATCGATAGGTGTAGATAGTGTGGATAGTTCCAGGTTTCGTTAGTATAATGGCTCTCTTCAAGGCTCTTCCCTATGAGTAGAATTCGATTGCGATTGATTGGAATGAGCTCAAACCTGTTTGCCAATGAAGTCCGTTGAAGGGTTGCGATTGCCCGTGGCTGGGAAAAGAATTGAGCACCAAGGTCTCAGCTGATTGGATATGTAAATGAACCTCATCATCGCTGGAGGAATAAAGGTCGTGCTCAAAGATTCCATCACCTCGGCTATAATAAATGATCCCATTTCGAAGAGGACATTGAAGGTTTGACCATGTACTATACATAACTTGTCAAGAGAATTATATTGTTGCAAGACAAGGGGTTCTCACCTTCCTTCACCGACAGTAAAGGTTTTACTTGGGTGCCTTGATTTGAGTAACCTCGAGTCGTTCTCATCCGTGGCTATTGGGAGGGCCATCTGCTAATCCGATGGATGGCAGTTGAGGGCACAACAAGCCTTGAGCGCTTCGGTCAGTGAAAAGATTCGACTTTGTACTTGTTTTCCACCATTGGACATTGACACCAACAGTACTATCATTTGCGGAGTGTTGCAAATATTTTGATCAAAACACCACAGTGCCTCAAGGAATGAACCAATCTCTATAATTCTTTTACCGATAGAAAGGCCTGATTCTTAGCTTTTAGAATATGT
>Ga0307507_10011712_pt1 | contig 10999 bp, 7 predicted proteins | sample 7_EM_MG_FD_207223 | JGI IMG/M metagenome (GOLD analysis project Ga0307507, IMG submission 207223) | Populus trichocarpa ectomycorrhiza microbial communities from riparian zone in the Pacific Northwest, United States - 7_EM | ecosystem: Host-associated > Plants > Roots > Unclassified | place... | reverse complement strand
GCGTTTCAGGCTGAACACGGCGTCCTTGGCGGTGACCGGCGAGCCGTCCCAGAACGTCGCGGCCGCGTTGATCTCGAAGTCGAACCGGGTCGGCGAGGTGGTGGTCACCTTGGCCAGCCCGTCGCCGATCGTCAGGTCCGGCTTCTGCCGCAGCAGCGAGTCGCAGAGCAGTGGGTCGACCGTGTTCTCCGGGTAGTCGAACGCCTTGATCGGGTCGAGGGTCTGCGTCTCCCGGTAGGTCGCCCAGGTCAGATCCCCCGCGTCGGCGGTCGGCGCCGGGCTGAGCACGGTGAACCCGGCCGTCGGGGCGGACGCGGCGGCCGATCCGGCCGGCTGCGGAGCCGGGGCGCCGCCGCAGGCCGCGAGCGCCATCGTGGCGGCGAGACCGGTGAGGCCGCCGGCGCGGCGGCGGGTGAGGACCTCGGACATCGGCGAATCCCTTCGGGCTCGTTCCGTGTTGCCGGGGAACGTATGCCGATCGGAACAGCAATGTCAACGCTGTTCACAAACTTGTTCGCATCGGCGTTTCGGGCAAGACTGTGCCGCATGGAACGGATGGCACGCGGCGCACGGGCCCGGGGATCGCTGAGCCAGGCGGAAATCGTCACGGTCGCTCTGGAGATCGCCGAGACGGAGGGGCCGGACGCGGTGACGTTCCGGCGGCTGGGCGCGGCCCTCGGCGTCGCGCCGACGGCCGTCCTGCGGCATTTCCGGGACAAGGACGATCTGCTGCTCGCGCTGGGCGCCCGGCTGCTCGAGGACGCGATCGCGCAAGTGGACGTCGACGAGCCCGACTGGCGTACCCGGCTTCTCACGCTGTGCCGCGCCACCCGCCGCTCGTTCGAGGCCCATCCCCGGGTGGCGGTCCTGGTGGCCACCCGCACGCTGCGCCGCGAGGCCGAGTTCCAGGCCGCCGATCTGGTGATCGGCGCCGTCGAGCAAGCCGGCCTGCGGGGGCGGGAGGCGGCTCGCGTCTATCGGGTTCTGGCCGACACCGCGCTGGCGTGGACGGCGTTCCTGGCCGCCTCCCGCAGCGTCGGCGCCGACGTCATGGAGCGCGACGGCCTGGCCTGGAGCCGGGAGTACCTGGTGTTGCCGGCCGGCCGGTTCCCGCACATCCGGAACGTCGCCGGACATCTCGCCGAGGTCGATCGCGAGGACCAGTTCGAGCTGGCGTTGGAGTTGATCTTCGACGCGGTCGCCGCCCGGGGTGCCGCGGCGAAGCGAAGTGAACACTGTTGACAACGTAGTTCATTTGCCGTTTCATCGCGGCATGACAGACGCTCTGGCGGACCTGCTCTTCGTCGGCGGTCCCGTGCTCACCATCGACGGCGCGCGGACCCGGGCCCGCGCCCTCGCCGTCCGCGACGGCCGGATCCTCGCCGTCGGCCACGACCTCGACGACCTGCGCGGCCCGAAGACCGAGGTGATCGACCTGCGCGGGCGCCTGCTGCTGCCGGGATTCCAGGACGCCCACGTGCACGCCGTGTTCGGCGGCATCGAGATGGGCCAGTGTGATCTGACCGGGATCGTCGGCGTCGAGGAGTGCCTGACCCGGATCCGCGAGCACGCCGAGAAACACCCCGGCGCGGAATGGATCACCGGCAGCGGCTGGTCGATGGAGAGCTTCCCCGGCGGCGTCCCCACCCGCGACCTGCTGGACCGGGTGGCGCCGGACCGGCCGGTCTATCTCACCAACCGCGACCATCACGGCGCGTGGGTCAACACGGTGGCGCTCGACCGGGCCGGCCTCACCCGGGACACCCCCGACCCGGCCGACGGCGTCATCAACCGCGACGCCGGCGGGGACCCGGTGGGCTGCCTGCAGGAGGGCGCCATGGCGCTGGTCGCCCGGCTCCTCCCCCCGACCACGTTCCAGGAGCGGCTCGACGGCCTGCTGCGGGCGCAGCGGCTGCTGCACTCGCTCGGCATCACCGGCTGGCAGGACGCGATGCTGGGGGAACAGCACGGCTACCCCGACCCGGCCGACGCCTACCTCGCCGCCGCGCTCGACGGCACGCTCACCGCCACCGTCGCCGGCGCCCTGTGGTGGGATCGGGAACGCGGCGCCGAGCAGATCCCCGGGCTGCTGGACAACCGCCGCCGGTTCACCACCGGCCGCCTCACCTGCTCGACCGTCAAGATCATGCAGGACGGCATCGCCGAGAACTTCACCGCGGCCATGACCGAGCCGTATCTCGACGCGTGCGGCTGCGCGACCGCCAACAGCGGCCTCAGCTTCATCGATCCGGCCGCGCTCGCCGAGCACGTCACCGCGCTGGACGCCCTCGACTTCCAGGTCCACTTCCACGCCCTGGGCGACCGCGCCGTCCGCGAGGCGCTCGACGCGGTCGAGGCGGCGCGCCGGGCCAACGGCTTCCGCGACACCCGCCCGCACCTGGCCCACCTCCAGGTGATCCAGCCCGGCGACGTGCCCCGCTTCCGGCGGCTCGGCGCCACCGCGAACATCCAGCCGCTGTGGGCCGCGCACGAGCCGCAGATGGACGAGCTGACCATCCCCTTCCTCGGTCCCGAACGGGCGAGCCGGCAGTACCTGTTCGCCGACCTGCTGCACGCCGGGGCCACCCTCGCCGCCGGCAGCGACTGGCCGGTCAGCGACGCCGACCCGATCCAGGGCATCCACGTCGCGGTCAACCGGGCCGTCGCCGGCTCGAGCGCGACGGCGTTCCTGCCCGGGCAACGGCTCGACCTGGCGACCGCGCTCGCCGCGTACACCGCCGGCAGCGCCTACGTGAACCACCGCGACGACAGCGGCACCCTGCGCGCCGGCAACGTGGCGGACCTCGTGGTCCTCGACCGTGACCCGTTCGACGGCCCCGCCGCCGCGATCGGCACGACCACGGTGGCGCTCACCTGGGTGGCCGGACAGCTGGTGCACGCCGCGCCCGACGCCTGAGCCGCTCCCGGACGGGAGCACCTGGGTAGCGGAGGCGGCGAAGGCCAAAAGATCAGACACATCTTTGCCGATGGGCTGGCCATGACGGCCGCCGAGCTTCTCTCTCCGGACCCCCTGCTGCACCTGCTGCGGCGGGCCACCTACGGTCCCACGCCCGCCGCCGTCGCGGAGATCCGCCAGCTCGGCGCGGCGGCGTGGCTCGACGCCCAGCTCGATCCCGCGTCGATCGGTGACACCGTCGCGGACGGCCTGGTGGCGCGGTTTCCGTGGTGCACGGCGACCATCCCCGCGATCCGTGCCGCGGTCACTGCCAAAACCCTCAAGTTGTACGACTGGACGCCGGTGTGGCAGGTCGGCTTCGCCACCTTCGCCCGCGCGGTCTGGAGCAGGCGCCAACTGCTCGAGGTGATGACCGAGTTCTGGTCGAACCATCTCAACGTGACGTGCCCGTCCGGCGATGTGTGGGACAGCCGCGCCGACTACGACGCGGCCGTCATTCGCACGTACGCGCTAGGAAGTTTTTCTGATCTTCTCAAGGCCTCGGCCCGGCACCCGGCGATGCTCACCTACCTCGACAACCGGTCGTCGACCAAGGCCGCGCCGAACGAGAACTACGGCCGTGAGCTGCTCGAACTGCACACCGTCGGGATGCCGTACGCGGAATCGGACGTGCAGAACGCCGCCCGCCTGCTCACCGGCCTGACCGTCGACGACGCCACCGGGCAGTATCAGTACGACCCGGCCCGGCACGCGGTCGGCGCGGTGACCGTCCTCGGCTTCTCGCACGCCAACGCGAGCGCCGCCGGCGGTGAGCAGGCCGTGCTCGCCCTGCTCGACTACCTCGCCCTGCACCCGGCGACGGCCCGCCGGATCGTCACCAAGCTCTGCGTCCGGTTCGTCGCGGACGATCCGCCGGTCGGCCTGGTCACCAACCTGGTGAAGGTCTACCTGGACAACCGGTCGGCGATCGCGCCGGTGCTGCGTGCCCTGTTCGGGTCGCCGGAGTTCGCGGCGTCGATCGGGGCGAAGACCCGCACGCCGTACGAGGACATCGTGGCCACGCTGCGCACGCTCGACTACGGTCCCGAGCCGTCCGGCACCAAGGCGATCGAGTCGCTCTACTGGACCTGCTCGAACGCGGGTCAGGCGCCGCTGGCCTGGGCCCCGCCCAACGGCTACCCCGACGTCGCCGCCGCCTGGGTCTCGCCGGCAAGCCAGCTGGTGCGCTGGAACGCGCACCTGAACGTGGGCGCCGGCTACTGGCCGGCCACCCTGGTGCGGCCGCCGTCGCTGCTCGCGGCCTTCGCCGGGACGCCGACGCCGGCCACGTACGGCGCGCTGATCGACGCCACGTCCAACCGGCTGCTGCAGACGACGCTCCCGGACTCGCAGCGGACGGCGCTCGCCGGGTTCTTCGGCAAGACGACGGCCGGCCCGGTCGGGGCCAAGGATCCGGCGATCGACTGGATGTTCCCGTACCTGATGGCCATGCTGCTCAACTCGCCGACGTTCGCGCTCCGGTAAGTCCGCCCTCCGAAAGGCAGTGACCTTGAACGAGATCCTGTGCAAGCGCCGGACCCTGCTCGCCGGCGCGGCGGCCGGCCTGACCGCGACGCTGCTCGACACCCGCTTCGCCTTCGCCGCCGACCCGACCGGCGGCCGGGACGTGTTCGTGCTGCTGTCGCTGCGCGGCGGGTTCGACGGGCTGTCCGCGATCGTGCCGGCCGCTGATCCGAACTACTACGCGCTGCGGCCGGCCATCGGCGTACCGCAGAAGCAGTTGCTCGCCGGCGACGGCTTCTTCGGCCTGCACCCCGCGTTCGCCCCGCTGCTGCCGTATTGGCAGGCCGGCACGCTCGCCGCGGTGCACGCCGCCGGGCAGCCCACCCCGAACCGGTCGCATTTCGCGGCGATGGAGGAGCTGGAGCGGGCCGCGCCCGGCACCTCGATCCGGACCGGCTGGCTCGACCGCGTGCTCGGCGGGTTCGGCTCGCCGGCCGGGTTCGGCGGCGTCTCGGTCGGCAGCGCCCGGCCCGCGCGGGTGCTCGCCGGGGGCGCCCCGCACCTCGGCGTCTCCTCGGTGGACGGGTTCAAGCTCGACGGCGACCTGGACGGGCGGCCGATCGCCGCGACGATGGCCAAGCTCTACCAGGGCGCGCCGGACGCGCTGGCCACCAACACCGGCCAGATGCTCGGCGCGCTCGGCACGGCCAAGCAGTTGCAGACGGCCGGGTACACGCCGGCCGCGAGCTACCCGGCCACCGATCTCGGCAACGCGCTCAAGGACGTGGCCCGGCTGGTCAAGGCCAACGTCGGGCTGCGCACGGCGACGCTGGACTGCGGCGACTGGGACATGCACGAGGACCTCGGCGTGGCCGTCTCCGGCAAGCGCTTCTACGACCGCCTGAACGCGCTCGCCACGGCGCTGGCCGCGTTCGCCGCCGACCTCGGCCCAGACGGGATGCGCAAGGTCACGCTGGTGACGATCAGCGAGTTCGGGCGACGGGTCGCGCAGAACGGGTCCGGCGGGCTCGACCATGGTTACGGCAACGCCATGCTGCTGCTCGGCGGAAACGTCAAGGGCGGCAAGGTGTACGGGCGATGGCCGGGCCTGGCCGCGCCCCAGCTCGTCGACGGCGACCTCGCGGTGACCACCGACTACCGGGCGGTGATCGCCGAGGTGCTGCGGGTGCGCTGCGGGCTGGCCGACAGCTCGGCGGTCTTCCCGGGCGTGACCGGCTCCGCCCTCGGCCTCGTCGCCGCCTAAACCTCCACCGATTGCTCGATGGTCCGCAACCGGTGCCGGGCCATGGCCAGGTTGGCGCGGTCCCGGCGTAGCGCGAGGTAGATGAACAGGCCTTTGCCGGATCTGCCGGTGATCGGGCGGATCAGGTGGTACTGCGTGTCCAGGGTGACGAGGATGTCCTCGATCTTCTCGCTGATGCCCAGCAGTTCCATGGTGCGTAGCTTGGCCATCAGCACCTCGGTGTTGGCCGCGCCCGCGACCACCGGGTCGAAGTCCTTGCCGCCGCCGGCCGTTCCCAGGGTCATGCCGCTGGTTCGGTCGACGACAGCGGCGGCGATCGCCCCTTCGATTTGCAGCGCTTCCTTGAGCGTTACCCCTAGCTCTGCCATCTGCGGTCCTCCACTCGTCCTGGTCGATTGCGACGAGGATGTGCCGCCTGCGCGACGCCGAGCCGGACTCGATGTGCGACGAGAACACACGTCCGCAAGGGACGGTTATGTCGTATCGAGCATGAGTTGAAGATATTTGCAACTGCAAAGGTAGTAAATTGTGCGATCGCGATGGCTCCCCCAGGGCGCCGTGTGATCTCCGTCCCAGGCAGTCATCCCCACCGGCCGGCCACCGTCACGTACCCTGCAATTGAAGATGTTTGCAATTCATGAATTCGAGAATCTGTCACACGCTGGTGGGATCGGTGAGACGCGTGAGGGCTCCGCTGTACCAGGTCAGGGCCGGACTGTTCCGCACCCGGGCGGTGCAGCGCCGGCACCTGCGCGTCGAGGGCGTCGCCCGGTGAGTGCCACGCCGGTCCGCCGCAGCATGGCCCGCCGGCTGACCGATCTGTTGCCGCAGCGCTCGGACTGGGATGCGTTACGACACGCTCCGCGCCGGGACCTGCTGGCCGGGATCACGGTCGCGGTCGTGGCACTGCCGCTGGCCCTGGCCTTCGGCGTCGCCTCCGGCATGGGCGCTCAGGCCGGTTTGATCACTGCGGTGGTGGCCGGTGCGCTGGCGGCGATATTCGGCGGATCGAACCTGCAGGTTTCGGGGCCGACCGGGGCCATGACCGTCGTGCTGCTCCCGGTGGTCCACCAGTTCGGGCGCACCGGCGTGCTCATGGTGGGGCTGCTGGCAGGTTTGCTGCTGGTCGGGATGGCGTTCGCCAGGCTCGGCCGCTACGTCCGGTATCTGCCTGTTCCGGTTGTCGAAGGCTTCACCGCGGGCATCGCGGTCGTGATCGCGCTCCAGCAGGTGCCCGCGGCCCTGGGTATTGCCGACGCGCACGGCGACAAGGTGTGGTCGGCGGCGGCGAACGCGGTGATCCGGTTCGCCGGGCATCCACGGCCGGTGCCGATCGCGGTGGCCGCCGGCGTTGCGACGCTGATGCTGCTGGGGGCACGATGGCGACCGGTCGTGCCGTTTTCTCTGGTCGGGATCCTCGTGGCGACGGTGCTGGCGGAAACCATGGGCCTGCCGCTGGCCCGGATCGGCGCCCTGCCGTCCGGCTTCGCGCAGCCGTCGCTGGCCTTCCTCGATTGGCGGGCGCTGCCCGAGCTGCTTCCGGCCGCGGGTGCGGTCGCCGCGCTGGCGGCGCTGGAGAGCCTGCTGTCGGCGACGGTCGCTGACGCGATGAGCGTCGACGAGCGCCACCAGCCCGATCGGGAACTGTTCGGGCAGGGAATCGCGAACCTGGTGACGCCCGTCCTGGGTGGCGTGCCCGGCACTGCCGCGATCGCCCGCACCGCGGTCAGCGTGCGCGCCGGCGCACGCTCCAAACTGGCCGCGTTCACCCACGCCGTCTCCCTGGCGGGCGTGGTCCTGCTGGCCGCTCCGCTGGTGTCCCGGATCCCCATGGCCGCACTCGCCGGGGTCCTGCTCGCCACCGCGGTCCGTATGATCCAGGCCGCATCGCTGCTCGCCCTGATCCGCGCGACCCGCCGCGATGCGATCGTCTTGGTGCTCACCTTCGCCGTCACCGTCTTCTTCGATCTGGTGACGGCGGTGGCCGTCGGCATCGGCGTCGCAGTCGTGCTGGCGCTGCGCGCGATCGCCCGCTCGGCCCGCCTCGAACGCGTTCCGATCGACCACGACGACCGCCACGCCGAGGAGCAGGCCCTGCTCGACCAGCACATCGTCGCGTACCGGCTGGACGGCCCGCTGTTCTTCGCCGCCGCCCACGACTTCCTGCTGGAACTGAGCGAGGTCGCCGACGTACGCGTGGTCATCCTGCGCATGTCGCGGGTGTCGACCATCGACGCCACCGGCGCGCACATCCTCGACGACGCCATCACGCGGCTGCGGCGGCGCGGCATTGCGGTCCTGCTGTCCGGCATCGATCCCAGCCACCAGCAGGTGCTCTCCGCACTCGGCGTCGCCGCGCGCCTGCGCCGGGACCATCTTGTCTTCCCCGACACCCCCGCGGCCATCGACCGTGCACGCCAACTGCTGCACCTCGACCCGGCGAGCTCCATTGCCCAAGCGGCCACGGCCGTGACCACCGACCAGAGGTGCGCGACGGCCGGCTCCTAATCGGCGTCGAGGACCTGCCGGACGTGCTGCAGCAGGACCGGTTCGGAGAATGGTTTCTCCACGAGGGTGACGCCGGGGTCGAGGGTGCCCTGGGAGGCCAGCACGGGTTGGGCGTAGCCGGACATGTACAGCAAACGGATGCCGGGGTGCTGCTCCTGCATCGCGGTGGCGAGCTCCTTGCCGAGCATGTGCGGCATGATCACGTCGGTGATCAGGAGATCGAGGGGCTCCTCGGTGTTTTCGGCGAGCTTGAGCGCCTCGGGTCCGCTGGCGGCGGTGAGCACGTGATAACCGTGGCGGGTCAGGATGCGCCGGGTGACCTCGCGAAGGGCGTCCTCGTCCTCGACGACCAGGACGGTCTCGCCGCCGTGGCGCAGATCGAGGCGGGCGGCGGGTTCGTCGGCCGCGGCGGGGGCCTGGTCGGTGGCCGGTAGCAGCGCGGTGAACACGGTTCCCGCGCCCGGGACCGATCGGATGGCGGCGTGCCCACCGGCTTGGGTGACGATGCCGTAGATGGTGGCCAAGCCGAGGCCGGAGCCTTCGCCTTTGGGTTTGGTGGTGAAGAACGGTTCGAAGGCCCGCTCGATGATCTCCGCGGGCATGCCCGTCCCGGTGTCGGCGACCTGCAGCTCGGTGTAGCGGCCGGGCCTCAGCCCCGGGTGAGCGGCCTCATCGGTGATCATCGCGTCCGCGGTGCTGATCCGCAGGCTCCCACCGTCGGGCATGGCGTCGCGCGCGTTGACGGCGAGATTGACCAGGACCTGCTCGAGCTGACCGGGATCGGCGAGCACGGGCGCCAGGTCGGCGGCGAGCATGGTGACCAGTTGGATGTGCTCGCCCAGCGTCCGGCGCAACAGTTGCTCGATCTCGGCGACCACCGTGTTGAGGTTGAGGACCTGCGGACGTACGACCTCCCGGCGGCCGAAGGCGAGCAGCTGGTGGGTGAGTTCGGTGGCGCGTTCCCCGGCGCGCCGGACCTGAGCGATGTCCCTCGCGGCCGACTGCCAGCGTCGGTCGCCCTGCCGCGCCGCCTCGTCGATCTCCTCGGCGATGAAGGACGTGTAGTTGAGGATGACGGCGATCAGATTGTTGAAGTCGTGGGCGACGCCACCGGCAAGTTGACCGAGGCTTTCCAGGCGCTGGGACTGATGCAGCTGCGCCTCGAGCCGCTCTCGTTCGGCCGCGGCGGTCAGCCGTTCACGTTCGGCCTGCAACTCCAGGCGGTCGGTGACGTCGCGGATGGCCGCGGAGACAACCTGGCCGTCCTCGGTGTCCAGCGCGGAGAGGCTGATCTCGGCGGGAAACTCGGTGCCGTCCTTGCGGCGGCCGGCCAGCTGCATGCCCGCGCCCATCGGCCGCGGCTGCGGATGTCCGAAATAGCGCTCGCGGTGTCCGGGATGCGGGGTGCGGGCCCCTTCCGGGACCAGGATCTCGATGGGCCGACCGACCAACTCCTCCCGGTCGTATCCGAACAGGCGTTCGGCCTGGGCGTTGACCAGGGCGATCGCGCCGTCCGGAGTGACGCCGACGATGGCATCGGGGGCGGCTTCCAGCAGGCCCCGGAACTTCGCCTCCGCGCGTTGTCGTTCGCTGATGTCCCGCGACACCGACGAGACGCCGATGATGTGGCCGGCGGTGTCGGCGATCGGGGACATGCTCAGCGACACGGTGACGACGGTGCCGTCCTTGTGCAACCGTTCGGTCTGGTACTGCTCCACTCGTTCCCCGCACAGGATCCGCTCCATCAGCAGGTCCTCGACCCTCTGCTGGCCGGGCGGGTACAGCATCGTGACGTGCCGGCCGATGATCTCATCCGCGCGGTAGCCGTACAGCCGCTCGGCGCCCGGGTTCCAACTGGTGATCAGCCCATCCGGCGTCTTGGCCATGATCGCGTCATGGGAGGACTGCACGATCGCCGCCAGGCGGTTGCGCGCCTCGGCCGCGCGGCGGCGCTCGGTGACGTCGCGGATCGCCGCCGAGACGAGCGTGCCGTCCTCGGTGTCGATGGCCGACAACGAGATCTCGGCCGGGAACTCGGTGCCGTCCTTACGCCGGGCGGCCAGCTCCATGCCGGCGCCCATCGGCCGGGGCGCCGGATCGGCCAGGTAGTGCGCCCGGTGCCGCGGGTGCCGGCCGCGCGATGCCTGCGGCACGAGGACCTCCATGGCCTGGCCGACCAGTTCCCGCCGGTCGTACCCGAACAGCCGCTCCGCCTGCGCGTTGACCAGTGCGATCAGTCCGTCGGCCGACACCCCGACGATGGCGTCCGGCGCCGCCTCCAGCAGGCCCCGGAACATGGCCTCGGCTCGCATCCGATCGGAGACATCACGGACCGCGGCGGCGACCAGCAACCCGTGGGCCGTGTGCACCGCCGACAGGGAGATTTCCGCCGGGAACTCGCTGCCGTCCTTACGCCGGGCGGCCAGCTCCATGCCGGCACCCATCGGACGCGGAAGCGGGTCGCGCAGGTAGCGACTGCGATGCTCGGGATGGACCAGCCGGGCGCCTTCCGGCACCAGCATTTCCACCCGCTGGCCGAGCAACTCGGCGCGGTCGTATCCGAACAATCGCTCCGCCTGCACGTTGACCAACGCGATCAGCCCGTCGGCCGACACCGCGACGATGGCGTCGGGCGCCGCCTCCACCAGGCCGCCCGAAGCTTCCTCTGACCACGTCGCCACCTCAACCACCCCCGACGAAGCCGCCCCGAACCACCTCAGCCACGCGATCAGGCGCCCTAACGCAGAAATACTCTATGTCAATGTATTTACGAAATTATGCAATATCGAAACACTCGCCGACCAGGT
>Ga0307507_10011711_pt1 | contig 10999 bp, 9 predicted proteins | sample 7_EM_MG_FD_207223 | JGI IMG/M metagenome (GOLD analysis project Ga0307507, IMG submission 207223) | Populus trichocarpa ectomycorrhiza microbial communities from riparian zone in the Pacific Northwest, United States - 7_EM | ecosystem: Host-associated > Plants > Roots > Unclassified | place... | reverse complement strand
TGTATGATCAACTTGGACCATTGATTTTCATAGCCATTATCAAAATAAAAAGCTTGGTAATACGTACTGAGCTGAAGAACAATGGTAGTCTGGCTGAAACTAAACAGCTATGATTTAACTCGTGTTAAATCATAACCTAACACAAAGGCTTGAAATACCAGCAAGGAGTTAATACCCTAGTTGTAATACCCGACTGGGTCGGGCCGGCAGGTCAACATGCTGACCCGGGTCTAGTCTGGTTCATAGGAAAACCTCGACTTTTTTTATAAAGATATCGTCGCATCAAAATGATCGGAAAACACTGAAACAATATTAATTTAAAACAAAGAAAAAAATAAAATAAAAATTCAACATGGTGTTTGGGTCAAAACTAGCAAGGGATTTGGAGTACAGATCATGCAGTTATGAGATTACAAGAATAACGCCTGAAATGAGTTCTTCACCAACTTGCCAGTTCTTAATGTCTCCCCATAGCCTGTAGAAAAAAAATTACACTAGACAAAATTGATGAGCTAGATTAAAATTCGGTCAAAACTATATTTTTTAAAAATTTGAATTTTTTTGTTTAAAATTAATTTTTTAATGTTTTCATATCGTTTTAATGTGCTGATGTTAAAAATAATTTTTAAAAAATAAAAAATATTATTTGAATGTATTTCCAAATAAAAAATACTTTAAACCGCGACTGCTAGTATACTCTGAATTACCTCCTACAACTGGTATTAGTAAGCTGCCAGAACAATTCAAAAAGGTATAGGATTAAACATCCCGAGTGCAAATAATGGTTGCAATGCCTAGTACAACAGATCTGCATGTGGCTAGTGAAGGAGACTGATTTTGGCAAAGCAGAACCGACAATTGAACTCCATGAAGAACAGAAAAAAAAAGCTAAAAAAAGCATGGGGTTTTGATGGAGCTGCTCAAAAGTGTGGACGCACGGTCCGATGCCCAGGTTTCCTGTTGCAAGGAAAAGGTGTTTAGATTTCATCTAAAAGATAATAAGTATTTCCAGGCCAACTCTTTGAGAAAGGAAGTGATTTGGTTGTGCATATGATAACGGGTGATTTTGGATAGCTAGGATAGATTTGTTATAATTTAACAAATTACATGAATAATTTAGCAGATGTATTTATAGACTAATAGGATAGGTTTAGATCCAAGAAAATATTTAGTCGTGACAAATCAGAATAACAACTTAAAAGAACTATGGATATAATCATTATATTTTTAGATTTTTAAAATCTTGTTCTGGAAACCTGGTTTTTATAGTTTTTATAATTTTTTTAGGGTTTTTAAAATTTTGTGAACATCTTGGAGGATTATTATTAATGAGAAAATAAAACTTGCGAATCCACAACCCTTTTTAATCATTAAAATTCTTGTTTTTTTTCTTTATTTATTGTTGTCTTTAGCGAAATGTGCCGAAGAATTAGAGTAATTAACTGTTATGTTAAAACTTTGGAAAGCAGCAAAATAAGACTCCAGTGGGACAAAAAGCTATTCGAGGCAGCGGTAAGCCAGAAACAATGGAAGTGATGCATGTTGTCTGATACCGAGGATGCCAATTATGCAGTAAGCAAACAAAACTGATTCAATGATAGAAGAACGTAGTGTTGTAGAGGATTCATTAAGAACAAAATCTTGGTCGGCCATCCATTCTAAGAATACAACAAAGTGCAACCTAACCAAATGGCTGAAGCAATGCCACGCAGCTTCAACAGTTACTGGTGCGAAGTGAGCAGAACAGCAGCAAAACAGCAGGGGAAAATGGAAGCGAAGATGCCCAGATAAAAAAAGCAACAAACAAACAGCTGCTAAGGACAAAAACATGGAGCGGAAAGGGCATTAATCTCAAAAGAAAAGGGATTTTAAAAAATCTATTAATCATGTTGGCATGCTCAACAACAAATCAAAGATGACGTAGTCTACATATGCAACAAAACCAACACTGATCACCCAAAATTGCTAGCAACTGCCTGTAATCCAAACAGAATGTCCATGTATTATCCTTCTTCTTAACCAAGAGAACTGGAGATGCAAAGGGGTTGTAACTGTTGAATAACTCCAATTATCAACATCTCTTTCACCAACTTTTTTCTATGTCATCTTTGTGAATAAAAGAGCTTCTATAAGGTCTATGTTTACTGGTTTAGATCCTGGAATAAGAGAGGTTTTATGATCTAGTTTCCTTTCTGGTGGTAAAGTCTTTGGGTCAGCAAATACAGACTGAAATTCTTTCAATAATGTTGTCACTTCTGCATTTACAGTTGACCAACAAAACCAAATATAGCCTCCTTAAGATTCTTGTGGACCTTTGTTGCAACCATCATATGTAGTTTAGCTTCTTCAACCATTCCCTTTAACTCAATGGTTCTTCCTTCTTTCTTAAAAGAAATCTTCATCTTCATGAAGTCAACTCTTAATACCATATCACATCTCCCTAGTTTTAGCAATCTTAGATGAGCTTGAGACTGATATCCTTCCATAAATCATGAAAGTTTTGGGGAGTATGCATTTCATTTCATCACACTTCCATTGGCTACTGTGACAGCCAATGTAGTAGTTCTTTTCAGCATTACCTTGACTTCTTCAACAAAACATTCATTAATGAAACTGTGGGTACTCTCACTGTCAATAAAGATTACTAAATCTCTTCCAAGATAGCTTCCTCTAATCCTAATTGTATTATGAGCATAGCTTTCTTCCAATTCATTCAGTGATTGGCCATATTCTTCAATATCTTCAGCATCAATCTCTTTGTTGCTACCTTCCAAAGATTCCACAATTTCATCATCTTCCTCCTCATTGCCTTCTATCAAATGTAAACCCTTCTACTTTTCTCCACATTCATAACACTGTCTCAATCACCTTCTTTATTCATATACAAACTCTTGAGGTTGTTTTGAGCTTTATGCTGCCTCATTCTTAACTGGATTGTAAGACTTCAAAGGTTGACTGTTTGTCAATCTACTAGTGCTAACTGGAACCATTGATCTTGTGACCATCTTATTCCTCCTAACCATAGCAAGATTTGATTCCTCCTGCCATTTGGATTGTTCAAAAGCCTGCATCAACGTGACAAGCTTCAGGATCTTCAACATAGGCTTTACATCTTCTTTAGTAATAAGATTCTACTAATGTAGGGTTCTTGGCAGTCATTTAGGATTTAAGTTCCTCAAACTTCTAAATGTATTTTTCTATTCCACTCTCCTGTGTCAATTCATTGAATTCTTCTACCACATCTTCTTTGCTACCGAATCTCATACAAATTCCTTTTGTAAAATCATCCCAACTAGCTACATCTCTACTACTCTGAATGTACCCTTCAAACTATACCTCAGCTCTTCCTTCTAAGCACATAGAAGCTATTTCAGAATTAACGGCCGAGTACAACAAGATTTTAACTCGGGAAGAAGTCTTTTGGTATCAGAAATCGAGTTGCCAAAGAATTTTGCTCGGAGACAAGAACACCAAGTACTTTTACATGAAAGCAGTCATCGGCGGCAGAAGAATAGAATCTGTTGTTTGAAAGGGGTCAATAATCAGTGGGTATGGGATGAAGAATTGCTCAGAACTATGGCAGTAGAGTTTTACAAGAATTTTTTCATCGGAGAGGAAGGTTCAGGTTAGAGATTTCCCTTGTTAGGGGCTTTTCCTCTTATTGATCATGAGAGCCGCTCTCAGCTCCTAAACTAGCTAGGTGACTAATGAGGAGATTAAGAAGGCTGTTTGACATGAAGCCATATAAAGCCACAGGGCCTGCTGGATATCAATCTTACTTTTATCAATCCCAATGGCATATAGATGGTTCAGATGTTTGCAACTTCATTAGAGCGATATTCGAAGGTAAGACAAATATGGCAGATATTAACAAATCCTTCTTCGTGTTAATGCCGAAGGTGCCAAAGCTGAAATATTTAAATCAATTTTGGCCTATAGGAATTTGTAACGTCAACTTTAAGATTGTGACGAATATTCTTGTTAACCAGCTCAAATCTCTAATGCCTAACCTGGTGTCTGTTAAACAAAGCAGCTTTGTTCCAGGCAGAAACATCACAGATAACATAGTGATGGCCCAGGAGATTATTCACTCGATGAGGAATATGAGAGGAACACAGGGTTACATGGCTATTAAAGTAGGCCTGGAGAAAGCTTACGACAGACTTAGATGAGATTTCATCAGAGATACTTTGATGGATGCGGGGTTACCTAGTCAATTCGTTGATCTTGTGATGAAGTGTCTAGAAACGACATCATCACTCAGAGTCTCAGAGTATTATGGAATGATTATCCTTCTTCGAGTTTTACTCCTATGAAAGGAATTAGGCAAGGAGATCCCCTCTCTCCATATATTCTTGTTTTATCTTTGGAAAGATTCTCTCAGCTGATTAACAGAGAGGTTGAGACTGGATTTTGAAACCTTTTAAGGTCAGTCGTAGAGGGCCAACAGCCTCTCACCTCTGCTTTACAGATAACATGCTTTTATTTGCAGAAGCTTCGGAAAGCCAGATAAACCATATTTTACATTGCTTGCTTGAGTTTATTTGGTGATGCAGCAGGGCAGAAGGTGAATGGTGGGAAGACTAGGATTTTCTTTTCTAAAAATGTTTTGTCCAATCAAGAAAATGCCATTAGGAGAGCTAGTGGTTTTGCAACAACAACTGATTTGGGTAAGTATTTAGGTATCCCTTTGCTCCATTAGAGAATTACTCGACGAACTTACAGTTATATCATAGAGAACATGAATCGAAAATTGGCAAGTTATGGCTTTGGCTAGCCTACCCTCCTTCCAACGCGACTGATAGTGACAAAGTCTATTGGCTTAATTCCCCTGGTGGGATTTTTAATGTGAAATCTGCTTATAATGGACATGATTTATCAATGAACAACCAGCGTTCTTTAGAGCCTATCTGGATATTGATTTTGAGGTGGAAGGGACCAGAAAGAATCAAGACCTTCCTTTGGTTAACAGTTCATGACAATCTGATGATCAATGGCAACAGAGCACGCAGACATCTGACCAATAACCCGGTATGCGAATTATGTAACCTCGAGCTCGAATCAACATCACATGCATTGAGAGGATGTTTGTTTGCCAAGCGGATTTGGTTACAGTTGGTGGAAGCAAGAGGTAGACGAACATTCTTTGAGGCTGGGTTATTACCGTGGCTGATGCGCAATCTGGGATCCATGTGCAGTTCATCCAATGCCGTGCCCTGGTCTTTCACATTTAGCGTGGCACTTCGGTATGCCTGCAAGGGCAGGAATGCATGCTTGTTTGGTGGAAATAATGTGCCTGTTTGGAGCACCATTGCTGGCATCAAGAGCTTGGCTAATGATGTGTGGCAAAACAATGTAGATCGGTCACGGATATATATGACAAAGAATCAGAAACAAGTACAGTTGATGGGGTGGAAATTTCCTTCAACTGAATGGGTGAAGTTTGTCGAAAGACTAATTTAATCTAAAATTTTAAACTATTAAGTTTAAATAGTTTTTTGATATGATACGAGGGTTTTAATGATCAAGCAATTACGAGTTCGAATCTCACTATCCCTATTTATTTGATAAAAATTACAAACAAAATAATATAAATCTGTGCAAATTTCAAGATTAAAAAGCTTTTATTTAAAGGGATATATTAAAAACTAATATAAATTATATATTAAAAACTAAGCTAATAACTTAAATTGAATTTAGATGGATGTAGCAAAGGAAACCTAGGGCATGCAGGCGCAGGAGGCTTAACTCGGAATGACTTTGGTTCGTGGATTAAGGGTTTCGCTAATTATAGGCAGTGGTTGCAGGGCTTGAATTGGCCTGGATGCTGGGATTTCAGAAATGAATCCTTGAGTCCGACTCCAAGCTTGTGGTTCATCTCATAACTCGAGAATATGGTAAAGAAGATGCAAATTTCTCTTTGATCATCAAAGCAAAGGAACTTCTGGCACGTGAGTGGGTGGTGAAAGTTCAACATGCCTTTCGTGAAGCTAATGCTGCAGCATATTGGCTAGCTAATTTAGGCTTATCCATGAATCCTCTAGATAGAAATAATTGGATTATAAATGACCCTCGTATGGGTTTGTATTTGATCTTATTCTATGACCTAGTTGGGTCTACTCGACCCCGCTTAATATAGATCCTCGATTTTTATTAAAAAAAATATTCGATATTATGGTAATTTTTATTATTATAATTTTAAAAAAATATATTTAAAAAATATATTTTATTAAAACTACTGTTAGATGAATTTTTATATGAAAAATAAAAGAAAAAAAAGTCTTCATAAATAAAAAAAAGTTATTTTAACTTTTATAAAATCAATATTTAAAACATAATTATGTACGAGGCTCAGTGTAAAAACTCTAAGTTATTTAGCTAACCAAACAAGTTTTTCTTTATAATTGAAAAAAAAAACAGAAAGTATCATAATATCAAATAATGGGATAGTGTTTTTAAGTATTTTTAAGAATTTTTTATTGTGAAAACTAGGTATTTAACATCCTAAACAAACACCATATATAAACTTAACAAATATATCAATTACCAAATATTTTTTAAATAATTAAATATAGTAAATTAATTCAATCATTGACGTTAGCCAACTAAAATAATTAAATATTAATTATATTAACATTAACCATTTAAATTTTGTATAACACCATCAAAATCTTAAACAACTAAGTCAATAAGTTTATTAACTATTAAAACAGGTATCATTAATAACAAATTTTAAATTAAGATTCTAATATTCCCCCACATAACTTAAAATTATTCCTACAAATAATGAATAAGATAAAAAAAAATTAATATTATGTAATAAGTGTTAACATTCAGGGTTTGAACTTACACTTAGTGTTAATTAGTTTCCACTTAAAGAACCATAATAACTAGGATGTTTTGAACTATATTCCTTGAGCCAAGTTTAAACTTATTACACACATTACATATGAGTGTTTTTAAGATTCTATCAGTGTTGAACTTTCTTCGGCACATATATCCTATCTCATGAGTTTCTTTAAAGAGTAGCCTAAGCTTTTACTGTGGCAACCCCCACCTCCACACTTATTTAGATGAATCCTCCAATGATGTTTTGTGACCAACATCCCATAAATTTATTGTTTTTGGATTTTTTTTAAAGACCAACTCTTCCTAATCATCACAATAGAAAGCATATTATCATAGAAATGAGACCCAGGTCCACCCCACTATATATATATATATATATATGTAATGTTTGTGTTATCTTCAGTCCTCCAATAATTTCATTTTATTTATTGAACTTTATTCATGGAATTGCCATATATGAAGATAAGGTCCCACCACTGAGAACTAATTTAAAGGCTTCAGCCCCATTTCTCACAACGATTGAATAACTTGTTGGCGCGTCAAATCTTTAGTGAGCGGATCTGCAATGTTGCTTACAAACCTGATAAAATCCAAAGAAATAACACCATGACATATAAAATGTCTAGTGGATTTATGTTTAACAACCATATGTCTTTCTTTTTTTCAATTAAAGTTTTTACTCTTAACCTTAGCTATAGTAATTATAGTTTAGAAATATTTATCGGAATAAGTGGTATTGGTTTAAAAATAAATGGTATATCAATTAAAATGCTTTGAAGCCACTGTGCTTCTAAACTAGCAGCATCTAATACAATCAATGCTGCTTCCATGGTGGAACAAGTAATTATAGTTTGTTTAATAAATTTTTAACAAACTGCACCACCAAATAAAGTAAAGATATACCCACTAGTAGAATTTGTTTCTTCTCAACTAGAAATCCAATTAACATCACTAAATCTCTCTATTACAACAAAAAAACCACTATAATGAAGTGCATGACCAATAATCCTTTTTATGTATTTAGAAATTCTTTCTAAAGCACTCCAATATGAAGCATTAAATTATGTGTATATCTACCTAATCTACCAACTACATATGTTATATTAGGTCTAGTATGATTGACTAGATGCAATAAAGATCTAATAATTTATGAATATTTATATTGAAACACTCTTTCTCCATTATTTTTTTCTTAGCTTATTAGGATGATACATATAAGAGACATATTAAAATAATTAAACTTTTTTTTGTATCTTTTCAATGTAATGTGATTGAGTTAAAGCAAAACTATTATTATTTTTCAATAATTTAATGTTCAGAATAACATTAACTAGACTAAAATCCTTCGTATCAAAATTTTCAGACAAGAAAGATGTGGTAATATTTATAACTTGATTATTACTACCAAGAATCATAATGTCATCAACATACAAACATAAAATCACATAATCATTTTTATTTTGTTTAATATAAACACATTTATCAACAACATTTGTTTCAAAACCATGAAATAACATGACTTGATTAATTTTTTTATTCCATTATTTTGGAACTTGTTTTAAACCATAAAGAGATTATACAAGCTTAAAAACTTTCTTTTCTTGACTAGGCATAACAAAACCTTCTGATTGATCCATATACATTTCTTCTTCTAAATCACCATTTAAAAAGATTGTTTTATCATCCATGTGATGAACTTCTAATTTGTAAGAAGAAGCTAAAACAACTAATAGTTAATTATAGTGAGTTTAGAAACCGATGCATATGTATCAAAACAATCTACTCCTTTTTCTTGTTAAAACCCCTTGGCAACTAACCTAGGCTTAAGTTTTTATATAGATTTATTAGTTCTCAATTTCTTTATTTTATAACAAAACTTGGTTTTGACTGATTTGCCATCTATTTCTTCTTTTACCACTTTTTTTCGAAAAGGATCTTCAATAGATTTCATAGCTTCATAGGCTCATTTTCAAGTAAAAAAAATATAAAAATTAGCACCAAAACCTTTTGCACTTGTATTTATTTTACTCTCTCTAATTTCATAAGAAGTATGATTATCAACAATGTCTATTTTAGAAGAACAACTTTCATTAATAATTTTAGAAAAATTATTTTTCATTTAAGAAAATAATTTCAAAGAAAATTACATCACATGAATTAATAATTGTATTATTTTTCATTTAAGAAAATAATTTCAAAGAAAATTACATCACATGAATTAATAATTGTATTATTTGCAATTTCAAGAATTTCAGAATTTAAAACTAAAAATCTATAAGTAGTAATATTCAAAGAACATCCAACAAATGCATAATTTATAGTTTTAGGACCTATTTTCCTATCCTTAGCAATTAGAATATTTACTTTAGCTAAACATTCCCATCCTTAGCAATTAGAATATTTGCTAGATAATGAATTTATGATGTTCATAGCAACAATTAAGCAAATATATCAATTTGTTTAGGAAAAATAAGGAAAATAACATGTTTCTCTCTCCAGGATTGTTGGGAAATTAAATGGAAATAATTAGGCAAACAAATGTAACCAAGATTTATTTTATTAAATCAACAACTAAAGAAATAAAAAAATAGAATAAAAATAAATATGAGAAAGAATAATAGACTGTTTGAAACCAAATCATATGTCAAATTGAATTCAATTGATAAGCTATTATAATTTTTATGTTTGGAATAAAATATTAAACCACATAATTAAATTCAATTATATTATTTGAAATACCTATTTAATTAAATTAAATTATCAATTTTAACTATTTTATCTTTAATTCAGAATTGCATGGTACATATTTTTAATGAATAACTTAACATTATGATAAGTATTATGAGGAACGATCGGCCAATTATGCTGGCTAACTAAAATAAATAAAAAATGATTCTCCTCAAGTTTTTATATTTCTTTGGAAAATGGCAACCATCTACCATAATTATTTAAACTAACAAACATGAAAATTCAAGGACATTAATCTTCAATATATATTTCTAATATCAAAAGATAGGAAAGAAAAGAGGGGAATCTCAGAAAAATAGAGAGAAAGAAGTTGAATAGTTGGAAACTCCTACAAAGACAGTAGAGAAGAAAGGAATGAGTGCACCATGAAAACAAAAATAAAAAAGAATAAAAAAATCATATAAAAAAACTACTTGCCTTTTTTTTCTTCTCCTTAAGCATTCTTTTTTTTTTTTCACTATCAACAAATATAGTGATTTTTGCCGAACAAAATAACTATTAAACGAACAAAATAACTATTAAGATTGGAATAACATAATTTTTACTTGCATTCTAAGAAAATGATGGTTCTGAATTGTTAGAGAATAATATAAATCATATCTTGGGACCTCACCTAATAGTTTAAGCTATTGGGTTGAATTGGTTCTTTAACATGGTATCAGAGCCTTGATGACCAAGCAGTCACGAGTTCGAATCTCACCATCCTCATTCATATGATAAAAATTAAGCACAAAGTAGTGTAAGTCTGTGCAAGTTTCAAGGTCAAAGGGCTTTCACTTGAGAGGATGTGTTAAAGAATAATATAAATTATATCTTAAAACCTTATCTAACAACTTAAACTATTAGATTGAGATGATTCTTTGACAGAAATCAATTTTTTTTTATTTATAACAATACAACTTTTATTTTCATTCTAAGATCATGATGATCCAAGATATCCTTCAATGAAAAGTCTTTTCATTAACAGGTATCATTTAGTTTTATATACTCCTATTGTTCGTTTGCCATTCATTGGAGAAGCCCCCTCATCAACGCGGCTAGTGGCTTAAAAATGCAAGGTTTGGAAAAAATAGATGAACCAAAGAGAGGCGAAAGAAATATCAAAGAGGAAGAAGGAATCACTAACCTCTTAAAAGCTTTCGACAATCTCGTTTTCCCATAGGTAATTTCTTGAGCCAGAAAAACCAAAGTTTTGTTTTTGTTGTTGAAGAAATGAAAGAGAAGGTAGAGAGGAATTGTAGGGTTAATGAGAGAAAAGAAAGACGAGTATTTTTGGAATAATATTTTTTATTTGGAATTATTGCAAAAATCAAAGGTCTCCCCTCTAATTTGTCAATACTATAAAAAAGATTCCAAATACACAAATTGATTTAACAATTAAAATTAAATTTAATTTCAAAGG
>Ga0307507_10011710_pt1 | contig 11000 bp, 4 predicted proteins | sample 7_EM_MG_FD_207223 | JGI IMG/M metagenome (GOLD analysis project Ga0307507, IMG submission 207223) | Populus trichocarpa ectomycorrhiza microbial communities from riparian zone in the Pacific Northwest, United States - 7_EM | ecosystem: Host-associated > Plants > Roots > Unclassified | place... | reverse complement strand
TGATTTTTTTTAATTTTTAAAAACAAGATGCGGTTGCCTTAACCTCCAGGGTTAGGGTTCGGAATTTTGTCCTACCCCCCTGTTCGCCACCTCCTGATATTCGTCAGGACCCCATGAGCGACTGTACACCTGCGGTGGTAGTAACATTCAAAGCGGACAATTGTGTTTGTGTGGTATATTGTGTACTTTCCGATTTGTGGGGTGTCTGGGCGCCTCGGGCTAAGCCGGGTGCTGATTGATACTAAAGTGTCCTGATACTTTATGAACCGGCTAGTATCTAGTTTGGGCTGTACTGATACTCGCTTCGAACCTCCCCGCGATTGTACGCACCTCGCCCGAATCCCGTAACAACAAACTACCCCCCTGCGCCGATAAATATATCCCTGATCCTGGGGTTCACTCTGGCCGACCGTCACATAGAAATCTGGCTCGTCCCCCCGAGAGTTCTGAGCGGAACAGTTCACCACTGACATCTTTGTAGGCACAGTGCCGGTAGGACAGATATCTTTCGGTCGCACAAGTGAATGAGGGCATGCCAGTCGGGGATTTTCTTGGCAGTTCAATTGGTGAGAAGTAAGGGATCAGCGTCGCTGATGGTTCGCGATCAAAACGGGACAACCTATTCAATACCAGCGACTCTCAGACATTCCCTCGCGAATACCATCCAGGTTTCAACTGTCATGTCTCACCCCCAACATAGTAATAAATGATAACAATAGCCGAATCTCTAGAATTACTTAGTCAAAAAAATTTGAAAAATTAATGAAAAATTACTGAAAGCAATCTAGAAACACTGCCAAAATCAGTAATTTTTTTTTAAAAATTAGAAAGTAATTATTCAGACAGCCTGTGTTGCTTAAAATTCGTTGGCAAATCTCCATTTTAGGAAATTCACAGGGGTTTCGCCTGCCAAGAACCCCAGAAATCGACTTTTAAACAAATTGTGCTTAATATTTCTCCAAGAATTTTTTTTAAAATATCAATAAATATACCTAATTCCAGTTTATTTTCTGGAACCATTTAATTATTATTTTAATTTTTTTATGGCAGTGTTTTCTTCCTTAGGGGATGAGTTTGGCTTTCTTGGCAAAAGGTGAAACATAACTTTGGCTGGCATAAAAAAACATTAATGGTATTTTGTAGGGAGGGGGTTGGGATTTGCTGGTATTCTGTAGGTTTTCTCCGATCAAAACGGGTTTTCGCCAAGGCACAAGGTTCAAGGTTCGGCGGCGTGCGCCTGATACCGACCATGTTGACCACTGAGATCCACATTAAAATTAAAATTAACAGGAACACACCCTCCTCAGGTCCTCGCCAAGGACATCCCGTGAGCCGTATACTGAAGACTCTAGCAAAAATGTCGGCTGGCGTAAAATATCCGCTGATGTAGGTATTCTTGGCAAAGAAGAGTAAGAAACCACCCTTCAATTCTATGGGCTCTGTGTCTTTGATCAAGGAGCTTTAGGCAAGAGACACAGATTTTACATGAACAAGTCCTTGCTCATACAGAGTCTGGGTCTCTTATAAGGGAAAAAAAGAAAACCAGAATAGGATTGAAGGAGTGATGTTTATGGGGAGCTTTCCTCGATAGTTTTGCCTTACCTAGGGCGTGTTTGCTGCTAATACCGATTATATTTGCTAACACGGTCGATTCCAGCCACCCGACGCCCCACCCTTGCGGTACGAGCACCTTCAACAACGTCCTGTCTTGGTAAAAGAAGCAGCATGATATTTGATAAAAGCTGGAATAATGGGAGTTAGAATTGCCTCTCCTAGTAAGGTTGGTTGTACTAGTATCTTTCTTTTTATTCGTCCTACCTTAATCCAAAGGGAAATTCCGGACGTTCCCTTGAGGTATTCTTGTTCTTGTTTTTATTATGCAAGTTCAAGCACCCGCTGCTGATGCAGTACCCACTAAGAGTAGAAAGCTACTGTGGTGAATAGTTAACATGGGTTAGCCTGAAAATGATCCCTGTTTTGTGCGAGGAAGCATCCCGGGTTTGTAACTCGAGATATGGTAACACGGTATTTTTCACCCTTTCCTCATTCCGGTCTCTCCGAAAGAAGCAACAAGACAACCGGTATCTCTGCGGTATCCTTTGTTGTTGCCTAACGGTGGAAGGGAGGGCTGGCTCAATGTGGGATTCACGATACGGAGGAATACCGGTAGTCTATCGGTACCGGGAATGCAGAGGTAACAATTCAGCTTTCAGATTGCTGGTGCGGGGGTAACTGACTTTTTGTTTTTCCAACAGTTGGGCTAACAGCATCAAAGCGTACCGGATCTTGATTGGCAAATCTTCTGCAAGATAATTCGAAGCACTGCCTTATTTGGGATTATTGGTTGCGGTCCTAGCATCCGTACCGTACTGCGTGACCTCTGCGGGGGTGAAGAAAACCTTGCGTTCAAAGAATTTCATACGGTATGCTCTATAATAGAGGCATTCAGCCCCGGGGTTGAAAAACGATTATGCAGGTTTTTCGAGTCGAGAACTTTGGCGTGTGTAACGCCTTTTTGCATACAAAACTTGCAGATCAGCTAGAAACTTGGCACTCGGAAACCCTTCTTCGACTGCGGGGCTGAATGCCTCTAATACAGCACATGCTTAATTGTAAGGGGCCAAGAGTGTTTGTACTCGGGGAAGTCATGAAAACCGGAAAGCTATATCTGTCTATCCCTCACAATTCTCTGCAGGGCTGAGAGTTATGTTTCCCAAATTTTAATGACCTCTCTGAGTGGAGTAGGTAAGGCGGGCTCGTGTTTTCCTGGAAATTCCGGGTGTGCCACTGTACTGTACGAAGGACCAATCTTGACTCTTTTTTTTTTTGAAGGTGAAAAGAAATCAGGGAGGAACTTACTCCACTAAGTTTTACAGCAGCCTCGCAATGTCTGACCCTTTGATTGGCTAATAGACTCGAGAGCCAATGGGAGTAAGTTCGCCTTGCTTGCCCTTAACCCTGGTACGATGCTAACCTTCAAAGTAGATTGACATAGCTACTTCTCAGCTTCACTGCCTCTCGAGAGCTCTGGCCTTTTGGCCAAGGCTAAATTACTTCTCGAGTACGAATCGTTCTTTGTGGCGATGTGGTTATTAGCTCTCCCGAGCGGTGGGACGGGACCAAAATTGTTTCCTTGAAGGGAGGGTGAAGGATTGATACCCGTACTTAGTGTCATAGGTCATTGACACTTCCGCGGTAACAGGACACACCATCACGGTATTAGAGGGACTGGGTATGAGGGCTTAGGTGGCAGTTAGCAGAGAATAGGCTTAAGTCTGTTCAATACAATATATTTCTCCTAACTACTAGTAACCTAACCGGTGTCGGTAGCTTGGCCGCCGGGTTACAGGAAATATCTCCCTAGAGCCTGTCGTAGCATCGGAAAACATCTACTCGCCATCGCCAAGAATCCTAATATTCGGCGAGCACTCTAGCGAAATATCGGTTGGCGGAGACACCCTTGATAAAGACGAGTGAGTAAGTGGTCGAAGAGGGTGTTGTCGTTGCTGACTTGTTCTACAGCGGTCAAATTTCTTTAGGCCTAAAAAGCCCTATTTTATACTTCTCCTAGGTTCACTACCCGCCTACGCATCCAAGACTTTTAGGTTAACTCAAAATGACTTGTTTTCCTACCACTTAGGTCTCTTTGCACAAACCCTCTATCCGGCTCAACCTTGAATGTTGCGCGTTGAGAGTGCTGGTATTCTGCTGTAACACAAAATCCAGCGCGATACCTCTCCGGGGGTTTAGGGTAAGTCGATCGAACTGCCTCTGGTTGGCCTAATGGACTCATTGACTACTCAGAGCGCAGGATTTTGCTCTAAGCATGAGAGGGGATTTCGATAGACCTTTTTCCTTAGCTAAAGATTAGCCTGGGTGGAGGGTTACCCTGCATATCTCACGTTACTCGAGTACACCCACGTGAATTCAACAAACCAGCTGCTGGTTCAACAGGCTTTTCACCTCCTAAGTTATGTGCGGATCCTGTCTGTTGTGCCAGTGATTGAGGTTCAGGAATTTAGGAATTTACATCTGAGAGGGCATCTAGAAATACACTGCATGGGTAGATTTTTCAAGGAGGTCTTGCAGTCCGAGGTTCGGCTATCATAGGATTTCGGGTGAGCCCAGATATCCTACTAAGGCTGGTGTACAGATTGTCTGGAATTAAATTTAACAGCATCTTTAAGCAATCCCCACGGCCCTCGAACGTCTAAGTTTGAGCCGGCATACCGTGTCTTGCTTTCCCCGGATTATATTAGAACTCGTATGAATAATTTTTTCGGGGTTCTCGGTTTACTTAGAGAAACAGAAAACTGAAGGTTTGGGGATTTCGTATCAACCGATACCGCCCTGCAACCCCGCAAATATAACACCGCTGGGGCACTGCTCGCCTCTCTGCATTTCTCATTTGGGGATAGCTGGGCTAAGAGATACTCTCAAGAGCATATCGAATTCAACACTCTGTCAACAAGGAAAATTGAAGATCTTCGGCCGTGCCTTAAGTTGTATTGCGGAATTGGTAGTAGGAAAGAGATTGTGGCATAGCCCGGCCGGCAGACTCGACCTATGGCACTCGTCCTGAACCTTATTACGACCTTACTTCCCTATGCTACTGGGTTACTCTATTATTATATAGATTATTTACATATATTATAGTATATCCCTCGGAGAGTAGACTGGAACACGTTGGTCCACCTTTTAGATGGCACGCATCATACCTCTGAGAGTGCTTCGGAGGATCTTGTTTGTGCTAGCGACGGGTGCCCTGTGCAAACCAAGGGCAGAGAACCCGGTAAACCCCCCTCTCGGTACTAGCTGCCCTTATACTCCTTTCTTTTGTGGGGTTTATGCGCTACTGTTCTGTACCAGCAAAAACAAACAGTCGAGATAGGCTCCGGAGTTCTTTCCCAAGTTGCGCTCGAAAGATTAGTGCCTCCCGATCCGCCCTCGAGGGTGCTAGACTGCACCTACTCACGTACGATCACTCGTTGCAAGTCCGTAGCTAATTGTCAAGAATTGAACGTTTCGTCTTGCAGCGGAACTTCGTTGATTAAGCTCTCTAGCTAGCTAAGGGAAACGGGAGCGGTATATATATACCCTATCGTGATGACGCAAACCATGATGTGGAATACCCACCTCCACGTACGTCTCTATATACGCAATACTGAGTAGGAAGCTCAAGCAAATCTCTCGTGCCTCGACTCAGAAGACCATTTCTCAACACTAATGTTGTAGCAACTCGACTTAATTGATGAAAACTTTAGGGGGTATGCTCTAATACTTATGCTCTACAGAGCAAGCCACCAACTTTCTGCGTTGTGCTATCTCGCTCGGTGATCTAAGACATCTGTGATGCCATATATGGAGAGATGCTCCAACAGCTCCTCTTCTAAAAGCTGAGTTTGGAATTTCCCCCGATTAGAAACCGGTGCCAAGTCCTCCTAATTAGGAGAAAAACTCAGTTAAAGATCTCGGGCCAGCTATAAAAGAGGTAAGTTTTTTCAACGCCCTTAAGATCTTGAGGAGCCTACACCGGTATATCGCGAAATGCAAGTAGGGTGCTTTTTCCGATTATGAAAACAGCGCCAGTAAGGATCTGTGACTCCTCGGTTGACAAACACCATCGTGTCTACATAAAATCAAACCTCAACAGCCCCCGTGCTACTCTCACCCTCTAAGTCCTTTCTCCCCCTCCCAAGCCTCCTACGATCCGCGCGCGCCATATAAGTCCAAGAAGCAAGCAAGCTAGTTCCTATCATACCGAACTATACAGTTGTTTATCTCTCTATTTATCCTTGAAAAGGGAGTCTTATGCACAAAACTCCGCATAGGGAAACGCTCCGGAGCGAATCTATGTCATCCATTCTGGCTTCCGTGCCCTCTGTTCTCACCAGCAAACAACACGCCTGTAATAAACTGGTAGCAAATAAAGGAAACTCGTAATTAACACCCCGTAGTCCCTTCTGCTCTACCCCCTCCCTCTATTCCTTTATATAATCCCGACTGGTGGAGGGCCGCTTCCCCTGGACGTCGTCATCTATGATCTCTAGACCCCGAGGCCAACATCACCCTATGATGCCCACTCACTATCGCCTCTCCGTCGTTTTCTTCTTTTCGCCTTTGGTAGAAGTACCCTCACTTTTGCGGCTTTTGGGCTCAGACACCTCGGAGATTCCCCCCAGAGTGGTATCCACCTTTTTCTCCTTTTCGACTTTGGTAGAAGTACCCTCACTTTTGGGACTTTTGGGCCCCGACACCTCTGGAACCCCCCCCAGAGTGGTATCCACCTTTTTCTCGCTCCACTTATTTTTTTTCGGGGGTGTTGTTAACGTGCTGCCAGAGGACGTGCTGTCAGAGGAAGACTTAGCAACAGGATCCTTCTTTGTGCTTTCAGTACTGGGGGGCTCTTCTTTTTCATCGAGATTATCCATAGCAGTATCTAGCTTCTTCCTTTCCCTATGGTTCCCCCCGGATGCACTGGGTATTCTATTAACTGGTGGGCTACGGGATGGGTTGGTTGTACTACCCCGCGGTAGGAGGTCATGGGTTGAGTCTTGAGAGGAGCGTATCGGAGCAGCCGCGGTTAGGTAGGCGGTGGAGAGGAGGAGAAGAGCTAAAGGTTTGAGGTACATGATTGAGGGGCCGTCCTCTTTTTTTCTTTAGTTTTTAGTATCGTTGGTTGTTGGAGGATTTTTATTTTTACTTTTAGCTTTGTTTGGAGTGTAGTCTGATGGGATAGAGTGGAATGAGTGGAATAAATCTGTGCTGAGTATGGGTACTTGAGATGTATATATGCTGTTCACGAATCTTGATAACTCATCCTATATCTTGCCGATACCCGTTGCTGCCGGGGCCTTTTAGCTAGCTTGGTTTCTTCCTACCGTACCGGTATAATAGCTCATCGTTCTTTTGGGAGAAATTCTAGCAGTAAACCCCCGTAAAATAAACGGGAAGATCCACAAAAATAAATAAGGTGCTTTCAATTTCAAAGAACTGTTCTTCTGACCGTATATCTTCCGATCTCTTAAAAGATCATCACCGAAATGGGCTGTGCTACACGGTCTGTTTTTATCGTCGCACTCTCCCGAAGAGCGCACTTTGCTATCCTTTTTGCTATCTGGAAGTAGGAGATCGTTCGGCTGGAGATCAGAGTGGGAGGCGGACGCCTTATCATTTCTAGCATGTTTTTCGCAATGTGGTTGCTATAGATCTAGGCGGGAGAGGCTAGCGGGGCAGCTCAAGCACATTGGGTAGTGGTTGAATGGGTGATTTCGAGAGATGTGAAGCAAGGGTTTTGTCGGTCTGTGAGCTATTACAACAGGTGTGAAATCCGTTAAATCATAACTTCAAGCACAAATAACGCATTGGCATTCAAGTATCCTGCGAAGAAGAAAAGTTAACCTTTGCTTCAGGGACCGGGTGGGTTTGAGGGTACTAGAGTAGCTAAAATCTACAAAATTAATAATAAGAAAGCCTTCGGCAGCCGAGTACTTTTTTTTTCTAGACAGGGATTGCTGGTGCTTTAGCCACATGAGCCGGAGAAGCGTCAAACACAATCTCTAATCACCCCCCCCATTTCCCACGTGAAAGTTTTATTACAAAATGGACAGGCCACAGTTCGAACTGAACACCCTGAAAATCTTGGGGAAATCCCAGTGAGCGGTTTCCTGCTCAACCATCTGGGATGGTTGAATGGCCACCGGCCCCGGGATAGAAGCTCTTGCCGGGTATAGTAAATATTGAGGATGGGGTTAGGGCCAACCTGTCATAACCGGAGAGCAAGAATTTTACTGGATGCAGGTCCGACCGACACTAGTATTAGAGCTAACATCAATATATCACTAAGTTAAAGGCTACGGTAAGGTTTCTCTAGCCTCCGTTCTAGAATATTTGCTATGAAACACAAGGGTTCCCGTCTCGAATAGGCATTTTTTGAGAGTTTTACTTTGGATTTTTCTTTTGACTATCTCCTATGGAATATATCCGGATGCAGCGGGTGCCACCTCGGGGAATTATTAACCATAATATTATACTTAATTTAAGAACGAAAGCCTAGTTAGAGTAGGCAAAAAAAAAAGGAAAGAAAGAGAAAACCCTTTCAACTGCCTAACCCACAGCCAGCTGCTACCGGTTTGACAACCCTCGCGCCTGTGGCGTTTTGCCGGAGCCGAGGGTCAGGCTGCGGCAACTTACCTTACCGCGTAAGGACAAGCAGTAAGGTTCAGCACCCCGCTCCACTACCGCCGGTAGCCTCCGGGAAGTGTAGAGTACTCGAGTACCGTACTGCACTTGAGCAGTGCGGGGCCAAGCATAAAGGGGTGTTACCGAGAAGGGTGTTGATGTTGGTTTTGGTCGAAATTAGTGGTACGCAGCAACCAGCTGATCCGGAAGCGCAAACCTTTTATTGCTTAACAAGAGTCTGGAAAAGGGGTTTTTTGTTTTGTTTTGGTGTATTGAGCTGAAGGCAAGGCACCTCATCCATCGATTATATCTCAAAACTTGTCGGGACAAGAGGAAATAGAGATCTCATCAGGGCCTGTTTCTCCGATGTACAGTACCATTGCTGCTCGCATTTTAGTTATGCATCGTACCATTATTTTATCCCTGACTCTTGTAGTACTGTAAGAGGCATTCTATAACTTCGGGAACTGTTTGATTATTTAGACTTAGCATAGCAATTCTGTTAGTTGAACGATTGTGCAGAAACACCGGCCCCTTTGCATTAGCTAGGCCCGCGCAGTGTGGGCCTTTAGATAATTTTTGGAGTTCTAGCGTTGAGTCAAGTAGTACCGTAGATCTATGAGGTGCAGGTAATTTCCCTTGAGAGGCAGGGAGAGGAGAGTGTAGGGATATTTGGCGATATTTCCAGCATATTTCGCACCGTGTTAGGGATAAGCGGACAAGATCCTACTAACTAATCTGAGGCCCCTAAAAGGTTTGATCTGGAGACTGACATTTGTGGGTATGAGGGGGAGTTTCCTCACTTGATTCTATATAGTACAGGTTAGCTTTTTTTCTTTTTTTCTCCGGCTTCAATTTATAAATTCGACCTGTGCTCTATAGTTCTATCATGGGGAACTCCTGTAGTGCGCCTGACTGCGCCCTCTTCAACAAAGTCCTGGCATACCCGGTGATACCTAACGTCTATCATAGTAATATTATACCGTCACTTTTCATAGCTACTCCCCATAACCCAAGCGCTAGGGAGGGGGGGAGTATTAAAAACCGGAAATCTCCTCCTCCCATCATTTCGGCTAGCATTGGGGCACCGAATACTAGGTTGCAATTGGATTTATGGAATAACTTGCTCCTGATACCAAGACTTTACTTACGGAAGTGTACTGGCTCAAAACGGAGCTGAGGGAGCATCAGGACCCTCGGGGCTCACCGGGTTTTTGCCACAACTTCAAATACAAAAATCTACCAATATTCGTGGCCTACTCCGGGAAGGAGGGGATGATGTCACAAGCTTCTGGGTATTCGGAACCAAAGCCCTGAAAAAAAGCCAAAGTGGCAGTGTATTTCAAATTATCTTCAGGGTTGCCTTTGCTGGAGAGTTTTGTTGAACTACTATAATTCCTACTACAATAAACGAACTAAATGTTGGAAAATATTTCACAAACTCATTGCGACATCGTTAACTTGACAGAATTAATTTTTTTTTGGTATTTGTTGGTAAAAATATCTAATTTCCTTGTGCAATAATCAGTTGACCGCTCCGATTGAGATAAGAGGCATTACCAACTGTCACTCACCTACTCTATATAAACCCCTAAGTTACAGCCCTTCACGTGGATAAAAATAATAACTAGTTGGTGCCGGGCGGCACAGCTAGCATGCTTCCTAAGCTCTTGTCGCCGGACACAAAACTCGTGAACACACGAGACCTACAATGGGAACACCGAATTCCGACTAAGGATCATTGTTCTCTTCACCGTGCTACGCTCCTCCAAAACTTAGCAGCAACCCGGCCACTCCAGCTAGAACTGGCATTCTCCACCTCAGCCGTACCACTCCTAGGTTTGGGCATGGTAATTTCCTGAGCTCTCTCCAGTGTTCCCAACGGGCCAGGCCACTTCGGAAATGGCCTAGGCCGATATAGGCCGAATTAAAACGGCCTACGAAAGCCTATCAGGCCTGATAGGCGCCTATAGGCCCGGTGATAAGTGTTGAGAACAGATCGCTTTAAGGGTATCTTGATTCCCCACTATCAACATCCGTGTCTTCGGAATTTTTTCTACAATTAATTTAATTAATGAATTAACTACTATATCTCTAGTATTTTTGCTAATAAAACAAAATTGTTCTTGTAATTTCAATGCTATTTAGGAATCGGAGAACAATAACGTGATTCCCGGGGAAGCGGCTCACGACAGGGATTCGGCTCACCCATAGCAACCAGGTAAAAATCAAATCTATATTTTATTACTTCAATGAATACAAGAGGTATCAATGTGAAAATTTAGATACAAGCACTTTAGGATATAGAGAATCAGAAAATGTAGTTTTTATTTTTTAGGTATGAATTGCTACTCTATTATAGTGGTTTTAAGATCCCTAGTTCCAAAAAGAATGACCTTCCTTCTAAAAGATATAAAAATTGAAAAGCCTTCAAGAAGGACCTTTGAAAATGGATAGCAGGATAGTAGAAGTCTTATATATTCAGAGTAAACTGGTTATAATTTTCTTTATATGCATTTTCTGGAGCAATAGTGGTCAAAAGAGAGATGAAAATCTATGTACAGTCGTGTCTGAAAAGTTTTCGTACCCTCCACGGCAACGGGTACACCCCAATGAACAAGAGTATTAACCGGACAAAAAAAAAGATAAAAACACAATTTTCAAATAGATAGAAGTAGAAATAAAAAATAAGAGTTTCCTAATGCTACCATTTTGTATGACCTCCATCTGCATCCAATACAGCCTGAAGTCTCTCAGGAATCCTCTGAATCCACCTATCAAATGTCTCCTGGGGAATCATTTCCCACTCCTCCTTTGCA
>Ga0307507_10011708_pt1 | contig 11000 bp, 5 predicted proteins | sample 7_EM_MG_FD_207223 | JGI IMG/M metagenome (GOLD analysis project Ga0307507, IMG submission 207223) | Populus trichocarpa ectomycorrhiza microbial communities from riparian zone in the Pacific Northwest, United States - 7_EM | ecosystem: Host-associated > Plants > Roots > Unclassified | place... | reverse complement strand
TGCGTGTCAAAAAAACACGACATAGGCTAGTCGGTCGAGTTGCCAAATGCCCTCAACTGCGCGCCAATTGCGTCAACCACCAACCATTGAGGCCATTGGTAGGGTACCATATTTTGCCGATGTAAGGGTATATAGAATTAAGCGGCATTAAGGTCCATAGGGTTATACGTGGGGCTTTTAGGTTTTGGAGACGGATCGCATTTTAGGGTGTTTTAAACGCGAGGTGTAGTTGACTTTAGGGAACGAGTTTATTTGTTATATTAAAGATCCTTATTAATTCGTTGGCATATTATAGCAAATTCGGATAGGTTTTTTGGCAGTTCCCTACCTACTAACTAGGCTCTAATTTTATCTAAAATAGCTTATTAAAGGGCAGCAACTCTAGCGGCTTTATTCTAATCTAGTTTGCTAATAAGGCCTAAAAATTCCGAAAAGAAGCTAGTGAAGTCTTAGTTCTATTGTTATAGGTTCTTAAGTTTGGTAACAGCTGTGTATTCACAGCTGGCGTCATTATATGTTCATTCTAGTAGAGAGATAAAGATTTTAAAATTAACGAAGGTGCCGTTACGGAAGAATAGATCTATGGTATGTGTAGCGTCCTTGCTTAAACGAGATATTCTATAGCTAACCTTGCTAGCTTTAGTAGGGTATTGGTTATAGTTTATTAAAAGTTTAAAATGGAGCTTGGTTATAAAGGGATGTAGGTTATTTCAATTTCTATTAAACATTAAAGAATTAGGGAGCTTTTTGGATTTTATAGCGGGTATTAAACTTGTTATAGATATAGGTTAAGTTACTATTACTAGTTTAGTGTTCGCATTTAACGGATTAGGTTCAGATACGGTTATTTTAATTTTGTTTATAGGTATTGTTATTAGGGTCTCTAATAAAAGAGCCTTAATATTACGGAGTTCTTCGCGGAGTGCTTCTATTAATTGCTAATATTAGGCTTCTAGTGCAGCCCGCTACTAAGCTAGGGCATCCGTAAAGGATTGTTATATTATAGTTAATTGTTCCCTAACTAGGGATATAATACTCATAGTTATTAAAAGGGATTCGGGTTCGTTTACTATTTTTAATAGTAGTTGTTTTAACGCAACGTAGTATAAGGGCGCGAAGAGGCTTTAGGGAAGATTTGAAGAAATAATATAAATTCTATCTAAATCTAAGGGTATATAGCTCTTGAAGAGAATAAGACGTTATATAAAGAAGAGAAAGGAATATAGGAAACTTATAACTAAATATTTATAGTCTTAGTAGCAGACGCGTGGGTATAAGCCCACGCGGATTTTAATAGGTTTCGACTAAATTCCATTACATTAGTGGAATTTAGTGGAGACTGGTAGAAATTAATTAAGTTAGCGGAATTTGGCAGAATTCAATTAACTTAGCAGAATTTGGCAGAATTTAATTAAAGCGTTGGAATTTATCTGTTGAGTGTTTTACTAATGTTATGGACAGCTTAAGTACGATGTTACGACTACTTGGAGAAGAGTCGGAGGAAGCTAGTTGGTTAATATAGGCACGGTCTAGGATAGATCCGGTGGAACCATATAACGAGGAATGGTAGCTAAGGTCACGTAATATGATCTATATAATCTATATAATCTATATAATCTATAATAGAGCAGACAGAGCACACGTACCTTATAGAGCGAAGGGATTTCTTAGGCATATAGTTGTGTATTTAAAGGACTACAGTCCCTACCCAGATAGTTCTCTCTTTGTAGTAAATCTTAGAATATAATTAGAGTTAATCTGTTAGGCAACCACTCTACTAGTTATTATTATATTGTTAACACTGTTCTTACCTATATACCCAGCCTAATAATAGGACCTACTGTAGTTCCTGCTATAAGGTTCCGTTACACATTCACTACTAAGGTTATAGTATTAAACAAAGTTAAATAATATGCCACCTAAAGCACTAGTTATAATAATATCGACGGCAGCCACAACCTCAGGGTTAGGAGACACTAGTATAGCAGATACAGATTCTTAAGTAGTTACGTGAGGTTAGTTATGGGAAATAGTTAATTACTTATAGGATAATAGCAGGCTACTTAAAGAACGCATTAATGGAATCAGAGTAGTAAAGATTAAGTTACCTTTAATTAAACGGTTTTTAGGGGAGAAGTTAAAGCTCAAAGGGTTTCTTACACAGATGTATTTTAAGGTTATATAGGAAGGAGCGAAGTTAGCAACACCTACAGACCAGGTAGTATATACAGGACTATTTTTAATAAAAAGAGCTTTAGAGTGGTTTAAGCCTTACCTTATAGAGATACAAGCAAACGGTGTGACGACTACTAACCCAAACATATGGTATATGTTTGCAAGTTGGAATGGATTTGTAGAATAGTTAACGCAAATATTTAGAGACCCTAAAGTAACTATAACAGCGGAACGGAAACTTCAGAACTTAGTACAACGCACTTTAGTAATTAAGTATATAACGCAGTTTTAAATACTAGCCATGTAGGTTAAGTGGAATAATAGGGCACTTATAGCACAGTATAAGTAAGGACTTAAGGCTAAAGTCTAGGACGCAATTATCCTAATAGAAGATGCGGATACTCTAAGAGAGTTAATAGACCAGTTAATAAAGATTAATAATAGGATCTATTAAAGGGAACAGGCTAAGAAGGGTTAAAATAGAGTTTTATAGTTATATAAGGCGCAAAGTACGCAACGATAGACATAGAGTTAAAAACTATAGAATAGCGCAGAGCTAATAGACCTAAGTAGTACTAAAAAAACCTAAAGGTAGGAAAAGAAACTATAGAAACCTAGAGGTTAAGGATCTAGTAATTAAAGGACCTAGGAGCAGAGGCTAAACTAGGGATCTTAGTAGCAGAAGACGTTTAGGCGGACTCTATAACAAGAAAAATGGTTTAAAGATAGGGCTTATATAAATTGCGGAAAATAAGGTTATTTCGCCAGAGACTGCAGAGGTGGTTAGAGTAATTATGTAGTAAAGGGAACCAGGCCAGTAGACGGCACGTATATATAGAGGGACAATGGTGCACTATAAGGAATAAAAGAATGTTTAATTAATAGTTGTGTGTTTTGTTATAATAACGTATACCAAATTTATAAGGACGCTAAGTATAACGCAAGCTATTGGCTATAGGAGCTATTATTATCTAAGTTTAGAGGAACTAACAAACCAGCTTATAGATCGGATATTAAAGACGATAAGTTCAATATAGGCAAAACATTTACCGATAATAAGGCAACAAAGGCAGCTTACTAGGAGTATATAAACCTTAGAGAAGTTAAAATAGAAGCAGAGACTAAGACCATTACAGAATAAGGTTTAGTAATAGGTATTACAACACCATTAGATACAATTTCCATTGCTTTATAAGATAAAAGGAGTAATGTTTAAAAGAAACTAAGTAAGTAAATAACTACTAGTGCTAGCTTATTACTTAATAAAGGTAAAAGGCCACAGGTCTAAGACTCTTAGGACGAGATAAGAAAGGCTCTAGACTTACAAGGTGCAACAAGAATAGCTCTAGAACCCATAACGGACAAAAACCAATAGGAAAGAGCAGCGACTTAGTTTAGTAACAAATAAATGAGTATAGGACGCAAGTTTAAGAACTAAGAGTTTAGGGAACAAATAAGAACGTTATTAGGTAACCAAGATTTTAAAAAACAAATAAGGGCTATAGCAGTTCTAGGTAAACCTAGTGTTCAGCCTAAAGATTAAAAAGTTAATATAGTAATCAAGAAGCAAGACGACTTTAAAAATCTAGCTGCAAGACACAGAAAATAAGAAACTATAGATAAGTTTAGGACAAGAATCATTATATAGCAAGAGTAAAAGCTAGACAAAAGGTTAGCTATGCTAGGTTATATAAGGGACAGAGCACCTGTATAAAGAATTATTAATAGGCCAAGTGTAGGGACACCTAGGGCAAAGTAGTTAGATAAACTAGAACAAGAAGCGGATCTAGATATCCTAACCAGGTTTAAAGAAAGACATACTAAAGAATATCACAATACAGCGATAATAAGGTACTTTCTTACAGATAAACCATACACACTAAACCAGTTGTACGGAAAGTGGTATAGGCAACGACATAATAATAAATAGGAAGACTTTTATATATGGCTAGATAAAAAAGTTGTCCAAGACCAACCCATTACGGAAAAACGTATAAGTCATATTAAAGGGGCATTAATTATAATGTTAAGGAACCTAAAAAAAGGATCTAGGGACTAGAGAAGTAAATAATAAATCTTAGTACCCGCAATAGAGATACCAGTAATTAGGTTAACCAGGTATAGGTTTAAACTTAAGAGTAAAGATAAGCCAAGAGTAGACCTAAGTCACTTAGCGTATTATACACTATCGTGGATAGCTTATATGGATAACTCCTGCAATATGCATAGAGCACTAAAGGATAAGAACTAAAAGTACCTAGTAAGGATATATTGGGCACCAGAAGAGAAGCGGTTTAGGGATACTAAGTATATACATAGATGGCACCCAGTAGAAGTATAAGGTTAAGGAGACTTAACACTTTAACTAGGAAGATTTCTTATAGAAGAATGCCTAGACGGATAATAGTAGTGGGAGTGCCTAGAAGACACTTGTCTATAGTATATAAAGGAAAAGAAACGAACTAAGTATTGGCTAAAATTAGACTAAGTACAAGTAGGATCTAGCAGCCAATAGTTAGGAAAAGGGGAGGTGTATAGAACTAGAGGGAACTAGTATTAGAGCCTTAGACCCTTAAAGGAATATAAGGACGACACCTAAACTTATAAGTTAAGTGGCAAGATCAGCAGTTCAAAGCGTTAATAGACAGTAGAGTAATAAGGAACCACGTATTACCAAAAGTAGTGGAAAGGATGGGGTTACTATACAGACAGAAGGAACACCTATATCCACTTATAACAATTTTAGGAGATCAGATAGCCTATAAAGGAGGCATTATTAATCTTAAAATAGGACCTATTCAGTTAACTATTAAAGGAAGACCAGTTAGAATGTCTTTTAATATCCTACTATTAGGACAGGATAAGGCGATATTAGGAATGCCTTAGTTATAAGAGTACAATCCAAAAATCAATTGGGTTATAGGTTAGGTCGATATTAAGAATACTTAATAATATAAGGTGCAATAGCAAACCAAGTTAGTGTGGTACCAAGTCGGAGCAACGTACAAGGAGACTAAGCGAGGCTTAAGTTATATACTAAAAAGATACCACAAGTATGGCAAAAAACTATGGTTACTAGAAAGTAAGAAGCTGTTAGAATATACAGCATAGGACTATAAAATAGAATTAGAAGAGGGAACGAGTCTAAAGTTCTTTCTAATCTATAAGCTTACTAAAACCAAGTTAGTAGCACTTAAAGAGTTTATCCAGGAAAACTTATAAAAGGGATATATTAGACCATCGCAGTTATTAGCAGGATATCCAGTATTATTCATCCCAAAGAAAAACGGAAAACTTAGAATGTGTATAGATTATAGACAGTTAAATAGTATTACCAGAAAGGACAGGTATCCTTTACCCTTAATTAGCGAAATCCAAGACAGGATAGGCAACGCAAAAATCTTTATAAAGATAGATCTAAGGTAGGCATACCATTAGATTAGGATCAAGGAAGGCAACAAATAAAAGGCAGCCTTTAGGTCAAAGGAAGGACTATATAAGCCATTAGTTATACAATTCAGGCTTATAAACGCGCCAGCAACGTTCTAGAAGCGAATTAATAATGTGTTAGGAGAACACCTAGACGAGTTTGTTATAGCATATCTTAACAACATTATTATTTACTTAGAGAATGAGGGAGAATATAAAGAACACGTCAAATAGGTCTTAAAGAGACTATAGAAAGAATAAATGCTAGTAATAATTAAGAAATACAAGTTCTTCATAAGGAAAACTAATTTTATAGGATTTATTATTAAACTAGGAAAGATCAGCATAAACCTAAAGAAAGTTAAAGCTATAGTAAGTTAGCAAGAACCAGAGAATGTTATATAGTTAAGGTTGTTTCTAGGGTTTTATAACTACTATAGGAGGTTTATGGCATAATGGTTAAAAAGCATCGAGCCGTTTATAAGGCTAACAAAGAAGGAGGAACCATGGGTTTAGAGTAATAAGTAGAAGAAGCTGTTCTAGGAACTTAAAGAGTTGTTTACCTAAGAGCTAGTCCTTAAGATCTATTAACTAAGGTTAGAAACGGTTATTGAGATAGACGTATTAGACTTTACACTAGGAGTATACTTACTACAGAAGCACCAGGACGCATGGCATCCAGTAGCGTACTATAGTTGGAAGATAACACCACTAGAGTTAAACTACGACATCTACAACAAGGAGTTATTAGGTATAGTTATAGCACTTAAAAAATAAAGAGCATTTTTATAAGGCATAGGGAAACTATTTATGGTTAAAACGGACTATAAGAACCTTACTGGATTCCTAATAACAAAGGAACTCAACTAAAGACAGGTTAGATGGGCGGAAATGCTTATAGAATACTATTTTAAAATTCAGCATATTAAGGGTACAGACAATATACAAGCAGATGCTTTAAGTAGAAAAGCTAAACTACAAAGTAATAAAAATCTATTAGGAGCTTTATTGCGGAAAGATTAAGACGGATTAATTAGGTATAATTACCCGAAAATTACAGCAACTAAAAAAAGTCAGATCCATAAATTACCAAAGAGTGATTAGATATAGAAGATCCAAGAAGTATAGGTAGAGGATTTAGATTTAGAGCAATACAAAAACAAAGAAGTAACGTATATGCCTAAGTCTATTACAGAAGAGTTTGTTAAGGAATTCCATAAGGGAATAATACAAGGATATAATGGGTCTATAGGACTAGTATTAAGACTTTAGGAGAAGTATATTATTTAAGAAATCTAGGGATTAGCAAGATAAGTTATAAAAGAATATCTAAATTGCCAAAGAAATAAACCAACGAGGTATAAGCCGTATGGAGGGCTATAACCTGTTAAGACACTAGGAAGACCATGGGAAGTTATATTATAGGACTTTATTGTTAAGTTACCAAAGTTAAGAGATCCTATTATAGGACAATATTATAACGCGATTTTAGTAATAGTGGACAAGCTAATAAAGTGGGGATACTTTATAGCATGCACTAAAGAGATATCAGCAGAAGACGTCGCTAGAATCTATATAAAAGAAGTATTTGTAAAATACAGAGCACCAGATAAAATCATATTGGATAGAGATCTAAGATTTATAGCAGCGTTTTAGGAGGTGTTTCTAGCAGAATAGGGAGTTCGCGTAGCAACTTCTACAGCATATTATCCGTAGACGGACGGACAAATGGAAAGACTAAACTAGACACTAGAATAGTATCTAAGGCATTATGTTAATCACGCATAGAATAATTAGGTATTGTTATTACCAGTTATATAGTTTGCATACAATGCAACACCATAAGAAGAAATGAGGACATTACTATTTAAGGCGAATTATAGGTACGAGCTAAGAACGTCGTTATTGCCACGCCAAGTAAAGAAAACGAGTAGCATAGCTAAATAAAGAATAGAGACGTTAATAAATCTTTATATAAACCTTACGGAAATAGCTAAACTAGTACAAAAGTAAATAAAAAAGTACTATAATACTAAGAGATCTGAGGGACCAGATCTAAAGAAGGGAGATAAAGTGTGGCTACTATATAAAAATTTTAAGAGTTGACGGCTAAGTAAGAAATTGGACTATATTAAACTAGGACCTTTTAAAGTTAAGTAAAGAATTTTATTAGTTACGTATAAGTTAAACCTACCAGCCAAAATAAAGATCTACCCTATATAATATATCGCGATACTAAAATTAGTATACGGAGATGTTAAGCCACCAGTTTACAAGGCAGACATATATAGAGGACAAGAAGAAGATAAATGGCAAGTTTTAAAGATCATCAGTTAGATAACGAAACGTAGTATAAAGTAAAGTGGATAGGCTATAGTAAAACTACCTAGGAACTACTAAGCAACCTAAAAAACGCTATAGGAAAGGTATAGGAGTATTAAAAGAAAGCAGGTCAGGTAATATTAATAAGAAAGGATTACTAAAAAATAAGTTACCTAAGGGGGACCTAAGAGGAGCAATTGCTGAGCTACTTAAAGTTGTTTCCCTTATAGGAGAAAAGCTAGTCCTTTTATTACCTAGCTTAGATAGACCCTATTAAACTAGTTTCTACTCCTTAGAACGAACCTTCTTATGTATATATTTAAGACGTTAAAGACGAGCATAAGCCAAACGTTAAGCTTTAAGGATATATGCGGACTCTTCTAAGACACGTTAAACCTTAAGTAGTATAGAGGCTAGTTTACTATTAAGTTTCTTAGTGGTAGATTAAATATAAGACCTTATAATAAGTTACTTAGGGAACCCAAAGACTGTTAAGAGTTATAGGACGCGCATACTTAGCGTTAAAGATAGAGCGGACGTCGCAGGACAATTAAACGTTTGCTTTAGTGCACTCTAAACAAGAGAACGGTTGTTAAGACAAAGGGCTTGCTAGCGTAATGCAAACTAACCCCTCTTTTACACAGCGAGAATACGGAGACGGTATTATCTCACCTAAAGACAAGATTGCAGCAATAGTGCAAGACCGGCAAGCTATAGAAGAAGAAAAAGATGCTTTAGGTATAATAAGTAAGGATATTAACCAGACTAATTAAACGGACATTATACCTCTAGTAGACAACTTAGAGATATTAGGAATCTTTAAGGACAAAGATAAAGAGAAGGGAGATAGTATTACGGACAGCTTAAGTACAATGTTACAACTACTTGGAGAAGAGTTGGAGGAAGCTAGTTAGTTAATATAGGTACAGTCCAGGATGGATCCGGTAGAACTATATAATAAGGAATGGTAGCCGAGGTTATATAATGTAATCTATATAATCTGTATAATCTATATAATCTGTAACAGAGTAGATAGAGTATACGTACCTTACGGAGCGAAGGGATTTCTTAGGCGTATGGTTGTGTATTTAAAGGACCACAGTCCCTATCCAGATAGTTCTCTCTTTGTAGTAAATCTTAGAATACAATTAGAGTTAATCTATTAGGCAACCACTCCACCAGTTATTATTATGTTGTTAACACTGTTCTTACCTACATACCCAGCCTAATAATAGGACCCACCGTAGTTCCTGCTACAAGGTTCCGTTATAACTAAGACATTCCTACTGTAACTAGGCTAGTCCCGTTATAAGCCTTAACTAATAGGCTAATAATATTAATAAGCTACTAAGCAACTAGGATAACGAAATAGGTAATAAACTAATAGCCCTTCTATCCACCTTTCCTCCTTAATCTATACCTCAAAACCCTTACTTAAATGATTGCGATGCGGTCGATCCTATAGCTCTACTAGCCAGCTATATTTAATATACTGGCTCACCTAATCTCAAAACGTACACATCTACTACCTTAATTAATAAAGATAAGCCTTATACATATAACCGAGCAATTAACGGCCTAAATAGCGAAGAATGGATAAAAGTAATAATAGAGGAGGTAGGGTCTCTAATTAAGAACTAGACATAGGAGCTTATTAACCTTGCCTCCCTTAAGCCACCTTATAAGCCTCTTGCTGGTAAATAGATGTTTAAAGTTAAAAAGGGAAAGAATGATAAGGTCCTCTGCTACAAAGCTAGATAGGTTATTAAGGGATATCTACAGCAGTACGGTGTCGACTACGACTAGACCTTTGCTGCGGTAGTAAAACCTATAGCTTTTAGGGCTCTATTCGCGATTGCTGCCTACCACAACCTTAAAATTAAATAGATGGATGTTAAAACCGCCTTTCTCTATAGACTAATTAATTAAGAACTTTATGTTACGGACAGCTTAAGTACGATGTTACGACTACTTGGGGAAGAGTCGGCGGAAGCTAGTTAGTTGATATAGGCACGGTCTAGGATGGAACCGGTGGAGCTATATAACGAGGAATGGTAACCAAGGTCACATAGTATACTATGTGTTAAACGCAAGGAACGGGAGGAACTTACGTACCTTATGTATAATACGTACCTCACGTACAAGAGAGGATTTCTTAGGCGTATAGTTATGTATTTAAAGGACCTTAGTCCCTACCGTAGATAGTTCTCTCCTTATAGTTAATCTGTTAGGCAACCACTCTACTAGTTATTATTATATTACTAACTTCTTGTTTACCTACACACCTAGCCCAATAATAGGACCTACTGTAGTTTTTGCTATAAGGTTCTGTTATACATTTACTACCTAGTTATGGTATTAATAAAGTTAAATAATATACCACCCAAAGCACTAGTTGTAATGCTATTAACGGCAATAACTACCTTAGGACTAGGAGATACTAGTATGGCAAATATAGACTTATAAGTAGTTATAAGAGGTTAGTTACAGGAAATGGTTAATTGCTTATTAGATAATAATAGGATACTTAAGGAACGCATTAATGGAATTGGCGTAGTAAAGGTTAAGTTACCGTTAATTAAACAATTCTTAGGAGAAAGGTTAAAACTTAAAGAATTCCTTACGTAAATGCACTTTAAGGTTATGCAGGAAGGAGCAAAGTTGGCAACACCTATAAATTAAATGGCGTATGCAGGACTATTTTTAATAGGAAGAGCACTAGAATGGTTTAAACCTTACCTTATAGAAATATAAGTTAGCGGTATAACAACTACTAACTAAAACGTATGGTTTATATTTACTAGTTAGAACGGGTTTATAGAAAGACTAATATAGATATTTAGAGACCTAGAAGCGTTAACTATAGCAAAACGGAAGCTTTAAAACTTAGTATAATGTTCTTTAGTAATTAAGTACACGACATAGTTTTAGACACTTATAATATAGGTTAAGTAGAACAATAAGGCGCTTATAGCATAGTATAAATAAGGACTTAAGGCTAAAGTCTAGGACGTAATTATCCTAATAGAAGATGCGGAAAGTCTATAAGACTTAATAGATTAGTTAATAAAGAT
>Ga0307507_10011706_pt1 | contig 11001 bp, 11 predicted proteins | sample 7_EM_MG_FD_207223 | JGI IMG/M metagenome (GOLD analysis project Ga0307507, IMG submission 207223) | Populus trichocarpa ectomycorrhiza microbial communities from riparian zone in the Pacific Northwest, United States - 7_EM | ecosystem: Host-associated > Plants > Roots > Unclassified | place... | reverse complement strand
ACCTATTGGGCGTTTCACCTCGCCCGCGAGCACAAACGCATCTACCCCACCCCCGACCAGCACACCTACAGCCTCACGGCCTGATCAGGAACGTCCCTGCAAAAGAGCCACACCCAACTCCGATCAGCCCTGACATCCGGGAGGCCGTCTCGCCTGCCCGGGCGCCGAGGTACTCATCGACCCAGGCCGTCGCCGCCTTGGCCTGTGCCGGTGACAGGCCCGACTCCCGCGCCCCGGCCAGCCATCCCGCCAGCACCCCGAACGACACGGCTCCGGCCAGTCCGGCGGCCTCGTCCCCGGACTCCTCCGCCAGCCGCTCCAGTCCCACCACGACCCGTAGTGCGATGCGCGGATCGCGCCGCACCAGGATCGTGGCCACCACCTTGCGCAGACTTGCGACCGTTGCCGCCCGGCCGTCGTCGGGGAGAACCTCGTCCGTGACGGCTTCGGCCCCGGCGGCTTCCTGCTCGCCGTGCGCCATCGACCGGTAGGCGTGCACGGCATCGCTGAAGGCCATCACTTCGGCGGCGGAGAAGGTGTGCCGGTTGTCCTCCGTCACGAGATACTCGCACTCGCGCCAGGCGTGCACGAGCGCGGGATCCACTCCCGAACCCTCCGCCGCCTCCAGCAACTCGTCCATCACCCGGCCGATGGCCTCCTGCGTCAAAGGACGCGGCTCGTCGGCCTCGGGATCGAAGAAGACCGGATCGTGCGGGCCGGGAGGCCGTCCGAACTTCTCTTCGAAAGCGGCCCGTTGCTCCTCCATCGCCTCCCGCATGTGCACATCCAGCTCGGACCCAGCCGCCCAGGACACCTCGACCGATCCGTCCACTCCCCGGCGCCGTTGCACCAACCGCGGATCGCCGTGACGCCGCGCCACCATCCGGGCGTGCTCCTCGGTGAACTCCTCCACCGCCGCTGTGCGCCGCTGCTGCTCCGCGCGGCCACGCGCACGCGCGTTGTCCCGCTGACGCTGCGCCTTCGACTTCTTTCCCAACGATCTGCCTTCCTCCTGCGACCCGGACACGTCGACCCTAAGCAGTCCGCTGCTTCACGGGCGCCCTCCGCACACAAGATGAAAGACCCGCCGACCATCCCTGAGGAATGTCCGGAGCCCGAAGAGCCTGTCCTGCGGCCGTCCGAGCAGCGGTGCGGTGACATGAGAGGCCGAGAGCGGCCCCGCGCCAAGCACCACCGTTGCCGCTTCGGAGGACGATCCGGCAGCGGCAACACACGAGTCATGGCCAAGCATCAGGCGGAGTTCAAGGCCGCCCGGCACAAGAACGGGCACCTACACGGTCACGAGCGAGCAGCTGGCGAGGGAACGGGCCGAGGCCCTGGCCGAACGGGATGAGGCCTTCACCGCGAGGGACGCCGCTCTGGGCGTCGCGGCCCTGCCCACCACCCCACCGCAGCAGCGGGCCGCCCCTTCCGGCGGGCGGACCCGCTGTCCGCTTCCGCCGCGGGGACGGCGGTGACGAACGGCCGCGGGGACAAGGGGGCCCTCCGAACGGGTGGGATTGGCGGTTCGCATGGCGAGTTGTGAGGCGACTTCTCTAGGCTGCGGCGGCATGAAGGGGCGGCGTCCGGCAGCCGATCTTCAGGGCGTGTCCGGTGCTTTGTCGGCCAGGTAGATGGTGTTGGTCGAGGTACCGCCCTGTAGCGGGTTGTCGAAGGCGACGACATGGGCCGCTGTTTGTACGAAGACCTCGGAGAGCGTGGAGATGAACTGCGCGTCGGGCGGGTCGTTCGACCACAAGGCGAACACCCCGCCGGGGTGGAGGTGATCGGCGAGAGCGCGGAGCCCGGCGGGCTGGTAGAGCGCCGCGTGGCGTGGGTGGAGCACATGGCGTGGCGAGTGGTCGACGTCCAGCAGGATGGCGTGGAAGCGGCGGCCCGGCTCCGTGGGGTCGAGACCGCACGGACCGGCGGCCAGTGCGAAGAAGTCTCCGTGCAGCAGGCGGCAGCGAGTGTCCGAGGACAGCCGGGCTCCGAGGGGCACCAGGCCCCGCTGATGCCAGTCGATGACTTCGGCGAGCGCATCGATCACCGTCAGTGTCCGCACCCGTGGATCGTCCAGGACGGCCTGGGCCGTGTAGCCGAGTCCGAGTCCGCCGACGGCTACGTCCAGCTCGGTGTCCGGCAGTTTGGCCAGGGCGAGTTCCGTGAGCGCGATCTCGCCGGTGGTGAAGAGGCTGGACATCAGGAACTCGTCGCCGAGCTTTACCTCGTACACGTCATCCCCCGAGACCGGGTGGCGGCGCCGACGCAGACTGATCTCGCCGATGGGTGTCGGTTGCCAGTCGATCTCCTCGAAGCGCAGGCCCATCCGTTCACCTTTCTGACGTGCGGGGAGGCACGGTGCTGTTGCGAATCGAAACATACTTCGCCCCGGCGTGGGTGCCGGGCGCTGATGAGGTGACGGCCCGGTCGGGCGTCGATGATGACGGGGATGATTGGGGGCCTGCGCCGGCGGGCACGGAAGACCCGGTTGGCCACGACGCGTTCGCGCACCAGATCACGCTGCTGCACATCGCCTCCTGCCGCACCTTCGGTGTCCCGCGCATCTACGCCGAACTGCGGCGTCCGGGGCGGTGGGTGAACCGTAAGCGCATCACCCGCGTGATGCGCGAGTGCGACATCTGAGGCGTCACCCGGCGCAAGCGCCGGTCGTTGACCCGGCCCGACAAGAAGGCGAAGCGGGCCCCTGATCCGATCGGCCGCGACTTCCACGCTGAGCGGCCCGGGATCAAGCCGGTCGGCGACATCACTGACCTTCCCCTGCAGTCACAGCCTCAACGCTACGAGGGGAAGGTCACTCCACGAGTTCCCCTTTACCGAGCATCCAGCGGAACCGGCGGCGGCGCCGACAGTGTGAAGGCGTCCGTTTCGTGTGGATCAGCTTCCGGCTGCCCGCCGGTTGCACGAAGACGCACGTTAAATCAATGAATCCTCCATTGCCGTCTGCTCGGCCGAGGCTCTACCGTCGACGCAACGCCATCAGTGCTATTGCACTGTGCCATAGCACATACTACTGAGGTTTCCATGACATCACTGGTCATCCCGCTGTCCACCGTGCGCATCACCGGCGGCCTCCTCGGTGACTGGCAGGACCGGAACCGGCGGTCGACCGTCCCGCACACCATCGGGCAGCTGCGCGCCGCGGGCAACGTGGACAACCTGAGCCGGCTGCTCGTGGATGATCCCCCGGCCTATCGCGGGCGTTACCCGTTCCTCGACACCGACCTGTACAAGACGCTCGAAGGCCTGGCGTACGAGATCGGGACGGGCGAAGCGGACGACGGCGTACGGGAGTTCTTCGAGGAGGTGGTCGGTCTCCTGGAGCGGGTGCAGGCCGCGGACGGTTACCTGAACTCGTTCTTCCAGGACCCGGCGGCGGCCAAGAAGCCCTGGGAGGACCTGGCTTGGGGCCACGAGCTGTACAACCTCGGCCACCTGATCCAGGCCGCCGTAGCGGCCAACCGGCGGATGGGTGACGGCCGGCTCCTCGAAGTGGCCGTGAGATTCGCCGACTTGGCGGTACGCCGTTTCGGTGAGGGGTGTGAAGAGAGCACCTGCGGCCACCCCGAGGTGGAGATGGCCCTGGTCGAGCTGTACCGGGAGACCGGTAACCGCGACTACCTCACCCAGGCAGGCCTGTTCGTCGACCGACGCGGGCACGGGCACCTGAAGCACAGCATCTTTCCCCCGGAGTACTTCCAGGACCACCTGCCCTTCCGTGAGTTGACCTCGGTCACCGGGCACGCGGTCCGCATGGCGTATCTGGCCGCCGGAGCCGCCGACGTCTACCTGGAGACCGGCGACGGGACCCTGTTCGACGCGCTCGACAGGCTCTGGGACGACATGGTCGCCACCAATCTCTACTTCACCGGCGGGCTTGGCAGCCGGCACTCGGACGAGGCCATCGGCGACCGTTACGAACTCCCGTCCGAGCGCGCGTACAGCGAGACCTGCGCCGCCATCGCCACCATGCAGTGGGCCTGGCGTATGTTCACGGCCACCGGCGGCGCGAAGTACCTCGACGTCTTCGAGCGCGTCCTCTTCAACGCCTATGCGGTCGGTCTGTCCGCCGACGGCACCGGCTTCTTCTACGACAACCCGCTCCAGCGCCGCCCCGACCACGAGCAGCGCAGCGGGGCCGAGTCCGGGGGAGAGCCGCTGCGGCGCCCCTGGTTCACCTGTCCGTGCTGTCCGCCGAACATCGTCCGCTGGATGGCACAGCTCCACGACCACGTGGCCGCCGAGCGCCCGGACGCCCTGTACATCGCCCTGTACGCCGAGAGCCGGATCGAGACGGCCGCCGTAGCGGTGAACGTCGAGACCGCCTACCCGTGGGACGGGGACGTACGGTTCACGATCGAACGCGCGCCGGACCGGCAGCCGTACGCGATCAAACTGAGGATCCCCGCCTGGGCGCGCGACATCACGCTCGACGTCGAGCCCGTCACGGCCGAGGACGGCTGGCTGACCGTCGAACGGAACTGGTCCGAGGGGGACAGCGTCCGGCTCCATCTGCCGATGCCGGTGCGCGGACACGCCTCGCACCCGCATCTCGACGCGACCCGCGGCGCGATCGGCGTCGCCCGCGGTCCGCTCGTCTACTGCGTGGAGCAGCAGGACTCATCGGCCCCCGTCGACGACCTCGTCCTGACGGCCGACGGCATCGCCGCCGCCGACATCGCTCCGCTGATCGACGAACTGCCCGGCGCCGTCGTCCTCCGGCTGACGGCAGATGTACGGCCCGCTCAATCACCCGAGCTCTACCCGGAGTTGACCACCGGATCCACCGCCACCGCTACCGCCACCGAGGAGACCGCGACGGTCCCCGTGGCGCTCGTGCCCTACTTCCTGTGGGGCAACCGCAGGCCCGGGGCCATGCGCGTGTGGGTCAGGGCCCAGTGACCGCACCTCTCGATTTCAACGACCCGCCTCGCCCCAAGGAGATCCCCCCATGCGCAGATCCACGGTTGTCCCCGGTGTCACGCTGCTCAGCACGCTGATGCTCACGTCCTGTACCAGCGGCTCGGGCACCTCGTCCGACGGCGCCGGCGCCTCGAAGACGCCGGCCACCGGCGGCACCGTGCACATCCTGGCCGGTGCCGACTTCTCCCACCTGGACCCCGGGCTCGGCTGGGACGGCGGCGTCAACAACTTCTACCGGCTCATCTACCGCGGTCTGACGACGGTCGGTGCCGGCCCCGGCACCGAGAGCACGAAGATCGTCCCCGATCTGGCGACCGACCTCGGCACCTCCTCCGACGATGCCAAGACCTGGACGTACCACCTCAAGGACGGCCTGGCCTTCGAGGACGGAACGGCCATCGACAGTGCGGCTGTGAAGTTCGGCATCGAGCGCGCCTGGGACCCCGAGATGGGCGGATCACCGTATCCGAAGGAGCTCATCGAGGCGCCGGCCGACTACAAGGGGCCGTACGAGTCCGGTGACCTCGACTCGATCGAGACGCCCGATGCCAAGACCGTCGCCTTCCATCTGAAGAAGTCCTTCCCCGACTTCCCCAGCGCGCTGACCATGCCCAACTTCACCCCGTTCCCGAAGGGGACAGGCGCGAAGCACGCCTTCGACACCAAGCCCGTGGCCTCCGGCCCCTACAAGGTGGCCAGTTACGTTCACGGCACCTCGCTCAAGCTGGTCCGCAACACCGAGTGGAAAGCCTCGACGGACAAGATCCGCGCGGCCAAGCCGGACGCCTTCGAGTGGACCTTCGGGCTCGACGCCGCCACCATCGACGAGCGCATGCTCGCCGGGCAGGGCACGGACGTCGACGCCATCGCGGGCAACGCCGGCAACATTCAGCCGGCGACCCTGTCGCGGATCCAGACGCCGCAGTTGAAGGCGCGCACGCTGTCCGGGTACGGCGGCTGCACCACGTACATGGGGATGAACACGACCCGCAAATACCTCTCCGATCTGCGGGTGCGCAAGGCCATCGAGTACGCCGTCGACAAGGACACGATCGTCGCCGCGCTCGGCGGCGCCAAGCTCGCCACCAAGGCATCCGTGATCCAACCGCCGACCATGATTGGCCGCACCGACTACGACCTCTACCCGCACAACGTGGCCAAGGCGAAGCGACTGCTCGCCGAGGCGGGAGTGTCGGGCGGATTCACCCTCACCCTGGACAACCGCCCCGATCCCAAGAACACGGCGATGGCGGTCGCGATCCAGGAGGCCCTCAAGCCGCTGAACATCAAGGTGAAGATCAACACCATCGACACCTCGTCGTACTACGAGGTCATCGGCACCACGGCCAAGCAGCACGACCTCGCCGTCACCGGCTGGTGCCCCGACTGGGCCTCCGGTTCGACCTTCCTGCCGCCGCTGTTCGACGGCCGCAGGATCACCCCGACCGCGAACACCAACATCGCGCAGCTCGACAACGATGCCATCAACAAGCGGATCGACGAGATCGCGGCCATGAAGAACGTGGTCGCCGCCAACAAGGCGTACGGAGCACTTGACAAGCAAATCATGGCGCAGGCCCCGGTCGTTCCGCTGGCCTACGAGAAGACCCTGCTCATCCCCGGCGCCAACATCGCGGGCGCCTATCTGTCCGCCTCGTTCAGCGGCGGCATCGACCTGGTCTCCGTGGGCCTCAAGGACTCGGGAAAGTAGCCGGCTCATGACGACTGCCTTCGTGCATGACGCGTACCCCGAGCCGCCGGTGGGCGCACCTGGTTCACCCGGTGCACCGGGTGTGCCCGCCACCGCCGGCCGCCGGATCCTGGGCGTGCTGCGACACGACCGGGCCGCGCTGTTCAGCGCCTCCTTCATCGCCCTGATGGTGCTGATGGCGCTCTGCGCACCGCTCATCAGCGCCCTCACGGGACACGGACCGACGGCGTTCGACACCTCGGCCATCGACGTCGACTCCGGCGGCCTGCCCAAGGGGTCGTTCGGCGGGATCAGCGCCGAACACCCGCTCGGCGTCGAGCCGTTGAACGGCCGCGACGTCCTGGCGCGCATCGCGTACGGCGCCCGCGTGTCCTTCCTCATCGCCGTCTCGGCGACCGTGCTCACCACGCTGCTCGGCGTGGTCCTGGGCATGGTCGCCGGCTTCTACGGCGGCTGGGTCGACCAGGTCGTCTCCCGGGTCATGGACTTCCTGATGGCCTTTCCGGCGCTGATCTTCATGATCGCCATCCTGTCGACGCTGCCCGCGGGCAACCGGTCGTACCTGCTGGTCGCCGTGATCAGCGTGTTCGGCTGGCCCTATCTCGCACGCGTGGTGCGCGGACAGACGCTGACCCTGCTGAACCGGGACTTCGTCGAGGCGGCCCGCGCCTCGGGTGCGTCCAGACGCGCCCTGGTGTTCAAGGAGATCCTGCCCAACCTGCGCAGCTCGCTGATCGTGATGACGACCCTCGCGGTGCCCGGATACATCGGCACCGAGGCCGGCCTGTCGTTCCTGGGCGTGGGCGTCAGCCCACCGACACCCTCCTGGGGTCAGATGATCGCGAGCTCGGTCAGCTGGTACGCCGTGGACCCCCTGTACTTCGCGATCCCCGGGCTCTTCCTCTTCCTGACCGTCCTGTCCCTCACCGTGCTCGGCGACCGGGTCCGGGCCGCCACCGACGCGGGGGAGGCCGCCTGATGGCCCGTTACCTCGCCGGCCGCATCGCCGGGCTCGTGCTGATCCTCTTCCTGGTCTGCCTGTTCACCTACCTCATCTTCTTCGAGCTGTCGCCGGACCCCGCGGTGATGATCTGCGGCAAGACCTGTACGCCGGAACGGGTCGTCCAGATCCGCACGGTCCTAGGCATCGACAAGCCGTTCCTCACCCAGTTCGGCAACTTCCTGGGCGGGCTGTTCGCCGGGCGGGACTACGGGACCGGCGCGAACCTCGTGCACTGTCCGGCACCCTGCCTCGGCTACTCGTTCCAGACCAACCAGTCCGTGATGCAGATGGTCCTGACCCGCCTCCCCGTCACCGCCACCCTCGCGATCGGCGCGGCCGTGCTCTGGCTGCTCGTCGGCATCACCGCGGGACTGCTCAGCGCGGTCAAGGAGGGCACGTGGTGGGACCGGGCCGCCATGAACCTGGCCCTGGGCGGCGCCAGCATCCCCAACTACGTGCTCGCGCTCGCCCTGCAGTACGTCCTCGTCGTCAAGCTGCAGATCTTGCCGTTCCCGTCGAGCGTGGCCTTCACGGACGACCCCTGGCTGTGGTTCCAGTCGTACCTCATGCCGTGGTTCGTCCTCGCCACCGGCGCCGCATGTCTGTACGCCCGGCTGACTAGGGCGAACGTCATCGACACTCTGGCCGAGAACTTCTTCCGCACCGCCCGTTCCAAGGGCCTGGCTCCTGTCCTCACGATGCGGCGGCACGCGCTGCGGCCCGCGCTCACGCCGATCGTGACAATCTTCGGCATGGACTTCGCCGCACTGCTGGGCGGCGCGCTGATTACCGAGACCGTCTTCGGACTCAACGGCATCGGCAAGATGGCCGCCGACTCGATCGAGAAGAACGACCAGCCGGTGATCATGGCGGTCACCCTTCTCGCGGCCTTCTTCGTGGTGGTGGGCAACGTCGTGGTCGACCTCGTCTACACCGCCCTCGACCCGCGAGTGAGGGTCCGATGAGCAAGGCTTTGAACAGCAAGGCTCTGAACAGCGAGCCTGTGAACAGCGAACTGCTGGTCGTGGAGAACCTCACCGTGACCCTGCCGACCACGCGCGGTCCCGTGGACGTTGTCAAGGACGTGTCCTTCACGGTCGGCAGGGACGAGACCGTCGGCATCGTCGGCGAGTCCGGCTCGGGCAAGTCCATGACCAGTCTGGCCGTCATGGGCCTGCTGCCGCGCGGGGCCGTGACACAGGGGAGTGTCCGCCTGGACGGCGTCGAACTCCTCGGCCGCAGCGACCGCGAGATGCGCCGGATCCGGGGCGCGCAGGCGGCCATGATCTTCCAGGATCCGCTGTCCTCGCTGAACCCCTACTACACGGTCGGCCTGCAGATCGAGGAGATGTACCGGGCGCACCGAGGCGGTTCGCGCAAGGAGGCCAGGAAGGTCGCCGTCGAGGCGCTCGCACGGGTCGGCATCCCGGAACCGGAACGGCGGGTGGGCCACTACCCCCACCAGTTCTCCGGCGGGCAGCGGCAACGCGTCATGATCGCGATGGCGCTGGTCTGTTCACCCGCGCTGCTCATCGCCGACGAGCCGACCACGGCCCTCGACGTGACCGTCCAGGCCCAAATCCTGCGCCTGCTCGCCGAGTTGCAGCAGAGTACCCGCACCGGGATGGTCTTCATCACCCACGACCTCGCCGTGATCAGCTCCATCGCGACGCGCGTGCTGGTGATGTGCCAGGGCGAGCAGGTCGAATACGGCACCGCCGAGCAGATCTTCTCCGCACCCCAACACCCGTACACCCGCAGGCTGTTGGACAGCATCCCGCGCATCACCGACGACCTTCCCGCCGACGAGGTGACCACGTGAGCGACGTCCTGCTCAGCGCCCGAGACCTGACCAAGCGGTTCACCGTCCGCGGCGTGTACGGCCGTAAAGCCGAGTTCACGGCTGTGGACGGCGTCAGTTTCGACGTGGGCCGGGGCGAGACCCTCGCCGTGGTCGGCGAGTCCGGCAGCGGCAAGTCCACCACCGCGCGGATGGTCGCCAAACTGATGGAACCGAGCGCGGGCGTCCTGGAGTTCGAGGGTGAGGACATCACCCACGCCGGCGCCGCACAGCTCGCCCGCTACCGCGCCGACGTGCAGGTCGTCTTCCAGGATCCGTTCTCCTCGCTCAACCCCCGGCACACCGTCGAGCGCATCCTCATGGCCCCGCTCGACTACCAGGGCATCGCACCCCCGGGCGGCAGGCGGACATACACGAAGGAGCTGATGGAGCGGGTAGGGCTCAATCCCGACCACTCCCAGCGCTATCCCGCGCAGTTCTCCGGCGGCCAGGCCCAGCGGATCGGCATCGCCCGCGCCCTCGCCGTCAGCCCGAAGCTGGTGATCTGCGACGAGGCGGTCTCCGCGCTGGACGTGTCCGTCCAGGCGCAGGTCATCGAGCTGCTGATGAGGCTTCAGCGGGAGAGCGGATTCAGCTACGTCTTCATCGCCCACGACCTGGCGGTGGTCCGGCGCATCGCGCACCGGGTGGCGGTCATGAGCAAGGGGAAGATCGTCGAACAGGGGCCGTGCGCCCGGGTCTTCGACGACCCTGGTGATCCGTACACCCGGACGCTGCTGGCCGCGATCCCGCGCATCAACCCGGAGTGGGACCGCCGGAGAAGGGCCGCCACCGCATGACCGACAGAGAGGGCCAGCCGCCTCTGCCACGCCAAGGCCACCCCGCAGCCGGGGATGCGCGTGGTGACCCCGGCCAAGTACGAGCTCCTGAAGCAGGCGGTCGTCCAGTACGCCCTCGCGCTCGCCGGCGATCTGGGCCGATGGGGCGACGAACAGGCCGTCGCCGAGCAGCTCGCTCACCACAAGCTCACGGGCGACCGCTTCTTCGACACCTACTCCGAGGCCGCCCGCACCAGCGCGTGACCATCACAGGTCACCCCGACCGGGTCGACGATCAACAGGTACGTTCACCGGAGACTTGAAGGGGGGCACCCGCCGTCGACCGGCCGCTGCCCCTCTCTTTTCTTGGTCGAACACTGTCGGCGGACGCCGGATGCGCTGGTACCGTCGCTCGTATGGACCAGAACGGATCCCCGGTGCCGCCCTTCGAGCCGGAGGAGTACGCGCGCGTCGCGGCAGCCGCCGACATCGTCGGCAAGTCCCCCCAGGACTTCGTCCGTGAAGCGGCGCTCAAGGCTGCCGAGGACCCGTTCCTCAAGGCGCTCGGCCGGGCCCGCGACCGCGTCCCACATCTCGCCGAGGCGTTCGCCACCCAGGACACTCATGCCACCGACACCAGCACGGCCGGGTGGCCCGACCCCGCGCCCATGAGCAGCCGTGACCTGCACGAGTCCCAGCGGCACGGTCACGCCGCGTGACCCGG
>Ga0307507_10011705_pt1 | contig 11001 bp, 9 predicted proteins | sample 7_EM_MG_FD_207223 | JGI IMG/M metagenome (GOLD analysis project Ga0307507, IMG submission 207223) | Populus trichocarpa ectomycorrhiza microbial communities from riparian zone in the Pacific Northwest, United States - 7_EM | ecosystem: Host-associated > Plants > Roots > Unclassified | place... | reverse complement strand
CCCGTGAATAATAGGTCAGTCTAGAGTACACGTAGCCGACTAATGCCAACGTAATAATACTTCTTCACCGAACCATATATGAAGCGGCCAACTTCAAAGGTGTCAGACCATTCAATGCGCGAGAGTTGATTACTGTCTGCGCATCAGGTTTCCGAACTGACCTGTGGCAGCAATTGCTCGAATAGCAATTTGCGCTCACTATCTTATGTTCGTACTGACTGGTTCTGAGCGGACCCGGAGGTCTCCGCTATGTGTCTTCTGGTTTCGTCATACGATATTTTACTTAAGTGTTTATTCTGATTCCGTCCGTCATCTTAGAGAACTCTCGTTCCTACCCTATGGGCATCCTAAAACGGGAACACACACCTAAATCTCTCAGACGTCTTTGCGCTATTATCGCCGTCATTATATGACTTGTTGCATAATTATATTTTAACTAATAATAACTATTACGCGGCTGTGAATCGAACAGGTGACCTTATAGTCCGAGGCACGTGACTATCATCTTAAGCTAGACCGAGATGTATCTTTTGTACTTCGTACTTTTTAACTGATTGGTACGCAGGGGTCTGTGCGTGAGCCTTATGGGTCGGCATTCTTGGTATGCCTAACAGTACGCCTGCTAAGCTGATTTGTAATTCCTTTTGTTAATGTTGCCTTTGTTTTGCTTTTATTGTTGGTGATTCGATGGCTTCAGGTCGTGCACCACTACTTATAACTTCAAAGTTTCACGGATATGCATATAGGACTAGTTAATGAGCTTGATAAGTTACCTGTTACATATGGGGTATAGGTTTAGGGTTTTGTATATATATAGTTGTAGGGTGAGGGTTTGGCTTAGGGCAAGAGAACTCATCCTAGAGTAAGGGAGGCTTGTACCCTAGTTAGTTAGTATGTGTGTGTGTGTGGAGGGACTAAACAGTATAAGAAGGGGATTGCGCCCCTCAGACTTGCTCTTCACGCAACGTCTTCTGTATCTACTCTACCTGTCGAACGCACCTTAGTACTTCTCCCATTATTTTTCTCTTACCCCTGTGAGCCCTGCGGAACTCACACCTTTATTCTCTAATCCCCTATCCCCGTGAGACAAAGAAAGGGGTGTCTTTGATGAACTTTGTCAAAATGCGGATGATGCTGGCCCAGATGCTATCGAATTTGTACTTGACACTTGACAATATCCTACTGAGAATCTCCTTCACAAGGACCTCTCAAAATTTCACGGAATATCACTTCTTGCATACAATAATAATAAGTATTTTGCTCTAAAAGATTTCGAATTCCCAATGCGGATTAGTGATAGTGGATTCGGTGATTGCCATTCGCAAGAGGGTCTGTTTTGTCTTTGCTAGTATCGTCTATTCATGCAGGTGGTGTGGTCTCTCCCTATCATCCTCGCTGTCCCTGTCGTAAGAGCGCACATCATCAATTTCGTTGGGCAAAGGGTTCATAAAGAACATTTTAGATTGCATGCTCAGTCATTTCTAGTCAATAGCCCTCTCTTGTTTACCAGTTGGGAGGTATTCCTCAGACTTTTGGCAGAACTGCTCTCGCATTTTTTGGATCATCTTTTCTAGCAAAGACTTGCTCCCAGTGTTCCAGGCTCTTGAATTAAAAATATTGGTAAATGTTCCTTTCAATTCCACAGACCACTTGAGGCCAATGAAGTGGAGGAAAATCGCCTGGATAATATCCTCATCCATGAATATTTGATATTTGCCATTGAGGTACCTTCTCATCTCCACAGGCACAGCCTCCTCTGGCCATGACCACGATGATAAAGAAAAGAGGTGCATATTAAGAACATCAGCAACCTCCCCTAGTACCGTTTTATCCCGTATGAATTCCTAAAGCGTTGTCTGTTTCTCATTTGATAGAAGGTCCGCATTCAAAAGGCTTCGGATAGTTGACTTCACCGTTTTTCAGGTGTGAAGGGGTTGTTAAACAAACACCTGCCAAAGGATCCAATGTTGTTTTGACAGTCCGCTAGCTGTCTTTGGGCCTCTTTTGACGAAAATATATCCTTAAGATATTTCTCAATTGCATCTGCATTGGTGTCCAGTGGTTTGGAGACAATTGACTCAAATTGTGCCTGCTGCTCATGCATTTCTTTTCTCCCAATTTCCTGAAAGTGACTTATAGTAGAGCTATCGTCCATCTTGATGTTATTTCTCCCTTCTTTCTCTACAGCTGCCCTAATGGCTCTGCCCCCTGACCCTGATACCTATTGTATTAATAGATTTCCAAAGAGCTCTGCATACTCAAATTTTATAGTCTCCTCGCGAAATATATCCGTCAATTTCTCCTCCCATCCATTAAGGAGAGATTTTCTGGTGTTAGTATCTTGCCCACCTTCATCCAGGAAAAGACTTATATTTTGGATATCAGCTGAGGAAGCCGCGGGGGTGGAGAGAGGGGTAGCCAGGTGGTCACCAACCGGCTTTACACTGCCTTTGGCATGCAAAGAATTGATTCCCCTAAGTAGGATTCGGATTCTCGGTGAAGATCAGTCCCCTGTTCGGCACTAATCAGGACTCCATCTTGATGGGCGGCAAAGTCTGTGTACTGCTTGGATAAGCCTGGAAGTTTGGTATCGGTCATCGAATTGAGTGTTTGCGAGAAAGGGCTGGCACTCATATTTTTCTTCTGTTGGCGGGACTGTTGGAGTAGATCTTAGGTGTGCTAGTGTTTTGGAGGAATTGGCAGGTTTTTGGGGAGGATAAACTTACATCTAAGGAAGTAGAGGGTCTGTTAGAATTGTTGGCTCTTACTCGCATTTGTCTGGTTGTGAAGCTGGCCCCAGCAGTGGCGGAGAGCTTCCTTTTTACGCCTGCCATGATCAATCAATTTAGAGATGGTAATATCTGTAGGAACTGGAGCCCAAGAGTTTAAACATCGAATTTCACTTCAACCCCCCTAAGGCCCTCCTCAGGCCAGATATATATACTAAGGGTGTTGATGGAGGTGCTATGCTCGTGCGCAAGTGGCACCCTTAAACTTAGTTAGAGTAGACAAGGCGATAAGCATGTTTGGCAATATGTTTATTATTTCAGGAGTTTCTGCTTTAGAACTCGTGATACCACTCGCTTCACTTGCCCACTTCAAGTCCCAATACATCTCAACATGCTTAGAGTAAAGTACGAGCTAGGGTGGAGATCTCACAGCCCAGGTCATGGTACTCGTGTCTCCTCGCCAAGAATAGGCACCTCTTTTGGAATAGCGACTCCGAGCCATATGGAGAGTAGCGTTGAGGCCACTTTTCTCGAGAAGCACTATCGTGGGTAAACTTCAAACTTGTTGCGAGTCAATGAGTGTGAGATTAATATTTTCGGATCCCAGAGGTTGACCATTAATCATTAAACCTATTTTCTCCTCCACATACTCGGGCTTGTCATAAATTTACGCTAAATGCTTACCTCCTAGGAAAAATCGAAATCGCCCCACAGGAGTTCATAATGTGTCCAATACTGTTGTGAATCGTAAGGTCACTCTCATATTATATGACCTTCACCGGCTGCTAGCACTTTTCGTCACACTCTTTCAAACAGCTCGAACACTATATTTATTATGCGCTATTGCGGGCTATTCCAAAAGAGGTGCCTATTCTTGGCACGGAGACACTAGTACTTTGGGTAATTTTGCCAGGGAGGGCATAACGTTGTGGAAGTGTTTCCTGAATAAGAACTCGGTTGAAATGAAACATGTTCTGCCCTTTAATTCTTTCTCCAAGGGTAGAGGGATGTGTAGAGCTACAGATTGGCTGTATTTCCTATTACTACTGCTGCTACCGGTCCTGCTTCTACCCCTATAAACTCTGCCTTAGACGGGGGAAGAAAATAATAATTGTTCTAAGATAATTATTATACTACGGCCACTAGCTCACTTCTGCCATCTCACAAGTAGCCTCTGAGACCCTGAAGGCCAGAAAGAGAGTTTTCCATACTTAATGCTCAAGGAGAAGTCATAGAATATTAGTTTATAGATAGAACGGATGCTGTAGGATAGGCAATGCATAGCTCTACACATCTCTCTACCCTTGGAGAAAGAATTAAAGGGCAGAACATGTTTCGTTTCAACCGAGTTCTTATTCGGGAAACACTTCCGCAACGTTATGCCCTCCCTGGCAAAATTACCCAAGGTATCATGACCTTGTCTGTGAAGTCTCTGCCCTAGCTCGTACTTTACTCTAAGCACAACTTCCGATAGTTCACAGAGTCAGCTTCTCACTCTACTCGGTGTCTTCACAGGCAATCACTCGTAGGGTGCGAGAAGAAAAGTGTTGTAAAATATCTTCATTCACCGTTGAACTACGATTCAGCTTCTCCTATTTCCTGCGAGAGCAGAGGTACCCTATCGTACGCCACCTATCTCCTAAACAACATTCTATGTATAGTTTATTTATAATTGCGGAGAGAGGGGAGAAGAGGAAGAAAGTGAAGAAAAAAATCGCACAGGAAAAAGGAACCCAAACCGGCAAGAATTTACAACCGGAGAAAAAGCAAATGATAGAATGAAAGTGGAAAGGCATAGGCTGGGACTTCTCACAACAATAGAACTATTTCCCTCCACAAACCGAAATTTAGGGAACTTTGTAGACAGAAACTCATGAATGCTCACTTGACTATGCAGGAGACTCCTAAGGGAATTTGTTTAGGTGAGTATGATGGCATATATGCGCATTCCCACACTATGGGATTTCCCCATCCACAAAGAGTCGTGCCCGAGGGCAATTACGGGGAGACATGCACAGAATAATCAAACCTATGCGTCCACTCTACAATTCCGTTGATGAAATATCACCCGGTGTGGACAGCAACAAGAATGCAGCTTCAGTACCGGGCTCCAAATTCAACCCGATAGGAGACATTACCCCAATCGTACTTATGTTAACCGACCTCTAACTCAACTTCCACTGCGGCCTATTATCGTAACATTACACTAGCTCTAACCCAGCTAATATACCCTCAACAAAAGAAATAACAGCCCTTCACCCCACCCGACCACCTCTTCCCCCTTCCTACTCGAGTACAACTATGCCTCAATATTGATGATTAATGCTCGTTCCCGATACCACTGGCAAAATTTAACTGCACGTCGAATTCCTAGCTCATAGAACGCCTCATCAATCGGGTCCCCCATCTCTTCACCTACACCGGTGATGAGCATGAAGCATCCAGTGTGAGTGTCAAAGCATTGATCAATTCTGGCCTTGACTTGCTGGGCCAAATGAGTCGGCGTAGTGAAAACGAGTTTATCGCTCTCTAGAATGTCCTCTGTCATCGCGATGAAGATTGGATCGGGATCCGCTGAACCAGATAAGGGCGTGTGAGAATCGTGGCTGTTGGAGGGAGATGCTGTAGCAGCAGTTCTTGGAGAGCCTGCAGGAAATGTTATGTCAGCAATAGTCCCGGCGTAGACCTGTGGAGAGCCTACCACTCATATTTAAATTAAACTGTTTAGGCTCCTTGGCAAACACCAGTACAATTTGTAGAGGGTGTTGCTTCAAAATGTGGTGAGGTGAATGCGGGCGGACAGAAGTCGAGAAGGTGGCAAGTCGAGAAGGCGAGAAAAGATAGATCGGTAGAGAACAAGCACTCTGGACGGCTTTCTTAGAATTGCTGTCGGCGGTTGATCGCTTCTCCTATAAATATGGAAGAATGTGTGGCTGTCGCTTATGTGCTGTGACTATGTTGGTCAAATTCGACCGGCCGCTAGTGGCAGCTAATCCGTGTCAGGTTAGCAGCCCTAGATCCAATCATATCTTGAGAGAAATGGAATTTTTGTTCCAGATCGAACAAACAGGGCCTAAGCTGCTTCCACCCAAAAGCTAATTTATGGCGTTTTGTTTTTTGCTTCTGACTATAGGGCTAGACTCCAGTAGCGGACCATGTTCAATTCCTCTTCGCCTATTTCTTATTATGTGCTCTACAGCCACAAGAAAAACTGAGCTGGACCCTTTACCCTGACCTAAATTCCCAGCTATGCTTGAATACCGTATGATACCGTAAAATCCCTTTAAACCCACCGTAGCCCGTCGACCTCGAATCTCCCAGCAAGAAACAAAACACCCCAAGGAGAAATATCGTTATCCAGGCAGAGTAATGCTCTTATTCGAGTACTACAGTACTCTATTCCCTGCCTATGTGCGCAAACGAGAGAGAAGAACCAGTAAAACATCCACCCTTCCCGTAATATAAGGTGATTCCGCCCAGGCCCTTTTCACCATTGCCGTTCTATTACTGGCTCCCGGGCTGTAGGATATTATTTTGTATCGTAGCTAGAACAGGGATTGCCGGATACCGGTACTGGCTTATGGGTAGAATCCGAGACCATGCCCGACTTTTTTTCCTAGTGGTTGCTTCGGTATGATACTTAGCTATTATACGAATCAAGATGTTGAATCTCACCAACCTGAGCCAAGGATAGGGTGTTTTCCGGAGGCCTGGTTGCTTCGCATTTCCGCCCAAGTCGTTCCTAGATGCTTGCCACTAATTACCGTACTTGTATGAGCAGATTTTTCACTATAAGAAAATAGGAGTCATACCGGACAACTACGGGACTTATGAGGACGTCATCTCGGTATCTATGCACCAAAAGTATACGATGAGGTCAACTACTAGTAACCGGATCCCGAGAAGCCACAGTTTCCAGCAAAAAGTCTCCGATGATCCATAAGTTAGTCCTGATTCCTCCAAATCTAGCTTCTCGCTCCATGAGCATTAAGTATGGAAAACTATCGTGCTGGCCTTCAAGTTGTGTTCTCAGAGGTTACTTGTGAGATAGCAGAAGTGAGCTTGTGGCCATAGTATAATGTCATAGAATAATTATTATTTTCTTCCCCCGTTCTAGGACAGAGTTTATAATGAAAATGTCCAATTTTTCAAAGCCGAACACGTATATTAAAGAAAGCTAGTTAAGAAGGAAAAGAATAAACCCATGAACAACGCCAAAGAAATACAAACACTATTGTCTCCTGCCAGATGAAAGTTACGCTCGTTCCACTGTCGGAGGCTTTGGGGCTGGTGCCGCTACCCTTGCCGGAGGAGACTGTTACCACCGATGTATCCCAGGTGGAGGCAGGTGGCCCTGATAGGAATGCTAGCCTGCCGTGCGGTGGGAACATCTCACTTCCATGTGGAGGCAGGCTGGTGTGCTAGGTTACCGGGCCGGGTCCGGCCATCTGGGCTAGATGTTGTAGCCGTGTTACTACATACTCCCGTGTGAAGGCGCATTAATCACGTTCGCCAATGCAGAAAAGTGGAGCTGAGTGGGGTTGATGAGAGTCTCTGCTTAGTAGCTGTCGCATAGCTTCTACAGGGCACCCTTGGTCCTGGGTTGATGCGATTGTAAGAGTGATTCCTTTGCGGAAGGGGTCTGTCTTGGAGGCTGGTAGTGTGAGTTCGATATGTGTGGCGTTGTCGGATACTTTAATGCTCTTTTTCGTTATGAACCACTTCCCAAATGAGGTGCCAAGCTGCCTATCTGCCTCCCGGTATGTGAATTCCCCCACCCGCAGGAAGCCCGCAAAGGCCAAGGTGAACGCAGTGCGAAGGATGAGGGTGTCGTAAGTGAATGAGTGTAGGTGCTGAAGGAGGCGGAGCAGATGGGGTCGGGTGAGAGGACTTCGTTCCCGGCGGGTGGGTTCATTATGGTCCCGCTTGATACCCTGGATGGTTCTTTCTAGGCGGGGGTCTAAAAACGCAGTACAGTCAATTCCAAGGTCAAGTTGATATGATTTGAGACCTGTCAGATATGACTTTAAGATTTTAACTTTCACAGTTCCTGCTAGGGAGCACAGCCACTCTATCAGCCATGTGGCGCGAGCAGGGAAACATCCGCCATGTGGGTGACAATAGTTAGCCAGTGTACAAAAGAGGGTGAAGCGAGAACATGGCGTATCATAGTTGCGCCTTGTGGAGGGCGCCAGTCCACGCCAGAGGTAGTGGGCCGCAACTACCGATAATCCTGATTCCTGTATATTCGTAACCCAAGATTTGGCAGCCTGCATTCCGGGTAGGACAGCTGCGGTGCTAAGTCAGTAACTCTACTGTAGTCGAAGCAGGAAAGAGCGTCAGCAAGGGCATTATTGGTTGTTGGGATCCACTCAGGCTGGAGATCTAAGTCGTATTAAGCTGCAAGTAACAAGCACCTGCGTAGCACCTGCATTGAGGCACCCCGGATGGTGCCATTAGCTAGGCCATAGGAGACTGCCCGGTTATCTGTATGTATTACTACCCGTTTTCCCTTCCATCCGCTTCCCCAGTAGAGTAGGAGTTGTTCTACAGCTCGCATTTCTTTTGTGTTTATGTGCTCCCTTAGGTGTAGGGGCGACGTCGGTAGTGCGATAGATAGTATTGAGTTTGTTTGAGGGTAGGGTTGCGACTAACTAGTATAATAGCACCCAGACCTTTCGTACTCGCAGCATCGGACCATGTGGAAACTATCTCTCGTGTTTGGGCTGCGATTGACCTCTCGGGGGAACTTGCAAGCGCTTTTGCCCACCAGACTAGGTCTTTCTGGGCCTCACTAGAAATATGTCGCTTGCAGTGTCTGCTGCCTGGTGGGAAATATAGCTGCATATTATACAGTCGGAGGAGGAATGTCTGGCTTAGGGGAACCACAGTTGAAACAAAATTTAGATATCCTGTGATCTTTTGGAGTTCGAGGAGGGAGGCGGATCGCTTTATTGTAAATGCTTCGATCATGGACTCTGCCTTGAGCTGCTTTTTGGCCGGAAGTCGGATAACCATCTCTCTCGTATCCAGCTCAATGCCAGCAAAAGCTTGCTATAGTTCCCTCCTCGTTCTTTGCCTCCTTGATACTAAGGCCTACCTCCTGGCAGAGTCTTGCAAATATCGCCGTATGCCTCTCCAGCTTAGAGCTGGGGGGTAGAATCATGAGAAAATCGTCCAAATAGTGTATAATTCATGCATGGAGACCTTCGTTCCTGAGTTGATCTTCCAAGATCCAGTGGAAAACTATGGCGACCAAGTTAAATAGATATGCGCCGTTCGTAGCCCAAATGGGAGGAAACACTCTGAATAGTGGATTCCTTGCCACTTGAATCCTAGGAGGGCGGAATCTAGTGGCGATACGGGTATGTGTCGGAAGGCAGATTCAAAGTCCCGCTTTACAAGTATGCAATTTCTGCCCATATCCTGAACTGCAAGAATGGCATCGTGTATGCCACTATAGCTGATTGTCCCGTAGTGTTCAGGAATTCCCGCGTTTATTGAGTCGCTACCTATGGCTGGGTAAGATAGATGGTGGGTCCTCCTTTTACTACCATCGGCCTTGTCGACCAAACCTGGTGGCGATGCAGTAAAATGCGCTGGTAAGCTCTCTTCGTTGGGGTATACTAGGAAGCGATTCATGCTGGTCTCTGCTGCAATGTCTGATGTAACCAGGTGGGTGTCTGTATCGGCGGTAGATAGGTTAGGGTGGATTGTTGGTTTCTCTCTAATGCTCTCATAGCTAATTCTTGCTCCGAATTTGCATATTCCGCAAATTGTAGCGATAACCTTTTCTAGTGGATATCGCGCTGCTAACCTCTCCCATCCCTTGGGTTTCCATTGGCCTAGTGGCATTGGCAATTGGTGGGGGGTAAATAATGGATAATGGATATTGGTGTTTGAGTGGATGGGCTCAGGCTGTGTGCTCGCCTGTGGGGGTATAGAACTGTCACAGGGCCTGCTGGGGTTAAACAATCCCTGAGTGGGCAGAGTAGGAATTACTTGAGGCACAGGAAGCTGAGCAATGAGTTTGCATATATTGTAATAAAGGGGAAACATGGGGGTCATGCAAGCAGCAGGGCGAATTGGGAAAATGGCAGGGGTGAATAGGGCTAGCGTCCAAACTGGCCCTTGCGGGAAGAAAATGACCGACCATTGTTCCCTAGTGTGCATTGAGATGCCCGGTGGTTACTTCCGCAAGTTATGCAAGAGTGTTGGTAGCGGCAAGCTGTAGTGGTGCATTCTCGGTAATTCCAGTTGCGGCAGGGCTGGGCTATAGGTCCATGGGGTTGGAGACCAGGTGTGACTATGTTGATCGGTGTTGGGGTTTGTAGGCTATAGTTGTTACGCCGCTCAGGTGGAGGAAAAGTGAGAGTTGCAGCACTATGAGTTTGCCCAGGGATAGGCTTTTGCGTTTGTGGCCAGGAGAATCGTGGGGCTGGGTATGCGAAGCACTTGGAGGCAATTAATTGGCTGTCTAGTTGGCGCCACTCGGTTGGATGATATATGTCTTTCCCGCTAGCGACCCGCTTCCTGTGGAATTGGAAGTGATATGATCTCACTCCCTCCCAAGAGTACTTTTCTAACAAATCATAGAGATTCATCGTGGAGATGGCCAGTGTGGTTCCGAGCTCCCCTTGCAGGCCATAAGGCGCGAGCTTGATAAGGATTCCACAGTAGGCCGCCCAGGCCTTAAAAAACCCGCTCATTCGGTATTCGCTCTCCTTCCCCTCTTTCTCCATCTGCTCGAACTCTACCCCGCCAATATTGATAGTTCGGTGGGTTTCTGCACGCTCCTTCTCACTAGCCAGGAGACGATAGATATTTGTTGGCTTAAATCAGTTTTCAATGATCTGTACCAAAGTGCTCCGTTCTACCCCAGGGAAAAGGGTTTCTACCGAAGTGAGAATACCCCTTGCGCTCTCCCCCTCTGCTTCGATTGGATATTGGGTGGGGTATGACGTACCGAGATGTCCTTGGTCGAACCGGGACTGGTCCGGCGGGTTTGCTGCTCTCAACTGGGCCAATTGGCTTTCTAGTTCGGCTATGCGGGTAACGGTGGAGTTTGGTGGGGCTGGCTGAGTCCCAGAGGGGGGGAAATATTGAATTGGCTGGGTGCCGGAGTGGTGGCAATGTAGGACTGGGGAATTGGGGGAGGTGACGGCAGGTTGGAGGGGAGGCTGGGTTCGGAGTTGGAGAACTACTCTGTCAACAATTTCGTGCTCGTGGGCACGGAGAAGTTCCCTCATAGTAGAGAGGTTGATGGAACGGT
>Ga0307507_10011704_pt1 | contig 11001 bp, 8 predicted proteins | sample 7_EM_MG_FD_207223 | JGI IMG/M metagenome (GOLD analysis project Ga0307507, IMG submission 207223) | Populus trichocarpa ectomycorrhiza microbial communities from riparian zone in the Pacific Northwest, United States - 7_EM | ecosystem: Host-associated > Plants > Roots > Unclassified | place... | reverse complement strand
AGTACATTCTAAGGAATTAAGTCCATATGTTAACTGAGTATGTAGATATCATATGGCAAAATTGATACACTTTATATACAGTTTTCCAATTCTCTTTTAACTACACCACCCCAGAAAATGTTCAGGAGGTAAATTAAAACCAGCTTACTCTAAATATATAAGACCTATACTATCCTTCTATCTATTTTAGAATGCTCTTCTTGAAGGTTTTTCAATTTTTATATTCCTAGCAAAGTTTTCATTTTCTTGTTGAAATGAGCACTCTTAAAACCATTATACTAGAGTAAGACTTTATTAATATGAAATAAAAGTTAGATTTCCTGATTCTCTATATTTCAAAGTACTTGTAGCTGGATCTTCAGAGTAGTATCTCTATTATTCATAGAGATAATTAAAGGTGGGTATCATTCTTCACTGGTTGCCATGGGTGAGCGGGATCTCGGTAGTGAGCGGAATCCCCGTAATTTACGTTATGAGCGAGCGAGAAATGTGGGAGATGTGAGCTCTTCTTCCTATACATGAGGGGGATGGTGGTGTATGTCACCCTTAATCCCATAGACAGCCGTATGTTTCGTAAAGGAGTCACAAATTGCAACTCGTCCAATTACTAAGCTAGGTTGTTGTAAAATATGGTCGAGCCTCTCTCAGGGGCCGAGAATAAGCTGAGTGAAGGGGTCAAGCTACATTTGGCTTAGCGCGGGTGGATGAAACGCCGTGTTCTGCCTCGATACCTCCTGAACCAGGCATCGAAGTTCCCAGTGCCGTTTTCACAATACTACAGCTACGGTGCAAAGAGCTTAAAGGTGGGTCCTCCGGTGGGACGGGAATCCCGTGGTAACTGATCGGAGTTGGGACGAGAATCGCCAAGACACCGGGAGTAGCGTGATATGATAGTGTTTGGCAAGACCGCCCTGAGATCTAATTGTGCGTAGGCGGTTTATGTAGCTATGGCATATCAATAGGGAATTTCAATTGTATTGGAAATAGGTTATCGAAGGTTTCCGGCATATTGGGTCACTCTCACTGTGCCTTAGTCATTCTTACTCTACTGTATTTTCCAGCATGATACTAAGTATATTCTGACACTTGTTTCACTCTCACCAAAATTTTCACTTTTTGTCCTAGATCTCTTCTTTCTTAAGACACCTAACCTAAAATTAAAAAGCACTATCTTGTTCGTTTCAGGATTCTCTTTATCTGACTGCCTTTTTTTTTTTGGCTGGGATGCCATGGTATGGTCAGCTAGTTCTATATCGGGTTTTGCTTGTTTAGAGGACCACGTTTGACCCAATCCGCACTGTACAACTCTACAGGCCATCTATGTCAGGAAAGCTTGATGGCGCAGCTACCAAGCAAGAGGTTTAATATATTTTTAGCTGTCATCATTGGAATGGTAGTATGGTACTGTTGGCATGCTTCGTGCAGCTTGAAGCAGTTCGCATCTACTCACACGATTATAAGAAGGGTCAAATCGCCTCGGTGTAGATTTCCATCACACTCAACAGATACAAGTCCCCAAGGAACAGCAATATCCAACCAATATCCTCGACATTGCATTTTCACTCGTGCTACTCATATCAAGTAGACTTGACACATTCGTTCCCCCCCACGAACTCCTTTCTTTCACTTCTCCCATTATAGTCCTTATAAATCGTCCTTCGACACTTCTCAATACGATGTGGACAGACATTCTGCCAGCACTGCTCCTGCTTCTGACCATTGCGGTCCAGGCTCAGGTATCACTGATCACGATAACCACCCTTGTGACTCAAATCGTCCTTCTAACTGTGATTGGGATCTAGGTTAACCTCTTGGACGTTAAGACAACGTCGATTGTCTTGGGCGAGTATAACGCGGACGGGTGTCCGCCAGATCAGACTTTTGTCGACGTGATTTCCGATGCGGCCGGGTGTAATCTTATCAACAACGCCGGCATTAACAACGTTGTGGTCATTCCAAAACCTGACATGCCGGCGACCTGCATTCTTACTCTCTTCGGCGACAAAAACTGCCAGAGCAGTACCAACGCGAGAATTGGTCCAATCACTCCTGCTTCACATCCTAGTGCTTGTATTGGGCCGATTAGGGGGGGCTCAGCTGGTGCTATATTCGAGGCGAAAAGTGCAACCCTCGTATGCTGAATATATGGCGGGATCTCGAGGTGGGTTGTATTTGCGAAGCCGACGGCGGCAGCGTAAGGAGGAAGGAATAGGTGACTGTTTACCATTGGTTTTTGCTTTTTTTCATTGTATTCTTTGATTTTTGTCACTCCTTTATTATCTTTGCCATGATGGAAACCAGGTTTTCTGTGTAGATTAGCTCCCGACTATGGTACCAGTAGGAGTACTTCACCAGATCTTGATTTATCTCGGTGTATTGTCTATCGTTACCTTTCTTGCCATAGGACGCCCCTAGACGCCCGTACTAAAATCACTAAAAGTATGTGAAAACTGGGATGCACGAAGGGATGGTACTCGTGGGCGTAGCGAGCAGGACAGTAATAGCTTGGCAGATTTAGAGGCGGCTCATTCAGGTCGAGCATCATAGCGGACCAGTAAAAGCGTGTTTGGAGGAATGATTCGTCAGGAAACTAAAGACGTTACTTGTAACATAATAACTAAATTTGACTAAACTTGAGGTATCATCCCCAATCACCGCCGCTCACTCGGTGTATTCACTAAAGCAGACTGCTTCGTAGCGAGACACTAGTGCTTGGACACGATCGCCTTGTACCAGCTAACAAACTATGAGAGTACACTCCATTACTCTATGTGCGCTTAGCCAGATTCTCGAAATTAGACTTCGAGGGATGGAGAGAGGATCTCTCGAGTGTTATAGTGTTCAATTATTCCTTTTGTCTGGTACAAACTGAAGGAGCCTCACCAATTCACGCATACGCGCAACCTAACCGCATTACGATCCTGAAGTAAGCAAACTCAACCGCCTATCTTACAGTACTTGCGAAGTACCGAAGTACGGCCTATGCCATTCATAAAAGTGAAACTCATCTCCCCGAGAACCGGATTAAAACAGGGCTGTCTCCAAAAATAAAATCAACTATGATACTACCATACCATGGGCAGACCGATCTCGCGTCTCCACCCAAATAGAAACCCAAAAATCACTCCGGACGGCAATCCCGTCTCACCCCTCTCCTTCCAAGCATAAATTCAAAATTAGTACCATTAGCAAACCCATCACCTTGCTCCTCCACTTTATCCTTCAATCGTAACACCATCTCCAAACGTTCAGCTCTCCAGCTCCTGGGGAAGTTCGGTCAAACAAGGGTCACGAATTCTCTTCGGAAGGTGCGAGTGCAGAGAGCCATCGTCCGGGAACGAGGCTCGGCATCAATAGTACGTCGCTGGGCATGGAAGCCGGAGCGGAGTCCCCACTGAATAATTAGGGCTATGGGCATACTGGGTTGTAATCGGTCCTATCATTCGCAGTACACTTCTAGAAGTCAACAATCGCCGTGCGTTCGCATGTGGATGATGGTCAGGAAACAGGCAACTTTTCAGGTTTTCCCTCAGACAGGGCTGGGCTTTATAGAGACAAGCGTGGAACCGAGGCAAAGAAATACTGTTTTTAGCATGAAAATTAGGGAAGTCCGGGATGACAGGAGTTATGAGAGAAGGGGTTGCTTTACTTTTCTATCCGTCTTTGCCTTATAAAGTCTGCTGAAGTCCCTTATAAGATGCCAGTAAAGAGCCTCATGCAATTCGGGAACATAACATCCGTTACCAGTAATCTAGAAAATAATACCAGACCCTTAGCCATCTCTGATGACTAGCGGGCCCTCCCGGTGATTGATGAGGGCTGTAGGTGCCAGCTGGAAGTTACCGGTGGGATTCTAGATTCTATTGACAGGAGTGGCCAAAATAGGGAGCATTAAGCTACGATATTGAATCATCAGGACGTAAGGACCTTTGACTACGCGTACCGGTTGATGTATGGGAAGATGCCTCAAAACATGAAATTGAATTATAAAACAGGTGAGAGACAAAGCATACTACGATGTCCTGTATTGTGAATAGTGCCGAATTTCCCTACATCGCGCTAAAATACTAACTAAAATACTGTATTCGGAATCAGGTAATTTGAACTATTAGCAGTGTTCCGGAACTAGCAGGTGACGGCGGGTACCTACAGGTGACGGCCGGTGAGGGTAGACGCATCGCATATATTAATAGTCCATTGACAAAATTAAATGAGCATCAACGAACAGAAAATACTTCTGCCATGACAACAGCGCTCCACTACCAACCCTACTATCATGAAAACTGAAGTATAAATCAAGAATAAAAATACATAGTAGAATATATAGTTGAAACAAATATTAGATCTAGAGAAACTCCGCTCTGTGGTGTTAAAAGGGTGGGGCGACAAGGAGGGTTCCGATGCCGTCAATGATTGGTGGATGGTTAATGGAGGTGTTCAGCCCACGGGTTGAAAAAGTGTTTTTGGAGTGCTAAGTTTCTAGTCGATCGGGTAATTTTGTATGCAAAAAGGCGTTACACACACCAAAGTTTTTCGATCCAATAAACCTGCATAATCGTGTTTCACCTCCGGGGCTGAATGCCTCTAAGTTTGTCAACGAACCATAGAATCACTCATGGAATATAACCACTCAAATTTCGGCTGACAACCCCTCTTGGGCCATGTACGCGCTCAAAGCCTAATTCTGAAAACTGGAATGTGTATTGGTGAAGGAGGAGTCCAGAAACAAAAGAAAAAAAGCTGTGATACTAGACACAGTGGCTCTTGCAGAAGCAAAAAGGCATTCCCATATATGTCCTTAACCTATTAACCCTATGGAACAGGAGACTCATGCACCTCTCCCGGGGAAAATGGAGCAAAAGATTACAAGGCGCTCATTACATCAAGGAAGCTTATCACGTGCATTCAATACCACAATGGGATAATTTAATACTGGTGGCCAAACCATATCGATTTTAGGAAAAATGTAAACTAACTACTTAAGAAATAATAACCTCTCACTTCAAACTAAAGGAACCAAGAATGGACCACTCTTACACTAACATCAAAGGTATGCTACCAACATGTGCGCAAATGCTGGCATATGCCTTCTCAATCAGGATGAAAACTTGTATCGGTTCACTACCACCACCAGCACTTGATTGATCCGATGTTGTCATTAAATGGTCCGAGGTGTCCATACCCAGGAGGACCAAAAGGACCCCAAAGTTTACCTTTACAGTGTGGCCTAGGGTAAATTATGCAGAAGGTACCTTGTGAGAAAGGATATCAGTAGAGTTCATCAGAGGAATTCTTGGATAAGGTGATAATACCTGGGTCGGGGCGGATAGAGCTAACATGGCTACTCCAAAAAAGGGTAAAGTTGGCACAGTGGCCTCTGTGGAGCTTGCAGGTGTATCCAGATATACCAGTGAATTTACTAGAGTAGTTTGATTAGGTTTAAAGGGAAAGGAGAATACAGAGAAAGGCATCGCTTACGAGCCAGTAGTCACCCTAAAACACCCAGGGGTTCTCTTTTCCAAGCTCTCCTATTGTGGAAGTTAGCCACTGTCCACCTGGCCCAATTGATTGAACATGGTTTTCTACTTACAAGGCCTCTAACTACCACATCGTCATCGGAAGGAGTGGGAGTGTCGTCATCCCCAGGAGTGATAGTAGGCCCAGTGGGGAGGGGGTCCGGGGCTGCTGTAGAGATGCCAAGGGCAAAAGCTTGTACATCATCTTCAACCACATCGTTAGGATCAGGCGGGGGGGTAACCTGGGAATCAACAACATCGGCGGGAGTAGGAGTAGCAATCACGCCGACAGCGAGAATGGTGGCCAAAAAGGATGCGAGGAGAACCTTAACCTGCATTTTGAATGAAAGGGGGTTGAAGATCGAAACAGGCTTTGGGAGTGGATGTTAAAGTGGTTAACTGATAGTCAGAGAACCAATGATGGGATTGAAGCGGGATAGAGGAGGGAGGGGGTCGTTTTATACCTGAGATCTGAGCTACGAGTAGGGAGAATTTGATATAGCTACTGCAACTATAACTTCCATTCATTTGAGGGGAACATCGATATTGTGAAGCCCCTCAGTAATATTAGCACCGTTAGCACCGCTCTACGCTATAGGCCAAATGAACTCACAGCATGTGAGAAAGTCTCAGTCAAACCAGCAACCTCAATTAGTCTGCATGCATACGAATACAGATTGAAGCCTGAAATGAGACAGATGGCCTACCTCCCCGACTGGCTATCCCTACCTTTGTGCATCATGTGCTTCTGTGGTCTCTTAAATTAGAATTTTAGAGTGGCCACAAAGATAAAGGGCATAATAGTCTGACAATCGCTAAAGAGCTTACTTTCCTATCAGGAAAAGGCAGAGAAATAGGGTGAATAGATCCCCATAGGAGGATAAGGCAGTGCTCGCACAAGTATAGTCGTCTGTCCCGCTGAGGGAGCTAGTGACGTCCTTGCAACCCTTTCCCACAAGGAATCCAAACTTCTGATTGTTAACCACACCAAAGATTTCCTACATCTCATATCTGGGTTTGGGAGGGGAGTCTGCAAGGACCCAGCAGGTCCCATGGGCTCTGCAAAGGCAGGGGATACAGCTATCCCTACAGAAACCTGTAATTGTCTAAATATGGCAAATCTTTCTTTTTTCCATCTGCCTGGGTTGAACCTTTACTAACTTAAGCCCCAAGAATTAGCCCCAAGAATTAGCCCCTAGAATTGAAACACGAAGAAGCAGGGTTGTAAAAAACCGTTTTATTACAACCCCACTTTATTAGGCACGTTATTATTCCCCACAATTCATATTGCCTGTGTATGTTCACTACAGTACTATCCCGTAAAGCTGGAGGAATCAAATAATATGCTAAGTCGTTCTACTTGCTTCTACTGGTCAGGTTTCGTGTTTTTTTGCTTTTCTATGTTTTTCGGACCGGCTGAGCACCTCTCATTTTCTGTGCATTGCACCCTTTGTTCAAAGCAAGGAATCCTGAGCTGCATAGCACATTGCTCGATTATTTGAGTTTTTACGGTATTCCCTCAACAGCACCTTCAGAATGGCAATTGCTTAGACGTGAGGTCTCCAACAAACAGTTATTATACAACCACCTCAACTAGCCGGAACTCTAAGGTAAGACAAAGCCCAATGCTCCCTATAATTAGTGACTACGATGTCAAAACTTTATAAAACGCGCCTAAAGCGAGAAAATAGCACTCGGGGCTGAAGTTAGAAGCAACTTCTAGAAATTCCTATGAGAATAGAAGGCGAGTTTGGCTACGAGGCTTGCTGAGTACACACAATATTGAAGGGGTTCTGGAGAATGGAGTCATGAGGTTGTCTTCTGATAAGAAGCTAAACTGGCCCCCGTGCAGTGCCCGCAGTACCGGTACCCTTCTTCAAACCCTAAACCTAAAAATCCCGTATTACATATCGTAAAAACCTAAACATTGGAGAAGCTTGCTAGGACATTAGAGTTACCTCTCCTAATAAGGTCGGTGGTATTTTTTCCTTTTCCTTGTCTCAAGTGAGTGTTGAAGGAGAATCTTCCCCCTGTGATTTCTCCCACTAATCCAAAACGGGATATTCTGGACGTCCTAGAGTGATTCTTAATTATTTCGGTTTTTATGGTAGCTTATTCCGAGGGTGGTTCGGATAAACACTATACCCTAGCATCAGCCGCCCCAGTCCCGAGCGCCTCTTACTACCCCTAACATAGGCCCACACCCCTGTTCTTTAGTTTGCAACCTCGAAAAGCTACCATTATTACAGTAATTCAAGCCCGATTGTACTCGAGTACAGGGCGCCAGCTAAGGCAGATACAACACATGCTAATAGAAAAAGCAAACATAGACTACCCGAGTAGATCACATCACAAGACAAAATTCCGGTCAGCCACTGTCGAAGGCGAAGTTGTTGAAAAGTGAATAAAATCAAAAGCCAAGAGGTAACGACATTAAACTTAAGAAAAGGCCAACACGGACAAGATCTTGGGGCTGAACTCAGTTATGCGGGATTGCTGTCACTTGGCGCTATGGTCAGACAAGATATAAGTGCTGAGCATGATTAGTTTATACTCAAGTTATGCTCGACTAGATCATCGCCAATCACCTAAACCAGAGGCTTCTTTGACCACAACACGATGGAGCAACACATCGATTCACTCGACCAGTGGCACTGTAGGATCATACTCGAGCATGGCCAATCACGATCTCTCACCATACAACACCTTAATAAGCTGTACGAGGAACTAGCACAAAAGGAGTCTATCAACTCACAAGATAATGGGCATATCAAGCACAGCCCACATAGTTAGTTCTTCGACAAACTAACTTTCCGTGAACCGACTTAATGACTTGTGGCACCTCCGGAGATAGTGGCTCCCCGCCAGGGCCTCCAGGCGAATTTGTTTACCTGCTATGGATCACGCTGGCAGAGACGTCCAGGTGTGCCACTGGATCAGATAGCTGGATCGACTTACCTCGGGTTTGTAATGCTGTTGGATTGCGCGTATGCCTGGATAAGTGGTAGCTCACATATATGATGTATAAATAAAAGTAAAGGAAATTGCAAGGGCCTCACTTCCATCACCCTCCAAACCATGGTAACTAATAGACTCTACATCTGGTTTAAAGAGCAAACTGGGTCGTAACAAAGGCTCCAGATTGGTAACAGATTTCCATGATATACTAGATCAATACTGGAGTAAGTTAGGGGCTCCCTCGGTTCTTTTTTATACTAAGTCTAAATATTGATAATACATATTATCTTAATCGTCAAAAGAGCAATTTGATGATCTAAAAATCAGGCGGAAACCTAGGTGTGGGATACAGGGTTGTGTCAACACAATTGGCAAAAATTCCTAGTGTAATGCACAAGAAATCGATCATACTCGAACACAATTGGTGGCAATTGATTATCATCGATGATGCTTGAGAACTTGCAATGATCAATCAGTCGATCAGGGCCTCCCCATTTCATCCCACTCCATCATGGGCACCCTCTCGTTCAGAGCGTAATCAAACATAACTCCGGTAATCTGCTTGATTATGCTCTTATCCAGTGCGCGAACAACACACAAATATGCTAGTTCTGAGTGTGAGAACCCTCTTAGTGTCTGCACTATAGCATCTCCCGAACTATCTTCTATTGGTGTTTTAACTACATGGCACAAGAAATTTCTGGTGCCCATACAAGAATCCCAAAAATTGTAGCCGCTGGACTGATTGCACTACATACATGATTTTGTAAAACTTTTATTTGGTCGCCCAGGTGCTCTTCATCACCCTAGGTGTCACGATAGTTAGCTAAGTATAGAAACAAAATCACTTAGTCTTAACAGCATATCATCAAATAGAATCACTGATGAAATAAGGGCCTGCAAATTTCCCAGGATGATTCCTCTTACGTCACATATCCTTATTCGTACTCCCCCACAAAAACCCAACTCTATATACTCGGCACTCCCTGACGTTTGTAAAAACGACTAGTGCGTATGTGGACCCTGTCGTTTTTACAAAAGTCAGAAAATTATGATAAAATGAATATTGGTGAAAGGAAAGCCCTCTCCCCCCCACCAAAAAGTGTGGTTATAGGGCACAGATCATTTTCTATGGGAGCGAAAAAGTGATTTCTTGTAGGTGTCGTTAATCTGTTAATGCCTTGGAGCTAGCAGCTCGGCACCTCTCCCTAGGAAAATGGTCTAAAAGATGGTAAATCACTTATCTAGAGATCGCAAGCGGCCAGTCAGGACCATGGGTCGGCAGCCTGGCCAGTCCGACTGTGGTTTTAAAAGGTCTGGGTCAGCTCGGTCAAAAAAGAACCGACCGTCCCAAAAGCCTGGCGGCGCCCCGGCCATCGCCGCCAGGGGCCCAGGCCATAGTGGCGAGGCCATTCAAAATTTCAATTTGTATTGCATGACCTGCAGATGCCCAGGGAGCCTGCAGATATCTGTGAACGGCTCCCAGGTTTTTCCCAACTAATCATGCAGAATACCGTATTTTTAGCATATAACGAACGATGCGGGGCTCGGTGTGCATGGGAACTATGAGATATGAGTGGTGCTTAGCCCCTCGAGAACCCCATCTGTTTATCTTAGTGCAACTTGGTCGCATCAAGTCGTTGAAATAGAGGCGTTCAGCTCCGGAGCTGAAAAAGTGTTTTTCGAGTGCTAATTTTCGAGTAGATCAGCTAGTTTTGTGTGGTGCCGGAAAACCAAAACGTGAACCAGAATTTCCATAGTCTTCGTTATTCAAAATCAGCCGTATTGCATGCTGGATAAAGACAAAAAACCACTACAGAATGCGGGGGGCTTGCGGTAATCGTGTAGTGGTTTCTAAATATCAGTTAAGTTAGTCGCTAAATAAAGATGATTTTGATAATTAAAAACGGGGTTTTTTAGCCTGTAGACATTGAACTATGCGACACCTGGTGGTAATGATTGGATCAATGATCTACTCATGAGTAAAAATTATGGTTGTATCATACCGTACACACCTCTTGTGAAGTCATAAATTCTCACTCACTATCTTGGCTGATTGATCGGTTGCGTCCGGGCACAGGAGCTAGTGCACTTTCTAGCTTCCCGACACTATGCAAAAAGCCCATTACTCGAGTGCACACCAAATTTTTTCGCTTGCATAACAGTTTTTCAACCCCAGGGCTGAATGCCTCTAACCACCGAAATCCCATAATATCCATGCACGCCAAGCCCCAACTCGGTTTCGGTATTTACGAATAATACGAGAACTATATGAGAACAAAACAAGGAGCACACAGTGCTACCTGTATTACTTGTGGCGAGCAAAATAATCCAGTTGCCGGGAAGTATGATAGTGGTACTGCAAATTTTCTGTGGGGGGGACGTCTTGGCGGCCGGACTGTTATGCTCCACGAGCCTCATCCACACCAAATTTGTGTCTTCTCTCCTACTACAATACCATTGTTAATATTATCTCCAGGATTTAGATGCTAGCACGATAGAATTAAGATCCAGATGGGGGGGGGGC
>Ga0307507_10011703_pt1 | contig 11002 bp, 8 predicted proteins | sample 7_EM_MG_FD_207223 | JGI IMG/M metagenome (GOLD analysis project Ga0307507, IMG submission 207223) | Populus trichocarpa ectomycorrhiza microbial communities from riparian zone in the Pacific Northwest, United States - 7_EM | ecosystem: Host-associated > Plants > Roots > Unclassified | place... | reverse complement strand
CTCTCGTCCATCGCATCGGGAGTCTCATCCTCGTCCAGTCTAACACGAAGGTACCCGATGATATCATCCTTTCTAGGGCCTATCGATACGCTTCTCACTCGTCCAGCAAGACGCTTTTCGATCTCAGCCCGAATATGGGGTCTTCCATTGATAAATATCCGTGTGCGCGGTGACCCCTCGAGGATTTGCTTCAGTGAATTGAGGAGTTTGACTCGATGTACTACGGCACATTCGTCAAGGGCATCAATGCATATAAAGGTGCGCTGTGAGGATGTGATGGCCTGCAGCATCTTCACCATATCCGGAAGTCGCGGCCCTCGTCCACCAATGGCTTTCTCCTGCTCTTGAAATGCCCGTGATATTTCTTCTGGAATCATTTCCATTCCGCTAACTATCTGTTTCAGCAAGGAACCCAGCATATTCGTTGCAGATTGCTCCTTTCGGGCTGAGAAGTCAAAGTAAAAACACGTAACCACGCTTTTTTGTCCATTAGTCTGATCGCATAACCTGTCGACTACCAATGAACTGACATCGCGGCTTATTAGCACTGGCTTTCCCTCTTCTCCCAAGAATAATTCCTAGTACCTGATAAACGTCTTGCCGACCCCCGGATCTCCATAGCAAAACAAGACCGCATTGCCACCTTCACCTTCCCCACCCCCGCTATACCAGTTTCGGAATTCTTCAGTTTGCATGAGCCATTCTCCCACATTGTCGACACGGCGCTCTTGGATGTCCCGGTGCCGGAGCTTGGGCTCCAAGGGTGAGAGCCAGTTTAGGAGTTGAGACCGATCATCGGCAACGCCATAGCTATTCCACACATAGTTCGTAGTATTGAAGCAGTTGTTATTATCACTGACTGTATATTGCGACATCTTCTGGTGTTTACTGCTGGCACTGTTGTAGAGGAGGAGTTAGTATGGTCGGTCGATATTCCTAGCAGTTGAATAAAAGAGGGGGTGTCCAGTTAGGCCAGCCGCCTGCAAGGTGTGAAACCAATGGAATTCCTACCGCTGTTGTACCGATACAGTATGAGCATCAGCGGTGTAAGGTGAGGCTCCACACACAGGGGCTTCTAAGTCCTAGCCTATCGCACAAACCTTGCACTGTAATCGTGTACGGTACAAACGGCCATCCATGAAAACTCCCAAGCCCCGGTAGGAGAATAAGCTTAATTAGGCCTACAATATACATACACTATCGCAGCTTAGGTAGTCAGCCCTATGAAAACGATCTTTAGTGAAAATCGCAAACACCATCTGCAGTAATAATATTGTGGGCTTCAATTACGATGCACAAGTCTTTCCTATTCAATATGATCGAAGCTCCCGCTGTACAGTGGAATCTCAGGTATACCGAATTCGTCTAGGCTAGTGGCTCAGCAGTGTTCAGTGCTTTGAATAGCCCAAGAGGGGCCTAAGACTCTTGCTTAGGTTATCTGGCTCCATTCGCAAGCTCTCCATCAACCGGAGGGTCTGATCCCGCTGTATGGCTAGTCTAGGCGAGCTCGTTATACCCGAGATTTTACGGTTTACGAGGCCGTTACCTTGCGGGCGGGAGTCTGTGTTTCTCTCGTCGGGGTTCCTGTGCCTGAGGCAAATGACAGGGCCTTACGCAATGCAAGCAATAGGGATTTGTTCACTCAAGAAATTGTGAGTCTTCAGAAGGGGCTCACAAGATATTATCTAATGATGCACACGCAATATTCCGTCCTAAGCCCCGCATCCCACACCGAGATTTCTTTCAGGTCTCCAGGGTCCATTAAACTCCAAAAAAGTTTTCCAGGCCCTCACGAGCAAGCGAAAACTAAAGAAGCTAATGGGCCTAGGAGTGTGGGTGGGTCGCCACGTATGAAGCACCCTAAAGGAGAGAACACGATAGACTAGACTATGAATGGAAATACCAGTTAATGGCGGACCAAGAGATATATACAGTAGGCACAGCCGAACACATTACAACATCAATACCATGGTTTCGCACCATGGGATATCAAATCACCGCGCTAGTATCACCCCATCCCTTCATACCGGGGGGAAGGTGAATCCGCCAAAACAGAAACCCTACCGGCGAGCTCTATAATACTACCACCTTGGGGGGCGGGAGCCCAGCCTTGATCCAACTTGGACATGCCTTCTACAATAGCGCTCATAAAACATCACTCGACAGAGTTACTGTTAGAATATCTCTTTGGTCGGTACCATTTCCCATGCTAAAAAATTGAGTGCAAAACAAGTGAGACCAATGGGGGACATGAAAAGCCAGTCTGCTGTGCCCCCTCCACCCCTATTACGCACCTCTATCTGGGGCAGCTAGTGGTTATCGGCAAAGGATAATACGGTGCGATTTATCAAGCCGTAGAATTTATAGTAACTAAGTTAGTCTCGTATCGTAAGTGCGGTCTTTATACAGGTAGAGTTGTTGAAAATTGCCTCAAGATTCCTTGCAATACAAAACGCCACCCTTCACCATCCAAAAAGCATTATATACAGTCTATCAAGCGCCTAGGGGGGGAGGAAGGAAAGAAAAAAAAAAACGTACTAGAAAAAAGAGACATACAAGCAAGAATTTACAAATAGAGAAGGATCAAATATGACAGGATGAGAGCCGCAAGCTATAGACTCGACCTTCTCACAACAGCAGAACTATTTCCCCTGACGAAACAAACTCTACGGAAGTTTGTAAATAGACTCTCATAGATCCTTGCCCAGCAGCGAAGGCAAATGATCAAAACGGCCGAGGAGGGTACGACACATCTGCATTCCTATCTACAAAGAGTAATGTCCAAGAGTGATCACCATGAGTAACATGCCCCGAAAGGGAAGGGCGGCGGTGTCCTCTGGGCCTTAAATCGTACAGGGGGCTACCACTTTGCGAGACTGTAGTAGTGCTACTACTTTGTTGTGGCCACTCCCAGCAGCGAGGGAGAGCGGTGTTTTGCCGTCATTATCTGGCTTGTCGTGGATGACCTCCCCCCCTCCGAGGAGTATTTTCACCACTCCCTCTTGTCCATCCGAAGCGGCATCCGAGAGCGGTGTTCGGCCGTCATTATTTGGCTTGTCGGGGTCGACCTCTCTCCACCCAAGTAGCATTTTCGATATTCCCTCATGCCCATTCCAAGCGGCATACGAGAGCGGTGTCATGCCGTAATTGCCCGGCTTGTTAGAGTTGACCTGATAGTCTCGGGTGGGATTCCTAGTGCCATTGCCCCTACGTACATTTCCGACATGCGTTGGGGGATCTTCTCCAGAATGTCTGATTCTAGACTCTCGTCCATCGCCTCCGGAGTTTCATCCTCGTCCAATTTAACACGGAGGTATCCAATGATATCATTTTTGCTGGGGCCTACGGAGACACTTATCACTCGTCGAACAAGACGCTTTTCGATCTCAGCCCGAATATGGGGTCTTCCGGTGATGAATATTCGTGTGCGGGGACTTTTCGAGAATTTGGTGTAGCGAACTAAGGATCTTGACTCGATGCGCCACCTCACATTCATCAAGGGCATCAATGCATATAAAGACGCGCAGCGAGGATGTAATGACCTATAGCATCTTCACAATATCCGGAAGTCGCGGTCCTCGTCCACCAATGGCTCTCTTCTGCTCTTGAAATGCCCGTGATATTTCTTCTGGAATTGTTTCCATCATGCTAACTATCTGTTTCAGCAAGGAACCCATCATATTCGTTGCAGACTGCTTTCGGGTTGCAAAGTCAAAGTAAAAACACGTAATAACGGTGTCCTGTCCTCTGGCCTGATCGCATAAGCTATCCACTAAGTTACCAGCGAACTGGCATCGCGGCTTGTTAGTGCTGGCTCTCCCCGCAAGAATAGCACTTGGTACCTGATGAATGTCTTGCCGACCCCCGGATCTCCATAGCAAAACAAGACTGTATTACCATCTTCACCTTCCCCACAACAGTCATACCAGCTTTGGAATGCTTCAGTTTGCATGAGCCATTCCCCCACCTTGTCGACGCGCGCTCCTGGATGTCCCGATGCCGTAGCTTGGGCTCCAGGGGTGATAGCCAGGTTAGGAGTTGAGACCGATTATCGGCAACGCCATAGTTATTCTACACATAGTTCGTAGTATTGAAGCAGTTCTTATTATCGCTGACTGTGTATTGTGACATCTTCGCGTGTTACCGTTTGCACAGTTGTGGAAGAGGAGTTATTGAATATGGTCGATTGATATTTCTGGCAGCTGAATAAAGCGGGGCATGCTGGCGTTAAAGCGGCATTGCAAGCACGACTACATGGTGGTGTATAGCTACCGAAGAAAAGTCTAGTTAGGCCACCCGCCTGAAATGGGAGAAACCAATGTCATTCTAGCGACTGCTATGTATCGGTGGTGCAAGGTGAGGCATCGCATTCATCGGCTTTAAGTCCTAGCCTATCTCACAAATCTCGCATGGAACAGTACTCGGGGGAGGGGGTCATTAAAACAGGAAAAAATACCCCTTGTCCCCAGAGAGAATTGCGCGGGACTAGTAGAAATTGTTTTCCGGTTTTTAATGACCCTCCAAGTGCCCAAGTACAAATTGTAATCCATGAAAACTCCTGTGCTCCAGCGGTCGGACAAGCCTCAATAGATCCGTGCTTGTGCTACCGTATGGCAGCAGAGGTGGCCACTGCCGTAAAATAAATAGAAATCGCTGGTGAAAACTAAAGGTATTTCTTGGAGTAAGGTCTTAAGCCATAGTACTCTCCAGTAGGTTTATAAAATTTGTGGACAAAGGGTGGAAAAAAAGGGTGTGAGTAAATTAGATGATAAGGTTATTTGGAAAAATATCAGAATTATAAAATATCTTGAAAGAGAGCAATTCTTCATTAAGTGATAGGATATGATTTGTATTTGGGTTAGAATGTGCAAAATAAAAAAGCTATAACAGTATAAAAATTGCCTCTCTTGAAATAGAATTAAGTAACATACAAGAATACTAATATATAGAATTAGATAAAATGAAATTAGAAAGTGAGAAAAATAACTTGATGTGCAGTATTTATAATAAAATATAGGAAGACTGGTAAGATAAAAAATACTTAAGAAACTTAGAAATAATATAATCAATTTTAATAATACTAATAAAAAAGGTAACTATAAGAAAACTAACGTAAATATAGTGAAATAGAAACTAAGTAATTTTTAAATGATAATAGATACAATAAATAAAAAATAAAAAGAAAGGAAGAATAATAAAAATAATGCTTATTAATAACTAAAATAAAGTATATGTACTATTTACAAATAAAAATACTAAAATCTGGTTAGATAGAAAACATATAAGAAAAGTAATAACAGTAAAGAATATTTTTTACATTATAGAAACAGTATAGAAAGTTTTACTAATTGTAGAATAATGAAAATCTTAAGGTTGTATAAGCTAATATCATATCTAATTATATTTAAACATACAGAAATGCAAGTGAACTTGTATTAAACAAGTTAAAAGTATAAGAAAAAAAGATAGTGGCTAAGTTAAAGTTATTTTATTTTATACAAAGTACAGTTATGATCAATAAGTCTGTACACCAACCCCACCCCAGCCCACCTCGCTTAAAACACAACGCATTTTTACACAACACTCTCCCAACCCCTGTATTTCATTTTTTCTTTCAGATCACCACCAAAAAATGGCTTCTCAGTGCACTTTTGGTACAGTTATAAGTGCAGATTGGCAAACTCCCCAGCAGCGACGAAAGGAACTAAATTCCCATGACTGAGCACGAATTTTCAAGGCAATAAGTTTGGGTTCTAGTCCATCGACCGTTGCATTGGAATTTGGGTGTACTCTACACGGCAGACAGTCTACTACACTGTTAAACAGGCACGCGAGCTCTACCACTGTGGTTCCAGACCTAGAACTGGTCGTCTGAAGAAGCTAAATCGTCAAATTATACACTATTTACTTCGTCTTGTGAGAAGTTTTCCTAATATCTACTTTCGTGACCTCATTGATGTTAGTGGTGCCAATGTATGCATCAATACTGTCCGGCATGCTCTTGGACCCAATCTGCAACACAAATGGAGGCGTTGTAAGAGAATTCGCCTACAGGAGAAAGATGTGAAAGAAAGGCTTCAGATTGCATGTAATTATTGCCAGAGAGACCAAGAATTGGTGGAGCTATGTGTTAGGCACAGAGCTCCCAGGAGGATAAGGGGGTAAAGTTACCCTACCTCTGCGCACGAACCTCTGAAAAGGACTTAGCAACACCCCACTCCAGCCCCGACGTTAGGACAATAGATCACCACACCTCACCTGGGAAGTTGTGTCCCCTCACCAAAGACAAGAGTAAAGAAGACCCTACTTGCAACACTGTATACATCGCGGCCGTCCGTCTGACCAGTTCCTGTTCGCAGGATATATGAGAGGAGACCTCAGAGCATCTAATGCAAGTGGAAGCATCTCGATCGGACGACATCGGACTGAGTTACAACCACTGCAAAAGTGGGTATCAGAAAGCGGATATAAACTCACGGGACGTATCTACCTTAGTTAGGCTTCCTCGGTCTGGAAAGACACCCGGTGACCGGTAGGAATGTAGTATGCTCGGAAAGGGAGTCGGGGAACTCCCAAAGGGGTTGTTAGGCAACAGACCGATAACAATAGTCGTAACCATTGGTTCGATCAATAGAGACGAGTCGTGTAATGCCGGTTATGACAAAGGTATGCCTCCTGCAGACCAAGTCGAAACCGGAGCCAACAATATGAAGACTGGCCATCTTCTATCCCAGCGAATACTTGTCTGACATGCGAACACATGGAGATTATTCGTAAATCTATTTAGCAACGGATACATGTTCGTATAGCCATCTAGGAGAACGGGCGCTACACCCTCCCCATGAGAGAGGCATACGTGGCAACAAGTTGCGCAAGCGAGAGTAGAAAGATAACGGACGTTCAGGGTCAAGTCGGGCTTCCACTTCAAAGAAGTCGAGCTAGGTGAAAGAAAGATACTTAGTTATAGGAAGAGATTATGTAGCCCGTGAACACCTAGATGCGGAATATAAATATTGAGGTGGCTTCGTAGCTACTACCAACGATCAAGCAACGGAGAAGAGACCTTAACAATATATACACGTTAAACAAATATTTATCGTTTTTACCTCTTTTATAAATCGACTTTGACCTTTTTGTCTCCCTAGACGTATTCTCCAAAAGTACCAACGACCGGGCCTAGTATATTCGCTTGTCCTTAGAATCTTACTACCCCCATAACAGTATGTGCAAGTATTAGTAGTTTGCCCGAAAATGGTTCTCGCTAACAATTTTCCTAGGGTATCTATAGTGATGAGTCTTTAGTAGTACAAAACTCACCCAATTGTCCAGATAGTTGGGTTTTTCAACTTGTAAAGGATAAATGGAAAGAGTGGGCTGTCAATGAGAGCGAACATGTCAAGTCTTGCCTCTCATTTATGGTCTAAGAGGCTATTGGGAGGGGAGGGTGGTCAGAATTACAGGTTATGGAACGAGACGAGTACTCTCCCAAGAACGGCTATAGTGCTCGCTCATATATCAAGATCCTGGAGGAAGGTTTGTTACCTCATTATACTCCTGGAAGGTTTTTTTTTTCAAGATAACGCAAGAATTCACATTGCAAAAGTCACCAAAGAGTGGTTGCATCAGGAAAATGTTGGAGCATGGTCCAAGGTGGTCCTGAACGCTCCTGGTCCACCAAGGGGGGATGTGGTCCCCATGGTCCACCAGGTCCACTCAGATCCATTCTGATCCACACCTTTTGAAATTTTACTGAAAATGTGGACCAGGGTGAATCAGGGTGGACCAGGAGGACTAAGGGGACCATAACCCCCCTTGGTGGACCAGGACTGGTTTTTACATTTTGCTGATGTGGAATCACATGGCATCTAGGTGGCTGAACACCCTCCGCACAGTCCCGATTTAAACCCAATCGAGCATGTTTGGAAGACCATGAAGAGTATTCTCCGAAAGGACCATAGATACTTGAAAGATCTTAAGGATAATGCTGAGAGCAGAGTGATTTTCATTGTGGCCTTAAAGGCTGCGTGGTGGGCAGTCCCTCTAATCTTAATTGACAGCTTGATCAATTCAATGCCCAGGTGCTACCATGCAGTTCAAAGAAATCGAGGCTGGTACACCAAGTATTAAGCAGCATGGAAATAGCTCTTGGTCTATATTTTTATTGTATTTTTAACTTTATTTTTAGTTGTACAATTGATTAATTGAAGTCGTAGCTGAATTATGTTGTGAAGGTGGGGTGTGATTGGTGTACTGTACAGACTTATTGATCATAGCTTTAGTATAAGACTAGTCTAAGGGTAGAAGGAAATTATCTTATTCAATATATATCTAAGCAGATCTGACATTTACTATATTAAATAAGACTATAATAATTATTATTATAAGATTAATTCAGATTAAACTATTTATTTAATTTAATTTATTGTATTATTCAAGTTGTCTGTGAACAAAATTAACTACAAATCAACAAAGAGGGAAAATTTTCAGCCATAACAACAACACTTCACTACCAACCCAGCTATCATTAAAACTAAGAAAAACAATGAATAATGTAAGTACACGGTAGAATACATAGTAAAAATTAATATTTGAGAGCTAGAGAAAGCTCTTTATATAGCATTGAAGGTGTGAGACAATGAGGAGAATTGTGTTATCATTGATCATTGATTCAAGATTAATTTTGTTCAATGACAACTTGAATTGTAGTATTATTATAAGTAACTAGTTAAGAATCCTTGTATTTTCTAAGTAGTATTCAAAATTAGAATTGTATTATAGAATTATAAGTATAAAACTTGAAAAGAGTATTCTTTATATATATTTTATATAAGTAATTAGTAATTCAACTAGTTTTTTAAATCTTGACAACTGAGAATCTTGACTGATTAGAATATTATTTAACTCTTATTACTTTCAAACTTAAATCTAAAAATAGCAATTCTGCTTACCAAATCTATAACTAGTATAGGTTACTAATTTATAAATAGTTTTTCAAATTTCTTTAAATAGCACCTCAAGCAATAATTATCACTTAAAATTAATTGTATAAATAAAACAGTTTGCTTAAACCAATTATAAGAAATATTTGCTTTCAAAACTATTTTACTCTATTTTCTAACTAACAATACCAGATTAATTAATTTAACATGCCCATGATCCTTTTTGATTTTAACTATTGTTTGATACTCAGCATCTTTTATGTTAAGTTTCAAAACTATCAATTTTGAAGCTCTATTGTTATTGTTTACAAGACTCAGAATTGTCCAACAAGTGTATTTAAAGACTTGCCACTCTTTAGACTTAGAGAGGGAAGACTCTGACAGCCAGAGATTTGAATATACCTGGTTGAATAGTTTTTCAACTTGAGCTCACTTTAAGAATTCTTAGAGTTTGAGAATACTTACTATTTAAAACTACTTAGTAGTTATAATATTTTACTGAAGTTTGTTATAACAACTTAGTTTAAGCTTTCAGTGCTTAGTCTTGTTAAATACTGCACTTTGGCATAGAGGAAATACTATTAACCTTACTCTCTACTAAATCACCCCTGTAAGGCAGTTACAAAATCTTTTAAACAATCTATTTCTAGTAGTTCTTTTTCCCCTACTCGTCTAATTCCTTCATGAACTTATGTTATCTCTCTATATATTTTGTACCAGGGGTTAGTAGGAGCATAGGTTATTAGAGATATCAATGTAACAAATATACAACCTGGCTGAAAATTGAAAAAAACACTTGAAAACTAATATTTCATTTGAATAAAGTTAAATATCAGTATATAGCCATGTTCTAGAAATTCTTTTTAGCAGATTATTAGCTTCATAATCTAAGAACAACCGAATTATGGAATGGGACACAGAATTCAAGCCTTCTACTTATCATATCTTTTTTTCAAAATGAAGGTACATTACCTTTCAAAAGTCTCTATAACACTGGTCAATCCATGTAGTTGAGGCTGATTGATGCAAGCCGAGCTACAGCCATGACTACAGGAATGGACTAACATAGCTACAAAGACTTTTCAAGGGGTAGTGTAAAATATTGGGCCGGTTCATCGGGAAATCTGGCTTTGGCCCACTCGGCCCCGGCCCGGCCCGATCTAAGGGAGCTTAAGGTCTAGCTAAAATCTGAGCTAGCAGGAAATGAAGGGCTACGGGGTTTAAGTGATTGAGGCTTCAAGATGGTTGAAGGCTGGCGGTGGCAGAAATTATATTCGAGTGATATAGTATGAACGGAGCATCTGGTATCTGTTTATATATAGCACCGTGGATTGAAGGCTCATCCCAGCAGTTGCTGATTGAAGGGTGAATTAGGATCGGTGGGTCGTAGGACGTGTGGTCTAAGCTTCGAGAGGGGAAGGTGGAAAGGAAGTTCCGCTCATGGTCATTATATATCACTCGACAGAGCATGTCTTCCTTGGTCGGTGCCTGTTACGGTATACCTCTTTGTGGCTTATCTGGTGGTATTCCCTATGCTACTGAATTGATTGGGCGACGAGCGAGACTAATGAGGGACATAAAAAGCCACTCTGCCATGTCCCCTCCACCCTCATTACTCACCTCTATCTGGGGCGGCTAGTAAGTATCCGCTAGGGATCATATGGCGCGATCCATCAAGCCGCAGAATTTATAGTAATCAGTCTTTTATCAGAGGTATGGTCTTTACGTGGGCAGAGTTGTTGACAATTGCCTCAAGAATCCTTGTACTATAAAACGCTACCCCCCCTAGCTAAAAATAAAAACTGTATAGTCTATCCATTGCTCAAGGAGGGGGGAAGGAAAGGAAGGAAAGGAAGGAAAGGAAGGAAAGGAAGGAAAGGAAGGAAAGGAAGGAAAGGAAGGAAAGGAAGGAAAGGAAGGAAAGGAAGGAAAGGAATGAAAGGAAGGAAAGGAAGGAAAGGAAGGAAAGGAAGGAAAGGAAGGAAAGGAAGGAAAGGAAGGAAAGGAAGGAAAGGAAGGAAAGGAAGGAAAGGAAGGAAAGGAAGGAAAGGAAGGAAAGGAAG
>Ga0307507_10011702_pt1 | contig 11003 bp, 12 predicted proteins | sample 7_EM_MG_FD_207223 | JGI IMG/M metagenome (GOLD analysis project Ga0307507, IMG submission 207223) | Populus trichocarpa ectomycorrhiza microbial communities from riparian zone in the Pacific Northwest, United States - 7_EM | ecosystem: Host-associated > Plants > Roots > Unclassified | place... | reverse complement strand
TACTTCATAAGGATTGAGGTTAGTGATGCGGCAAAAGAGGAGAAGTAAAGGGTTAGGTTTTCCTATCCCCCCTGCATTTTCCTCCTTTCGGTCCTGTGGCTTACTTTTGTGCTCAGAAATTTTCAGTCAGAAAAAATGTGTATAACGGCAGGGGCCAAACTCCTCTACTGTAGGTCATGAAGTTGTTAGGCTTCCTTCTCACTATTGCCTATGCGTGGTTGTACGCAGATGTGTGTATTATGTATCATGGGTTTTGTGACTGCGTTTGGGTATATCTATACCGTTCATGTTTCGCTTAGCTAGCTAGACATCTCAATCAACAATGTTCCGCTGCATAACCAAAACCGTCCAATTCGTAACAGGCGGCTTGTGGTGTGTTGTGAGTGATGATGTATGATTGCGGGTTCTGTGATGCGGCCAGAAGGAAGAAACATACCCCGACAGTGCCAAGAACGGTCTCGATTATCATTGTCTGAGCTGCGAACAGGGGTGTGTGTGTACGAGTATCAGCTTCGGATAGGTAACCTGGTAAACAAGGAGGGAGCTGTGGGCATTATCCACTCTGTGGTCCGGGCGTACATGATGGTGGTTTGGTGGCTACGCGCCACTGGAGTTGACCTCAGAGTGAATTGGAGCTGGATTGGCTAGATTTCCCCCGCCGTCGCTTCCTTTACAAACTCGCTCGCAGCTACACGGGCTACAGTGGGAGCACCGACAGTGCTTGCAGTTGGTGGGTTTCGAATGGGATCACGAGAGGGTCATCTGAACTTGGGCTTTGAGCTTGTGGAAGCTACCTGTCATCACGAGCTCGTTTTATCGCACGAGGATTCTATTCAAGTGTCGCTCAGGCAGTGGGTTTTGAGTTTCTATGTACTGCGTGTCGGGAAAGTGGGCTTTGTACGATGACTAGCTTGGCCTGTGCCGGGTAATCCAAAAGCCTATCGTAGGACAGGGAAAAGAAAAAAAATTGGAGATACGGCGAATCGAACGCCGGACCACCTCTATGCTAAAGAGGTATTATACCACTAAACCATATCCCCGTTCGATAATTTGTCCACGATTGCTATCTAGAGATCTCTGTAATGGCCACACTTTGTCGAGTTAGGGCGAATTCCCTGCTTGTGAGCGCAAATATCTGCTACACTATCGTTTTTACCCCAAAATTTAGTCTCCTTAATACCGCATCGCATGAACATGGACTTAGGTTTCGAATAGTCTGGAAAGGGCCGTGTTTGCGGGGCTTGAAAGTGGCTGGGAGAAAGCACCGCACTAGATTTTCGCAATTCGTTTATGCTAGCGGCGATTGGAATAAATACCCGAAGCAAATTTCATATGTTAATGTCGCCTGATGGACACTCTCTTTCCAACATAAAGAATTTTGTAAGCTAGTGCTCGCTATGTAGGGAAACGTAGTAGTGATAGAGTTTGTTCAAATTAAATGAAAACTCTTGACCTCAACAATCGCCTAAGATAACACCGCCGGAATTGGCGCTTGGGCAAGTAATTGCATTCAAAAAAGGTTGCACCAGTGCAGGTTATATCAGATACAGTAAGGAAAGCTTCTCCCTGGTACGCCTAGGCTTTTGAATGGCGAAATGATTTAGTTCCTCAAATCGGTTTTACACTGTCAGTCAATAGCGCTGCCATAGTGTGAGTAGCTTAATCTCAGTCTCTTATCCCCCAGGCACGGAATTTTGGCCACTCAAGTACGTGTGCGTACTCTACTGCAGTGGATGTGCGCCAACACTGTACTTAGGTTCACTTAGGTTCACTTACAATTGAAATGTTGCAATAACCCAAATTCCTGCTTCAGGAACATACTCAGTCCACCATGCTCCCGTACCCGCCGCACCTGCTACAATATGTCCTCTGCCGTCTCCACAGTACGGGGCTTGTTCCCCAAGCAACCCCAGAGGCACTCCCGGAATACGTCTGATGGAAAACGCACTTAATTAGCGCTACGTATCATATCAAAGGGTGGATCTCCACTCGTCCTAGGTATTAGCCTATGTGCAAGCCTAGGCCCGGCAGTTATATAGGCCCACGGGATTGCAAAATTAAGGCCCAATCAAGCATCCGGGGGTTAACCAGCAATATTGTAGACAAAACTCCCTTCCTCCCATAACCTCCTTGCTCGAAACATTATCCCGGCGAGCTTTCACAACATTCACGAGACTCTGCCTGGGTCCTACATTGGCCTCTGCCGCCCTATGCGGGTCCTGATTTAGTGTGTGAGGTGTGCGATGAGTGTACAATTTGTGGACTCCCAATTTCATTCCCTGAGACAGGACAGCCGGGCATTCTTGATACACTTCTACACTCCCCTTCGCAATTCTTCATTGTTTGACTAATTCTGCCCACTGCCTTCTGCCTGGATTTAATATTATCTTCAGGCTACCTCTGAGGTAGGGTGTATAAACTCCGGATGGCTCCCGAATCATCTCTTTCTGGGCCTTTGTTTGAGTGGAACTTTTAATTTTAATGGGAAGAAATCGATTTTGAATTGAAGAATGAGTGAAATAGTGAACAGGCTAGCAGGAAATACAAGTCTTTCCTATCCCTCTTTGGTCTTCATACTAGAATAACTAATTGAAGGAAACTATCAGGAACTATCAGAATACTTGGAGGGGTTGTGATACAATGGCTACACCCAGTGTCCTTATAGCTATATCTTAATCGCCACATGGCTCACGAGGCCCATTGTAGCAATCCCAAGGAAAAAACTAGAAACACGATTGGCCATTTGCCCAAAGAGACAACCAACTCTTTAGTGGTGTATCACGGCAGGTGACTCGCTTGTATAGCACCTGGCGCTAGGTGTCGTCGGTGAAGAAGCCAAAAGTAGGCCTAGATCATCTGATAAGGTCGCTGCCATATACTCACAAGCCAATATTACGCTTGCTTTCTTGCTTGCTGGGAGCGGACTCTCACTGCCCGCCAAAAACCCTGGAACCCTGGGAGGTAACAGAGAGCGAGGGGAGGGTTTACAGCAAGGCGCGGTTTCAAAAAGATGGTTCGCGAGGGCTTACTTGTTTTTTGTTTTTGTTTGAGAATACCTATACTGCGTGCGAACCAAAACCTGAACAACAAATTTCGGCGTTTTCAAACGATTATACTGATGAGTCGGGTTACCGGGGCAGCTTAAAAAAAGCCTCTACATCGCGCCCCTTCCTTCTCTCTCCAACGTAGAGGTATTTTTAAGTTTCTCAGGTAGCTGAAGGGTTGTGTATAATCAATTAAAATAAGGGAGCTTTGGTGAGAAAGAGGAAAGTGTGTTACGCACGGCTGTAGATGAAGTGCTAACATAGGGCACTATCTTGATTAGAAATTATAGTTTTCTGCAAAGCCTATAACTAAATGTGTGCAAAAAGCTAAACAAAACCTATGGCCTGTAGGGTTTCATGTATATTAAACTGTTACAATCTGCTTCTGGGCGATACTTGCAGCAGGTGATAATTGTGTCTTTTGATCGTTCTAAGGCCACTACCTACCTTGGCCGGATACAAGACTAATCTCAGATACCTTGAGACAGGACTAAAGTATCTATGTTACAATGCCCGATCAGGTAAAGTATGAAGAAGTGATATTGTAAGACTAACAGATAGAAAAGTATTTAGGTGGTTGTGTGAAGAACCCAACTCCTAGGGCAGTTTGCATTTTTTTTCATTTTTATATCATGGATTTGTTGTTAAAGTACATAATCAAGAATATGACCTTGCTTCTTGGGGCATCCTGTTCGCCCTGAGTGGAAGATGCTCTAGGCGCTTATAATGTAAACTCCAGTTGCTCATGAGCAAAAAAATACCTTAAGCTAGGTACATCACTATTGTGTTAGGATACCAGGTAGAGTAACTTTATGCCCTTGACTTTAGGTGTACCTGGAGCTGGGTGGCCACCCGCCTTTCTGCTAGTGTAACAGGGGCCCTCTTTGGAAAGAAAAATTCCTAGGTTACGACTGCACTAAAGCCTCAAAGTCAAAGTAAGGATAAAGATAAATTGAATAAAAGAATCAAAGGGTGAAACTTAATATCATTAAGCCTGAAAGCTTTACTCAATTGAAGGCATTGGGGATCGATAGTTATCAGGATAGAGTGTGGTTCACATAATTGTTACAATCTTCTCTTCTCCGGGTAATACTTGCAGCAGGTAACCGATAGTGAGCTAGCGAGCCCTTCTCTTTGCCCGACAGCTGTTGCGATAGCTAAGTGCTCTGACTCTTATCTAGCAACTTCGATTGCTAGGCTCATATAGGACAGTCGTGTCTTGCTTTCCGGAAGTGTGATAGATAGGAGATCTTTGTATTGAAAGTATAGTGTATGAAAACAATTAGATGATTGCGTCAAGAACCCAAATCCCAGGCCCTTTTTTTCTTTTTTTTTTTTTTTTTATATCATGTATTCATTATTACGGTATAAGAACTCGCATGCAGTGCTAGCTATGGCGTAAACAAAACCTCAATCTCAAAACATAGTAACAAAAGAAAAACCAGCTCTGAACATCTCCAAGAGTGTCAAGTACTCGACACATCACCAAACAGACGGTTAACAAAGGAAAGTAAAATTACAGGAACAGCTAAAAAACTACTCTGCTGAGGTAGGAAAATAACACTGCTATCCACAGCCAGGGAACACCTCAGAGGGGGAGCGGAGAAGGAAAGGCCAGGAGGTCCATAGGGCGGGGGTCAACAGGGGAGGATGGGAAGAGCAGGGTGGTGGGGGAGGGAGGAAGAGGAGAGGACATGTCTGGAGGGAAGGTGGTGCCGGTGGACTTAATGTAGGCGGCAAGCGAAAAGAGGAGGGACAAGGAAGACCAGAGGGGAGCATCAGGGCATACTGAAGAGACGCCTTGGAGGTGGCGTAGTCTAGCTGAGGCTTTGGCAGGGCTGCGTAGGACAGTGTAGCTGAAGGACTCGGGCCCGTCTGGACAGAGTGGGCAAAGTGGTAAGTCGGTAGCGTTGTGCCAGGATGGGTGAGGAGCCAGGTAGCTCTTGTGCGCTTGCATCTGGTGGATGCGGCCGGTGATGAACTTCCCAAAGCCCATAAATGGATCAGGTGTAAGCCGTAGCAGGTAGCTGTAGTAGTCGGGGAGGGGGATGGAGCACCAGTGTTCCATCATCAGGGAACGGGCCTTGTTCTTGAGGGCGCGATGGGCGTTCGCCATGATTTCGTCGCTAGGGAGGGAGGGGAGGGTGGGAAGGAGTGAGGAGTTGATGAGCAGGGCGGATGAGAGACCGCTGAGGAGAGGCAGGGTGAGGTGCGCCAGAGCGTCCACCGGAAGGATAGTGCGCACTAGGGGGGAGGGGAGGGGGGGCTTTCAGTTGAGTGGTATGACGTTGGGGTTCAGGCTGGGCATACTAGGGCCCGATGGGAGTAGGAGGCTCTTGCATCAAGCCGGGATGGAAAGTTCCTGCAGAGGCGGGCTGAGGCAGGGTTGATTGTTGAGGGAGAGGAGATGAGGCACAGGGCGGCCATACGTCTCTTGTGTGTGAGGAGGACGCAGAGGGGTGGAAGGCATGACTCCGCGGCCAGGACTGGGATCGAGGTTGACTGGAAACAGTTTGTGATCCATCTCGGAATCTGACCCCAATGGACATCCATCTTGGTGAGTTGGCCTTTGGTTGGGGTGTACAGGTCGGCACCGTAGGAGAGGATGGGAAACATTAAGCAGTAAGGGAGCCGGTGGCATATGTGGGGGGCGACCGCTTTGCTGGCGGCAGAGAGACGTTGAACTGAGGCGAAAGCTGCTTGTGAGAGGGCAAGCCGCCTTGAAAAGTGTGCAGAAGAAGCTAGGTCGGGGACAAACCAGTAACCTAGCCAGCGGAGTTTGGAGGAGTGATGGAAGATTTGGCCATTCAGTGCCACTGGAGGGGGGGGCGGGGGCAGAGTGAGGATGGCACTGCATCGGCGTACACCAATGGATAAGCTCTGTCTTTGGGATGGAAAAGTCCACATTTCTGGAGTTAGCAATGGCCTTGATCCTGCCAAAGGCCGACAGGAGGGCTCTGCAGTTTGAGCGGTATGAAGGAGAAGAAACAGTAAGTCAAAAATCATTAACATAGGAAAGAACAAGACCTCTCTCAATAGAGATATGAAGGGAAGCTAGGTAAATAACAAACAACAAAGGAGAGCTAGATGACCCCGGTGGGGTACCGACAGAGACAAGAGAAAACACACGTGGGGAACCTTGAAACAAGAGACGACACGTTCTTCCTGTCAAAAAGGACCTGACCCAGGAGATAAGGTAAGGGTTGACCCCCTTCTAGCGGAGGGAGAGGCAGAGGATGTCCGCATTGATGTTGTCAAAACTGCCTTTAATGTTGAGAAATAGGGAGAAGACCTTGAGGCCTGGGCCTTGGAGTATGCGTACGGTGTTGACGAGTGAGGTACATGTGTCGAAGGAGGAGAGGGAGGGGAGGGAGCCACATTGGTTGTGGGGAAGAAGACCAGTATGTCTGGTGATGGCGGAGAGCTGTGAGGCAACAATCCGCTCAAGAATCTTCGAGACAGTCTGGAGGAGGACGATAATGCGAAAGGAGGAGGGGGAATCGTAGAAGGGTTTGCCGGGTTTGTCAAGGATAACTCCATTGTCTTTTTTCATGGAGGAGGGGTGGTGGCCATATACAAGCAGAGGGGCGAGGAGGGAGGTGAGTATGCCTGGGGCAATGCGACGGAGGGCCTTCCAGACTGAGTAGGGGATGGTGTCGGGGCCAGGGGCGGAGGAGGGTGAGCATTTTGCAAGGATAGTGGCAACTTCATTGGGGGTGAGCAAGCTGCAGTCGGCATAGGGTCTGAGTATAACAGGGAGGGGCCGGGGGGGCTCTGGGGGAAAGAAGTGGGTCAGGAGAGAATCGTTGATCTGGGTGGGCGTGGAGGCATCCGGGAGTGATGGGAAGCGGGGAGCGGGTTTGCCCATTGACAGTTTCTTAACAGTCCAAATGGAGAGGGGGGTGGCTGAGGCCAACAACGATCTATAGTGGGCCGCCTTAAAGGCCTTGAAGTACCCTTTCTTGGAGAGGTTGGCACTGGCACGATGGGTTGGCAAGAGTGAAGAACGGGCCTTCCTTGCGGCGCAGTAGAACTCATTTCTGAGGAGGGAGAGTAGTGGGGACCACTATGGTTTGTAGCGGTAGGAGGGGCATTTGATGGGTGTGTGTGTGGTGAGGAGAGTGGTGAGATGAGACAGGTGGCAGTCGAACCAGGCCTCTAGGGAAAGCCTGGTGGGGAGTGGAGGAGGGGTGGGAATACTGAAGTCCCTAAGAGGTGGGTCGAGGGCAGGCCAGTCGGTGAGGGCCAAGTTGGGAGAAGGAGGAGGGGGGGAAGACATGGGGTGAGCAAATAGTAATTGAATGGGAACATGATCTGAGCTAGTGGAAGAAAGAGAAGTATTTCACGACTGAACAAAGGGAAGCAACAAGGGAAAAGTAAACGACAAATTAAGGACCGAAGGGCGCCCAGAACCCCCTAGAGGGAAATGGGTGTACACACCTGGCCAGTTCAGGGGGCCAAAGCCTATATCTGACTATCTCGACAGGTAGGGGAAGGAAGTGTTTAAGTCTTCGATGGAGTGGGTGCGGAGGGGATGGGGCAGGCAGTGATTAAGGTTAAAGTCTCCAACCACAAGAGTGGGTAGGAGTGAATCAGGGAAAGCAACTAAGGGTGAGACCGTCATCTGAGATGTTCTTTTGGTCCACAGGGTGTATAGGTTGATAATGAGAAAAACAGGGAAATGACATGCCAAACAAGTCTGCCCTGAACATATTAACGGCGGCCACGTCTGGCCTGCCAAAAAAGCAAGGAAGAATAGTGGCCTGAGCCAACAGGTACGAGGAAACATAAAAGGCCACTTTGGGTTTGGAGCCGGGCCCAGCAGGTGGGGCAAACGAAATGAAATTTGGGAAGGAATGAAGATGAGAGCGCCAGGAAAAAGAGGCTTGTAAACAAAGAATATCAGGAGGAAGTTTAGCTGAGGCATAAGAATCAAAATGAGAAAAAGAACACATCCCAGCTCCCGCCCAAATCCCATGCCTTTTTTTTGTTTACTTTTATTTTTATATCAAGTGCTTTGTATTATCAACTACTGGGAACAAAGATCGTGTGAAGTGCTAGCTATGGCAAAGAAAAAACCCCATCCGGTAACATTTTATCCACCCTGGCGCTAGGGAAAAAGCCATCAACCCAGGTCTCACTGGTATAAGACCAACTGGACATCAGCCACACAAAATAAGAAATCTTCCTCCGACATACCTGTCGAAAAGAAAAATACAAATAAATGCATGGGGAGAAATCAACACGAAAACGCTTGCTATAGACACTAACAAAATAAATAATTGTTATAACCACTAATGAAACCCAAAGTAACCGACAATAAAAGAAGAACAATGGGGGAGCAGGGGCGACTATGAAGCATTGCGGCGTTGCACACATTACTTAAGAACCCAAGGCGTTAACATCCACCACACAGGCAGTACAATAGGACGACTGAGTGTAACTGAGGGGTGCGACCGTGGAGAAATCGTGAAGGCGGCATAAGGTAACGGGGCAGTAGGGTACCAGCTGAGTGAGTAAATTGTAGCTGTAACCGAGCAACGGGACAAGACCTTGAGGGGGGAGAGAAGGGGTAGACGTAATAACCGTGGAAATCATCGATAACTGTGTGCGTGTCTGACTAGACAGTCTCTAAAGGGAGGGAAGAGAACGGAGAAATCGACTGTAGCCTGTTGAAAAGTTTTCTCCTACTGCGAACTGTAGTCCCAGCCGTCTGTAACATGGGCCAGAGGGTGTTGCCGACTGTGCGATCGCTAAGGGAGGCAGGGAAATGCAAGCCGAGAGAAGAGGGAGAAGAGCAAAACGACCCCTAGAATCAAGGACGCCAGGGCCCAAGGACATGATGAGGGAGATAAGGCAGAAGGGGGGGGATGCAGCTCACGGCGAGTAAGGGTGCAGCTCACGGAGAGTGCAGGAGTGGAGGTTGACGATGAATTCTCATGGTGTTGAGATTTTACTGACCAGGTGTGTAGAGAAGATGGTTCATGGCCCAAATCGCATGCCTTTTATTTTTTATTTTTATCAGCTTAGATTTGTTTCGTCTTCTAGGTACAAAAGGTGCATGGAGTGTAAAGCTATGGCATAAAAAAACCCCCTATAACTAACCAACCGGCATCAGGGAAAAAACCATCAAGTCACGTTTCTATGGTCTGGAACCAACGGCACACCAGCTACGCCAAATAAGAAATTAAACCCTGACTGGCTAAGCGGGCGGAAAGAAAAATCAAATAGAAACATAGAGAGGAATCAACAGGAAAACCCTTGCCGTAGACACCAACAAATTAAAAAATTGTTATTACCACTAATGAAACCTAAAGAAAAACAATAAGGGAGCTGGGACCGTGCAAAAAAGCCGAAGCGTTTCTTGCTATGCTTGCATTACTTAAGAACCTAAGGCGTTGACATCCGCCACCGAGGCAGTGCAATACGATGACTGAGCGTAACCGAGGGGTGCGGCCGAGGACAAAATTGTAAGAGCGGCCTAAGGTAAAGGGGTAGTAGGGTGCCAGCCGAGTGAGTGGATTGCAGCTGTAACCAAGCAACGGGACAAGACCTTGAGGGGGGGGAGGAGGGGTAGACCCAATGACTGTGGAAACTATTGGTAACCGTGTGTGTGTCTGACTAGGGAGCCTCTAAAGGGAGTGAAGAGAATGGAGAAATTGACCGTAGCCTGTTGAAGAGTTTTCTCCTACTGGGAACTGTAGTCCCAGCGGTTTGTAACATGGGCGAGAGGGTGTTGCCGACCGGGTGAGCGCCAAGCGAGGGAGCAAGACGCGAGTAGATCAAGGAGGGGGTAGAGCCAAACGACTCCTGAAACAAGGACGCCAGAGCCCAAGGACGTGATAAGGGAAGTAAGGCGGGAGGTGGGGGTGCAGCTCACTGAGAGTGCAGGGGTGGTGGATGTTGATGATCAATTCTCATGGTGTTGAGATGTCAATCGCTGGGTGTGTAGAGGAGATAGTTCATGACCCAAATACGATGCTTTTTGTTTTTTTTATCTATTTTTATTTTTTTATCATGCGTTCATTGTTATTAGGTACAAGAAGCTTCGTGCAGCGCTAGATATGGAAAGAACAAAACCTATAAGTCAAAACAAACAACAAAAGAAACCCTTTAAAGCGTAGTCCTCCTCGGTCACTGAAAGTACAATAGGCCGAAACCATTTGCCTATATAATTCGAACTGAACCTATTGCGAATGGAAAAAATAACACAAAAGATACTTGATGTTTTTTGCAAGGAAATATAAACGTAGGGGCATCAGGAAAATGTCGGAGTGTGGTCCAAGGTAGTCCTGAACGCTCCTGGTCCACCAAGGGGGGTTGTGGTCCCCGTGGTCCACCTGGTCCACTCCGATCCATTGTGATCCACAGTTTTGAAATTTTACCAAAAATGTGGACCAGGGTGGATCAGGCTGGACTAGGAGGACCAGGGGGACCATAACCCCCCTTGGTGGACCAGGACTGGTTTTTACATTTTGCTGATGTAAGGAAACTAACCAACAAACAAACAAACTACCCTACAGGGGGTAGAGTCTGTCTCTCGGCCAGGGTCGGGGGGGGGAGTAGTGAGGGGTAGGGGGGAAGGTCGAAGATCAAGTCTGGGGGAAAGCCAGTTTTCGTAACTGAGATGTACTCGCTTAGGGCTCCTATCAGGTAGGGATATCTCCATAGTGCGGCGTCATCCTCGAGGGAGGAAACCTCTTTCATTAGGAGGTTCCTGGCCCCTGATCGGGCTGGGCAGGCGAGGATGGCGTGTGGGAAGCATTCTGGTTCGATCCGGCATCGGGGGCAGGTTGTGTCGGGATTCTCATCAAACCAGGAGGCGTGGGCGGCCAGGTAGCTTTTCGCCGCTCTCATCTGGTGGATTCTTCCTGCCACAAACTTCCCCAGACCCAGGAACGGGTGCGGGGAGAGGGAGGGGGGATAGTCGTAGTATGGGGAAGTGGGCTCGTCGGTGGT
>Ga0307507_10011701_pt1 | contig 11005 bp, 13 predicted proteins | sample 7_EM_MG_FD_207223 | JGI IMG/M metagenome (GOLD analysis project Ga0307507, IMG submission 207223) | Populus trichocarpa ectomycorrhiza microbial communities from riparian zone in the Pacific Northwest, United States - 7_EM | ecosystem: Host-associated > Plants > Roots > Unclassified | place... | reverse complement strand
CTACACGCCGGCATAAGGCCCATTCCTACGCGATCAATAACCATGAAGTTAACACTCTGACTGGGAGGGATACCCGGAGGGATACCCGGAGGAGCCATAGGCAAGCCATCAGTGAGGTGCCACCTGTATTTAGTAGAATTAGAAATTCAATAGAAGACTATCTAAATGGACCATATGAGTGTAAAATATATTGTGACCCAGGTCAGAAAGCAAAGGGGGGACCCTTGACGGGTTTCCAGAGTGAATCCTGAAGATTAGGTTGCGTATCAGGTTGCGCCCGGCAAAAATGATGGTGCCCCGGTGATGCCCAGAAGATATGGTGTTGCACCAGGTGACGCCCTGAAGATCTGGTGTTGCGCAAGTTGCGCCTAGTGACAATTAGTTTAAGTGGTTGCGTCCTGATTCGCGGTTGACGTTATGTGCGCTAGGTGCGCCAGACGCAGTGGGCGCACCAGGTGCCAAGGAATATTTTTGCTGATGGACGTGTACACCGCGAATGGCTGTTTCGGCCAGAAATTTCCCCGCTTTAGAATCGGCAATTCTTACGCCAAACCACTCCCTCCAGCACCCCACTCTGTCTCCCCCAAGACAGCCCTTCCTTTTTTTGATTTCCCTTACCTGGTCGCCGACGAGTTCAACATCCACAACGCGGCATCTGACCCCTCCATGCTCCTCTCCTCAAAAGAAGAGCAGGAGTCCGCCCCGTACTTCGGCTGAGGTTCCGACTTAGGCTACACCCTCTTTAACACCCCAGGCATTTATACTCGCTTTCCTTTTTCGGGAACTCACAAGCCAAGTAGTATGGACCTGGCGTTCGCCAACCCGTCTGCTTTTCCTGCCTTCCACCTATGGGACGCAACCACCCTACCCTCCACGGGATCAGACTACACACCGATACTGATCTCCCTACACCCCCCTTCCCCCCACAACGACAAACCAAGACCACGCTGGCAGGAGGTCGACTGGCCTAGCCGTACTGACCAACTCAAAGAATGGCAGGTCCCTCCCCCCCCCAATACTCACTCCCCCAATCAACTTGACCAATGGTTCTCCTCGGCCCTCTCCACCCTCACGAAGACGATAGCAGCAACCGCGCCTCGCTCTCGCCCCTCCCCAAAGTCCAAAGCTTGGTGGACCCCGCTTCTCACCTCCCTTCGGAGAGAATTCACGAGGTCCACCCAAAAAGCCAAAAAACTTCAAACCCCGATTCCTACACCAACGCGAGACAGGCCAAGCTTGGTTACATTAAGAGTATCAAGAGGGCGAAAGCCTCCTACTGGGCCGATTTTCCTGCAAAAACCTCTCCGAACAACATCTAGACGGCCAAGCAACTGGTCGCCCCGAGAAAAGCTCCTAGAATTCCCTCCCTTCCCAATGCCTCAGGTCCAGTGGCAATTAACAAGGCGCTATTGGACCACTTCTTCCCTCCCAAAGACCCCTTGCCCGGCGGGGGCCGCCTCAATAAAAACCCCTTGGCCACCCCTCTCACATCTGAGGAAATCAGACAGCCCCTTTCCAAGTCCTCCCCCTCCACGGCCCCTGGCCCTGACGGGGTTCCTTATTCGATATGGGAGAAAGTCAACCTCATCAACCCCACGATCATCCTTGAGCTCCTCTCCCCCCTGGTGGCATTCGGCTACCACTCTCCCTCATTAAAAAGCGCGAATGGGGTAGTCCTCGACAAGCCTGGGAAAGCCTCCTACGACTCCCCCCCCTCCTTCCGGATAATAGTCCTCCTTAAAACCATCTCGAAGATTCTTGAACGAGTTATGACGGTCAGACTATCCGCCCTGGCCAGATCCAAGGGCCTGCTCCACCATAATCAATGCGGCTCTCTCCCGGGACTCCGCTCCTGCGACGCCTGCCTCACTCTCACACACGAGGTGAAAACCCTCCAGAGACCCAGGCTGAAGGTCTCCACCCTCTTCCTCGACATCAAAGCCGGCTTCGACAATGTCAACGCGTCCACCCTCAGAGCAAGGTTCTTACCCTCCCAAGTACCCTCCTACATGGTCGACTGAGTCTCCTCCTTCCTGTCAGAAAGGACGTCCACCTTGGTGTTCCAAGAATCCCCCAACCTCTCCTCCCCAGTCTCAGTGGGCACCCCCCATGGGTCCCCAATCTCCACCCCGCTTTTTCTGATATATGGTTCCCCCCAACACATGTCGATCCCCAAGGGGCTAATGGTCTCTTACATCGCCGATTTTTCGCTCACAGTAGCCTCCCCGACCCACAGAGGCAACATCCGCAAACTGCAAAGACTCTTCAACACGGTCGCCGCGAAGGGCCGGGACATAGGCGTGTCCTTCTCGGTCCCGAAAACTGAGCTCATCCACTGGCGGACTCCTAGCCAGAGGTCCCTCTCCTCAATGGCCCCCATCGACCTGTAAGGCCACCTCTTCCAACCATCGAAAGTCGTGAGGTGGCTGGGGTACTGGTTCACCCCCGCCCTCAATACCACCCACCACTTGAGGCACAGGCTATCCTTAGCCCAAGCGATCTTCTCCTTCGTCAAACGCTTATCCTCCCCGGGTGCAGGCGTTAAACCCTTCGTATGCCACCGCATTGCCGACGGCCTCCTCCTCCCCATACTCACGTATGGGGGTGACCTCCTCACTCCAAACTCCTCCGCGCTCAGAAGCATGGACAGCTTCTGGCACAGAGTCCAACGATGGACAACAAACAACTTCTTCACTACACCCACCTCCATACTTTCCCGTTCGGCCTGTCTCCCTCCGGTCGCCTCTTACTGCAGGTACAGGAGACGCCTGGCCGCCCTTAGGGTGGCCTGCGCCCCTCCGTACGCCAACCCAGCCTCCGCTAGGCTCCCGCAATCCTTCCCCTCTCTCTCCTCTTTCAGGGCCCAGGACTCGTCCAGGGACCTGACAGTAGGACTATCTTCCGTCTACCTCCCCCTGAGCTGGAAGACCAAGTCTCCCTCACCACCGGTAAGAAAACACCTCCCGGTCGATGCCCTCGCACACCTCACCCTACCCCTACAAGAAGGACTCCCACTCCTCCCACTTGTCCTACACGCCCCTCCCCCCCTCGGGGCGAACATCCCCCCCCCGAACTCATGAAAAGAGCGTACCCCGCCCTGCACACCCGCGCCAGAAATATCCTCCTCCAAGATTAGGTCACCGATGCACCCACTCCCCCGTACTACGACTTCCCCCCCTCGCTCACCCCACACCCCTTTATGGGTCTAGGGAAGTTTGTGGCAGGCAGGATACATCAAATGCGAGCGGCAAAGAGCTACCTGGCAGCGGACCCCTCATAGTTCGACGAGGACCCAGACTCGACCTGCCCCCGATGCGGAATGGAACCAGAAACCTTCACGCACGCGATCCTGACCTACCCCGCCTGCCAACGGGCCCGAGACCTCCTGCTGAAACATGTCTCCTCCCGGGCGCACGACGCAACAACATGGTCCGACCCCCTCCTCATAGGAGCACTAGGCGAGTATATCACAGACACGCAAACCGGTTTCCCCCCGGACATGATCCCCGACCATTACTCCACCCCTTCCGCCCCCCTTCCCCCAGACTTGAAACATGGTTTGCCGCGGAGGTTTTGTTTGGCCTTTTGTTTTGGGGAGATTGCATCTTTTATTTTCCTTCTTTTAACTTTCCTTGCAAGAAGCGCTTAGGATGACAAGTAGTTCTAGTGTTGTAATTTTTCTATATTGTGTTTTTATGGGGAACGATAGGCACATGGTTTTGGCCTAAGTACTTTCAGTGAAAAACGCGATGGACTAGGAATATGGTTTCTTTTGTTGTATGTTTTGTTTTATAGGTTTTGTTCTTTCCATAGCTAGTGCTGCACGAAGCTTCTTGTACCTACAAACAATGAACTCATGATAAAAAAACAACAGAAAAAAAAAAGGCATGTGATTTGGGTTCTCCACGCAACCATCTAAGTTCTTTCATATACTATACTTTCAATACAAAGGTCTTTACCTATCAGACTTGCGGGAATCAAGACAAGACGGTCTTGTATGAGCCTAGCGATCGATGTTACGAGATAGGAGTCAACGGACTTGGCTATCGTAGCAGCTATTGGGCAAAACAGGAAGTGATCGTTGGGACACGATCGGTTACCTGCTGCAAGTATCACCCCGAGAGAAGAGGATTGGAACATTTGGTTGTGTCAATCAGTAGCATCTAACAAACCAACAAAACGGAGACCAACAACGAAAACGACATCGACCTCCTAGCCGGAAATCTCCACCTTTCATCACTAGGAGAAGGACTAGAAAGGCCCTGATGGGAAGACAGGGCACCAAGCCGTACAACACCAGAGCTACCATTACCGAGTGGATCAGAAGAAACAGAAGAACAAGGAAGGACCAGACGAAACACAATGGCGACTACAGCAGAATAAGGCAGAGCGACATCCTGGGAAACAACACCAATTCTGGACCTGGAGCAGATGAGACAAATCATTGTATCGTTAAGTGGAGGAACCAGGAGGCCGAAGGCCAAGGAACCCACAGTTTACCGAGCAGAACGACATAAACGACGAGGATGGCTAGCGCAACTCATAGTGTACTACAGCAGGGTAGGATGGCAAAACGGACATGATGAGGAAAAAATCCTCTGTGCAACCAGCCTCCTAAGGGAACGACGCAGGAACGTGGATCACACCTTACGCAGAAGAAAGGATCACCCCAACATGGGACAATTGGGCAGGATTCAAAGCAGAACTACAAAGACAATTTGGCGTAATCGGCGCCAAAGGAGAAGCAAGTATGAGGCTAAAGGAGATGAAAGAAGGCAAACGATCGGTCACGGAATACTGGAACCAATTCCCCCTTGTGGCGAGCAAAGCCGAGCTGGACGACTCAACTGGAGGAGAACTACTTCTAGGAGGAATGATGGAAGAATTGCAAAACGCCTGGGGAAATAGTAGTGAAGAATACAAGGACCTCAAACACCTAGCCTAATGGGCAATCAGGAAGGAAACCAAGCTTGCGACGGTCAGGCATATGCCAGGATCGCCAGCAACAAAAAACATCCAACAGGAGACCACCACACCACAAAACCCAGACAGGACATATCGACCTAGAAAAAATGGCAATCCGAATTACGGCAACACTAGGGAACTGGACGGGACGCGGATGCGACCAAGATTCTATCTCTCGAGAGAAGAATCCCAAAGAAGGATACTAGGACAACTATGTCTCAAATGCGCACAGCCTGGGCACTTAGCCAGGAGTTGCCCACAAAGGGACCGACTCAAACCATTAAATATACAAACGAGGAGCTGGCAACACACGAAGAAAACCGCCCCTTGGCAAACCAGACGAAAGATTAGGGAAATTGAGGTCGAACCGGAACTTGCACAGTCGGCAAACGATGACTATCCACAGTAAAAGATGGTCGGAGGGACAGACCCGAACGAAAACCTATCATCATGGAAAACTACTACATGGCACTCAACTACACAGATACACTAGAAAACAATAATGACCACATCATGGTCGAGATACAACTACACTGCGGACAAGAGTCAGTAAGTATTAACGCCATTATTGACTCAGGAGCACCAGAGGACTACATCGACCGAGAAGTCTGCAACAAACACGGGATCAGAATGATCAAAGCAAAAAAGCCCAGGGAGATTGACCTCACGGACGGGAAACCAAGCGCTATGGGACCTGTTACCCATATGAGGAAAGTACCTATGGACATCAGTAGCCATAGGGAATTGGCAACTTTCCAAGTGGCAAATCTCTAAAACCATGAGGTCAGCCTTGGGATCCCATGGTTAAGAGAACACAATCCAACAATCGATTGGAATGACAAAAGGATCACATTCAACAGTGAACAATGTACAAATTGGTGTCTCAAAGGTTTACCCGTTGCCTATGCGGTATTCCAAGAGAAAGCCCTGGAAGAGAATCTCTTCACCAGATTCTCAAAACTCCAGGCCAAGGAAGGCCCGATGGCCAGTGACCAGGACGTCAGAGTTAAGAAGCTATCCGCTGAGGCCAGAGTGCGTAACAAGGTATCAGGAAGAGCCGCAGGACACAACCTGTACGCAAACGAAGGAACCGATGTTCCTGCCAGAGCGCAAGCAATTGTTGGGACGGGTATAGCTATTGGATGACCTCACAACACCTATAGACGACTTGCACCACGAAGCAGTCCAGGAGTCAAACACCGACTCATGACAAAGGCAGGTGTAATAGACTCCGACTACAGAGGAGAAGTGAAGGTGGTCCTAGCCAACCTGGGAGACCAACCGTACCGAGTGGAAAAAGAAGACTAGATCGCACAACTGATCATCGAAAAAATCGACAACTGGGAATTGGAAGAAGTAACCCAGTTGGACGATACCAAAAGAGGGGATCCAGGATTTCGGAGCTCCAACACCACCAGGGACCAAGAGGTCAAGGACCAAAGGGTCAAACCACCGATTGAAATCAATGAGATATCTGCAAAAGCGTTTGGACGATTCTACCACAAGGGAGAAACAACCGGCACCCTAAGATGGGATGAAATTCAAGCAGAAATTCAGTTGGATGCTATCAACATCAGTACCAAACTGGTGATCAAAAACACGAAGATCAGTGAAGACTAGGACCTAAGAGATACGGTCCCTCAAGAATATCACCACCTGCTGGATGTGTTTGAAAAGGGAGAGAAGACGGCGGTACCGCCACACCAACCAGCCATCGATCTAGGAATCGACCTGGAAGAAGGAAAAACGGTACCCATCAAGAAAATATACCCCCACAGTTACGACCAACTGGAAGAGCTTTATTGATATATTAAATAGAATGTAAATGGAGGATGGATCCGAAGGGTAAAATCGGGAAGGGCTTCACCAATTATGTTTGTCAAAAAAAAGAAGGGCAAACTCAGACTCTGCGCCGATTATCGAGCACTCAACGGTATCACCAACAAGGATCGACACCCGGTACCGCTTATCGGTGAAGTACTGGATAGACTATAAGGAGCCAAATACCTCACCAAACTGGATATGAAGGATGCCTACCACAACATTCGAATCAGTGAAGGAGAAGAATGGAAGACAACCTTTTCAACAAAACTAGGGACTTACGAATACCTAGTCATGCCATTTGGACTATGCAACGCACCAGCGGTGTTCCAACGATGGATCAATGAGGTACTTATGGAACACATCGACATGTGGTGCATCGTCTATCTGGATGACGTACTCATATATTCGAATGCCATACAACGACACCGACAGGATGTCAGCAATATCCGGGAGCGAATACGAAAATGAGGAATGAAGGTCAAGCCATCCAAATGCGAGTTCCACCAAAGCGAGACGGAATACTTAGGATTTATCATGGGACAAGAAGGGGTCAAGACCGACCCAGTTAAGACAAGAGCCATGTGTGAATTGATAATGATCAAGAAAATCAAAGAAATCCAATGCTTTCTGGGGTTCTGCAACTTCTCTCGACGATTTATAGAAGGTTTCAGCAGATCGGCCAAACGACTATATGCCAAAACAAAGAAGGAAGGTATTGGCAACTGGGAATGGGGAGACAGAGAAGAGCAAGAATTCGACAAATTAAGAAACAAACTTATCACGGCACCAGTACTGGTCAACTGCAACCCCCTCGCACCAACCAAAATCGACAGAGACGCCTCAAAATATGTCTGCTCAGGTATATTGTCACAACAATACCAGGACAGAAAATGGAGACCAGTGGCGTACCGATCCGAGACAATGTCGGATGCCGAATGCAACTATGACATACACGATAAGGAACTACTGGCGATCGTTCAAGCATTCCACTAATGGAAAAGATACACGAGAGGAAACCCCAAACCAATACGGGTCCTCACAGACAACACGAACTTAGTCACCTTCATGACGACAAAGGAACTAAAGGAACAACAAGCACAATAGATGCAAGAATTAAGTCAATATAACTTCAAAATGGAATACCGACCAGGAAAGGAGGGAGGAAAGCCAGACGCCCTCACAAGAGGAGAGGGAGACCTACCGACGGCAGGAGACAAGAGACTCACTCGAAGGGTGGGAATATGACTACCAAAGGATCGATACTGGGACATCCCAGAAACAGAAGAAATGGGGCTCGACATATTGGAAACACCTGAATTCTGAGACAAAGACGAAGGAGAAATACAGAAAGCCACCAGAAACCACAACGAAATCCCGGATATGAAAAAAAACCTTGACGAAATGAAGACAGAAATGAAGGGAATAGCACTAGGGCTATTCCAATGGAAGGACGAACTCTTATGGTAGCAAGGAAGATTTTGGACACCAAAAGACAAAGGGATACAAACCACCGTTATCGCTAAATATCATGAACCCCCACAAGCGAGACATGGCGGAACGGCCAAAACTATCTAGCTCCTCAGTTTATGATAGTATTGGCCAAAGATAAGAGAAGATATCAAATGATTTATAAAGAATTGCGATACATGTCCAAGGACCAAAGTGCTCCGACAAGCACCCTACGGATTGCTGCACTCAAACGAGCCCCCCGATCGACCATGGAAATCAATAGCTATCGAGTTCATCACGGACCTGCCCCAATCAGCAGGATATGACACCATACTAGTGGTCATCGATCGGCTGACCAAAATGAGCCATTTCATTCCATGCTGGAAGGACGTGAACACATGGTAGTTCACTAATCTCTTCATGCCAGAGATAGTTAGGCTAGACGGACTACCACACCATATCATCACTGACAAGGGGACACTATTCACCACAGACCTATGGAAAGAAACTACGAGGGAATTAGGAATTGAAGGAAGACTAAGCACGGGTTTCCATCCACAACCAGACGGACTGACCGAACGGACCAATGCCATACTGGAACAATATCTGTGAGCATACATCAATTATCAACAGGACAATTTGTGAGGTTACCTACTACTTACAGAATTCGCGTACAACAATGGATATCAGGACACCAGCCAAAACACCCCCTTCTTTGCCAATTATGGAATCAACCCCGAATCCGAGATGATAGGTTATCTGATGCAAGGAAAACGAACGAAACCAGAAGAAATGAGTCAGTTGCATGAGTGATTAAGAAACGAGATCGTCGCCCTGAATTACAGCAAAAAGAATACTACAAGGTACACAGAAAACCCGATCCGAACCTACAATCAGGAGATATGGTATGGTTGTTGCCACGCTATATGAAGACAACGAGACCATCGAAGAAACTGGACTACAAGAAAATCGGATCATACAAAATCTTGGCAAAGAATGGGACAAGCGCATATAAGCGGGCCTTACCACCCTCAATGGCTATACATAACATATTCCACATCTCTCTCCTCGAAACTTACCAAGAGAACCGATTCCCCCCAGAGATCAAAGGACTTCCTCCTTCTATTCACATAGAAGGAGAAAACGAATATCAACTCGACGAAATCATCGACTCTCTACTCCACTACAACAAGCTCCAATATCAAGCCAAGTCGAAAGGCTACTCACCAGAACACGATAAAGTCTGGTAGACCGCGGAGAACTTCAAGAATACAGGACACACAGAGTTCAACGATTCCACCGGCGCTACCCAGGAAACCCTGGAATGGATACAGGTCAAGATCAACGGATCGTCCTCCTGACCTCCCCCCATCGTCAAACAAGAACGACACTCGCACACCCCAGAGAGTGACGCCCAGCGCGTCCCCTGCAACGCTACCCGCACTAGCCCCAAATACTCGGGCACACCAAGAAGAAAGGTGGCGCACACCTCCATGAACTGGATGGACTGCACTGACGATGGATGCCAAATCCAGCTTGGCGAAAAACACGGGTTAGGCTAGTACTCACAATTCACGAGGAGATCGAGGAAATCAAGTGTGGCCCACGACCACGACTGGCGACAGGAGATGGAAGCGAACCCCAGAGAGCACTGGGCACCAGAACAACAACCTCTTCAGAAATGGGCCAGGAGGGCCCACGGAGACCTCATGAGCTGGGAGCACTGTTTTAACGACAACTGCAAGGGACACCGGTGGGAAAAGGTGGAGGCCGGATACTAGCCCAGAGGGGTGGGAGAAAAAGGTACCCTGTCAAAGAATGACAGGAGGGAACAAAAGAGGAGAAAGGTCGTGAGGACAAGAGTAGGAGGGGAGCGGAGCGAAAAAACCATTCCGGACCTGGAAGCAAGGGAAGCACAGATCTCGGACCCCAGAAGCCAACTGGACCGCGAGGCCCGAATTATTGTGGCAAAAGACAATGACCTCGAAGGACTTGATAAGGAAAAGGCAAACCTCCAACAAGCCTTCAATCGAACTAAACAGAGGATGCGGCAAATCGGGATTATGGTGTGGAAGGAAGGAGTTTAGCATTGTGGGAGCGAGGCACGAGGGGGAAGGGAGCTAATGTCACAAACAGTGAATAATCACGGCAGACTCTCACATGACTAATCGTTGTTAGTCCTCGGTTCGTTATCTTTCACGCTAGGAGATCAGTTGACTCATAGAATTTTATATGAGGACGCAATAGCGTGTCATTGGTTTATTGTGATTGGTTGATATTTGACATGACGCACGATTGTGGTCATGTGGTTTATCTATTTCGCACATGACTCATAGTTATGAGTCATGGGTTTTACGCATGTGACCCCTTTAGGGCACATGACTCGTTATATAGGTTTTGATTGGTTACGAGATAGGGCGCAGCTGACTCGCACCAGTCAGCTGACGGATTTCACACTATGACTCACAATGAGTCATGAGTTGCATGACGCCAGAGTATGAGCCACGCAGGGTTAGGTTTGAGGGAAGAACCCCTATATAAGGGCACCCTCGGGGCATGGGATTTGGGTGGCTGCTGCCCCACCTCCCCTCCCCACTGCCCGAACTGCGGCGACGATCACGATGCCTTCTCCAGGGAATGTAAGGCTAGACCTGTCCCCCCACCACAACCCGAGGCCCCCCCACCTTCCGACGAAGAACTATCCGACGCCTCCTCCGATAGTGAGGAAGCCATGGATGTGGGCGACGATGGCCGTCCAGCACCCACT
>Ga0307507_10011700_pt1 | contig 11005 bp, 12 predicted proteins | sample 7_EM_MG_FD_207223 | JGI IMG/M metagenome (GOLD analysis project Ga0307507, IMG submission 207223) | Populus trichocarpa ectomycorrhiza microbial communities from riparian zone in the Pacific Northwest, United States - 7_EM | ecosystem: Host-associated > Plants > Roots > Unclassified | place... | reverse complement strand
GTCCGAGTCATCTGCGCCTTATCTTGCAACCAATCAAAACCCATAAAACAAGTCATGTGCCCTAGCGGGATCACATGCATAAAACCCATGACTCATAACTATGAGTCATGTGCGAAATACATAAACCACATGACCACAATCGTGCGTCATGTCAAATATCAACCAATCACAATAAACCAATGACGCGCTATTGCGTCGTCATGTAAAATCCTATGAGTCAACTGATCTCATTGTGTGAAAGATAACAAACCGATGACTTAATAACTATTAGTCATATGAGAGTATGCCTTCCTTAGTCACCGTTTGTCACATTAGCTCCGTTCCCCCTCTTGCATCGGTCACACGATGCTAAACTGCTTCCTTCCACAACATATCCCCGATTCGGCGCATCCTCTGGTTGGTTCGATTGTAGGCTTGTTGGAGTTTTTCCTTTTCCTCATTGAGTCGTTCGAGGTCCTTGTCTTTTGCGACGATAGTTTGCGGGGTGCAGTCGAGTTGGCTTCGGAGGTCCGAGATCGTCTTTTCCAGAGTTTCCACGTCCAGAGTTTCGATGTCCGGAACAATAGTTTTTTCGCTCACCTCTCCCTCCCGCCGTCTCCTCACGACTCTTCGCTTCTTGTCTTCCCCTCTGTGATTCTTTGACAGTGTCCCCTTTTCTCCCACTTGTCTCGGGTAATAGCCGGCGTTCACCTTTTCCCATCGGTGTTCGTTGCAATTGTCGTTGAAACAATGTTCCCAGCCTGTGATTTCGTGATGAGCCCTTCTGGCTTTTGTCCGACGAGGTTGTTGTGGAACCCAGTCCTCACCTGGGTTCGCGTCCTTCTCCTGTCGCCAGTCGTGGTCGTGGGCGACCCTTGGTTTTCGCGATCTTCTGGTGAATTGTGGGTACTAGCCTGACCCTTGTTTTTCCCTCAGATGAATTTGACATTCATCGTTCGTGCAGTCCGTCCAGTTCATGGCGGCATGCGCCACCTCTCGTTTTGGTGAGCCAGAGTATTGTGAGTTAGTGGGGGTAGTGTTGCGGGGGACGTGCTGGGCGTCGCTCCGTGGGCTGTGCGAGTGTCGTTCTTGCTTGATGATGGGGGGAGGCGCAGAGGAAGATCTGTTGATCGTGACCTGTATCCACTCCGGGCTTTCCTGGGTAGCGCCAATAAAATCATTAGAGAGTGTGTTCGGCATGGTTGAAGTTTTCTGCTGGGTACCAGATTTTATCGTGTTCTGGTGAGTAGCCTTTCCACTTAGCTCGATATTGGAGCTTGTTGTAGTGGAGTCGCGAGTCGATGATTTCGTCGAGTTCGTATTCGTCTTCTCCTTCTATCTGAATACGAGGAGGGGGTTCTTGATCTCTCAGGGGAATCGGTTGTCTTGGTAAAGTTCAAGAAGGGAGATGTGGAAGGTGTAGTGTATGGCCATTGAGGGTGGTAAGGCCAGCTTATATGCGCTTGTCCCAATCTTTGCCAAGATTTTGAATGGTCCGTTTTTCTTGTAGTCCAGTTTCTTTGATGGTCTTGTGGTTTTGATATTGCGTGGCAACAACCACACCATATCTCCTGATTGTAGGTTCGGATCGGGTTTTCTGTGTAGATCCTAGTATTCTTTTTGTCGTAATTGTGCGGCCACCATCTGCTTCCTTAATGACTCATGTAACTGAGTCATTTCTTCTCGTTTGGTTTGCCTTCCTTGGATTAGATGACCGATCATCTCGTATTCGGGGTTGACTCCGTAATTCGCAAAGAAGGGTGTGTTTTTGATGGTCTCCTGATATCCGTTGTTGTATTCAAATTCTGCCAGTGGTAGATAACCACACCAATCGTCTTGTTGATAGTTGATGTATGCTCGTAGGTATTGTTCCAATATGGCATTGGTCCGTTCAGTCTGTCAGTCGGTTTGTGGATGGAAAGCCGTGCTGAGTCTTCGTTCAATTCCTAATTTCCTGTATTTTCTTTCCATAGGTCTGAGGTGAATAGCGTCCCTCTGTCGGAGATGATATCATGTGGTAGTCCGTGTAGCCTGACTATCTCCTTCATGAAGAGATAGGCGAACTGCCGTGCGTCTAAGTCTTTCGAGCATGGAATGAAATGGCTCATTTTGGTCAGCCGATCGATAACCACCAGTATGGTGTCATATCCTTCTGATTTCGGCATGTCCGTAATGAAGTCCATAGCTATTGATTACCATTGTCGATCGGGGGCTTTGTTTGACTGCAGCAATCCGTAGGGTGCATGTCGGACCACATTGGTCCTTTGACATGTGTCGCAATTCTTTATGAATCGTTTGATGTCTTCTCTTATCTTTGGCCAATAGTATCGTTGACTGATCAGTTCGGTAGTTTTTGCCATTCCGCCATGTCCCGATTGTGGGGGTTGGTGATATTTAGCGATAAGAGTGGTTTGTATCCCTTCGTCCTTTGGTATCCAAATCTTTCCTTGATACCAAAAGAGGCTGTTCTTCCATTGGCATAGCCCCAGCGCTATTCCCTTCATTTCTTTTCTTCCTTAGTCCAAGTTTTTCTTGATATCCTGTATCTCGTCGTCGGTGTTGCTTGCTTTTTATATTTCTCCTTCGTCCTTGTCGCGAAATTCGGTTGTCTCCATTATATCGAGTTTGATATCTTCGGTTTCTGGGATATCCCAGTATCTTTCCCTGGGCAGTAAGATTGCCACATTTCGAGTGAGTCTCTTGTCTCCTTAGTGGGTAGGTCTCCTTCTCTTCTTGTGAGGGCGTCTGGCTTTCCTCCCTCCTTTCCTAGTCGGTATTCAATTTTGAAGTTGTATTGACTTAATTCTTGCATCTATCGTGCCTGTCGTTCATTTAGTTCCTTCGTTGTCATGAAGGTGACTAAGTTCTTGTGGTCGGTGAGGACCCGTATTGGTTTCGGATTCCCTCTCGTGTATCTTTTCCATTCGTGGAATGCCTGAACTATAGCCAGTAGTTCTTTATCGTGTATGTCGTAGTTGCATTCGGCGTCCGACCTTGTCTTGGATCGGTACGCCACTGGTCTCTATTTTCAGTCCTGGCATTGCTGTGACAGTATACCGGAGCAGACGTATTGCGAGGCGTCTGTTTCGATTTTGGTCGCTGTGAGGGGGTCGAAGTAGTCCAGTACTGGTGCCGTGGTGAGTTTTGTCCTTAATTCGTTGAACGCTTGCTGTTCTTTGTCTCCCCATTCCCAGTTCCCAATGCATTTCTTTTTTGTTTTCGCATATAGTGGTTTGGCCGTCCTGCTGAACCCTTCTATGAATCGTCGATAGAAGTTGCAGAAACCCAGGAAACATTGGATTTCCTTGATTTTCTTGGGTGTTGTCCAGTCCCAGATGGCTTGTATCTCAATTGGGTCGGTCTTGACCCCTTCTTGTCCAATGATATATCCTAGATATTCCGTCTCGTTTTGGTGAAACTCGCATTTGGATGGTATGACCCTCATTCCTGATTTTCGTATTGCCTCCAAGATATTGCTGACGTCTCTTCGATGTTGTTGTAGGGTATTCGAATCTATGAGTACGTCATCCAGATAGACGATGCAACACATGTCGATGTGCTCCATAAGGACCTCATTGATCCATTATTGGAACACTGCTGGTGCGTTGCATAGTCCAAATGGCATGACTAGGTACTTGTACGCTCCTAGTTTTGTTGAAAATGTTGTTTTCCATTCGTCTCCCTCCCTGATTCGAATGTTGTGGTAGGCGTCCTTGATATCCAGCTTCGTGAAGTATTTTGCTCCTCGCAGTATATCCAGTGCTTCGCGAATGAGCCGTAGTGGGTGTTGATCCTTCTTGGTTACTTCGTTAAGTGCCCGATAGTCGGCGCAGACTCTGAGTTTGGCATCCTTTATCTTGACAACCATGATTGGTGAAGCCCTTCCCGACTTTACTTTTCGGATCCATCCCCGATCTTCGTTTTGCTTGATGTATCGGTGTAGTTCCTCCAGTTGATCGTAACTGAGGGCGTATATCTTCTTGATGGGTACTGTTTTTCCTTCTTCCAGGTCGATTCCTAAATCGATGCCTGGTCGGTGGAGTGGTGCAGTCCTTTTTTCTCCTTTTTCAAACACATCTAGTAGGTGATGATATTCTTGCGGAACCGTGTCACTAATATCCTGGTCCTCATTGTCTTTCTTGTTTTTGATCGCCACCTCGGTGCTAATGTTGATTGCTTCAAGCTGAATTTCATTGGCGATCTCATCCCATCTTAGGATGCCGGGCGTTTCTTCACGTCGGTAGAACTGTCCAAAAGCCCTTGCTGATATCTGGTTGATTTCCATATGCGTTTTGGCCTTCTGGCTCGCGACTCTCTGGTCCATGGTGGTGTCTGAGCTTCTGAAACCTTGTTTTCCTCTCTTGGTATCCTCCAAATGGGTTATCTCTTGTAATTCCCGGTTGTCGATTTTTTCGATGATCAGTTGTGCAATCCGGTCTCCTTTTTCCACTCGATATGGTTGGTCTCCTAGGTTGGTTAGGACCACCTTCACTTCTCCTCTGTAGTCGGAGTCTATCACACCTGCATTTGTCATGAGTCGGTGTTTGACTGCTAGACTGCTTCATGGTGCAATGCGTCCATAGGTGTCGTGAGGTAGTCCGATAGGGATTCCTGTCCCAACAATTGCTTGCCCTCTGGCAGGAACGTCGGTTCCTTCGATTGCATACAGGTCGTGTCCTGCCTCTTTTGCTGTTCCCTTCGTAGGCACTCTGACCTGAGCGGGGAGCTTCTTAACTCTGACGCTTTGGTCACTGGCCGTCAGGCCATCCTTGGCCTGGATCTGGGAGAATATGGTAAGGAGATTTTCTTCCAGGGCTTTTTCTTCGGGTATCGCATCTGCAACGGGCGAACCTTCGAGACACCAAGTCGTACATCGTTCGCTGTTGAATGTGATCCTTTTGTCGTTCCAATCGATTGTTGGATTGTGTTCTCTTAACCATGGCATCCCGAGGATGACCTCATGGTTTTGGAGATTTGCCACTTGGAAGGTTGCCAATTCCCTATGGCTACTAAGGTCCATAGGTACTTTCGTCATATGGGTAACCGGTCCCATGGCCCTTGGCTTTCCGTCCGCAAGGTAAATCTCCCTTGGGTTTTTTGCTTTGATCATCTTGATCCCGTGTTTGTTGCAGACTTCTCGGTCGATGAAGTCTTCTGTTACTCCTGAGTCAATCATGGCATTGATCGTGACTGACTCTTTTCCGCCGTGTAGTTGTATCTTGACCATAATGTGGTCATTGTCATTTTCGAGGCTATCCGTGTAGTTGAGTGCCGCGTAGTACGTCTCCATGATGATGGGTTTTCGTTCGGGTCTGTCCCTCAGACCATCTCTTACTGGGGACATTCATCGATTCCCGACTGTTCGGGTTCCTGTTAAACCTCGATTTCCCTAATGTTTGGTCTGGTTTGCCGAGGGGCGGTTTTCTTCGCGGGTTGCCAGCTCCTGGCTTGTGCATTGCATGGTTTGGGCCTGTCTTTTTTCGGGCAACTCCTGGCTAAGTGTCCAGGCTGTGCGCATTTCAGGAATAGTTGTTCACAAAACCTTCTTTGGAATTCTTCCCTAGAGATGTTGAACCTCGGTCGCTTGTGAGTCGCGTCCAGTTCCATCGGGTCGCCGTACTTCTAATTGCCACCCTTTGTAGGTCGGTATGTCCCGTCTGGGTTTCATGGTGTGATCGTTTCTCGTTGGACGCTTTTTGTTGATGGCGATCCTTGGATATGCCTGACCGTTGCCAACTTGGTTTCCTTCCGGATTGCCCATTGGGCTAAGGTTTTGCGGCCTTCGTATTCTTCGCTGCTGGCTGCCCAGGCATTCTGCAAATCTGCGATCATTCCTCCTAGAAGTAATTCTCCCCCGGTTGAGTCGTCCAACTCGGCTGCGCTAGCCACGAGGCGGAATTGGTTCCAGTATTCCGTGACTGATCGCTTGCCTTGTTTCATGTTTTTCAGTCGGATCCTTGCTTCTCCCTTGGTGTCGATTACGCCAAATTGTCTTTGTAATTCTGCTTTGAACCCTGCCCAATTGTCCCATGCTGGGGTGATTCGTTCTTCTGCGTAGGGTGTGATCCAGGTTCCTGCGTCATCCCTTAGGAGGCTTGTTGCATAGAGGATCTTCTCCTCATCGTGGCTGTTCTGCCACCCTAATGTCCTGTCGTACACTATCGGTTGGGCTAGCCATCCTCGTAGTTTGTGTCTTTCTCCTCGGTAAACCTCTGGTTCCTTGGCTTTGGGTTTCCTGGTCCCTCCACTCAAGGATGTGATGATTTGTCTCATCTGTTCCGGGCTTAGGATCGGGATTGTTTCCTAGGATGTAGCTCCTCCTTGTTCTGCAGTAGCCGCCATCGTGTTTCGTTGTGTCCTTCCTGGTTCTTCTGTCTCTTCTGCTCCAAGGGGTGATGGTGGCTCTGGTGTCGTAGGGCTTGGGGCCCTCTCTTCTGTTAAGGCCCTTTCAAGTCCTTCTCCTAGTGATGAAAGGTCGAGATTTCCTGCTATGGGGTCGATGTCGTTTTCGTTGTTGGTCTCCGTTTTGTCTGTTCGTTAGGTGCTGCTGGTTGACGCAACCAAATGTTACAATCCTCTCTTCCCCGGGTGATACTTGCAACAGATAACCGATAGTTTCCTAACGAGCACCTCCCTCGTTTCTCAATAGCGGTTGCGATAGCTAAGTCCTTTGACTTCTATCCAGCAATGTCGATCGCTAGGCTCATATAAGACCGTCGGGTCTTGGTTCGTGGAAGTATGATAAACATCTTTTGATTGAAAGTATAGTTTATGAAAGAACTTAGATGGTTCCGTGAAGAACCCAAATCCCATGCCTTTTTCTTTTTTCTTTCTCTTTTCTTATATTTATCATGCGTTCATTGTTTTTAGGTACAAGAAGCTTCGTGCAGCGCTAGCTATGGAAAGAACAAAACCTATAAATCAAAACCACAAAAACAAAAAAAATCTCTTTACTTGTCCTCCACGGTGACTGAAAGTATTCTTGGGGCAAAAACGTTCTGCCCGATCGTCCTTCTTGGACCTATATAAATGGAAAACATAAAACGGAAGTGTAAACCTACTTCCCGCGTTTCTGAAGGGAAATTACAAAGTAAAGGATGCGAACCGCACATGGCCATACTAGAAAACTATATAACTCTTCTCTTGAGGGGAGCACGATTTGGTTTTAAGGGGTTGCTGGGGGAGGGGGGTGGGAGTACTCGGGGGTCATGTCCGGGGGAAAGCCGGTTTCTGTGTCCGTGATGTATTCGCCTAAGGCTCGTATGAGGAGGGGTTCTGTCCATAGGTTGGCGTCGGGCCCGAGGGAAGAGACTTCTTTCAGCAGGAGGTCTCGAACACTGGTTCGGGCGGGACAGGTGAGGATGGCGGGCGCGAAGGTCTCTGGCTCTATTCCGCATCGAGGGCAGGTCGGGTCTGGGTTCTTATCGAACCACGAGGTGTGTGCGGCCAGGTAGCTTTTTGCCGCTTGCATTTGATGTATCCTTCTGGCCACAAACTTACCCAGTCCCATGAAGGGGTGCGGGGTGAGTGAGTGGGGGAAGTCGTAGTACGGGGGTGTGGGGGCATCGGTGACCCAATCTTGGAGGAGCATATTTCTGGCGCGGGTGCGCAGGGCTTGGTACGTTCTTTTCATGAGTTCGGAGGGGGGGATATTTGCCCCGGGGGGGGGAGGGGTGTGAAGGCCAAGTGGGAGGCGTGTGAGACCCTCTTGTAGGGGTAGGGTGAGGTGCGCGAGAGCGTCGACAGGGAGGGGTTTCCTTATGGGTGGTGAGGGAGTCTCGGTTCTCCAGCTTAGAGGGAGGTAGACGGAGGACAGTCCTACTGTCAGGTGCCTGGACGAGTCCTGGGCCCTGAAGGAGGAGAGAGAGGGAACGGATTGCGGGAGCCTAGCGGAGGCTGGGTTGGCGTATGGAGGGGCGCAGGCTACTCTAAGGGCGGCCAGGCGTCTCCTATACCTACAGTATGAGACGACCGGAGGGAGACAGGCCTCGCGGGAAAGTATGGAAGTGGGCGTAGAAAAGAAGTTATTCGTTGTCCATCACTGGACTCTGTGCCAGAAGCTGTCCATGCCTTTGAGCGCGGAGGAGTGAGGAGTGAGGAGGTGGGCCCCATACGTGAATATGGGGAGGGGGAGGCCGTTGGCGATTTGGTGGCATAGGAAGGGCTTGACGCTGGCAGCTGGGGAGGATAAGCGTTTAACGAAGAAAAAGATTGCCTGGGCCAAAGATCGCCTGTGCCTGAAGTGGTGGGTGGTGTTGAGGGCGGGGGGTGAACCAGTACCCTAGCCATCTCACGACCTTGGAGGGTCGGAAGAGGTGGCCTTCTAGTTCGATGGGGGCTAATGAAGGGGGTGACCTCTGGCTTGGAGTCCGCCTGTGGATGAGCTCACTTTTTGGGACCGAGAAGGACACGCCTATGTCCCCGCCCCTTGCGGCGACTGTGTTGAAGAGTCTTTACAGTTTGCGGATGTTGCCTCCGTGGGAAGGAGAGGCTACTGTGATCGAGAAGTCGTCGACGTACGAAACCATAAGCCCTCTGGGGATCGACGTGTGTAGGGGAGAAACATATAAAAGAAAAAGCAGGGGGGAGATAGGGGACCCCTGGGGGGTGCCTACTGACACCGGGGAGGAGAGGCAGGGGGATCCTTGGAACACCAGGGTGCAGGTTCTTTCCGACAGGAAGGAAGAGACAGAGTCGACGATGTAGTAGGGCACATGGGAGGTTAAGAGCCTTGCTCGGGGGGTGGAGGCGTGGCCATTGTCGAAGCCGGCTTTGATGTCGAGGAAGAGGGTGGAGACCTTCAACCTGGGTCTCTGGAGGGTTCTAACCTCATGTGTAAGAGTGAGGCAGGCGTCGGAGGAGCTGAGTCCCGGCAGGGAGCCGCATTTATTATGGTGGAGTAGACCCTTGGATCTGGCGATGGCGGATAGTCTGACTGTTATAATCCGCTCAAGGATTTTTAAGATGGTCTTGAGAAGGACTATTATCCGGAAGGAGGTGGGGGAGTCGTATGAGGCTTTCCCTGGGTTATCGAGGACCACACCTTTCGCGGTCTTTAGTGAGGGAGGGTTGTAGCCGAATGCCACCAGGGGGGTGAGGAGCTCGCGGATGATTCTGGGGTTGACGAGGTTGACCTTCTTCCATACTGAGTAGGGAACCCCGTCCGGGCCCGGGGCCGAGGAGGGGGAGGACTTCGAAAGGGCGAGTTTGATTTCCTTAGATGTGAGAGGGGCGGCTGAGGGGTTTCTTTTGAGGCGGCCCCTGCTAGGCAGGGGGTCCTTGGGAGGGAAGACGTGGTCTAGTAGCGCTTTGTTGATTCCTACCGGGCCCGCGGCGTCGGGAAGGGAGGGAAATCTAGGGGTTTTTCTCGGGGCGACGAGTGGCTTGGCCGTCCAGATGTTGTTGGGGGAAGTTTTTGCAAGAAAATCAGCCCAGTAGGAGGCTTTTGCTCTCTTGATACTTTTGAAGTAACCAAGCTTGGACTGTCTTGCGATGGTGTAGGAGTCAGGGGTTTGAAGTTTTTTGGCCCTTCGAGTGGCCTTTGTGAATCCCTTCCGAAGGGAGGTAAGGAGCGGTGTCCACCACACTTTGGACCTTGGGGAGGGGCGAGAGCGGGGCGCGGTGGCCTCTATCGTCGTCGTGAGCGTGGAGAGCGCCGAGGAGAACCATTGATTGAGTTGATTAGGGGAGGGGGCGTCCGCGGGGGGAGAGACCTGCCAGCCTTTAAGTTTGTCAATAAGGCTAGGCCAGTCGACCTCCGGCCAGCGCGGTCTTGGTTTGTCGTTGTGGGGGGAGGGGGGACATAAGGAGATGAGAATTGGTGCGTGGTCCGATCCTGTGGAGGGTAGGGTGGACAAGTCCCATTAGCGGAAAGCAGAGAAAATATGTGGATTGGCAAACGCCAGGTCGATGGTGCTTGGCCTGTGGGTTCCTGTGAAGGGGAAACGAGTATAGATGCCTGGGGTATTGAGTAGGGTGTATCCTAAGTCTGTGGCTTGGTTGAAGTATGGGGCGGACTCTTTTTCTTCCCTTGAGGAGAGGAGTCTGGAGGGGTCAGATGCCGTATTGTGGATGTTGAAGTCGCCGGCGACTAGAGAGGGGAAGTCAAAAGGCGGAAGGGCTGTCTCGGTGGAGACAGACTGGGGGGCTGGAGGGCGTGGTCTGGCGTAGGAGTTGCCAATTCTGAAGTGGGGGGATTTCAGGCCGCAACAGCCTTTTGGGGTGTACACGTCGAGTGCCATGAAGTCGTCTGACTCAGGGGAAAAAAAAGGTAATACTGCAAACTGCTGTAAAAAATTCAAGAATACATAGCAGGCCACCCTGGGCCTAGTAACAGGGGGAGCGAAAGATTTAAAACCCTGAAAGCTAGGGAGAAATCCCTTGGAGGACGGGGGGTCTTGCAAAAGAACAATATCAACACGGGAGGGGCCCTCCGTAAGGGAGGAAAATAAGGAAAGAAACACATCCCAGCTACCCAGGCTGTTGTGCTGAACGAGGGTGAGGTTCATCGCCGGAGCCAGTCCTTGGTGGGAGGTGGAGCGAGCGTCTTTAATCATTTCCGGGACGGGCCCGAGGACTTATAGGGGGTTATGGGTGGCGGGCCCTGGCCAGTGGGTGCTGGCTGGGACCCCCTGGGGGGGTCGCGAGTATCCTTTAACTGACAGACGGGTCTGGGGGTGGAAAGGTCAATGGTCTGGGCTGGAGGGGCTTCGGGAGTAGAGGGTGCTGGGCGGCCATCGTCGCCCACATCCATGGCTTCCTCACTGTCGGGGGAGGCGTCGGATAACTCTTCGTCCGAGGGTGCTGTAGTTTCAGGTTGAGGAGGCGGGACTGGTCTCGCCCTGCATGTTCTGGAGAAGGCATCGTGGTCATCGCCACAATTGGGGCAGTGCGTGGGGGAGGTGGGGCAGTAGCCGGAAATGGCCTTGGAGTCGCCGCCACCCAAATCCCATGCCTTTTTTTTTCTTTTTTTTTTTTTTTATCATGCGTTCATTGTTTTTAGGTACAAGAAGCTCAAATCCCATGC
>Ga0307507_10011698_pt1 | contig 11007 bp, 9 predicted proteins | sample 7_EM_MG_FD_207223 | JGI IMG/M metagenome (GOLD analysis project Ga0307507, IMG submission 207223) | Populus trichocarpa ectomycorrhiza microbial communities from riparian zone in the Pacific Northwest, United States - 7_EM | ecosystem: Host-associated > Plants > Roots > Unclassified | place... | reverse complement strand
AGCCCACTAGAAGTCATTCTCCGGTATCCTTTCTTCTAAATTTTGTCGAACTGCATGTCTTTCAAGCATAGAGAAAACCAAGATCATGTGCCAAAGGTTTCAAAATATTTAAATTACCTCACTCTGCGCAATATGAGATTCAATGGACAATCTGTACATTGCCATGGCACCTGAGGGAACTGCGTAGAACAGGCTTTCCTGCAAATAGAAGTTCAATGCACAATGAGTGATTTATGTGCGGCAAAAGTTAGAGTAAAACCCCTAGGCATGCATCTTAAAAGATCAAAAGGAGATGGCTTTGGTGAATTTAAGCAAGACAAAAAATATAAAGAACAAAAGGGAGGTAGGAGCATACTTCAGTAAGGCGATCATCCCATGAAGTGTCCACAATGCCCAAATCAGCTATTCTATCAGGAGTTGCTGGTGCTTCTGCTTGAAAGGAAGGAAATGGAGAACTGTTATATTTCAAAAACCTTACAGCATATCCATGAATGGAATGCGCAATGTTTTTGGCACGATTTTGTTTCTCTAACTCTTTGCATGCCACCTGCTCCTGAACAAGATGTCCAGAATGGGTCAGTACTAGATACAAATAGATAAATATCAAACAATTTCAGAAAAGTAATGCAGTCATGAATTCCAGTAAAAGCATATTCATTATATGCTATCAATATCCAGAGAAAAATACTCTTGACCCAGAGCTGTCTTTTTTTTTTGTGTGTGTGTGGAATTAATGATACTCCACTTATCAGATAAAATACATTTGAATTTAGAAAATTGTTCTAGAAAGTACGAATTCTATAGATTAAAAGCAAACAGTGAAGGAAAAGACAACTTCCAGGATTAAATACACAAGAAAAGAAACAGTGGTTTCGAACATAACAAGCACCTTATCAATATCTCCAAACTTGTTGACAGAAAATTCATTCCCAACAAACATCCCCACCTCATGCTTCCCATTCTTTGAACCAACACTGTGACAATTGTTACTTAGATACACCTTTGCTGAATGCCAGAACTGCATGACAGCCTTAGCAAGACTGTAAGCGACGTTTTTTAGCTTCAAATGATGATTCTGCTCTTCAACTCTCAATCGAGAAGTAAAAGCAATTCGTCGACATATTTGAGCAGCAGCAGTCATCTTCCAGAGACGCTCCTACAAGGAAATAAAATAAATAACAAAGCTTAAATAGAGATAAAATTGAATATAGCAGCTAATTGTGAGTTCTTTAATATAAAAAATAAATTCTTCAGCGGAAAGCAAAACAATTGCACAATAAATTACTTATTTAAAAAGTCAGACCTGTGCAACATCATTTGCCAGCCATGCCATTTCTTCAAGGACAAAATCCCAGTGAGATCTCCGGCGATTCTCTGAATGCACAGATGCAACAGATAATTCTGCAATCCTCTTGCGCTTAGCCTGCATGTCAAACTATGTTAACATCCTTTTAAAGACTTGTGAAGGAAGAAATGCAGCATGTTTAAGATACAGTATGAAGAAACAACCTCTATAACCCGTGCCTCTTCCAAAATAGAATCTTCATGAGACTTGTCTACCACTTTAACATGTGTATTCGAACAAGATTGAGGATCAGTGGCAACAAAAGAGTTTTTCTCTAACAAAATAGGCTGGGGAAGCTCTTGAACAGGAGGATCCAAAGAGCCCTGGGGACCACTGGGGTAAATTATTTCCCTGTTGGAATTAGAACTATCAGCCAACATGTTGCCCGCCTTTGTATCAGCCTCAGAGGCAACATGGTCATTTTGTTCCACTCCTTCAAGATTAGTACACTTCACCTGAGAGTGAAAAGTTGTTCTCCTTTCTTCCTCATTTTTGACAGTAGAATCATTGCCAGAGTAGTTTTCATGCACAGAACCATCATTGATTGCAGAGATCGAGTTAGTCTCTTTCTTTTCATTTCCTATATTACCCGATGGTAAACTTCGTGTTCCTTCAAATTCTGATGATTCTTTCAAAAGAATTTCATTGGTGTCATCATTTCTACGATTATCACAAGGATCACAGCCATTGTTTGCATCCAGGCTTAAGCTATTTTGGGTGCAAGAGGACTCTGAATTGAATCGTTCCGTTCCCATTGCTGCATTACCATTTTGACCTTCATTTCCATCTTTTTCCAAGCCATTGAGCAGAGCAGGACCAGTTTCATTCTCAGTCTTGGCTGATTCAGCACAAGGGGGACATTCAGGACCAGCTGAAATAACCAGCTCTTTTCCTCCACCATGATCGCATTCCCTGGAAGCAATATCATTGGGTGCTTTCTCAGCATCAGCTTCTGAAGGTTGGTCATGTTGGTTATCCCTCAAGACAATGGACTCTGTAACATCCAACCTATCATCAGGCAGGTTGACTACTGTTTTCAGAGCCTGCACACAATCAAGCTCCGTGTTTGACTGTGTATTGGAAGTGTCAATCTGAAAAAACAGGTCACCGTTTGAAGTGGTGGACTTTGGATTAGAGATGGAAGTAATAATCTGGGCTTTATGATCGTCTGTTTCAGTTACCAACCCTTTCACATCCCTTGCTTCCCCACGAGCCGGTAAAGAGGATCCATGGCCAACTGAACTCTGAACAATATCAGTTGAACTTGATCGCGCGCCGTCACGATTTGGTCTGGACCTATTCCTTCGAGCATATGGCCGAAAAATAGCAGAATCTTCTGATTCCTTGGCATTGTGAATTCCATCCATCTGTGAAGACTGCTCTGATTGAGTGACATTATTCCTCCTACTAGGATGTTTACGTTTCCTTTCAACTTCAAGTAACTCATTTTCACCATCAAAATTGTCAGCACTATTGGGCTCACAAACTGGAGTAGCCCCTGGTCTGCCACTACTTTCTACAGAATCCCCATGAGGTGATGCAGTCAGTGGAAAACTGCCTTTTGCTTCACTGTAATACAATGAGGAGAAGGGAAAATGGAAGCAGGAGGAGCATTAGCCAACTAGCAAGCTATAAGTTAGTCAAACACAGCAAAAATAATATACCTAGTAACAAACTGTTCAACGTGATGATCTGTGAGTGAAGTAGACTGGACACTGACCGAAGTTGCATTTACAAATTTAAAATCCAAAGGATTGCCGCCCTGCAAGTAAGGAAGAATTTAAAGGGAAGTAAAAACATAAAAGGGTTCAAAATTGCATTTAAAGGCTCAAATTGCCATACTTTCTCAAGAAATTCTAGCTCCCTTCTCCGTTCCTCACGAACATCATACTCTTGTCTGTTAACATCAAATTGTAGTTGTCATTATCAAGACAATAATGCCATTTTTCTCATGCAGAAAGGAAATGCAGAAATTACACTGAGGGTAAAACTCGAAAAAAAATGTAAGTGTTACCTAAGTTCCACCTGGGCCTTCTCAATTGCTGCTCGCCGCGGAGAGGTTTTGGTAGCAATACCAACTCCACCATCAACAACCCCACCCATGGAATCAACCTCAGCATTTACTAGGAGAGCATATCCTGAACCACATCCATGCATTCCTACTTTGGTGGCTAGAAGCCTTTCCCTCCTCCCATCAATTTAACAAACTGTCAAATTCTACAATTAGACATAACAAAGACATTAGAATGAAGTAAAGAGCTTCCAAGAATGAAAAGGAGCTTTCCCTTCAGCAAATGCATGATGGATAGATCATTTGTATCAGTCCTTTCAAGTCCAAACAATTGAAGAATTGGGAATTTGCCTGAATGTATTAAAAATTAACTGATCTAGAACACTTGCTATGGCCTAGCAATCAAGGTGCAATCAAGGTAGCGAAAGCAAAATGTAAATGCATCAGATGAAGACATCTATATCAGAAAGGTAATGTAATCACAAAAAAGCTATCAAACATCAACATCTCATCACGAAAAATTAAGATGTCTTAATACTATATGTTCCACCTTTGCTCCGCAAGCACGATGAGCTACGGAGACATTATGACATTAACATCCTTGTGTCCATGAACTGACCCAGCAAACAAGTATTGGATATGCAAGAAATTAAATTTATGCAGCAGCTTCAAAATAATTTCTCCAAAATAGAAAAAGAAATGAGTGAACATGCATTTAGAGCAATTTTACAGCAACTTCAAAATAGAAAAAGGAACAAAAGAACATGCATTTAGAGCAACTTTACAGCAAAGCCTCATGCCATGGAAGCATGAGTGCTGAAAAAATATGCTAGCTAGCCCCCTTGGTGTCCAAAACAGATATTTAATGAATGCCAACGCCAGTATAAAAGAGAGCTCAAAAGGTTATGGTGGAAAATCCATAACATAAAATTCGATTTTTTTAAACAATCTCCCTTCCACTTAAAGACACGAGAAATAAAGTGTGGATACATCAAATTTCAACAAACGCTCTTATTCTCATATAAATTCTTCACTATTGTACATTTTTTCTCTGTTCTGACACAAATCCTGAAGCTTAAAGACATTCCCATTCAACCCATAAACCCTAAGACATCGTTTTTAAACAACCCAGCTATACAGCAGAGCTACTATGCTATTCTCCTTTAGAAGCATCACATAGCCTCACCATACTTGCACAAGCAAACATGCATCAAGCACCATAAGGCAAGCAATCTGGTTCGAACAGGTTAGGTTTCTAAATCCACAACGAAACATAAGTGTGGAGAACAACCTAATTAATGATCACGTAACAACCAAACAAACAGACTTTCCACAACATTCACGTCGACGCAGATAAGCAGCAGAGGCAGAAGTGGGGAAATACATTAGCACCAACGTTGTTTCAAATTCGCACACAAGCAGCCTCTCAAAAAACCTTAAAACCACTATCTTACCAATAAAAGACTCGACCAAACCACGTTACTGCATTAATTCCCCATGCTTACGCATACAAACATGACTTACCTTGATAAATCCTTAAACATTTAATCAAAATGCAGACCAAAAAAGAATTGCCCCAAACAAACAAACCCTAATTTCGCTTCAATCACGCATAATTTTCAAAAACTCAACATTGCACCCCACTTCTAGGTTTCCAGAGTAGAAGCAGAATAACTCAAAAGGTAAAGCAATAATCACCTGAATTACGAAATTAATAAGCTAGGGAAGGGCTTTGAGGCAATTAGTGACGACCTAATTGCACACTTTCTCTCTCCAAGGGTTTTATCTTTTTTTTGGAAATCACAAAAAGGAAATGAGATTTGCCCTAAAAGATAACAACTCGTTGGAAATGTTAGCCATGAGAGCGAGCGATACTGCTTCAAGAATCTCTCTGTCTATAAATCTGTTCTCTCTGTTGTTTTTTTATCGTTTTAATTTTTTATTTTTTTCTTCGTATTCATGTGTGAGCTTGTTTTATCTTTTCGAAATCGAAGGGGGTACTATGCGAAACCTCTCCCTCTCACGTAGTTTTACATTTCAAAATTGTTTTTTTTTTTAAATAAAAAATTATTTTTTATTTTTTATATTTTAAATTAATATTTTTCTAAAAATTATTTTTTAAAAATAAAAAATATTATTTTAACATATTTTTTGAGTGAAAAATAATTTAAAAAATAACTTTAACCACATTCTCAAACAACGCGTAATGAGTTCAGTTATTAAATGATAAAAAAACTATTTACAAGATATTAAAATCCTTTTTAAATTTTAATTTCATCTTTAATATTAGATTTATTAAGAATTAAATTTTATAATTATTTTTAATCTGTTTTTATATGGTTATTTCAGTTTCATCATCTAAATAATTGATTTAACGAGTTGATTCAATTTTTTTTTCTCATTTCTAAAATTATTATTTTTTTTTATCTTTTAACATTTGGTTGATTAGAAATTAGATTTTATGATTTATTTTATATGACTTTATCCATGTCTCGTAACTCGAGTCACGAATTTGATGGATTAACTTGAGTTTACTTGATTTGTTTTTTTTTGTGTCTTTTTTTTTATCCATTTTTAAGTTTCAATTTTATCATTCAACTAGATTTATTGGAGATTGAACTTCATATTTTTTTCAATTTATTTTTTATAAAATTCTCTCAGTCTAATGACTCGGACTGTGAGTTTAACGGGTTAACTCGGTTGACTTGAGTTTTTTTTTTTCTAATTGACTTTTTTTTTCAATTTAATTCTTTGATATTGGGTTAATTGAAAATTAGACTTTCAAATTTTATTTTTTTAGATTTTATTTTTTAAGTTATTTGTATCTCATAACTCAAGTCACGGGTTTGACGGTAAACCCGAGTTAACTTAAGCCTTTTTTTGTTCATTTTTAATCAATTTTTCAGTTCAATTTCATCATTCAACATTAAAATTTTATTGGGATTGAATTTCATAAATTTTTTTAAATTTTTTTTATAAGATTATTTCAATCAATGACTTGGATCTCGGGTTTGGCAATTAACTCGATTGCCTCAATTTCCCTCCTTTTTCTAATTAACTTTTTCTTCTCAATTTTATCCTTCAAACTATATTAATTAGGAATTAAACTTCGTAATTTATTTTATTTTATTTTTTATAAGTTTATTCTTATCTCATAACTCAGATCATAAATTTGACGAGTCAACTCAGATTGACTTGAGTAAAGACCAGAGTCATTTTTTTATGTCTTTTATTAACTGATTTCTCAGCTTCCATTACATCCCCTGATATTAAATTTGTTGGAGATAAAACTTTATAATTTTTTTCAAATTATTTTTATAAAATTATCAGAATTTTATAATCTGAATAATGAGAACAAGATACATTTCGGGCTGATGATTATCTACGATTCAACACAAACAAGTTCTATAAAAAGTTAGGGTTCGTGTTGATTTTCATCGACTTCCAATAAACCTGCCAACCAGTGCAGAGATCCTCTTAGATTCTTGTGAGAATGTCTTCTCAACTTGTCTTCTCTTGTGTTTAAAAAAACATTTAGGAACTAGACAAGCACAATCTCAAGTTCTCTTACAGAAAACTCTTGTACGTCCTCTCCTCTGTTGTCTATCTCACAGCAATTTGATAGTTAAGTATCAACTTCTGAGATTGCATCTAACTCAAGCAGTCTACATTAACTTCAGAATCTTACCCCTCTCTTTCTTTCTTTAAAATCAGTGTACATTACAGACAAAATGCTTAATAATGGAACTTTTTTTGTTTATTTTTTTGTTGAGCAGAATCTGCAGATGCACACACAAAAATGGTATCACATGCGAACAGATTATGAACATGAATATAGGATACAAAGAGTGCAATTCCCATCAAAAATCAGGTTTCTTCTTCGGAGACCGAGTCACCTCAACTGATCCAAGAAGGTTTCGAAGCTTCTTTGCGTGGCTAGTCATCCCCTTAATGGAATAAGCTTTAATCATTGTTCTATATGTAACTTTATCAGGCTTACAACCTTTCTCCTCCATCAACTCAAGCACTTCTTTCATCTCCGCGAAGCATTCCAGCCTACCATATGCATCCACTAAACAATTAAAAAACACAGTATCCAAAGTTACATCTGAATTCTCAATGAAACGAAGAACGCTCCCGATTTTCTCAGGTTTCCCAGCTTCCCGATAAGCTCGCACTAGAGAGCAAAGTGTAACACAACTTGGCTTGATCCTCTCTGACCGCATTAGCCTAAACAAATACTCCATCTGTTTTAAATCCCCTGCTCGTCCAAATGCATCTATCACCACATTGTAGGTAACAATGGTCCACGAGTAGTGGTATCTTTGCATGTATTCCATGACTGCACTCATTTTCTGGTAGTTTCCAGCTTTTCCATAGGAATCCAAGAGAATGTTGAATGTCTTAATATTGGGTTCAATCCCAGCACTCTGAAACTTCTCATAACAATTCTCCATCATTTCCATTTGTCCGCTGCCACCGAAGGCTCTGATTGTTGAGTTCATGGTCCAAACATCAGGCTCACAATCCTGCTGACTCAACATCTCCATTAGTGTTGCTTCCATCTCTGCAAACCTTTTAGAAAGTAGAAATAATGAGTTGCATCTCCACAATGGAGTAGTAATATCACGCTCCATCTGGTTGCCAAAAACACCAAAACCAATTGCTTCCCATAAGGATTAGGTGACAAATGCATGAAAGATAAACAAAACCTGCGAAAAATGGCAGCAAAGGAAGCGTTGAAGACAGAATTGCAAAAGAGGGCGCAATAGAGAGCTGGAGACAATGGGCAACAACCGTTCAATTATCAGATGCACAGTGACTGCCTTTCTCCTCCCATCTAAAGGAACTGAAATATCCTGAAAAGGTGAGGCAATATTTTTTCCCTGCACTTTGCTTTGATGCTTTCAGGGGACTAGCTCATGGGAAGTTAAAATCAATACTCTTTTCCCATTGCATTCTTGGCAACCAGATGGAGCATCAAAAAACTTAAAGGTACCAAACAGGGTAGCTGAGTTACATTTTTGCCTTGCCATAGGCATCGATGACAGTATTGTACGTGACTGTGTTGGGTCTGATTCCCAAAGATTCCATGTCAGAAAGCAGCACCTGCACTTTGTCAAAGGCAAAAACTTGGAGGCATGATTTTATGAGGATTGAATAAGTGTGGACATCAGGTCGGCAATCAGGAGTGTTTTTCATTTCCTCCATAATAGAAAATGCTTTGTCAAAGAGACCACTTCTTCCATAGGCAGACAAAAGAGCCGTGTAGGATTCATGAGTCACAGCACAGCCTTCATCAATCATAGCTTGAAATAGTTGGTGGGCCTTGTCTGGTTGTTTACACTTTCCGAGCATGACGATGAGTTTGACATACATACCAGCATAAGGCCTGTACCATAGCTGCTCTCGAAGTAGTTCAAAAACCTGACCATAATCATCAAGTCCTCTACTTTACTGTGATTGTAGTTCAAATACTAAGAGCAAATATGTTCAACTGGACAAATCACTTTGAAAATAGTTCCATGCCCAAGCACACATATTTTATACAAGAAGGGCAATGGAGGATCAAAAATACAGTTTGGATGGCAGTGTAATAAATTCCATGAAACATACAAGCTAAATAAAATTCTCTTTGACACAAACAAGCATGGCCTAGTGGTTTGTGTACCCAGTAAAATTTCCTTGAGTGAAGAAGGTTCCAGCCTCAGTGACTCCAGTTTATTAGGGGGGGCTACATCTAGCCTAAGACTCAATGGACCTCCCAAGACCAAAAAAATCTCAATAAATAAACAAAGGCAGAAGACCATAAATTAAATAAATAAACTGAAAGGATAGACCCACCAACCTCGAGAGCAGAAGCCCAGCGCAATGCAGTGATTCTTTCATGAAGAGCTTCAAGGACAGTTTGCGGAAGCAACTTCTTTGAATTAGTAGGACCTCTTTTCTTCTCAATTACAGCTTTAGTAGCCTCTCTTCGCAGAATCACAGATATCGCCTTCTGTGACGCAATTTTCCTGTTAACCTCTTCTTTTCTCTCTTTCTCTTCTTTCTTCTTCAGCTTTTCCCACTCTATTTCCCTTCTCGTCATCTCTCCTCTCTCGCTCCTACCTATAGCAACATTATTGTTTGCGGAAGAGGAAGCGAAATTGGATTTGGTTTCGGGTCTGGATGCACAACTCGGTGTCACTTTCGACTTTGTTTGCAGCTTCCAATTAAACGATTGCTGGAACAAATTTGTGGAAGGGGACAGAGAAGCCATAGTTTTTTTTCTTTTCTGGGACCATATCACAGCCGCAGCGACAACAGAGAAAGTGAGATTGTAAAAGCATAATGAAAGACATCTATATCAGAAAGGTAATGTGACAAAAGCTATCAAACATCAACATCTCATCACAACAAATTAAGATGTCTTAATATTATATATTCCACCGTTGTTCCACAAGCTCGATGAGCTTCGGAGGCAGAGTATGACATCAACATGCTTGTGTCCATGAACTGACCCAGTGAATAAGTACTGCATACAAGAAAATATGCAGGAAAAGAAATTTATGCAGCAGCTTCAGAATTATTTCTCCAAAATAGAAAAAGAATTCAGTGAGCATGCATTTAGATCAATTTTACAGCAGCTTCAAAATTATTTATTCAAAATAGAAAAAAAGGAACAAAAGAACTTGCATTTAGAGGAACTTAACAGCAATGCATCACACCATGGAAACATGGGTGCTGAAAAACCATGCTAGACAAAGGTGTAAAACTGAGAAGACATTTAATCAAAACACGGAACAAAAAAGATTGCCCCGAACAAACAAACCCTAATTTCGCTTCAATCACGCATGATTTTCAAAAATTCAACATTGCACCCCAATTCTAGGGTTTCTAAAGTAGAAGCAAAATTACTGAAAAAGGTAAAGCAATAATCACCTGAATTACGAAATTGAGAGGCTAGGGCACAACTTTGAGACAACTAGTGACGTCCTGGCCGCACACTTTATCTCTCCGAGTTTTTTTTTATTATTATTTTTGCAAATCACAAAATCAAAACGAAATGAAATTTGCCATGGAAGTTAACAACTCATTGGAAATGTTAACCATGACAGCATGCCATTCTGCTCCAATAATCTCTCTGTCTACGAATTATCTTCTCTCTGCTATTTTTTATTTCGATAAAAGTTTTGGTTACTGAACATGAATGAGTGGAAGATACTACAGGACACATCTCTCATGTAAAAAGTATAAAAAACTCTTATCCTTTTATCGTTTGTTTGTAGATAATAACGAAAAGATACTTTTATAACCCAATTCTGTGTTTTCAATTTTTTTTTCATTTTTTTTTATAAAAAATACAAGCAATTTTGTTGGCAATTAGTTTTACGAGTGATTTAAATGGATACATTTGAGATGGAAGAATTAAAGGACCTGAATATAATGTGCGTCTGGAATTCAAGTATCCGTTTGTTTGCTGAAAAGTAATTTTTTTTTTAAATGAATTTCAGGAAAAGTAAATTTTAGGAAAATATTTTTCAATATTCGGTAGTATAATGAAAAATAAGTTGGAAAACACTTTCCAGTGTTTGGTTATGTCATGAAAAATGAGCTGAAAAATAACTTATTAATGTTTTATTTTTTTCAAGTTTATTAAAATAATGAG
>Ga0307507_10011697_pt1 | contig 11007 bp, 3 predicted proteins | sample 7_EM_MG_FD_207223 | JGI IMG/M metagenome (GOLD analysis project Ga0307507, IMG submission 207223) | Populus trichocarpa ectomycorrhiza microbial communities from riparian zone in the Pacific Northwest, United States - 7_EM | ecosystem: Host-associated > Plants > Roots > Unclassified | place... | reverse complement strand
TTTTCCGTCCCCTACATCAACGAGGGTTTTCTTCCTGTCAATTTATAAGTTTCCCTTGTGTATGGAGTAGTCTGCGTGGGCCTAGATAGGATCCGTATCAGACGTTAATCAAAGATCTTACTACTATTTATTGCCTTCCTTAATCCTGATTTAATGATATGCCTACCTTAGATCTATCTTTATAAAGATTTACATATTACCTATCCTATCTTGGATTTCGCTAATTAAGGGTAAAGAATACCTATCCTTTCTGGTAATACTGTTTAACTGTCTATAGTTAATATATATCCTAAGTTTTCTATTTTTCTTTAGGATAAACAGTACTAGATACCCCGCTAATAACTATAATAGTCTAATATATCCCTTTTATAGGTTTTCCTAGACAAACTCCTTAAGCGCCACTAACTCAGTTTCAGTAAGCTTATAGATTAGAAAGAACTTTAGACTAATTCCTAGTTCTAACTCTATTTTATAGTCCCATGCTGCATATTCTAACAGCTTTTTACTTTTTAGGCTCTATAGCCTTTTACCATACTTACGGTATCTCTTTAGTATATAACTTAAGCCTTACTTAGTCTCTTTATACGTTACTCTAACTTAATACTATACTAACTTAGTTTATTATCGCATCTTGCGTTGTTATATATCCCTAATATTAACCTAACCTGTAACCCAATCAATTTTTAGATTGTATTTCTATAACTAAGGCATTTCTAGTATTACCTCGTCCTTTCCTAGTGGTAAGATATTAAAAGACATTTTAACTTGTCTCCCTTTAATAGTTAGTTAAATAGGTTCTATTTTAAGATTAATAATGCCTCCTCCGTAGGCTATTAGATCTCCTAAAATTGTTATTAATAGGTATAGGTGTTCTTTCTGTCTATATAGTAACTCTATCCTTTTAACTGCTGTTAGTAATATATAGTTCCTTATTGCTCCACTATCCACTAACGCTTTAAACTTTTAATCTTGCCATTAGGCTTATAAATTTAGGTGTCATCCTATAATTCCTTTAAGGGTCTAAGGCTCTACTACTAGCTCCCTCTAGTCCTATAGGCCTCGCCTTTTCCTAACTACTGGCTATTAATCCTTAACCGTACTTGGTCCTCCTTAGGCCAATACTTAGTTCGCTTCTTTTCCTCTATATACTATAGACACGTATTCTTGGGACACTCCCACCACTATTGTCCATCTAGGCATTCTTTTATAAGAAATCTTTCTGGTTAAAGTATTAAGTTGCCTAACTCCTAAACTTCTACTAGGTGCTATTTATATATATACTTAGCGTTTCTATATCGCTTTTCGTCTATTATCCAATATATTCTTATTAGATACTTGCGATATTTATCCTTAGGTGTCCTATATATATTGTATATATTATCCACACATACAATCTACGCCAATGTGTAATACGCTAGGTGCTTTGGGTCCACTTATAGCTTATCTTTATCCTAGAGTTTAAACCTTTCCCGCATTAATCTAAATATTGCTATATTATTTACTAGTACTAATACCTATATTATCTCTTTCTAGTCTATAGCCTGTTCTTCTAGATTCTTTAACATTATAACTAACGCCCCTTTAATATAACTTATCTGCTTCTTAGATAGTTCTTAGTCTGGTATAACTTTCTTATCTAACTATATACAAAAGTCTTCCTACTTATCGTTTCCTCTTTATTTATACCACTTGCGATATAACTCCATAAGTATATACAATCTGTTTGTAAAGAAGTACCTTTTTGCTACTATATTACTGTAACCTTTAGTATATCGTTTTATAAATCTGGTTAGAATCCCTAGATCCTCTTCTTATTCCAGTTTATCTAACCATTTGGCTCTTAGCGTTCCTATCCTTGGCCTATTTATTACTTTTTATACGGGTGCTCTATCCCTTATACGTCCTGGTATAGCTAATCTCTAATCTAGCCTCTATTCTTACCATGCAATAATTCATTGCCTAAACTTATCTATACTTTCTTGTCTTCTACGTCTTGCAGCTAAATCTTTAAAGTCGTCTTGCTTCTTAATTAACGTGTTAACTTTTTAACTTGCAGACTAAACACTATATCTATTTACTGCGGACCTTATTCATTCTTCAAAATCTTAGTTCCCTAAGAATCTTTATCCTATGCTTATTTATTTGTCTTTAAACTAAGCTGCTACCCTTTCCTATCGGTTTTTGTCTGTTATAGGTTCTTAGGTATATCTTATCTTGTCTTTAGAATCCTAAGCGTCTCGCATCGTTAGGAAAACGAGAGAGTGGCAGGGGCTAGCCTAGGGCTAGCCCGTGTAACGGAACCTTGTAGCAAGAACTACGGTGGGTCCTGTTATTGGGCCGGGTATATAGATATAAACAGGTTAATAACATAATAATAACTGGTGGAGTGGTTGCCTAACAGATTAACTCTAATTGTATTCTAAGATTCACTACAAAGAGAGAACTATCTGGGTAGGGACTATGGTCCTTTAAATACACAACCATATGCCTAAGAAATCCCTTCGCTTTATAAGGTACGTGTGCTCTATCTACTCTATTATAAATTATATAGATTATACAGATTATATAGATCATATTATATAACCTTGGCTACCATTCCTTGTTATATAGTTCCACCGGATCCATTCTAGACTATGCCTGTATTAACTAACTAGCTTCCGCCAACTTCTCTCCAAGTAGTTATAACATTGTACTTAAGCTGTCTGTAATACTATCTCCCTCCTTTTTATTTTTGTCCTTGAAGATTCCTAATATCTCTAAGTCGTCCACTAGAGGTATTGTAACAGTGCAGTGTGGGAATTGAATGAGCGACTTTATTGTAAATCTATGGAAATCAAGTGAACTAAATACATGAAAGTAGACCCCGAACTCCGAAGTCTATGACTCAATATTGACCGTATCCGAGACATACGAGGGTGGCGTCGATTGTGTCTCGGAGCCTCTTAGGCGACGGTCTCGTGTCTCAGCGTAGTGCTGGTGAACTGTTACAGGTATAATATCCGTTTAATTAATTTAGTTAATATCCTTACTTATTATACCTAAAGCTTCTTCTTCTTCTTCTATAGCTTGTCAGTCTTGCACTATTGCTGCAATACTGTCTCTGGGTAAGATAATGCCGTCTCCATGTTCTTATTATGCAAAAGAGGGGTTAGTCTATGTTGCGCTAGCAAGTCCTTTATCTTAACAACCTTTCTTTTACTTGGAGTGTACTAAAGCAAACGTTTAATCGTCCTGTAACGTTCGCTCCGTCTCTAATGCTAAGTGTGCGCGTCCTATGACTTTTAACAGTCTTTAGGTTCCCTAAGTAACTTATTATAGGGTTTTATATTTAATCTACCACTAAGAAACTTAATGGTAAGCTGGCCTCCACGCTGCTTGAGGTTTAATGTGTCTTAAAAGAGTCTGTATGTATCCTTAAAGCTTAGCATCTAGCTTACACTCGTCTTTAACGCCTTAAACGTATTTATAAGAAGGTTTGTTCTAAGGAGTGGAAACTTATTTAATAGGGTCTGTTTAAGCTAGGTAATAAAAGAATAGACCTTCCTCCTGTAAGGGAAACAACTCCAAGTAGCTTAGCAATTGCTCCTCTTAGGTCCCCCTTAGGTAATTTATTCTTTGGCGATCCTTCTTTATTAATGCTGCCTAACCTACTTTCTTCTAATACTCCTATACCTTTCCTATAGCGTTCTCTAGATTGCTTAGTGGTTCCTAGGTAGTCTTACTATAGCCTATCTACTTTACTTTGTACCACGTTTTGTTATCTACGTCCTTATAACTAATAATCTTTAAAACTTGCCACTTATCCTCTTCTTGCCCTCTATACGTGTCTGCCTTATAGACTGGTGGTTTAACACCTCTATATGCTAGCTCTAGCATTGCGATATGCTATACAGGGTAAATTTTTATTTTGGCTAGTAGGTTTAATTTAAACGTAACTAATAAAATTCTTTATGTAATTTTAAAAGGTCCTAGTCTAACATAGTCCAACTTTTTACTTAATTATTAACTCTTAAAATTTTTATATAGTAGCTACACTTTATCTCCCTCTTTAAGATCTGGTCCCTTAGATCTCTTAGTATTATAGTACCTTTTTACTCGTTCTTGTACTAGTTTAGCTATTTCTTTAAGATCTGTATAAAGGTTTACTAAAGTCTCCATTCTTTCTTTAGCTGTACTACTTATTTTCTTTACTTAATATAGCAATAATAATAATCTTGGCTTATACCTATAACTCGCCTTAAACGGTGACGTTCCCATTCCTTCTTATGGTATTATATTATATGAAAACTATATAACTAGTAATAACAATACCTAACTGTTCTGTGTATAATTAACATAGTGCCTTAGATACTATTTTAGTATCTAGTTTAATCTTTCTGTTTATCTGTCTATCTACGGATAATATGCTGTTAAGGTTACTGCGCGAATTCCTTATTCCGCCAAAAATACCTCCTAGAATACTGCTATAAATCTCAAATCTCTGTCTAATATAATCTTACTTAGTGCTCCGTGTCTTATAAACACTTCCTTAATATAGATTCTAGCGACATTCTCTGCTAATATCTCTTCTATGCATACTATAAAGTATCCTTACTTTATAAGCTTATCCACTATTACTAAGATTATATTGTAATCTTGTCCTATAATAGGATCTTTTAACTTTAGTAATTTAATAATAAAGTCCTATAATATAACTTCCTATAGTCTTTCTGGTATTTTAATAGGTTATAGCCCTCCGTATAGCTTATGCCTTATTAGTTTATTTCTTTAGCAATCTAGACATTCTCTTGTAACTTATCTTGCTAGTCCCTAGATTCCTTAAACAATATATTCCTCTTAAAGTCTTAATACTAAGCCTATAGCTCCGTTGTGTCCTTAAGTTAGTCCCTTATAGAATAACTTAATAAATTCTTTTGTAATAGACCTTATAATATAGGTTGCTTCTCTATTCTTATACTATTCCATGTCTAGATCCTCTACCTATACTACTTAGATCTTTTATATCCAATTACTCTCTAGTAATTTATGGATCTGCCCTTCTCTGGTTACTATAATCTTTAGATAATTATACCTAATCAATCCGTCTTAATCCTTCCGCAACAAAGCTCCTAATAGCTTTTTGTTATTTTGTAGTTTAGCTTTTCTGCTTAGAGCATCTGCTTATATATTATCTATACCCTTAGTATGCTAAATCTTAAAATGGTATTCTATAAGCATTTCCACCCATCTAACCTATCTTTAGTTGAGTTCCTTTATTATTAGAAATTCTATAAGGTTTTTATAGTCTATTTTAACTACAAATAGTTTCTCTATGCCTTATAAGAATGCTCTCTATTCCTTTAATGCTGCAACTATACCTAATAACTCCTTATTATAGATGTCATAGTTTAGTTCTAGTAGTGTTATCTTCTAACTATAGTACGCTACTGGATGCTATACGTCCTAATACTTCTATAGTAAATATGCTCCTAGTGTGAAGTCTAATACATCTATCTCAAAACTATTTCTAACTTTGGTTGGTAGATTTTAAGGATTAGTTCCTAGGTAAACAACTCTTTAAGTTCTTAGAACAGCTTTTTCTATTTACTACCCCAAACCCACAGTTCCTCCTTTTTCATTAACCTTATAAATATCTTAATGCTTTTTAACTATTGTGCCATAACCCTCCTATAGTAATTTCAAACCCCTAAGAACAACCTTAACTATATAACGTTCTCTGGTTCTTGCTAACTTACTATAGCTTTAACTTTCTTTGGGTCCATACTAATTCTTTCTAGTTTTATAATAAATCCTATAAAATTAGTCTTTCTTATAAAGAACTCGCATTTCTTAATTGCTACTAGCATTTGTTCATCTTATAGTCTCTTTAAAACCCATTTAATGTGTTCCTTATATTCTTTCTTACTCTCTAAGTAGATGATAATATTATTAAGGTATACCATAACAAACTTATTAAGGTGTTCTCCTAATATACTATTAATTCATTTCTAGAACGTTGCTGATGCGTTCATAAGCCCAAACTGCATAACTAACAGTTTATATAGTCCTTCCTTTAACCTAAAGGCTGCCTTCTATTTGTCGCCTTCCTTAATTCTAATCTAATGGTATACCTACCTTAGATCTATCTTTATAAAGATCTTTATATTGCCTATCCTATCTTAGATTTTACTAATTAAGGGTAAAAGATACCTATCCTTTCTAGTGATGCTATTTAACTGTCTATAGTCTATATATATCCTAAGTTTTCCGTTTTTCTTTAGGATGAATAATACTAAATATCCTACTAATAACTACAATAGTCTAATATATCCCTTTTATAAGTTTTTCTAGACAAACTCCTTAAGCGCCACTAACTCTGTTTTAGTGAGCTTATAAATTAGAAAGAACTTTAGACTTATTCCCTCTTCTAATTCTATCTTATAGTCCCATACTATATATTCTAACAGCTTTTTACTTTCTAATAACCATAACTTTTTACTATACTTATAGTATCTCTTTGGTACATAACTTAAGCTTCGCTTAGTCTCTTTATATATTACTCTAACTTAGTACTATACTAATTTAGCTTACTATCGCATCTTACATTATTAAGTATCTTTAATATTAACCTAACCTATAACCTAATTAATCTTTAGATTATATTCCTATAACTAAGGCATTCCTAGTATCGCCTTATCCTTTCCCAACAGTAGGATATTAAAAGACACTTTAACTGGTCTCCCTTTAATAGTTAACTAAATAGGTCCTATTTTAAGATTAATAATGCCTCCTCTATAGGCTATTTAATCTCCTAAAATTATTGTAAGTAGATATAGATGTTCCTTTTATCTGTGTAGTAACCCCATTATTTTTACTACTACTAGTAATATATGGTTTCTTATTACTTTACTGTCTATTAACGCTTTAAACTACTAATCTTGCCACTTAACTTATAAGTTTAGGTGTTATCCATAAATTCCTTTAAGGGTCTAAGGCTCTACTACTAATTCCCTCTAGTTTTATAGGCCTCTCCTTTTCCTAACTGTTAGCTACTAGATCCTATTTATACTTAGTCCACTTTTAGCTAATACTTAGTTTACTTCTTTTCCTCTACATACCATAAATAAGTATTCTCTGGGCAGTTCCACCACTGTTATCTATCTAGGCATTTTTCTATAAGGAATCTTCTGGGTTAAAGTATTAGGTCCCCTTAACTTTATACTTCTACTAGGTGCTATCTATATATATACTTAGCATCTCTAAACCGCTTCTCCTCTAGTGTCTAATATATCCTTACTAAGTACTTCCAGTTTTTATCCTTTGGTGCTCTATATATATTATATATATCATCTATATAAGCTATCTACAATAATATATAGTGTGCTAGGTAACTTGGGTTAACTCTTAACTTATCTTTATCCTTAAGTTTAAACTAATACCTAGTTAACCTAACTACTAGTATTTCTGCTGTAGGTACTAAGATTTATTATTTACTTCTCTAGTCCCTAGATCCCTCTTCTAGGTTCCTTAACATTATAATTAATGCTCCTTTAATATAACTTATATGTTTTTCTATAATGGGTTAGTCTTAGACAACTTTTTTATTTAGCTATATATAAAAGTCTTCCCATTTATTATTGTGTTATTGCCTATACTACTTTCCGTATAACTGGTTTAGTATATATAGTCTGTCTATAAGAAAGTACCTTGTTATTACTGCATTATAATATCCTTTAGTATATCTTTTTTTAAATCTAACTGGAATGTTTAGATCCTCTTCTTATTCCAGTTTATCTAACTATTTTACTCTAGGTGTCCCTATACTAGGCCTATTAGTAACTCTTTATATAGGTGCTCTATCCCTTATATAACCTAGCATAGCTGACCTCTTATCTAGCTTTTACTCTTACTATATAATAATTCTTTACCTAAACTCATCTATAGTTTTTTATTTTCTACGTCTTATAGCTAGATCCTTAAAGTTATTTTACTTCCTAATCTTAGTATTAACTTTTTAATCTTTAGGCTAAACACTGTGTTTACCTGGAATTGCTATAGTCCTTATTTGTTTCTTAAAATCTTAGCTTCCTAATAACGTTCTTATTTATTCCCCAAACTTATAGTTCTTAAACTTGCGTCCTATACTTATTTATTGGTTACTAAACTAAGTTACTGCTCTTTCCTATCGGTTTTCGTCTGTTATGGGTTCCTAAGCTGTCTTTATTACGCCTTATAAGTCTAGAGCTTTCCTTATCTCCTCTTAAGAATCTTAAACCTATAGCCTTTTGCCTTTTATAAGTAGTAAGCTAGCACTAGCAGTTGTCTACTTACTTAATTATCTCTAGATATTACTCCTTCTATCTTATAAAGTAATGGAAATTATATCTAATGGTGTTACGATACCCGTTACTAATCTATGTTTAGTAGTAGTTTTAATCTCTGCTTCTATTGCGTTATTAAGGTATAAGTGCTCCTAGTTAGCCCCCCTTTCTTCCTTATTACTATTAATTAATAAGTACTCTAACTCTATTGTTATTATTGCTGATCTTTATCCGTATATTGCCTTAATATCTTAATCCAGCTTATAGAGTCAATCTTATTCTTTGTCTATCTCTATAGTTCCTTTAAGCCCTCTTAACTCTAGCTCTTAAGGCCAATAGCTTACGCCATACTTAGCGTCTTTATAAATTTGGTATATGTTATTATAACAAAACGCAAAGTGTTTAATCAAACACTCCTTAGTCCTACGCAATATCCCTATATCTGTGTTATTATACTCTAATAACCTAGTGCCCTTTACTACGTGGTTACTCTAACCACCTCTATAGTCTCTGGCGAAATAACCTTATTTTCCGTAATTTATATAAGCTCCATCTTTAAACCACTTTTCTTATTATAAAGTCCGCCTAAATATCTTCTGCTGCTAAGATCCCTGGTTTAGCCTCTACTCCCTAGTCCTATAATCACTTAATCCTTAACCTCTAAGTTTCCATAGTTTCTTTATCAATTTCTTAGATTCTTTAGTACCGCTTAGGTCCATTAGCTCTGCGCTATTCCATAGTTTTTAGCTCTGTGTTTACTAATGCGTGCTCTACGCCTTATATAACTATAGAACTCTATCTTACCCTTTCTTAGCTTGTTCCCTTTAATAGATCCTATTATTAATCTTTATTGCTTAATCTATTAGAGTATCCGCATTTTCCATCAGGATAATTGCGTCCTAGACTTTAGCCTTAAGTCCATATTTATACTATGCCATAAGCGCCTTATTATTCCATTTGACCTATATAGCTAGCGTTTAAAACTGTGTTGTATACTCTATTGCTAAGGTTTGTTGTGCTAGGTTCTAAAGCTTTTATTCTACTGTGGTTGTGGCCTCTAGGTCTCTAAATATCTACATTAACTGTTCTACAAACCCGTTTTAACTGGCAAATATATACCATACATCTTGGTTAGTAGTTATTATGCTATTAGCCTGTATTTTAGTAAGATAAGGTTTAAACCACTTAAGTGCTTATCCTATTAGAAATAATCCTGCATACGCCACTTGGTCCAACAATGTTGCCAACTTTACTCCTTCCTATATAACCTTAAAATGCATCTGCATAAGGAACCCTTTAAGCTTTAACTTCTCTCCTAAGAACCGTTTAATTAAAGGTAACTTAACCTTTACTGCTCTAATTCCATTAATGCGTTCTTTAAGTATCCTATTATTATCTTATAAGTGATCAACCATTTCCTATAACTGACCTTGCGTAACTATCTGAGAATCCGTATCTACCATACTGGTATCTCCGCCTAAGGTAGTAGCTGCCGTCAATGGTGTCGTGACTAGTGCTTTGGGTGGCATATTGTTTAACTCTTGTTTAATACCGTAACCTTAGTAGTAAATGTGTAATAAAACCTTATAGCAAGAACTACAGTGGGTCCTGTTATTGGGCCAGGTATGTAGATATAAACAGGTTAATAACATAATAATAACTAGTAGAGTGGTTGCCTAACAGATTAACTCTAATTGTATTCTAAGATTTACTATAAAGAGAGAACTATCTGGGTAGAGACTGTGGTCCTTTAAATACACAACTATACGCCTAAGAAATCCCTTCGCTCTATAAGGTATATATACTCTATCTACTCCGTTACAGATCACACAGATCACACAGATCACATAAATTACATTACATGACCTTGGCTACCATTCCTCGTTATATAGTTCCACCAGATCCATCCTGGACCATACCTATATCAACTAACTAGCTTCCGCCGACTCCTCTCCAAGTAGTCGTAACATTGTACTTAAGCTGTCCGTAACAGCCCGGGGTCATTTCAGCTAGATCCGCTGATCTGCTTATATACACTTATTTACGCTAGCCCGGGGCCACTTTAGCCACCTTAGCTACCTTAGCTACTTTAGCTACTTTAGCCACTTTATATCTAATAGCTATAATATTTACAATATTTCCTATAACTGCAATATTTATAAAATATTTAAAATATAAAATATTTAATTAATAGTAGGTAAAGGAGTATATATATAGCAGAATGGGAGAGCCTTATGTAGAGGCTTAAAATTGTTAATTGGCTAGTCCAGATAATCCGCTACCTATGTACTAATTTCCTAACTAGGTCCAGTGCCTATCTACCTGCCTACGTACCTGCCTGCGTACCTGCCTACCTACCTGCGTACCTACCTACGTACCTCCCTACGTACCTGCCTACGTACCTGCCTACGTACCTACCTGTATACTTGCGTACCTCCCTGCGTACCTACCTACGTACCTGCGTACCTGCGTACCTACCTGCGTACCTACCTGCGTACCCCCCTGCGTACCTGCCTACGTACCTACCTGTGTACCTGCGTACCTGCGTACCTGCGTACCTGCGTACCTACCTGCGTACCTCCCTGCGTACCTGCCTACGTACCTACCTGTGTACCTGCGTACCTACCTACCTGCCTACCTGCCTGCCTGTGTCTATTATAGGAGCTCTACGTCTTTTTAGGGAGACTACCGCTCAGGCTTCGAGCGA
>Ga0307507_10011696_pt1 | contig 11007 bp, 2 predicted proteins | sample 7_EM_MG_FD_207223 | JGI IMG/M metagenome (GOLD analysis project Ga0307507, IMG submission 207223) | Populus trichocarpa ectomycorrhiza microbial communities from riparian zone in the Pacific Northwest, United States - 7_EM | ecosystem: Host-associated > Plants > Roots > Unclassified | place... | reverse complement strand
TTATCTTATAAAAAGAAGGTAAAGTAGACTACTTAATCCCAGGAAGCTACCGCCCTATTGCCTTAGAAAACACCCTAAGCAAGATCTTAGAAAAGGTTATAGCGGACTATATAGCAGACATAGTAGAGGAACACGCCCTACTACTATAAAGCTAAATGGGGGCAAGAAAGAATTGCTTAACGCTATTAGCACTTATACTACTTACTACTACCATTAAAACTACATAGGCTATGCGAAAGGACTTTATAGTATTAATGCTTAGCCTAGATATTAGCGGCGCCTATAACAATATACCCCATAAGCGTCTTCTATATATCCTTAGGGCAAAGGGCTTCCCAGAATAGATTATTTAATTTATTTAAGAATTTACAGGCCAGAAAGAAATATTACTAGTCTTTAGCGGATACCAGAGCCCCCCTATTACAGTTATAATAGGAATACTATAAGGATTACCTCTATCGCCTATACTCTTCCTCTTCTTTATAAGTAACCTGCTTAACACCTTTAAGAAAGGGGCGACCTAGGGGATAGGCTTTGTTAATAACATAAACCTAATTATATATGGGTCAACAGCCGTAGAGAACTGTAGGACACTAAAGAAAGCCCATAACACCTATATAAAATAGGCAAGATAATATAGAGTCTAATTCTTACCAGAGAAATACTAGCTAATCTATTTTATAAGAAAACGTAACCAATCTACAGATCTTTAGTATATAATTTATATCTAAGGCTTTAGGGGTTAACCGGTTTAAGGCCTAAGGGTATTGGGAGTGTGGGTAGACAGCAAGCTCCAGTAGAGCGTATATGCGGCGTAAGTGGCCCGTAAGGGCCAAGCACAGTATATTGCCATATCCAGGATTGTTAATTCTATATAGGGTCCATGCTTCTAGAGGTTATACCTACTATATACAGCAGTTGTTTAGCCAACCATGACGTATAAATCTAGCATTTGGGCCACTAGAGAAACTAAGAAAGGCTCCCCTAAATTACTCCTTAAACTACTCCAAAAGGTCCAAACAGCCTGCCTTAGGAGTATAACAGGCGGGTATAAGCAAACGGCCATAGCACTGCTTAAGAAGGAAGCTAATATTCCCCCCCTATAACTATATATTAAAGCTGATGCAATATAAAGGGTGTAAAAGGAATGCAACTCTAATGTTATAAAGTATATTAAGACACGCCTAAACAAACTATAGAGGGACCCTAGGGTGCCCTATAGGAGAAGGAACTAACAACCCTAAAGTAGGGAAGATATATTAGGAAAATAGGTGGAGAAAGTAGAAGAAGAATAGTATAGCGCTAGGGCCTAGGCCTATATAGAGGAGGAAGGGAGACGCGTAAGAGGCCAGCAAAGACAATAGTAAGGGAGAGAAAGGAGCTAAAGTAGAGCATAAAAGAGTACTAGAAAACCATCTACTGCAATACAATACTGGTTGGACCGACGCTGGAGAGATAAATAGGAGTTAAAGGTACAGAGGTAGGCTTAGGCAAGGGGAACCTAAGCCATAGTATAGGTAACGCTATAGAAGGTAAATACCTAAGGGCTCTAAGAGGGCCTAATAAAGGCAGAAAATATAATAGTAATACTCTTAAGGATAGGAATAATAGGACTAAAAGATTGGCTTTACTGGGTAGGTGTCCTAGTAGGTAGCCTAAGGTGTAAATATAGCTGGCTAAGATAGACACTAAAACACATAATACTGTTATGCCCCTTACGCACCGGCTAAGAAGCAATGCTCTTAGCAGCTGGCATAGAAAACTATAATACACTGCTCTTAATATAGAAAGGCCTTAAGGCGGCTACCTGGTGGCTTATTAGCTAAAATATGCTAGACCAGTTCTAGGTTATAAAGGAAATAGTAATAGAAGGCAAAGGGGTAAATAATAGGCGCCCCCTAATAACTCTACAGGAGTAGAGTATAGTGTGTAATACTAGCGCGTCCGTAGGTTTGTTACGGCAGCAGTAGTTCCTAAGGAGGTCAAAAAGTAAGGTAGTAGAGCACCACTGGTAACTTGTAGGCGACTTGCAAGCGAGCCCTAAAAGGCGGGGAGATGGATCACGGGGTTTTCTTAAATAGAGTTTTCTCCCTATATGTATATAAGGAGTAGTCCGCGTGGGCCCAACAGGGATCCGAATCGGACGTTAAGCAATGAATAATAATATATTTCCTCCTTACTTATTATTGGCCGGCTATAAGGGCCGCGCACTGTGCGGACTATACGTATTGCGTATAGGGGCCTAGTTTTGAAACTAGGCAGTACTCTTTTAGCCTACTTTTAATTGCTGCCTAGATCCTTTCTAGTCTTTAATTAATTTCCTTAGGGGTAGCTAATAAGCCTTACTTATTTAGTATTAGGTGGATTTCTTCTAGATCTTGGAGTTATTATTTAATTATATTAAGGAAGCTATCTATATTAAGCTTCCTTATTGCGTATCTTTTGCTATTTAGTTGCGCCTTAATGTCTAGATCTAGTTATATCTGGATAGGGATATAGTTTAAGGTAAGTACCTATTTTTCTTTAGAGGAGCACCTTTTGAGTCTCTAGTCTAGGTTTTCGTCCATAATTATAAGGTTAATTATACTTTTAGCGGTGCCCCTTTGCCATATAATTGCACCTAATAGGGTAGCTAGCTTAAGGCCCCTATTATTTATAGCTCTTAGTAGGCACTCTACCTATTAATTGGCAGCAATATAGATGCCCCCCTACTATAGGTGGTAGAGGTTTATGTCTCCTAGTAGGATGGACTTTATATGTTTAGTTTCTAGCAAGCTTATTATAGATATAATGTTCTCTATCTATACTACCCCTTTAACACTAGGGTTATAGATATTAATAATTTATACTAGTTCCCTATATGTTTAGATAGTTATAACTGCAATATCTAGGTTAACTGCCTGCCATAACTATAAGGTAAGGCTGATATTTTTACTAATTATAAAGCACACATATATGGCTACTTTTGGTTTATATAAGAGCTAGAATCCTTAGGGGCAGTATATTAATTATATATAGGTATTATAATACGGCTCTTATATGGCAAGAATATAGTATTTCTCTAGGTCTAGACTATCTAGTAGGGGCCTTGCTAAATAGTGGTTTATATTGCCGCAGTTATACTATATAATAGTTAAGTAGCGGACCCCTAGTAGGGGTCCTTCGCCTCTTCTTTACTCCTTACTTCTTCCATTTCCACTTTCTTTAAAATATTTAGAACTTCTGTCTCCTATATTTGCTCCCTAGCTACTACTTATTTTATATAGAGCTTTCTATTCCTATATCTTATATTCCTACTAGCCTTTCTAAATCTAAGTTTGTTATTGCCTTTAGTTCTTCCCCTATTCTTGCTAGTTAGCTATATACCCCTTATAAGCTAGCTATATATATTATATTTACCATATTAAATCTAATTCTTAATTATCCCGGCCTTAAACTTACTATAGCCGTCTATAGGGGTCTTTCTACTGGGCGTCCTCTCCCTTATATCCTATGTGTCCCTTATATCCCTATTTAGTCTGGTAATATCACATAGCGTTACTTTTAGCCCATTAAGGCTTGGGATGGCTGGCTTAGCCCCTAGTATTAAAGGTAGGAAATATTAGGAAGATACCTATATCCCCTTAGCTTATCGCCTATTGTTTCTATTTGTATAACCTAGTATATAGTTATTCCCGTAGCTATTAAGCCCTTTCCTTCTATCTCCTATATTTAATATAGTCTTCTCTCTCCTACACCTTATATATGCTTTAGTGACAGTTTACGCATTTTATTTAGTCTTGATTTATATATTGTCTTATATTATAGGGGCCTACACAGTGGCTATAGCACACCTATACTGCGTATGTGGATTAGGTATGTTCCTATTATATATAGTAATAATATTATTCTAGGTATAGTCTATGGTTATAGAGCCTTATATTGTATATAAGGCCATTTATAATTATTCCTTTTTGGATAAGAAGTTTTTGTATTCCTAGTATATATATGCTAATAATAAGGGAGCCATGTATTTATTTATTGTTTTCCTAGTAAGTCTCTAGCGCCCCTTATATCCTCTTATTGTTCTTATTATATACCTAGTTTATATTTTCCTATTAAAGCTATTAGATCTGGGTAATTATAAGTCCTGGTATAAGGCGTTCTATTTATTTTACTATCTCCTATATAGTTGCTGTATTATCCACCTAGCGTCCCCTTTCTACCCTAAGGCTTATAGGAACCAATAGGACTTCAACTAGGTAATCTTTATAAAGTACTTTTATGCCAATACGCTCTCCTAGCCTATCCCCTGCCCTTATGGCCCGTTCCTTTACCTATTAGTCCTTTAGGGTAACTCTAATATCTCCACTCTTAAGGTATTGGACTATAACGGCGTTATAGACCTCCTTATAAATCTCTATAAGAACTTTTGTTTTTAATTATCCCCTAAGTTCCTCTAGCTTTTCTATATTTAGTTATATTATAATTATATACCCAGTTATTGTCTTTAGGGGGGTAGGTTCCCTATACTATAAGAGCATAGCTACAGCAGCCTAGGTGCGGTTCGCCTATTAGGGGGGGTTTTGTTTATCTTCGATTTTATTTAGCCATTAGAGGATTTAATTAAGGGTTTGCTAGAGGGGCGCCTAAGGTTTACTAGACTAGAGCTATTCTACTATCTATATTAGTTTATAATAGCTAATAGATACTCCCCTATAGTTTTAGATACTAGACGCGTCTAATAGGCTTTATATTTTATTAGATGCCTTCTTAATTAGGGTATTTCCGCTTTCTAGTGTGGTATTCACCCGTCCTTGTTATTATTGTGGGGGGCTATTATTAGGTATAGGTCTGGCGGTCGCGCGCGACTATATATTACTATCGTTTTACCTATGCCTCCCCTGTAATGCATGCATCTTAGGGGATTATTAGGGTGTTTTTTAGGGTTCTTTTAGTTGGTTTGGTCTTTTTGGGCCAGGTATAGCAAGAGCTTTAAAAGTCTTTTTACGTGGAGTTCTTAGCTAAACTAGTATATAGTACTAGCTTAGAAGGCTCTATAGAAGAATAGACAAGATATAGGATTTTAGAAGAAGGTAACTTCTACTAGGCTCTTAAAAAGATATTAAAGAGTAAAAGGATAGAAATAAATAGCAAAAGGACAGGGATAGATATTAGGATTTTTTTCCTATTATTTTCTTATTCCCTAGTAGTTATAGTAACTTAGTATTTTACTAAGGAGCTATAAACCCTTAAGGGTTTATAAACTACTAGGATATAGTTACTAGTATATATTAAGCTGCCTAGAAAGGATTTATATATATAGAACTATAGCGCTATAGCCTAGAGGCTATATGCGCAGTATTATACGTAGTATAATATAGTAGACATAAAAAATAAAATAAAATAAAAGTAAGGCGATATTATTCTACCTTTATTTAAACCCCTGCTATAGTATTTATAGACCCTACTATAGTCCTAGGAACACTTTACCTATATATTTTAGGACTAGCTCTATTTATATAATATAGCTTTAGCTTTTACCTCTATTAACTACACTATTATTAACTCTGGCGCTACTTTAGCTAGTATTAATTATTTCTAGATTTATGGTGAACTATACTACCTTACTAGGCCTATAGAAGCTCCCTTTAAAGCTACACCTTAATATACTTAGCTTTACTTTTATAACCCTACCTATACTACTAATATCTGTTTATAGACTAATCTGCAGCTTAATATAGAGGTTTTATAATGTCTTACTAATATGCTATATAAGATTAGCAATTCTTTTATTACCTTATACCAAACTACTATAAAACGGCTTTTTTTTAATATCCATTATATTATACTATGTATAATACTGCGCATGCAGCCTCTAGGCTATAGCGCTATAGTTTTATATATATAAATCCTTCTTAGGCAGCTTAATATATATTAGTAGCTAAGTGGATACTCTAGCCTATTAGTGTTTTCCGTTTTAGTATTTTGCTTACTATAGTCCAGTTTATACCAAGAAAATCGCACTAAGGAAATCCTAGCTCTTTTATCTATTTCTATTATATTTTGCTATTTCTAGAGTAGAAAAAGCGCTCTAAAAGATAGACTTTAATTTTAATAAAATAGTTTTATATATAAAAATAAGAGAAACCTAATAGCTTACTAGCTTAGAAGCAGCTACCAATTACCCCTATATACCTTTTTTTAATTCTATACCCTATTTCTCCTCCTTGCTTAAGAAAAGGGTAGGGAATTAGTAATTAGTAGGTACTGAAGCTCTATTTTTAAACCATCTTTTTTGCTATAGAGTCCGCCTAAACGTCTTCTACTGCTAAGATCCCTGGTTTAGCCTCTGCTCCTTAGTCCTTTAATTACTTAATTTGAACAGACACCCTGGTGAACTTTTGGAGCTCTTGCTGCACCCGGCCTAAAAAGACCAAATCAACTAAAATAACCCTGAAAAACACCCTAATAATCCCCTGAGATGCATGCATTATAGGGGAGGCATAGGTGGAACGACGGTGGTATGCAGTTGCGCGTGACCGCCAGACCTATACCTAACAATGGCCCCCCACAATAATAACAAGGACGGGTGAATACTATACTAGAAAGTGGAAATACCCTAATTAAGAAGGCATCTGATAAAATATAAAGCCTTTTAGACACGTCTAGTATCTGGAACTGTAGAGAAGTATCTATTAGCCATTATAAACTAATACAGCTAGTAAAATGGCTCCAGTCTAGTAAACCTTAGGCGCCCCTTTAGCAAACCCTTAATTAAATCCTCTAACGGCTAAATAAAATTAAAGATAAATAAAAACCCCCCCTATAGGCAAACCACACCTAGGCTGCTGTAGCTATGCTTCTATAGCATAGGGAATCTACCCCCCTAAAGACAATAACTGGGTATATAATTATAATATAACTAAATATAGAAAAGGTAGAGGAACTTAGGGGACAATTAGAAACAGAAGTTCTTATAGAGATTTATAAGGAGGTCTACAACACTGTTATAGTCTAACACCTTAGGAGTAGAGATATTAGAGTTACCCTAAAGGATTAATAGGCAAAGGAACGGGCCGTAAGGGCAGGGGATAGGCTAGGAGAGTGTATTAGCATAAAAGTGCTTTATAAAGATTACCTAGTTAAAGTCCTGTTGGTTCCTATAAGCCTTAGGGTAGAAAGGGGACGCTAGGCGGATAATACAGCAACTATATAGGAGATAGTAAAATAAACGGAACGCCTTATACTAGGACTTGTAATTACCTAAATCTAATAGCTTTAACAGAAAAATATAAACTAAGTATATAATAAGAATAATAAGAGGATATAAGGGGCGCTAGAGACTTGCTAGGGAAATAATAGATAAACGCATAGCTCCCTTATTGTTAGCGTACATACACTAGGAATGCAAAAACTCCTTATTTAAAAAGGAATAATTATAAATGGCCTTATATATAATATAAGGCTCTATAACCACAGACTATACCTAGAATGATGTTATTGCTACGTATAATAGGGATATATCTAATCCATATACGCAGCATAGGTGTGCTGCGGCCACTATGCAGGCCCCTATAATATAAGACAATATATAAATTAAGACTAAATAAAATATGCGAACTGTTACTGAAGTATATATAAGGTGTGGGAGAGAGAAGGCTGCATTAAATATAGAAGATGGAAGGAAAGGGCTTAATAGCTACAGGAACAACTGCATGCTAGGTTATATAAATGGAAACAATAGGTGATAAGCTAGGGGGACATAGGTATCTTCCTAGCGTTTTCTACCTTTAATACTAGGGGGCTAAGCCAGCCATCCTAAGCCTTAATGGGCTAAAAGTGACGCCGTGTAATATTACTAGACCGAATAGGGATATAAGGGATATATAGGATATAAGGGAGAGGACGCCTAGTAGGAAGACCCCTATGGATAGCTATAGTAAGTTTAAGGCCGGGATAATTAAGAATTAGATTTAATGCGGTAAATATAATATACGCAGCTGGCTTATAAGGGGTATATAGCTAACTGGTAAGAATGGGGGAAAAACCAGAGGCAATAATAGACTTAGATTTAGAAAGGCTAGTAGGAATATAAGATATAGGAATAGAAAGCTCTATATAAAATAAGTAGTGGCTAGGGAGTAAATATAGGAGATAGAAGTTCTAAATATTTTAGAGAAAGTGGAAACGGAAGAAGTAAGGAGTAAAGGAGAGGTAAAGGACCCCCGCCAGGGGTCCGCTACTTGACCATTATATAGTATAACTGCGGCAATATAAACCACCGTCTAGCAAGGCCCCTACTAGATAGTCTAGACCTAGAGAAATACTATATTCTTGCTATATAAGAGCTGTATTATAATACCTACACATAATTAATATACTGCCCCTAAGGATTCTAGCTCCTATATAAACCAAAAGCAGCTATATACATATGCTTTATAATTAGCAAAAATATTAGCCTTGCCTTATGGTTATAGTAGGCAGTTAACCTAGATATTATAGTTATAACTATCCAGACATATAGGGGACTAGTATAAATTATTAATGTCTATAACCCTAGGGTTAAAGGGGTAGTATAGATAGAGAATATTATATCTGTAATAAGCTTACTAGAAACTAAATATACAGAGTTTATCCTACTAGGAGATATAAACCTCTACCACCTATAGTAGAGGGGCATCTATGTTGCTGCTAATTAATAGGCAGAGTGCCTATTAAGAGCTATAGATAATAGGGGCCTTAAGCTAGCTACCCCCCTAGGTGTAATTATATGGCAATAGGGCACTACTAAAAGTATAATTGACCTTATAATTATAGACGAAAACCTATACTAGAGACTTAAAAGGTGCTCCCCTAAAGAAGAATAGGCACTTACTTTAGACTATATCCCTATCTAGATATAACTAGATCTGGATATTAAGGCGTAACTAAATGGTAAAAGATACGCAATAAGGAAGCTTAATATAGATAGCTTCCTTAATATAATTAAATAACAACTCTAAGACTTAAAAGAAATCCACCTAATACCAAATAAGTAAGGCTTATTAGCTACCCCTAAGGAAATTAATTAAAGACTAGAAAGGATCTAGGCAGTAATTAAAAGTGGGCTAAAAGAGCACTGCCTGGTTTTAAAACTAGGCCCCTATATACGATATATATGGTCTATATAGTGCGTGGCCCTTATAGCTGGCTAATGATAAGTAAGGAGGAAATATATAAGCAGCTATAATTCTAAGGACAAGAGATAATATAAAGACATAAGAAACCAGCTAAAGAATACCCTAAGAAAAGAAGTAAGGAATAACTGGAGATAGTTTATAAACAAATATACTATTAACCTAAGTCTCCCCTATAATAAGGGCCTTTAGACCATAGTAAAATAGGTAAAGAAAAAGGTGGGACGCCTAGTAGAAGATCTACACCTACTACCCCTATAAAGAGTAGGTGAACTATAGGCTATAAGCAATAATAATAAGAAGGTAAAGATCCTTATAAAAAGATTTTTCCCTTAACTGGCTCTAGTAGACCTTAGTGATATTACTGGTAAAACACTAGTGACTTGCCTAAGGGTTAACAGCGATATAACAACTAAAGAAATAGCTAGAACTATTAGCTGCCTTTTAAATAATATAGTACTAGGACTAGATAGGATTCTAAACAAAGCCCTAAAGACCTATAGACTACTTATAGCACCTTAGCTTATAGACGTAGCCAGAGTATGCTTTGTAATAGGCTACTACCCACAACTTAGAAAATCTATAATGACGGTTGTCTTATAAAAAGAAGGTAAAGTAGACTACTTAATCCTAGGAAGCTACCGCCCTATTGCCTTAGAAAACACCCTAAGCAAGATCTTAGAAAAGGTTATAGCGGACTATATAGTAGACATAGTAGAGGAATACGCCTTACTACTATAAAGCTAAATAGGGGCAAGAAAGAATTGCTTAATGCTATTAGCACTTATACTACTTACTGCTACTATTAAAACTGCATAGGCTATGCAAAAGGACTTTATAGTATTAATGCTTAGCCTAGATATTAGCGGCGCTTATAATAATATACCCCATAAGCGTCTCCTATATATCCTTAGGGTAAAGGGCTTCCTAAAATAGATTATTTAATTTATTTAAGGATTTATAGGCCAGAAAGAAATATTACTAGTCTTTAGCAGATACTAGAGCCCCCTTATTGCAGTTATAATAGAAATACCATAAGGATTACCTCTGTCGCCTATACTCTTCCTCTTCTTTATAAGTAACCTGCTTAATACCTTTAAGGAAGGGGCGACCTAGGGGATAGGCTTTATTAATAATATAAACCTAATTATATATAGGCTAACAGCCGCAGAGAACTGTAGGACACTAGAGAAAGCCTATAACACCTATATAGAATAGGCAAGACGACATAGAGTCCAATTCTTACTAGAAAAATACCAGCTAATCTATTTTATAAGAAAATATAACTAATCTGCAGATTTTTAGCATATAATCTATATTTAAGGCTTTGGGGGTTAACCAGTTTAAGGCCTAAGGGTATTAGGAGTGTGGGTAGATAGTAAGCTTTAGTAGAGCGTATATACGGCGCAAGCGGCCTATAAAGGCTAAGCATAGTATATTACTATGTCTAGGATCATTAATTCTATATAGGGTCCATACTTCCAGAGGTTACGCCTACTATATATAGCAGTTGTCTAGCTAACCATGACGTATAGATCTAGCATTTGGGCCATTAAAGAAACTAAGAAAGGCCCCCCTAAATTACTCCTTAAACCACTTTAAAAGGTCTAAATAGCCTGCCTTAGGAGTATAACAGGTGGGTATAAGCGAACGGCTATAGCACTGCTTAAGAAGGAAGCTAATATTCCCCCCCTATAACTATATATTGAAGCTAATGTAATATAAAGGGTGTAAAAGGAACGCAACTCTAATATTATAAAGTATATTAAGACACGCCTAAACAAACTATAGAGGGACCCTAGGGTGCCCTATAGGAGAAGGAACCAATAACCCTAAAGTAGGGAAGATA
>Ga0307507_10011695_pt1 | contig 11007 bp, 8 predicted proteins | sample 7_EM_MG_FD_207223 | JGI IMG/M metagenome (GOLD analysis project Ga0307507, IMG submission 207223) | Populus trichocarpa ectomycorrhiza microbial communities from riparian zone in the Pacific Northwest, United States - 7_EM | ecosystem: Host-associated > Plants > Roots > Unclassified | place... | reverse complement strand
TAAGGCTCTGTTTTCTAAGCAAACTGCATATTGCAAAAAGCATTGTATTATCATAGAGGTCCTATATATGCAATATCTAAGGCCAGGGATTGGTGGAACTTCAGATATGGTGAACTTTTGTTTGGATACTGGATTCCTACTGCAATTTACCATTTAAGTTTATCATTTGGTTGTCACACCACTGTTGGCAACATGACACCTGGATTCAAAGAAACCAAAAAAATTATGGTTGGTTTAAATTCCAGCTCTGTTTAGATGTCATGTGACTTAACCTGTATTCTACAATCTTCAGACTTCATTATGACATTTAAGTATGAACTTCATGAACATGTAACATTCAAGTGTATTTAAATACTAATAGAAATTAAAGTACTACTTTGTATGTTAAAGGGGGGAGGTCAGGGATAGGCAGGCCCTCAGTCTGCAGTTTCAAATTCCTCAACAAGCATAGTAGTATCAATAAATATTATCCCTGATTTGTAGGTTCATGACATCATTGGGCACCAGAGGTTCTTCTGCAAAAATCATTTCAAGTTCAGTTGTTAATAGGGCTCTAGGTAAGGAGATTGTAGAGATAATTTAAGGGTAGGGAGAGGGGTGTGAGAGGATGTACTTTTGGTACCAGAACCCCAAGACTTGGGAAACCTGGAGGACTGAAAGGGTTGAGGATGCTTCTAATTAGTGACAGAATGGATGTATGTGCCTTACATGAATATAAATAGGATATGTTTGCAGTGGTTCCCTTTCAAGGCATCAGGGCAGTTGCATCTCAGTAGTGCTTGAAAGTCCAGTCCAGTCTGGTCTTTTGGCCCAAAACAAAAAGACCGAGACCAAGACCAGTCCACACATTTTCTAAAACCTCAAAAGACCGGACCAGGACTGGAAAAGACCAAGACTGCAGTCTTTTTCAGTCTTGGTCCAAACTGGTTACAACCGGTTCAAGACTGGTTTTTCAACTACATATGCAATAAATTTTGCAATTGTGAGCCACTAAATTTATTGCCATGCTTCTTAGCATTTAAAAAAGTGCAAGAACATTAAATTACATTGAGAATTGATGTATATACAAAAATACTTGTGTACATCTACTATTTGCATGAAATATTTTACAGTTTTGAGAATATCTTTGTCAGTTTTTGTCCTAAAAATATGATCTTAGGTGAGTTTTGAAGGGTAATTATAGGGTTACAAAAGACCGGTCTTAACTGACAAGACTGGTCCACCATAACCGGTCTTTTTGTGGTCTTGGAATCTCAGAAGTGAAAGATGGAGACTGCTGGTCCAGTCTTTTGCAGTCTTGGTCCAGTCCAGTTGCAGTCTTTTTTCAGTCTTGGGACTGGACTTCCAAGCACTACACCTCAGTGTTTTGTTGATCATTAAAGAGGTATTTAAGATACATTGATAGAAAGTAGATTAATGACTACCACAAGTAACTAAGTAGAAACTACATTGAATTAAACCATCATTTCCTAAAACTGCAAAAGCTCTCTTTGGGATCTGTGCCATCATCCTTGTCTTCTAAAAAAAAACATCAAATTCTCTATTGAACCTCTAGCATAAAAAATATCCTACCCACCTCCCTATTCAATTTTATATACATATGAAATTCTACTTGACTTGATATTTTATTTGTCTGGATCTGACAAGAAGTACAGAAGTAGCTCAAAGGAGAAAGGTATAGTCATACTGCAGGAGGACTGACCAGGCTGCAAGCTCAGTCATTTGAGATTTTGACTTGTAATACTCTGGTTTATGATGTTTTTTTTGGAAGGATAAGAATAAGAGCTAGAGCCTAATTTATGTTTGAAGCTGACTGTTTGCTTTTTGTGAGAAACCTAAGTCCAAAGTTCAAGAAAAACACCCAAGTCCAACTTATAACAAATTTTTTACTTGCAAACACACAAATTATGATTTGTATATCAAAACTATCTACAACATGTATGTATGTGAGAGGGGGAAGGGGAGAGGGCAGTGACAGGTCCTTGTCATCATTCATGGTGCTGGGCCCTCAACACCGTTCGTGCATGGTGGTATGGGGCCTCATTCACCGTTCGTGTGTGGTGGTGTGGGGCCTTGTTCGCTGTTTGTGTGGTGGTGGCGCTGGGCACTCGTTGTCATTCGTGTGTGGTGCTGGGCATTCATCATCATTTGTGGGTGCTGCACTGGGCCCTCGTCGTTTGTCATGGGTGGGGGGGTGGTGCTGGGCCTTCGTCGTCATTTCTGTGTGGTGCTGCTGGGCCCTCATCATCGTTCATGGGTGGTGTTGCTGGGTGCTCATCATTTGTCGTGGGTGGGGGGGGTGGTGCTGGGCCTTCGTCATTGTTTCTGTGTGGTGCTGCTGGGCCCTCATCGTCATTTGTGGGTGGTGTTGCTGGGCGCTTGTCATTTGTCGTGGGTGGGGGTGGTGCTGGGCCTTCATCATTGTTTCTGTGTGGTGCTGCTGGGCCCTCATCGTCGTTTGTGGGTGGTGTTGCTGGGCGCTTGTCATTTTTCGGGTGCTGGGCACTCGTTGTGTTTCATGGGTGTGGTGGTGTGCCCTCGTTGGTTTTCGTGTGCCATGGTGCATGGCCCTCATTGCGTTTCGTGGGTCATGGTGATGGGCTGTTGTCAGTGTTTGTGGGTGGTGGTGCTGGGCCATCATCACCATTGGAGGGGGGATGGTGCTGGGCCTGTTGTGTCATCATGTTGTGTCATCATGCTGTGTTGTCACCAGGTTGCGTCATTGTTGCATTGCGTCTGCCATTGTCATGTCATCGTCTGTTGGTAGGTCAGGTCAGGTGGGTTGGGAGGGGGGGGTGCTCACCATTTGGTCATAAAAAACACAACAACAAATGACAAATCCATCATCATTCGTTGTTTGGTTGCCACGTTGCTGCTGGTGACATGGCACCTGGATTCCATGTGAAATAAGCATGGGGGTACGGGTATGGGTTGACTCACCTGGTTTGGATGGCAACAATGTCATGTGTCGTTGCATCACCTAGATCTTGTGGGCACCAGTTCACTTGCTTATGTGGCATTGCCATGTCTTTCTTGTCATGCTGCCATGGTTGTGGGTCATCGACAATTGGGGGGGGCCATTGATGATGGTGATGGGCAGTGCTGGGTGGGCTTCATGGATGATGGTGGTGGTTGAGGAAGAGAATGATGGGTGTTGGCAGTAAATTCACACTCATGGAATTTGCCGACATCCATTCTAGGAAAGCGGTCTGATGGTTGGCATGTACAGTCATCCACTGGCCTGTGTTACACCACCACTGAATGTTACACTTTTGTTTCTTGAATAACCTTTGCAATACTCAACCTACTCTCTTGAAATAAATTTTATCTGGAGCTCCTAGATATATTCTCTCCTCACATTAAGTTTTGTGTGCACAGGATGAGTATTGAATATGCAGTGATTTGTTCAAAATCGGGTACTTAGCAGAAAACCTCCCACCACTGAATGTTACACCTGTATTTTTGAAATTACTCAACAGCAACAAGGCTGATAGCTCTGAAATTTGGAGGAAAGAAAGAATATAGATCACCAAGACTGAATATACAATTTTTAAGTGAAAATGTTTGCCCATCATGTTTTAACTGAACTTTCAATTTTTGATGTAACATTAGTTGGTGGATGACTGTAGGGAATAAAATACATACATGTAGTAAAGCCTTTGTGGTGTAAGTGGTTCAGCATCTATGTTGATGTTGTGGCTGTGTTCCTGAGGTCAAGTGTTCAATTCATGCATGTTGCTCTTTTTTTTTTATATTATATAATAATAACAACAACAGTATGCAATCCATCAGACTTCCATTGGCTGTGTCCGCTGGAATTCTGTTGGTACTTGCTGATCATTTCCAGTGGACTGGCTGCTGGTTTGCTGTTAGTCCATTGGAAGTCCATTGGAAAAGTCCGTTGGACTGGAAGGTCTGACCAGAAATGCCCAGACAAGCAGCGGAAACTCAGTGGAAATTTACTGGAGTTGCATAACAGAAAAATTTCTGTTCTGCATACCCAAAGTCCAACAGAGTCTGGCTGGAGTCTGCTCAGAAAAGCAGTGGCATCATAAAGACCTCCAATCTAATGCTGCCACCAAATGTAATAGAATATGCCACGACTCCATGCATGCTGTCGGTGAGGTAGTTTTCATGTAGTCTTTGCCATAGATCTGTTCAAAGCCTTTGAAAACAGGTCATACCTTCCACCTAACAGCCTTTCCCATCTCATCACATTTAATCCTAAAAACGGGCTGCCCCTTTCGAATTTTGGTCCCCTGTAGAACTTCACATTGTGGAACCAACTTGTAAACCCCCATATCTTTGAGGGATTTGAGTTCATCATGATAGCCATCTTCCCAGCATTGTGCGTCAGCAGACTGTTTGGCTTCCTCCCATGTCTTTGGTTTGTCCTCAAATTCAAGGGTGGAGGGATCTATTTTCGTCATTTCGGAGATAGCAGAAAGTACCTGGTCAATCTGTTCCACTTCTCTGTTCCAGAGATTCAGGGTCCCAAAGGCTTGGTGAAGTTCCTTAACAGCCACATCTTTGACGACTTTGGGTGGATTTCTGGCTTCTTCATCTCATAAGTCCTGCAGTGTCTTCTTGCGTTCTGTACATGCTGTCTTCAATCGAGATGCTGCATCTGCTGATTCTTGAATCACTCTTTCAAGGTGTGAGGGGCCTTGGATTGCTGGCTTTTCGGCAATGCGGTTTGAGCATCTAGGGGTTGGATCTTCAGGTGCAGGATTGAACACTGAAGGTGTGGGGGGATTAGTTATTTCTGGGATGGGGTCAATGGTTTGTGGAGTAGGATTGGCATTGGGTTGATTTTCTGAGGGGAGGAATTCTTCTTCATCGTCATCAAAGAGGATCAGGGTAGTTGTGGCACTTTTGACAATGGATTCGAGTGTGGTAGCTTCCATGGGAATATTGGGGGATGAAGGCAGGTGACTGTCATGACTCTTGAGGAAACGTACATGGTATGAACTAATCACTCAGTTCATTTTGCGATGGTAGCATCTGTAAGTCTTGGAGTTTTTATCATAGCCGATAAGAACACATTTGAGAGACCTGTCGTAGATTTTTGGATTGTGTTTGTTCTGAATTAGAATAAATACATGGCAACCGATTTCTCACATATATGAGTAGTCTGGTTTTAGTTCATACCATCTTTCCCATGGTGTTGTCCCATTGAGTGATCGCGTTGTGGTTTTGTTTTGGAGGTGGCTGGCTGTTAAATAAAATTCATCCCACATATTTGGAGGACATTTGGCATAGATTCACATTGTCCATGCTTTTGCCATGAGTGTGTGGTGCATGTGTTCCACACGACCATTGTGGGCTGAAGTATATGGAGCCGTGAATAATTGGTTAGTCCCCCTGGATGCGAGCCATTTGTGCATGTTGTTGTTTTTCAGTTCCCCATTATCTGTGATATACGTGCCCACTTTTAGACCTGTCTCCAATTCTCTCACACGCTCCCAAGCTGTCAGATCTGCAAAAGTGTCCCCCCCCCCCTGAGTGGAATTGACCAGATGCAACTCAAATAATCATCAACGATATTCATGACATATTCATTATTGGTTCTCAACTTAACATGTGGTCCACTAAGGTCAACCCATACTTTCTCCAACTTTCTCATAGCTCTGTGCCCCGGCCCCTCCTCACACGCTTTCAGAACAGGTGTCTTTGTCTGTTTACCCAGAACACAAAATTTGCATTTAGGTGGGTCTTCACGTAGAAGATATTTGGGCATACCTGGTATCATTCCACTGCTAACTATGTCTTTGAGCATCTGATAATTTGCATGGCCAAGGTGGCAGTGCAAGGTCTTGAGATCTGGTGTGTGTTGGGCAGCAAAGACATGTTCGGCATAAACGGAGTGGAGTGCCAGGGAGTAGAGGTTTTTATTAGGGAGAAGGGTACCATGTGCTATAATAGTGTTTGTAGATTTGTTTGTGATCCAGCAAGAGCTTTTGTCAAAGTGTGCAACAGCTTGATTGTCATGTGCGAGGGTGCTAACTGATATGAGGTGTACTGTGGTGTTTGGGATATAGAGTGCATTTTGTAGAATGATGTAGGCACTGCGCGTGACATAAAGTTTGATACTGCCTATGCCGATGGTGGTTATGGATGAACCGCCAACTCCTTTTACTGAGTGAGCAGTGGTTGTTTTGAGGGTTAGAAAATCAGACTTCTCTGGGGAGATATGAACAGTAGCACCAGTGTCAACATAGAAGGGTAGATCATCAAGAGAAATTGGGGTGTGATTATTCTGGTTGACAGGTGAAATTTCGGAGATTGCTGCGACATCAGATGGTTTGGTGTGAGTATTCCAATCAATGCTGGCTCTAGGCTCCTCCTTGAACACAAACCATCCCTCATACTTGACTTGCTCAATGGGTGTGGCAAGGGTCTCATTTTCAAGGATGTTGTCAGAGGTGATCCCTGCAAATTCAGCAGTAGGCATGGGCATCGAGACATCGACGGGATTGACTTGAATTATGAAGGCCTTCCTGCTACTGTCCCTCATAGTGACTGAGACTTTACCTGGGGTGGATCTGCTATTTCCGTCCTTCTTATTTTCTCTGTCCTTTTTACAAGCTGCAATTGATTCAGCAATCATCTTCCTGGCCATTCCTCCTCCTGGCATGATGCAGTAGAGGCTGGTGTGGCCAGTGCATTTACAGGTGCCGCAGGTTGGAATGTTATTGGACTTTGAGGATTTTGTCTGAGTGGTGAGAGCTGTGGACTTGATGAGGAGGTTGTTACAACCATGCTTTAAAGTGTCAGCATCATGAAGGGCCTGTTCTGTCTCAAGCAGGAGAAGGATGCTCTCAGACATGTAGGATCCTTCTTTGAAGTTGGTAAGGCCAGTGGAGACAGTGGTGTGGAGGTGCGGAAAATCCTCAAGCACATTCATAAGGGTGATGCAGCACAGTAGGTCCTCGTTGAGGGTGCCTATGGTGAAGGCCTGTTTGATGTCTTCGCAAATTTGACAACCCATCTCTGGGAGAGGTGTCTCCTTTGTGCATTTGGCGGCTAGCGCTTTCTGCAGGAGATTGACTTGGCAGATGGGTCCTTCATTCTCATGTTGTGCTTTAAGGGCAGTCCAGGCAGCTTTTGCTGTGGTAGCACCTCCACCTTCGAGCTTGATATAGGCTCGTTCACTGGGGTCAACGCTTCCAGCGATAATAGACCAAGCTTGTCAGTCATTTGCAAGCCAATTTTTGTGTGCACGTGGTTTGAGTGTAGTGGATGGAGCAGTAGTGTCACCCTCAATGTAATCAAAAAGACAGTTGCCCATCAAGTGTATGAGCATATCCTTGTACCACTGACGGTAATTCCCTTTCGCTTTGCTCAGCTTCTCCCCTGTGTAAGGAGTGCTTGATCAGTTAAGAGTGATGGATGGATGAGATTCATCAGTTATGGAAATGGTAGCCATGTTTGCTGAGGGGGCAGATTTGGTGGTATCAAGCATGATGAAGGTAGCAGTGAAAAGTGGTAGTTGAGTAACAGCCTCGAGGCAACAAAGGAATTTGGATGCGTCTTAATTAGGTGCGTCAAGTATGTGTTGAAAAGATTGGGATAAGATAAGATCTTGATCAGTTTCTATTGTCACCAAACGTGACTAATGGCCCATAACCTGTAGAAACCCAACCTAGATCACAGGTAAGATCAATCTCAGTCTCTGTATAATGGACTAATATTAGAAGTAAGGTACCTAGATCACAGGTAAGATCAATCTAGGTAAAGTAAGTAATCATGTCATAGTGGGTAAATAAAGTGGCTCACCTCAGTCTCTGTATAACAGACTGAGGTGTGTGTATTCTACTGTATGTATATATATACTGTTGTAGAATAAAGAGATGAGTTATATATAAAGAGAAAGAAAAAGAAAGAGGGGAAATAAAGAAAATGTACCTGAGAACAAATGCATGTTCACAGTGTCATGATAATCACAACACTGTCAATTGACTGTGACAACAAATCTAATTGATGTGAGTGATTGCATAGACATGAGCATCAATCTTACCTCACCAGATATGTCCTTACCACTAAATGTGTTATAAGATAAAATGGTAGTGGGTCTTGTGCCCAAAGGTGCACTATGTGGTTATACAATAATTGTAGCCCCTTCTCTTAGCTTTCTAAATGTATTGAAATCATATTGTTTGGTGTTGTTCTCATGGAGAAAAACACAAAAAGCTTGATAAATGTTGGTGATGAGAAGAATCTTTAATCTCATATCTCTGCAATGGGAGCACTCTAGGACATAATTCAGACAGATTCTGTAAGCAACAAGGCAGGGCTACTACCTTTGTTTTTTTTAACCACTTTAGAAAATTGGTCATATGACCACCCTTCCAACCAACCATTGGATGGACTCTGACAGGTATAATCATCTTTATCTTGGTTTTCTTTGTTTTTGGTGAAACCAGGTCAGATTTCCTTTTGGGGGTATATGCAGAGGACCCTGACATGGACTCTGAAAGCAGTGCTTAATAGTATATACCATCCCTAATCCTTTCTGATTTTTCTGCTATTTTTGGTTAGAAACATCTGAACTGGACATCTACCCTAGATGCTGAAAATAGCACTAACCAACAATCTTATTTTTTCTTCTGATTTTTCCTCTATTTTATAAACTTGTTTGAACCAGTTTGAACTCACCAGTCATCAGGAATGGCAGGGTTCAGATCATGAACAACCCATGATACCCTTCTTAACTTTTGCTTGGACTGTGAAGACAACTCTAGGGCACCTGTGGAATCTTGAAAACAGAAAGAGCTAGTGGACTTGACCATTCTTCACTGTGTTTAATACAATCTGTTCTTTGAGAGCAACAGGTAAAGGTACATTGGTGAGTAGAGATTTATTACATGTATAAAATTCTGGGGGGATGCTTTGGAAATTTTATGAAGCTATATAAAATAAATAAGACAAAGACATTCAAGGTTTAGAAACTCACAAAGACAATTTTCCAGAGCAATCTTTACAAGTGCATGTTTTTTTTCCTTGGTTTTAAGCTGAGATGCATCCTTAATGGCAGTTTTGATTTTTTTCAAGTCAGCAGATGAGTTGAGCTTTTGAATAGCTAATTTGAAGGGGGCAGAAGATACTGAAGGGTTTGGTTTCCAAAGAAAATATGAGTGCTCTGCAATAATTGCTGTAGCTGAGCAGTAACATAGTAGTTATGATGTAGTGGTCAGAAATGAGAGTACACATACCAATACATAGAAAGGCAATGTCCTCAAAGGTTTTAGTATTGCCAATCTAGATAGAATTATGTTGTGGTCAGAATACTGAATAACTTTTACACAGTGAAGATTTACAAAAGGCCAGTCTGTATGATTGAGGGCATCCTGCACCTAGAAATAGTGATTAGTTTAGTTAATGCAAATTAATTGCCATTTTTAAAAAAGGAAAATTGGAAGAAAAAAATCAAATTACTTACAGACTATTTGAAGAAGTCCAGTGGTATAAAAGTTTTGTTAAAAATTCTACAACTGAACTCACAATCTCATCATTCTTAGCAAAATGAAAGGTGAAGAAGGGTGAGACCTACATGCTATTTAAAATACAGACCATGCTCTTGTCAGCAACAAGTAGGAATTGCCAGCTAGATGCCAACTTACAAACTGTTCAAAACCAAAAGCATGCTCTTGTCAGCAACAAGTAGGAACTGCCAGTCAGATGCTGATTTACATGCTGTTCAAAACCCAGAGTGTGTTCTTGTCAAAAACAAGGAGGAAGAGCCAGCCAGATGCTGACTTACTATCTGTTCAAAACCCAAAGCATGCTTTTCTGTCAGCAACAAGCAGGGAAGGCCAGCCAGCTGCTGACTTACATCCTGTTTAAAGCACAGAGCATGCTCTTGTCAGCAACAAGTAGGAAGGGTGAACCAGACGCTGACTTACATCCTGTTCAAAACCCATAACAAGCTTTTGTTAGCAATAAGTAGGAAAGGCCAGCCAGATGCTGACTCACCAACTTTTCGAAACCCAGAGCATGCTCTTGTCAACTACAAGCAGAAAAGGCCAGTCAGATGCTGACTTACATACTGTTCAATACCCAGAGCATGCTCCTGTCAGCAATAAGCAGGAAAGGCCAGCCAAATGCTGACTTACATTCTGTTTAGGACCCAAACCATGCTCCTGTCAGCAACAAGCAGCACAGGCCAGCCAGATGCTGACTTACATTCTGTTTAGAACACAGAGCATGCTCCTGTCAGCAACAAGTAGGAAGGGCCAGCCAGATGCTAACTTACATCCTGTCAAAAACCCAGAGCATGCTCCTGTCAGCAACAAGCAGAAATGGCTAGCCAGATGTTGACTTACAGGCTGTTCAAAACACATGATTTTGTCAGCAACAAGCAGGAAGGGCTAGCCAGATGCTGATTTACCAACTGTTCAAAACCCAGAGCATGCTCCTGTCAAAAATAAGCAGGAAGGGCCAGCCAGACGCTGACTTACATCCTTTTTAGAATCCAGAGCATGCTCCTGTCAGCAACAAGCAGGAAGGGCCAACCAGATGTTGACTTACATCCTGTTTAAAACCCAGAACATGCTCCTGTCAGCAACAAAGAGGAAGGGCCAGTCACATGCTAACTTACTTTCTGTTCAAAACAAAGAGCATGCTCTTGTCAACAACAAGCAGGAAGGGCCAGTCAAATGCTGACTTACATCCTGTTGAAAACCCAGAGCATGCTCCTGTCAGTAACATGTAGGAATGGCCAGCCAATGTTGACATACAGGCTGTTCAAAGCCCAGAGCATGCTTCTGTCAGCAATAAGGAGGAAGGGCTAGCCAGATGCTGACTTACCAACTGTTCAAAACCCATGGCAGCTCCTGTCAAAAATAAGCAGGAAGGACCAGCCAGATGCTGACTTACATCCTTAGTGTTTGAAAGTCCGGTCTGGTCCGGTTTTTTGATGCCCAAGGGCTTTAACCGTAACCGTAACCGGTCTGCCTTTTTCCTAGAAGTCAAAAAACCGGACCGGACCGCAAAAAACCGCGGTCT